>Ga0209721_1000267_pt1 | contig 51905 bp, 41 predicted proteins | sample TshhotsprinmetaG_FD_184139 | JGI IMG/M metagenome (GOLD analysis project Ga0209721, IMG submission 184139) | Hot spring microbial communities from South Africa to study Microbial Dark Matter (Phase II) - Tshipise hot spring metaG (SPAdes)... | ecosystem: Environmental > Aquatic > Thermal springs...
GCTGCGCCCTCCCAAACCCTCCCGGCGGGGAGGGCTTGGCCCCCACGGGCAGGGGGATGGGGAAACAGGGTCGAGCCTTCCCGCGCCCGCGCCGTGAGCGGGGAACAGTCAAGCCGTACTTTACCCTCTTCGCATTACGCCACGCGTACAAACTTGCGCCGGCCAACCTGCACCACAGCGTTGGCGCCGGGCTGGAGCACCAGGTCGTAGCCCTCGACCCGTTCGCCATTGACCCGAACCCCGCCACCATCGATCAGGCGCCGGGCCTCACTCTTCGAGGCGGCTAACCCGGCGGCGACCATCAGATCAACAATCGGGGTGGGGGCGAGGAGCGCGTGTTCGGGCATATCTGCGGGCGCTTCGCGCTGGACGAACTGCCGGACGAAGGCGGCTTCGGCCTCCTGAGCCGCGGCGGGGCTGTGGAACTGGGCCACGATCTCACGCGCAATGCGCGCCTTCAGATCGCGCGGATTGACGCTGCCCTCAGTCAGGGCATGACGGATCGCGGCCAGTTCGTCCATCGGCACATCGGTGAATACCTCGAAGTAGAGGGGAATCACCACATCAGACATCGACATGACCCGACCGAACATCTCTGCCGGCGGCATGCGAATGTCAATCGTGTTGAGGAAGGTTTTGCTCATCTTGCGCCCATCGGTGCCGGGGATGAGCGGAACCAGAACCACCTGCTGCGGGCGCATGCCCAACTGAGCCATCAATTCGCGCCCGGCCAGGATATTGAACTTCTGGTCGGTGCCGCCGAACTCCACATCGGCCCGGATCGCCACCGAGTCGTACCCCTGAAGCATCGGGTACATCAACTCGAGGATCGTCAGGCCGGCGCCAGACTCGTAGCGGCGGCGGAAGGTCTCGTGGGCGAGCATCTGGGCCAGGGTGAAGCGTCCGGCCAGGTCAAGGGCATGTTCCAGGGTGAAGTTGCCGAACCACTCACTCTGCCAGCGCACCTCGGTGCGCTGGCGATCGACCACCCGGAAGAACTGCTCCATATAGGTCTCGGCATTGGCGCGCACCTCGTCGGCGCTGAGGCGCTGGCGGGTCTCATCGCGGCCCGAAGGATCGCCGATCTGCGCGGTCCAGTCGCCAACGATGAGCACCACCTGATGGCCCAGTTCCTGGAATTGCCGGAGCTTGCGCAGGCCAACGGCATGGCCGATGTGCATATCGGGCTTGGTGGGGTCGAAGCCCTGCTTGAGGCGCAGCGGCACGCCTTCAGCGAGGCGCTGGCGCAGTTCCGTCTCCACGATGACTTCGGCGACCCCGCGGGTCAGCAGTTCATCAATGTTCATACGGTATGAAGAGAGCGTGGACGCCAGGTCCACGCTTCAGGGTGCTGACTTCTTGAGCGTCTTCGGCGTATGGTAGCACGAGTCAGATGCTTCGGCAACCGTGGGGAAGCCGGGTTTTCTCGCGTGCCGGCTCACCGGGTAGAGGCGCGGCGGCGCCTCCAGGCCCTCCCGGGAAACAGCCCACCGGCGGGGAGGGTTTGGAGGGCTACGCCCTTCAGGTTGTGAGGGATAGTTTTTTGCGGGGAGGGCTTCGCCCTCCCACGCCCCCTCCCGCCACGTTCATCACAATTATCGTGGCAGACCACTAGGCCCCTGCAGCAGGGATCAGCGCCCGCCGCTGGAGAGTGATCAGGTAATCGGCGTACCGGGCCGCGGTTGCGCCTTCGGGGCCGGGGAGGAGATCGCGCAGGGTAGCTGCGTAGCGTGACAGGCGGGCGAGGATCTGGGTGGGAGCGACGCCATCGTGAGGCTGGCGTTCGTTGACCCAGGCTACCTGGGCGTCGAGGGGTGTGGGGGTGCCGGCGGCGATGGCTGCCGCCAGCATACGGGTGGTGAAGTGGAAGCCGGCGCGGATCACTTCCTCATCGCTATCACCATCGGCCAGGCAGCGGGCGGTAGCCGCGGCCACAATCCGCTCGCGCAGGCGCTCGAGCGTTGCCGCCGCCGCGCTGGGGGGCGCAGGCGCAGGCCCTGGCGAAGACCGGGCCAGCACCTCCTCGGCCACCTGGAGCGCCGCCGCGGCATCGGCGCCGCTGCCGTGCACATTGAGCGCCGGGGCGAGATCGGGCTGCTCGGCGAAGGGCATGCCTCCGGCGATCACCGGAATCCCGGCCAACCCCGCGGCATCGAGCGCCCGCACCAGCTCTTGAACTCGCGGCAGGTTGAAGAGCATCTGCGCCGAAACGCCAACCAGGTCGGCCTGGCTGTCGCGCACAATCGCCACCAGGTCGCGCACCGGTACAGCCGCCCCCAGATAGTGGACCGTCCAGCCCTCGGCTTCGAAGAAATCGGCGACCATACGCGCGCCGACGCGGTGCCATTCATCGGGCACACAGCCAATCACCACAGTGTGCTCGCGGGTGTGCCGGGGGCGAAAGAGGGGATGCAACTCACCCATCTGCCGCTCGATGATCGCCGTCGCCAGGTGCTCCTGGGCAACGCTCACCTGGTTGCGCTGCCACAGCCGCCCGATTGCATAGGCCGTGGGTTGGAACAGGTCGAGGTAGATGCGCTGCGGGGTCAGCCGCGAATCGAGGGCGCGTTCGACGACCCGGTCGGCGGCGCGTCCGCTTCCGGCCAGCAACGCATCAAGGTAGTCGCGCTGCAATTCCCGGGTTATGGCTGCACTGCTCATCGCTCGTCTCCGCCGTTCGGGTGTGACGCGCTGTTGCGCGCCTGTTGCCAGTATAGCCGATCATTGGCGGTTTGCGTGTCGCGGAGCTACAATTCTGGCGAAAGAGACGCTTACTCGCGCATCCGGCACGCGCCTGCGAGTCTGTCTGAACAGCCCCACAAGGCCGGGGGCGGTTGCGCCTACTGTTTGCCTTTTACCTTACCATACACGTCCAGGGCCATCGCCCGGCGCGTCGAGTGATCCACAACGGGCAGGGGGTAATCGCGCCCGAGGCGCACACCGGCGCGGATCTGCTCTGCCGGGGGCAGCAGGTGGGGCGTGTGAATGTACCGTGGCGGCACGGCGGCCAGTTCGGGCACGTAGCGTCGCACGTAGGCGCCATCGGGGTCAAACTTCGTACCCTGGCTGACAGGATTGAAGATGCGGAAATAGGGCTGGGCGTCGGTGCCGGTGCCTGCCGCCCACTGCCAGCCGCCATTGTTGGCTGCCGGATCGCCATCGAGCAGCAGGCGCATGAAGTGGCGCTCGCCGTAGCGCCAGTCCACCAGCAGGTCCTTGGTCAGAAACGAGGCGACGATCATGCGCGCGCGGTTGTGCATCCAGCCCTCCTGGCGCAACTGGCGCATGGCCGCGTCTACGATGGGGTAGCCGGTGCGGCCCTCCTGCCAGGCGGCGAGCAGGGCCGGGTCATTTTCCCACTCCAGGGCGTCGTACTCGCGCTTGAAGGCGCCACGCAGCACGTGGGGAAAGTGGTACAGTACCTGCACATAGAAATCGCGCCAGGCCAGTTCGCCAATCCAGCGTTCGAGCGAGTCGCGGGCCAGGGTCGTGAGCGCCTCCGGCGCTGCCTCGAGATCGAGCGCCGCGCGCAGCGCGGTGCGGATGCCCAGCGCCCCGAGGCGCAGGTAGGGCGACAGTCGCGAGGTACCCTCGATCCCGGGTCGTTCGCGTTGCTCGGCGTAGGTGGCAATGCCCAGTTGGCGCTGGAGGTCGGCAAAGCGCCGCAGTCGTTCCCGGGCTGCCGCTTCGCCCGCCGGGGGTAGCGGCAGATCGCAGCGCAGCCCCAGGTCCGCCAGGGTCGGGATGGGCAGACTGGAAGGCCAGGGCTCGACGGGGATCAGGCGGGGTGGAGGGTAGACAGCGCAGCCCTCGGCGGCCAGGCGCTGGCGCCAGCGGCGGGCGTAGGGTGTGTAGACACTGTATGCGGTCCCCGCATCCGTCAGCACCTCGTCCATCTCGAAGATCACCGCGTCTTTGAAGCTGTGGGCGGCCAGGCCACCGGCGCGCAGGGCCTCCTTGACCGCGCTATCGCGCCGGATGGCGTAGGGCGTGTAGTCACGGTTCCAGTACACGCCGGCGGCGCCGCTCTCGCGGGCCAGCGTGAGCAGTTCCCGCAGCGGATCGCCGCGCCGCAGGATGAGTCGCAGGCCCTGGGCGCGCAACGCTGCGTCGAGAGCGCGCAGGTTCTCCAGCAGCCAGGCCGTGCGCCCGGGGCTGGCGAAGCGCCCGAAGAGGATCGCCTCGTCGAGGATGAAGACCGGGAGCACCGCGCCGCCACCGGCGCGGGCCGCGGCGGTCAGCGCGGCATTGTCGCCGAGGCGCAGGTCACGCCGAAACCAGTGAATAAGAGGAGCCATGCGTTCCCCGGGTAGACCGCAGATTCGCTAACAGGCAAGCGTATTCGAAACCGGGTTTCTCCACTCCCCAACCGCGGTTGGGGGCGCCTGGCATCCCGGTGGACAGGAGCGGAGGGAACCCGGGGTCCCCGATTTAGAAGGGAGCAACCCAATGGCCACACATCCAACCGAAGCGGGCGCGTCGGGTCAGCGCACCGCCATTCTCGTCGCAGGCGACATCGTTGCTCTGCTCATCTTCGCCGCGATTGGCCGGCGCAGCCACGGCGAAGCCGCAGGTCTGGGCGCCATCCTCGAAGTGGCGCGCACAGCCGCGCCGTTCATTCTCGGCTGGATGATCGCCGCGACCCTGGCCGGCGCCTACGCCCCGAGTCGCACGCGGGGGCCCGGCGCGATGCTGCTCACCACCCTTATCGGCTGGACGGGCGGCCTGGTTCTGGGGGCGGTGTTCCGCGCACTGATGATCGGACGTTTCAGCCCTGTATCATTTTACGTCATTACGTTTCTGGTGGCACTGCTGATCCTGGGTGGCTGGCGGGGCGTATTTGCCCTGATTGAGGCTGGACCATGGTGGAAGGTTAAAGGCAAAAGGTAAAAAGCAAAAATCGCTATTCGCTCTTTTCTCTGGGTGATGGCTTCCTGACGCCATTCTACGTATTTATCCTTCTCCCGGGAGCGAGGGCGTCCCGCCCTCGTCAGCGTTTAAGGGCAAGACACCCTCGCTCCCGGACTGATCACCCCGGTTCTGAGCACGTACTAGCGAGGAGGTCGCAGAGCAACCCGGCCCCACACTCTGCTACGACGGGAAGGCAAGGGTCAGCGGATGGTTGCTACCGCCTCCGACACCTGCCGCCCGTCAACGAAAACGCGCGCTGTGTAAGGTCCAGAGGGCAGGGTTATCCGTCCACTATCGCATGTAAAAGCCGTAGTGAGGCAATAGGCAGTAGTATAGCGGAAGTCTTGACCGGTGATCGTCCGACTGCTGCCCGTAAGGTTCCCGCCATTGGGAAAGGTAAAATCGAGACGCATCAACCTCCCGGGGGCGTAGCCTTCGAGCCGCACTGAAACCCATAACAGGTCAAGGCCGACATCAAATTCGGTTGCCGGGTTGATCAATTCACCGGTTTCCCGATTGGCGTTGGCTGCGAATTGTACAGTGATGATTGGCGGACGCGCGAGAAGAGGCAGGTAAACCCGTGTTGTGTCTGATTGGCCACGTGCGGAAGCGCTATACACAAGAGGCAGCGCGAGAATCAGCAGCAGCACACCGATTCTCCAGTAAGACGCCACGGTCCGTATCTCCTTTCCTCTCAGCCGTCTATGCGGCTCTGCTGCACAACGACAAGCGAAACTAAGGCTTTGTTCGGCAGGGCGTGTCTCCCGAGCTTTCTCGTCAGGACAGACCCCATGCGCGGAGCGCACAACGCCGCGATGAAGATAATTATTCTTGGGAGGGCGAAGCCCTCCCAAACCCTCCCCTCAGGGAGGGGGTTGGGGAAACCCGGTTTCCCCATTTCCCAACCGCTGTTGGAAGAGGCTGGCGCCCCCACAGGCAGGGGGATGGGGAAACCCGGTTTCCCCGTATTTTCACCTCAGCCTGCGGGAGAAGCTGACCTTATTATAATACATTATACAAGCCACAGGGCCGTCGCAATGTCGCCGGGGCAAGCTCCAACGCACGGTTTTCCGGTTCGCTGCGGCAACTTCGCCGCCAGAGCGAACCGGAAAACTTTAGAGGTACATATGCCAGGTTCGCCTACGGTCATGATAACGTGGGGGCTCTTCCTGGGAGAGGGCGCGGCCCTCTCGAACTATCCGTGTGGGAGGCTTGCTACCCCTGTTGCAACAGCCTTGCGGTCCCCCGTATCATCTCCCTGTAAGAGACAGCACCGATGTTTTCCTGTATCATCGCCACAGGCGGTGCATGTTGCGTCGCGCTGCTGTGCGAGAGAGAGTATGGTAGAACAGGAACTGGCCTATCGCATCCACGGCGGCGAGCCCGTGGTGGGACAGATTACGTGCCTGGGAGCCAAAAACTTTGCAACCAAGGCGATGGTGGCCGCACTGCTCGCCGATTCGCCATCTGAGTTGTTCAATTGCCCGCCGATCGGCGACGTGGCAATAACCCGCGCTATGATCGAAGCCATCGGCGCCACGGTGCAGGCGCTGGAAGGGTGGCTGCGTATTGACCCGCGGGGTCTCCACACCTCGCGCGTGCCCGTCCCGGACTCGGGCAGCAACCGCGTGCCAATCCTGTTACTGGGCGCGCTGCTGCACCGTTTTGAGGAGGTGGCCGTACCCGTCGTCGGGGGTTGCCGCATCGGCGAACGCCCGGTGGACTTTCACCTGATGGCGGTGGAGCGCTTTGGCGGCGAGGTGAGCGCCACGGCTGAAGGCTATGTGGCCCGCCGTCGCGGGCGGCTGAAGGGGGCGGTGGTGGAGTTGCCCTACCCCAGCGTCGGCGCTACCGAAACCTGTCTGTTCCTCGGGGCGCTGGCGCGGGGGCGCTCGGTCATCGTCAACGCGGCGATCGAGCCGGAAATCATCGAGCTGATCACCATGCTGCGGGCCATGGGAGCGGTCATCTTCACCTCGGCGGGCCGCGAGATCCGCATCGAGGGTGTTGAGCGCCTCAGCGGCACGCGCATGCCGATCCTTGGCGACCGGATTGAGGCAGCTTCGTGGGCCTGCCTTGCCGGGGCCTCCGACGGTGACATCACCGTGCGAGGCATCAACCCCAATATTCTCGGCAATTTTCTGGCCCATTTTCAGCAGGTCGGCGGCGGCTTCGAGTTGCTCGATGCCGAAACCGTGCGCTTCTTCCGCCGCGGGCGGCTATCCCCTGCCGTGGTGGAAACCGATGTCTACCCGGGCTTTTCGACTGACTGGCAGCAACCCTTTGCGGTGATGCTCACCCAGGCTCACGGGATCTCGATTATCCACGAGACTGTCTACGAGAACCGCTTTGGCTACTTGAAGACCCTCAACCAGCTTGGCGCCAACACCCAGCTAACGACCAGTTGCCTCGGGGGCTTACCCTGCCGCTTCCGCGACCACAACCACGAACACAGCGCCATCATCGTCGGGCCGACCCCCCTGCGCGCCGACGGTAACATCATCACCATCCCCGACCTGCGCGCCGGTCTGGCCTATATCATCGCAGCCGCGATCGCGCGAGGCGTCTCGATCATTCGCGGCATTCATCTGCTGGAGCGGGGCTACGGCGATGTGGCGCCGCGGCTGTCGCAGATGAACTTGCGGATCGAGCGGGTGCCCGTCGCGGCGCTGCTGTAGGAAGCGCCATAGCGCCCGCGCTGGCCCGGGCTTGCGCTGGCCCGCTGGTTCACCTACTCCTGCCCCAGGCGCCGTGAAGGGGCCAGGGACCTCCGTTCGCGCAACCAATCACTCAGGGCATAGGGCAGGTACACCAGCACGAAGGCCAGCAGGCTGAGGAACAGCAGGGGAATGATGTACCAGGGCCAGGGACCAAGGTAATCGATCAACGAGGGGAACTCCGGCGTGCGGGCAATGAAGAGGTAGTTTCCGCCGGTGAGCCAGTTAACCAGCCCCACACCCAGCGCAAAGAGGCCGGTAAAGACCACAACCCGGCGGATCGAGCCCCGGGTCGGGCGGTAGCGCCAGGCGGCAGCCGCGAACACCACTGCCCAGAGCACGACACCGTGGGAGGTCCAGAAGATCCAGTAGACAAAGTGCGGAAAGTTGAAGCCGGTGGCCGTAAGGTCGGGAGTGAGCAGGGCCTGCGTGCCCCCGGCGAAGCCCCAGAAGTAGAGGACCTCGTAGAGACGGTAGTTGCGCGTGGCGAGCATCAGAGCGGACAGGGGCACCGAGAAGGTGCAGAGGTGCAGGGGGAGAGAATAGGCCACATTCCAGATCCCGTTGGCGAGTTGCCACAGGTCCCAGCCAATCCAGTTGGCGCAGGCGAAGAGCGCCAGACCCCAGCGCAGGCGTTCCTGCTCCACCAAACCCAAGCGGGGCGTGAGCAGACCGATCAGCACACAGATCAGAATAATCGCAGCGAGGGGGAGCAGGTGCGCCAGGGAGAACAGGGTAAAGGGCGGGCCATCGAAGTACAGACCGAACAGATCGGAGCGCATAGGCCCATCTTCTTGCGACGCGCTGCGCCTGGAGAAGGGTGGAGAGCGGGGGAGAGACAACCAGCCAGGCCGATAATCACAGGTACGGGCGGGTGCAGTGGCGCACCCGCCCGTTATGCGCTAACCCTCCCGCTGCATCGTCCCATCGGGGAGCCAGCGAATCCGCACCCCATCGACATCAGTCCAGATCTCCTCCTCTTCTTCCTCCTCTTCCTCACGAACGAGGACCGGGCCGTACCCTTGCGACCACTGGATGAGTTCGTCAATCGTGTACCAGCCGGGCTGGTACTGGACCTGGTCGGTAGGGTTCAGCCAGAACCGGATCTGACCGTCCATCCACTGCCAGCGCTCGAGTGAGCGCCAATGCTTGCCCTGGTCGTTGAGCACCGCTTTGAGTTCCTCCAGCATCCGGAGCAGTTCGGGCAACGTGTGCCGGTTGCTGTAGCGTAGCCGCAGCAGGCGCTGGTTCACAGCGTCGCGCAGCCGTTCTAGCTCTTCGATGCTCATGGCCTCAATGTCGATGTCGGTCACAGCAGGCGTCCTTTCTGTGGGTGCCGGTTCAGCCGGGCTGCTGCGACGCCGGGTGGAATGCTGGGGAGGATGTCGGCTGATCCGCTCCGGTACCCAATCCAGAGCTTCGCGATGAGTGCCGGTGGGCGCGTACCGCGGTGTACGTTGTTCGCCGCGTCACGACATCTCGTATACCTATCATACCGCAAGTCTGTTACAAACGGCATACCGGGAAGCTGAGATCTCTGTCATTTTGGTGCATCTCTGTCAATAGAACGATAACCAGAGGTGGTATTTTGTTCACGGAGGAACAGACTTGCATCCCGGCAGGCCTCCCGGGCGAGCTACGCCCTCCCGGAACCTCACTTTTCGACTACGCGCAGCAGCCGGATGCGTCCGGGGCTGATGCAACCATGCGGCTGGCGCCCCCTGTGCTGTCCACTTTAAGGGCAGACAGAACATCCGCGCCAACACGGCTTGTACCGCATTGGAACGCCCCCGCGCGCGGCGCTGGCCTCCCCGCTTCGCCAGGCTCAGCGCAGGCGCTCCAGCGAAGCTGGAGCAGGGCCGGGGGTGAGGACCAATCAGCGCATCCCAACGCCATCACGCTCGTCGGCGCCCACACGTTCCGTCCGCCCCTGAACGCGCGCGGGAGCGGGGCCGGGGGTGACGGACTCCAGGGCGTCCTCAAGCCCTATCTTCCGCATGCGCCCAGATGGTCTGTCCGCCCCCAAACCTGCGGCAGTGGGGGGGTAGGGCGGCTCCGCCGCCCCAACGACGCTGCATCGGCCCTGCGGACGCGCGGGGTAGCGCGGCCCTGCACGGCGCGCATGTGTGGTAAAATAAAAGTTAGAATTATTCGCATACGTGTACGGATCTCGCGTCCGCGCCGACGTCGCCGCGACCTAGTCGCCGATCCGGGTATGCGTCGTGCCCGGCGCCCATTCCACGCTGCTCCTCACCACGGCTTCCCGTGCGCGGTAGCTGCATATCCGCGGCGGAAGGATCAGGTCCTGTGCTGATTGTGAACCGTGTGAACGAGCGCACCGAGAACGTGTGCCACGAACTGCTCCCGACAGCGCCGCGCCGCTGTGGGGTGCGCCCCCGCCGCCTGGCCGGGATCATTGCTCTCGGCTACGCCCTCCTGGCGCTGACCTGGTTGCTGATGAGCGTCCCTTCTCTCCACTCCGCTGCGGTGCAGGCCCATCTGCTGCATGAACTCGCGTTTGTGAGCATCACGGGGGGCCTGTTGTTTACTGCCGTCTCGAGAATGATCACCGTGGTCATCGAGCGTGAGCGGCGCGCCGCGGCGCAGCTCGAGGCCCAGCGGCAAACCCTCGAACAGGCCAACCGCACCCTGCGCGCCTTTTCCGAAGCCACCCTGATGGGCTGGTCACGGGTGCTCGATCTCCGCGATCATGAGACGGAGGAACATAGTGCCCGCGTCACTGCCCTGACGGTGCGCCTGGCGCAGGCGATGGGGATCGAAGCCGAGGAGTTGGAGCAGATCCGTCAGGGGGCGATGTTGCACGACATCGGCAAGATCGGGGTTCCCGACGCTATTCTCCGCAAAGCGGGCGCCCTTGCCGATGATGAGTGGGCGGTGATGCGCAGGCATCCCGAGCTGGCCTACAATCTCCTGGCGCCGATCGGGTTCTCGCGCCCGGTGCTTGAAATCGCCTACTATCACCACGAACGCTGGAATGGCAGCGGGTACCCCGCGGGCCTGGCCGGAGAGCAGATCCCCCTGGCGGCGCGTATCTTTGCGGTGGTGGACGTGTGGGACGCCCTGTGCTCCGACCGGCCCTACCGCCGGGCCTGGTCTCAGGAGCGGGCCTTGCGCTACCTCAAGGCCCACGCTGGTACGCTCTTCGATCCCCGGGTGGTGCAGGCCTTCTGCGCCCTGATCGAGCATGAGCGCTACGAAGCGGGCGCCTCTCTTCGCCAGGTCGCGTGACCGCGCCAGCCTGGCCGGTGAACGAAGCATTCCGATGCGTTGAGATGCGCTGGTTGGTCCTCGCCCCCGGCCCTGCTCCAGCTTCGCTGGAGCGCCTGCGCTGAGCCTGTCGAAGCGGGGAGGCCAGCGCCGCGCGCGGGGGCGTTCCAAATGCGGTACAAGCCGCGTCGGCGCGGATGTTCCGTCCGCTCTTAATGCTTCCTCCAGGAGAAGGGGCGAGCCTTCAAAGGGTATCACGAGACCATCGCGTTCACGGCATGCGCGGATTATGGCGCCCGTGCTCGCCCGGCTGCCGGGTTGGCACGCCTCCCTGAAAGAGTCAGGCACGCCTTGAGCATTCGTTTATTCGTTTATTCGTTTCCCATTCGTTGGCCCATTTCGTTCTGGAGGGAGCAAACCCCTCCTGGAGACCCTGGCTGGCCGCCCCCCTCAGCGGCCCACCCGCGCTTCCCCGCCTGGGTTGAGCCGGAAGCGGCGCAGGGGGCCTGGCGCCTGTGCGGACCGCAGTTGTTCGAGCCGGCGCAGGTCGATCAGCACGGCCAACTCGTCGCCGGCCTGTAACTGCGTGTCCATCGTCACCCGCACATACTCCTCGGCGCGCCGCAGCGCCAGTACCAGCACCCGTTGCTGGCGACGGAGTTCGGCTACCGTGCGCCCCTCCAGGCGATCGCCAGGCTCTACACGGAGCGCCGTGGTGGAGTAGATCTGCTCGGCGACTTCGATGGCGTAATCAACGCCCCGCACAACCGCCGCAGCGCTGAGGGTGGGCGCGGCCAGAGCTGGCACGCTGAAGGTGGTGTGCCGCCCGAAGAGGGTTTCGAGGCGTTCCGCCAGGTCCTCATTGTAGACCCGCAACACCAGGTCAATGTCGGGCGCCAGGCGTCGCGCCGCCAGGCCGATCTGCATGTTGGTCAGGTCGTCGCCCGTGGCGGCGATCACCGCGCAGGCGCGTTCGATCCCCGCCTGCTGCAACACCGTGCCCAGACGGGCGTCACCCTGGTGGCAGTCGGCAACCAGGCCACGCACCTCCTCGACCAGTTCGCGGTCGGTGTCAGGGTGCTGATAGATGAGTGTCACACGCGGGCGCGGGCGCATCAGCGAGAGGGCGCGCACCACGCGGAAGCCGATCCGCCCGAGGCCACAGACGATCACCGTATCGAAGGCCTGTTCGACGCCGGGAAGGGGCGTCAGGCTGAAGCTGCGCAACCCGACAATTGGCTGCCGGTGGTTAAGCACGCTCTGGTCAAGCAGGCGCACGCGCTCGAGCTGGTCGAGGGGACCGAGCAGGGCGACCTGGTCGCCATACTCGATGCGCTGCGGCGCGCGGTGGTTCTGGGGGCCGTTGCGGCGCGGCGGGCCACCCTTGACGTGGTGCAACACCCGCACGTCGAAGCGTTGCTCCAGTTCCTCGGGCGGGCCGACGAACTCGCTGCCGGGCACGATCTGCTGTTGCAGCACGCCCAGGAAACGCGGCGCCCCGTCAGCGTGGTTGAACTGGGGTGGCAGGGGTAGCACGTGGGCAATCGAGCGTCCCAGGGCTGCGGCGGCCAGGGTGGGAGCAGCCAGCGCCGAGGCGCTGAACACGCTGTTTTGCCCGAAGCTCTGCTCCAGGTTCAGGTCGAGTTCGTCGTTGAAAATCCGCAGGACAACGGGCAGGCCCGGGCGCAGGCGGCGGGCCGAGAGACCGATCTCGACGTTGGCCAGGTCGTCGTTGAGGCCGGCGATGAGGCTGCGGGCGCGGACAATGCCCGCGTTGCGCAGGACCTCGCGGCTGCGGGCGTCGCCGTGGATCACCGGCACACTGAGGGCCAGGGTAGCCTCGAGAAATTCGCTGTTCCAGTCGCGCTCGATGGCCACCACCTCGTAGCCCCCCTCGAGCAACTCACGGATGACGCGGTAGGTGACGCTGCCCAGGCCGCATACGACCACGTGATTGCGGTAGGTGCGCGCCAGGGAAATCTGCCAGCCCTCGCGGCGACTGCCCTTGTCGAGCACAAAGCGCCCGAAATTGAGAATGCCTTGAAACAGCAGGGCCAGGCCGAGTAGGGGCGTAATAAAAAACAGCACGTCGCCGAGCACATCACCGTCGGGGATGGGCAGGTCGGTCTCCAGCGACATCATGCGCAGGGTTTCGTAGAGCGCCGAGAGCACGGTGAAGCGGCGCACCCCGGCAGCGGCGTGGTCGTAGAAGAAGAGGAGATAGGCGACATTGACACAGGCCAGGACGGCGAAGCCGATCAGGGTGACGCGGGCCTCGCGCGCCAGCACATATACATCATAAATGCTTGCCGCAACCAGGCGCCAGAAGGGCTCGCGTCGGCGCAACAGGCGTTGCAGGCGCGCTTCGCTGCTACTGATGGCATCGTACTCGGGGTTCTGCATAGCGCCGGGCATCCATTGCACAGCATCACGGAGCGGCTATACTATACACGTTACCAGGCGTTTCCGGGAGCAGGGCTGCCAGGGCTTGCGCAACGCCCGCCTCCGGCAGGGGAGTGTGGGGCTTGCCCCAACAACGTTGCCCCGGCCCCGGCAGGTCTGAGCCGGCACAGGCACGCTCCGAATCAAGCAAGTTATACCAATTACCGTTGATGATGCCGCCATTGCCTGAAGCGATTTCAGGCGTTGTGCTGCCCAGCGTGGCAATCCACAATCCAAAATCTAAAATCCAAAATGGTATTATACTATGTCGAACGAACCGACCAGCGCGATTATCCTCGCGGGTGGCGCCAGCCGGCGGCTGGGGAGCGATAAGCGACGCCTGCGGCTCTGGGGCGCGCATGGCCCAACGTTGCTGGAGCGTACCCTGGCGCTGGCCAACGAGCTGTGCGACGAGGCGCTGGTGGCGCTGAACGATCCCGAGTTGTGGCCGGAGTTGCCGGCGCGGCTGGTGCGCGACGCCTGTGTCGGCGCGGGTCCGCTGGGGGGCATCTACGCGGGCCTGCTGGCCTGCGCGCACCGCTATGCGCTGGTGCTGGCCTGCGACATGCCGTTCTTGCAGCGCGACTTGCTGGCAGCTATGCTCGCCTTGCCGCGCGACTACGACGTGCTGGCGCTACGAGCCGGCGCGCCCCGGGCCACGCGCAACGATCTGGGCATCGAGCCGTTGCACGCAGTCTACAGCCGGGCCTGCTTGCCGACGATGCGCGAGGCGCTGGAAACCGGTGAGCGTCAGGTGGCGGCCCTCTTTCCGCGGCTGCGGGTCCGGGTGCTGGAACGGGCAGACTACGCCGCCTACGATCCCGATGGTCTGGCATTGTTCAGCCTGAATACCCCTGAGCAGCTCGATCAGGCCCGGCAGAGGATTGCCACACCTGTTCCTGATAGGGCGTAGCCCTCCCACACCCTCCCACCAGGGAGGGGGGCGGTTCGACAGGCTCACCGCAGGTGGGGAAACCCGGTTTCCCCATGTCCCAACCGCCGTTGGGAGCGGCTGGCACCCCCCACCGGCAGGGGGGCGGTTCGACAGGCTCACCGCAGGTGGGGAAACCCGGTTTCCCCATGTCCCAACCGCCGTTGGGAGCGGCTGGCACCCCCCACCGGCAGGGGGGCGGTTCGACAGGCTCACCGCAGGTGGGGAAACCCGGTTTCCCCATGTCCCAACCGCTGTTGGGAGCGGCTGGCGCCCCCCACAGGCAGGGGATGGGGAAACCCGGTTTCCCCAAACCCCAACCGCCGTTGGGGGCGCCTGGCCCCCCACAGGCAGGGGGATGGGGAAACCCGGTTTCCCCATGTCCCAACCGCCGTTGGGAGCGGCTGGCACCCCCCACAGGCAGGGGGATGGGGAAACCCGGTTTCCCCGTATTTTCACATCAGCGGAATCACCTCCTCTGCAAAGCGGTACAGCGGCGTGTGGTCGTAGGCAACGCGCGGGAAGTAGGTGATAAAGTAGGTCGCTCCGGCCTCTTTCAGCGCGTTCAGACGCTCGGCAACCTGCTGAGGCGTGCCGACGATGTAGTTGCGCTGCGTTTGCTCCAGGCTCCAATTGTACAGGGCGCGAACCGGCGCGGTAGCCCGCTCCTCGTCCTCGCCGGGGCCAACAAAGATGATGTTGACGTTGGTTGACTTGATGATCGAGTCGTAGTCGCGCCCCAGGGCCTCGCAGTGGGCGCGCAGCACGTCACACTTGCGCCGAAACTCCTCCGGGTTGCCCATGAAGTTCGCGGCGTTGCCATACTGTGCAACCAGTTTCAGTGTGACCTGCTCCCCGCCGCCGGCGATCCACAGGGAAGGATGCGGCTGACGTACCCCTTTGGGCTGGTTGATCGCGCCGCGAATGTGAAAGTATTCGCCCTCGAAGGTCGGTGTCTCCTCGGTCCACATGCTGACCATAATCCGGGTCGCTTCTCGGAAGGCGCGCATGCGTTCGCGCCGTTCGGGAAAACCATAGCCGTAGGCACGCCACTCGTGTTCGTACCAGCCGGCGCCAATGCCGCAGTACAGCCGCCCGTGGCTCAGCACGTCCATCGTAGAGGCCATCTTGGCCGCAAGGGCCGGATTGCGATAGCCAATGCAGGTGCACATCTGGCCGACCTTGACCCGCTGCGTATCGCGGGCCAGCGCGGCGGTGATCGTCCAGGCCTCAAACACGGCTTCCTGCTCGATGCTCGGCACGGTGTGGAAATGGTCGTAGACCCAGATCGAGTCGTAGGCCGGGATGGCGTCAGCAGCTCGAGCCACGCGGGTCATAGCCTCGTACTTCTCGACCGGATCGGCGATCTCCACCAGATCCAGCCGCCAACCCTGGGGTACGAAGGTGCCGAATTGGATGCTCATGGGTCTCCTCTGTTGTTCCAACGTGAAAACAGGCCGTGTACGGGAGGGTTCAGGAGGGCTGCTGAACATCGGGGAAACCGGGTTTCCCCTTACCCCCTGCCCACCGGGGTGCCAGGCGCCTCCGACAGCGGTTGCGGGATGGGGAAACCGGGTTTCCCCATGCCCCTCCCTCTGGCGCGGGTGTGGGAGGGCGCAGCCCTCCCAATCGCTGCTGAACATCAGGGAAACCGGGTTTCCCCTTACCCCCTGCCCACCGGGGTGCCAGGCGCCTCCGACAGCGGTTGTGGGATGGGGAAACCGGGTTTCCCCATGCCCCTCCCTCTGGCGCAGGTGTGGGAGGGCGCAGCCCTCCCAATCGCTGCTGAACATCGGGGAAACCGGGTTTCCCCATACCCCCTGCCCACCGGGGTGCCAGGCGCCTCCGACAGCGGTTGCGGAATGGGGAAACCGGGTTTCCCCACACCCCTCCCTCTAGCGCAGGTGTGGGAGGGCATAGCCCTCCCAATCGCTGCTGAACATCGGGGAAACCGGGTTTCCCCACACCCCCTGCCCACCGGGGTGGCAGGCGCCCTCCGTGCGGGGAGGTTTTGGGAGGCTCCATTGTACCTGATCGGTCCCGGCGCGCTATAATGACGGTGCGGCCCACCTTGACCAACGGAGGAGCCAGATGACCGTGTCAATGCCTTTGCTCACCACCCGTCCGGAGTGGCAGGCGCTTCAGGATCATTTCGCCGCGGTGCGCCCATTGCACCTGCGCGATCTCTTCGCCAGTGATTCGGAGCGTGGCACACGCCTGGTCGCCGAAGCTGCCGGGCTGTACTTCGACTACAGTAAGCACCGCATTACCGATGAGACGCTGAGCCTGTTGATCGCTCTGGCGCGGGCCTGCGACCTCGAAGGGCGGATCGAGGCCATGTTCAGCGGCCAGAAGATCAACACCACCGAAGGTCGCGCTGTACTGCACGTGGCCCTGCGCGCTCCGCGCGACGCGATGATCGTGGTTGATGGCGCGAACGTGGTGCCGGAGGTTCATGCCGTGCTTGACCGCATGGCCATTTTTGCCGAGCAGGTACGCGCGGGGGCCTGGAAGGGCCATACCGGTAAGCCCATCCGTGCAGTGGTCAACATTGGCATCGGCGGCTCCGACCTCGGCCCGGTGATGGCTTATGAGGCTCTGCGCTACTACAGCGAGCGCGCGCTGACGCTGCGCTTCGTTTCCAACGTTGACGCCACCGATTTCGCCGAGGCGACCCGCGACCTCGATCCCGAAACGACGCTCTTTATCGTCGCGTCGAAAACGTTCACCACGCTGGAGACGATGACCAACGCCCGTACCGCGCGCCAGTGGCTGCTCGCCGCCCTGGGCGATGAGGCGGCAGTGGCGCGTCACTTTGTTGCTGTCTCCACCAATGCCGCCGAGGTGCAGAGGTTCGGCATTGATACTACCAACATGTTCGGCTTCTGGGATTGGGTCGGCGGGCGCTACTCGATGACCTCGGCAATCGGCCTTTCGACGATGATCGCCCTTGGCCCGCAGGGCTTTCGCGCCTTGCTCGAAGGCTTCCACGCGATGGACCAGCACTTTCGCACTGCCCCGCTGGAGCACAATCTGCCCGTCATCCACGGTCTGCTCGATGTCTGGTACGCCAATTTCTTCGGCGCAGAAACCCACGCGGTACTGCCGTATGACCAGTACCTCAAGCGGCTGCCGGCCTATCTCCAGCAGTTGACCATGGAGAGCAACGGCAAGGCGGTGCGCCTCGACGGCACAGCGGTAGACTATCAGACCGGGGCGATCTACTGGGGCGAGCCGGGAACCAATGGCCAGCATTCGTTCTTCCAGTTATTGCACCAGGGCACCAGGCTCGTGCCTGCCGATTTTATCGGATTCTGCCATAGTCTGAACCCGATCGGCAACCACCACGACCAGTTGATGGCGAACATGCTGGCTCAGGGTGAGGCGCTGGCCTTTGGCAAGCCTGCCGAGCAGGTCGCCGCGGAGGGCGTGGCCCCCGAACTGGTGCCGCACCGCACCTTTGCCGGTAACCGTCCCAGTAGCACCATCCTTGCCGAGCGGCTCACGCCTGCGGTGCTGGGGGCGCTGGTGGCGCTCTACGAGCACAGTGTCTACGTCCAGGGGGTCATCTGGGGCATCAATCCGTTCGACCAGTGGGGCGTGGAGCTAGGAAAGGTCCTTGCGGGGCGGATCATCCCGGAACTGGCGAGCGCCGACACGCCAGATCTGGCCCACGACAGTTCGACGAATGCGCTGATCCGGCGCTACCGCGCGGCACGGGGCCTGGCGTGATGACGGGAAACCCGGTTTCCCGATGTTCATTGTGAGAGATTCTCCTGGGAGGGGGGCAGAACGCTGCATACCCTGCCCGCGGGGCTGCCCGGCGCTGCATCACCGCTCGCCGGGGGGCGCGCAATCCGAGCCTTCGCACCTGACCAGCTCCGCCCGCCAGATCTGGCGGCCCCGCGCCTCCCAGCGCCGATAGTAGTGCGATGTTACAACCGCAGTCAGCCCGGCCGACCAGGTATGGGGTTCGACCAGGCGCAGTCCGGGGGCAACGGGCAACAGGTTGAGCAACTCGGCGTAGACCTCGGCGTGATCGGTCATGACGCTGAGCAGGCCGCCCGGCGCCAGGCAGCGTTCCATCTGGACGAGGAGATCGGCGGAAATGAGCAGTTGATTGCGCTGGCGGTTGCGCAACAGGGGCGCCGGGAAGTGAACATAGGCGGCGCGCAGGGCCTGGTCGGGCACGGTGCGGTAGATCAGCCGGGCGTCGGCGTGGATAAAGCGCACATTCGACAGGCCGGCATGCGCCGCCCGCGCGACGGCGCGCCACAGCGGCTTGGCTACGATGTCTACGCCAACATAGTTGGTCTCGGGATGGGCAGCGGCCAGGGCCAGCACCAGGTCGCCAGTGGCGCAGCCAATGTCCAGCTCCAGCGGGTGTGTGTTACCAAATAACCCCGGCGAGGAGAGCGGCGGAAACCGTTCGGGATGCAGGTACAGCGCGCGCCCCGGCCAGTCGTGCAAGTAGCGCGCGGCGAGATCAGGCGGCGGAGGGGCGACGTTCAGCCGGGCGGGGTAGCGTCCTCGTCCCATCGTTGCTTACCGTTCAACAAACAAACGCGACGCTGTCGCAGCGTCGCGGGTGGCGGGCCGGGAGGGATTCGAACCCCCGACACCTAGTTCCGAAGACTAGTGCTCTACTCCACTGAGCTACCGGCCCGTGCCGCCTATAGTCTAGCACGGGGCGCGAGGAAATGCAAAAGAACCGGTACGTGTTCACATTTCTCCTGGGAGCGCGGGCATCTTGCCCGCATCCAGGCCCTTGCGGGCGGGACGCCCGCGCTCCCGGGGTGACGCCTTACCCCACATGTGAACACGCACAAGAACCGGGAGGTGCGGATGTGACGGATATGCTTGCGCGGGCCGCGCCCCGCCCGGCCCACTTTGGCCGCGCCGTCCGCCGTAGCCGCCCCGCCGGGCCGTCTCGACGCCATCCCACGGCGCGAACGTGGTTACAGGCACCCGGGAGGACCTGCACCCTCCCAAACCTTTCCCCCGGGCAGGGGCGCGGTTCAACAGGCTCACCGCAGGTGGGGAAACCCGGTTTCCCCTATGTTTATCGTCATAAAAACCCTTAGAGAGGAGCAGCACCTATGAACCGGAGCATAAACCTGAGTGCCGCCGAGCCGTTTCTGCGTTACCTGGAGGAGTGGTACGCCGGGCTGCCGGTGGTGGAACTGGCGACAATCGTTGCCGAGCACCCCGAGCGGGTGGCGGTCTTCTCAATTGACATGATCAATGGCTTCTGCAATGAAGGCCCCCTGGCCGGGCCACGAGTGCAGGCGCTCATTCAGCCGGTGGTGGATGTCTTCACCCGGGCCTATGCCCTCGGAGTACGGCAGTTCGTGCTCACCCAGGACACCCACGATCCCGATACGCCTGAGTTTGCCGCCTATCCACCGCACTGCATCCGCGGCACGTCTGAAAGCCAGACCGTGCGCGAGCTGGTCGAACTGCCCTTTGCCGACACGATCACGACCATCGAAAAGAACTCTCTCAGCTCCCACCTCGGCACGCGCCTGGGCGACTGGCTGCGCGAGCGGCCTGAGTTGAACACGTTCATCATCGTCGGTGATTGCACCGACCTGTGTGTGTACAGCGCGGCGATGCACCTGCGCCTCGAAGCCAACGCCCTGAATCTGCAACGCCGGGTGATCGTGCCCGCGAACGCGGTGGACACCTACGACACGCCGGTTTCGGTCGCTCGCGAGTTGGGGATCATGGCCCACGACGGCGATCTGCACCACGTGCTCTTCCTCCACCACATGGCCCAGAATGGGATCGAGGTGGTAGCCGGCGTGCGGTAGGGTGGCTGATCCCCCTCGCAGGCACGCCGGTCTCGAAGGTTGGGAGACCCGGGAGGTCCGATTGCTCCCCACAGGCAGGGAGCCGGAGAAACCCGGTCGAGGCGAAGGGTGTTCGTCGCCGGCCCCGGGCCAGGAAACGATGGCGTGGGAGGGCTGCGCCCTCCCCAACCCTCCCCTCGGAGAGGGTTTGGGGAAACCCGGTTTCCCCATTTCCCAACCGCTGTTGGGAGCGGCTGGCGCCCCACAGGCAGGGGTGCGGTTCGACAGGCTCACCGCCGGTGGGGAAACCCGGTTTCCCCGTATTTTCACCTCAGTGCTGGATAACGCAGCCCCCGCTGGCGTGAATCCTCTACTTGCCGAGATCGCCGAGCGCGGCTATAGTGGTAGCGGACAGCGGCACGGCTTCGCCGAAACCTGCCGTTGCACACGCTACACGGTTATACGGGAGATACACAGATGGCAGCCGGTACAACATCAGATTTGCGTAACGGCATGGTGATCCGCTACAACAACGAATTGTATCAGGTGGTTGAGTTCCAGCACGTGGCGCCGGGCAACTGGCGCGCCTTCGTGCGGGTGAAGCTGAAGAACCTCGCCAATGGCAAGGTGATTGAGGATCGACTGCGGGCGGGCGCAGATATTGATATTGTGCGCATCGAGCGGCGCCCGATGCAGTACCTCTACCGCGAGGGCGATAGTTTCATCTTCATGGACAATAACACCTACGATCAGATCCCCGTCTCAGCGGAGATGGTAGGCGATGCCGCGCGCTTCCTCAAGGAAAATGAGACCGCCGACCTGGTCTATGACTCGGAGAAGGAGACGCTGCTCGGGGTCGAGTTGCCGATCTTTGTGATCCTCGAGGTCACCGAGACAGCAGTCGCGGTGCGTGGCGATACGGCCACCAATGTTACCAAGCCAGCCACCCTGGAGACGGGCGCGGTGATCCAGGTGCCGGGGTTCGTCAACGAGGGTGACCGACTCAAGATCGATACGCGCACCGGTGAGTACATTGAGCGCGTAGCCTGAACACGGGAAGACCCGGTTTCCCCACCCGCTGCGTCCCGGGGCCATCGCCGCTGCGCCTCGGGGCGCGGCGCCTCTGCGCCACTCCCTGTTGCATCACCTCGCTGTGTGGCGCAGCCGCAAGGACGGTCGCGCTACAAGCGCCCCGGAGGCCCGCGCATCCGGATCGCAGGTAAGCGTACTTGTGCAGAAGATGCCCGCAGAGCACGCAGAGGGGCGCAGCGAATAGGCCGGGTGAAGCCCTCTGCGCCCCTGCGCGCCCGCCGCGGTGCGTGCGCGTTCGGCGCCTCCGAACGCCACATTCGCGCCGGGTTTTTGTCGGGGAGACGCGCCAGACACGCTCAGGCGCCCATCTGGCGCATTCAGCGCACCATCAACGGCGCCGTCGGCTGCTTCAGGCGCTCCAGGGCCAGCGCCCGCGCCCCCAGGGGTTCGAGGCGCACTCCACCGTCCTCGGGGTAGAAGGCCAGCACGACGCGCTCAAGGTACTGCACCACCCTCGGCTGCCCATCGGCGGCGATGGTGGTGAATTCCTCCGATAGCGGCAACCCGAAAACCTCCACTCCTCCGCCCCGCTCCCAGAAGTCCAGAAAGGCGCCCCGCAGGGTATGCCCGGTTTCGAGGAATCGCCGGCCCTCCACCTCACCCGCAGGCTCGGCCAGCGCCTCTGCGCCGCCGTAGGCCAGGTCGCGGAGCGCAGCAACACCCAACGGCTCGGGTTGCACGTAGTAGGGCGTGTCGCGCAGGTCGTCGCGCAAGGCAATGCTGACGTTGCGGAAGGTCTGGCTCAGGCCAGCGGGTGTGACGCGGGCCGCCTGGAGGGGCGGGCCAAAGCGTTCCTCGCCGCCCAGGGCGCGCCAGTAGCGATACACCGGCGCGGGCACGCTCAACCCGGCTACCAGCCCGTCTTCGGGGAGCGGCAGCAGGGCCTCGGCGTCGGCAAGAACGGCCTGGAGAGCGGCGAGGTTCTGAGCAAACTCGGTCTGATCGCCGGTGACCAGTTCAGGAGTGATGGCTGCAATGCCAAGGCTGCCGGCCCAGTCGTGCATACCGCCGGTGATAGTGTAGTTGGGCCACAGGCGGCTGTACGCATAGCCGGCGCTGCCGGCATAGCGCTCGGCCAGGGCAATCGAGGGGGCATGCTCGCAACTTGCCGGAAAGACCAGCCCGGCGTTGGAGTGCAGAAAGATCGCCCCGGCGGCGTCCCAGAGGAAGGAGCGCAACAGGCGCACCTCAGGTTGCGAGTCGGGGTAGGGACCGCCCGTGTCAGAAACGATGCCATAGGCGCCCTGCACCGTCACGCGCCAGTCATTCTCGGGGCAGGCGTCCAGATTGGTGTTCATGTTGCGGTTCAGATCCACGCCCGCGGCGTCGAAGCGCCAGCCAAGGGCCAGACCATCGGGGTTGATCGAGGGAATGAAGGCCAGACGCACCCCGGGCGGCACCAGCGTGGGAGTGGCGCGGAAATGCTCGATCAGCTCCACGGTCAGGCGGTAGGTGTTGGCCTCCGGGGCGCCATGGGTATTGCCGACCACCACCAGCTTGCGCGGACCGGCGCCAACCTGCGTCACCTCGATGGGGCGGCCCTGGGCGGAATAGCCAAGCACGAAGGTTCGCACATCGGTGGCTGCCGCGCGACGCGGCGCGGGGAGCGCGCCAGCGCCGGCCAGCACCAGCGCCATGCCCAGGAAGCAGATCAGGCAGTGCTTCATAAAGGAGATTGTAGCGGAGCGTCGCGCTGCGCGCAAGACAAGCGGGCAGTGTGTGAAAAAAAGTGTATACTTGGAAGGGCTTCGCCCTCCCCACCATCGTGGTCTTCGCGCCTTCGGGGCGCACGTGCTATTAGGAGGATCTATGTGGCCCCAGTTTGGAGGTAAAGTCGCCCTGGTCACCGGCGCCGCCTCGGGTATCGGGCGCGCCTCGGCCCTCGCCTTCGCCCGCGCCGGCGCGAAGGTAGTGGTAGCCGATGTTCAGGTCGAGGCGGGAGAAGAGACGGCGGCGCTGGCCCGCGCCGAGAATACCGATGCGATCTTCGTGCGCGCCGATGTATCCCTGCGCCCCGACGTCGAGGCGCTGATCGGCACGGCCCTGGAGATGTACGGCCGGCTCGATATTGCGCACAATAACGCCGGAATCTCCGGCCCCCAGGCGATGCTGGCCGACTATCCCGAGGAAGCCTGGGATCGGGTGATCGGCATCAATCTCAAGGGCGTCTGGTTGTGTATGAAGTACGAATTGCAGCAGATGCTCCGGCAGGGCGGCGGAGTGATCGTTAATACCTCTTCGACAGCCGGGCAGGCCGGTTCTCGCGGTGTGTCGGCCTACGTGGCGAGTAAGCATGGCATTATCGGGCTGACCAGGGCCGCCGCCCTCGAGTATGCTCGCAACAATATCCGGGTCAATGCCGTGTTGCCCGGCACCATCCACACGCCGTTGATTGACGTGTTCACCGGTGGCGACGAGCGCCTTCTCCAGCAGTTTGCCGAGAGCGAGCCGGTGGGGCGCCTCGGCACCCCTGAGGAAGTGGCTTCGGCGGTGCTCTGGCTCTGCTCCGATGGCGCCTCCTTCGTCACCGGCGCCACCCTTGCCGTGGACGGCGGTCGCCTGGCCTGAGCGATGAACAGCTATGCGGCAATCTACGCGGTGGTCCGGCGCATCCCCTACGGACGGGTGTGTAGCTATGGCCGGGTAGCCGTGCTGGCGGGGTACCCCGGCCACGCCCGGCTGGTGGGCTACGCCCTCCACGCTCTCCGCACCACCGGCGAGGACGACGTGCCCTGGTGGCGCGTCATCAATCGCAACGGCTTTATCAGTAACGCCTATGAGCCGACGTTGCAACGGGCGCGCCTTGAAGCCGAAGGTGTTCAGGTGGACGAGAGCGACCGCGTTGATCTGGAGCGCTACCTGTGGGATGGAGGAAGCCAGGACTCTCAGGAATAGATTGGCGGGGCGTGGGGAAACCCGGTTTCCCCATCCTCTGACACGATAAAGACAGGTTTTTTCCTGGGAGGGCTACGCCCTCCCAAACCCTCCCACCGGGGAGAGCTTGCCACCCCGTGAGCGGGGGTATGGGGAAACCCGGTTTCCCCATACCTTCACCTCAGGCTTCCCTGCGCCGCCAGGCGCCCGATGAGCGCTATGGCGGCGCCCACGTCGGCGCCCACCCGCAGCCAGCAGGCGTTCTCGCCAGCGAGTGCGGCGAGCAATGCCACCGCAGCCGGGTCAGGCGCCAGCGAGCGCGCCAGGCGGGCCAGCGCCTCATCGCGGGCCAGCCGTTCCAGATAACTGGCCTGCCCCGTGGTCCGTTCCACCAGGCACAGCGTGGCCCGCGCAGCGTGGGTCGCCAGTCGCTCCACACCGAGCGCTGCCGCGTCGAGTTCGAGCACAGACGCCTCGCCGCTCACCGCGTGCGCCGGCAGATCAGGGAAGAGGTAGGTGGCCACAGGCGGCAGGCGCACCGTCCCCGGATGGCCCCAGAGCATCGGCGAGCGTCCCGCGCTCAGATGCACCACGCCGGCAGCCAGCAGGTCGCCACCGGCGCGCGCGCAGCCGACGGCGAGGGTGGCGTTTAGCAACGCGTCAGCCCCGCTAAAGATCAGGGCGTGTCCATCCCACACCACCGCCCCGGCGGGCAGCGGCGTTCGCCCGCGGGCGCCGGCCAGGGCCAGGCCCAGCCGTTCAAGCACCTCGCGGCGCAGTCGGGGCTCATCTGCCACCACTTCCGGGGCGATGAAGGCCAGGGCGGACCCACTCGCCGGTTGCACACAGAGCAAACACCCTCCACCCGCCGCGATCAGCGCGCCCGCGTGGCTCCGCGTCACCACCTTTCCGCTGAGCGCCACTTCGTCGGGAGCAAGGGCCTGAACGATAATCACCACTTCCCCCGGCGGCCCTGGCTCGACCAGCGCTGCCGGCAGGCTGCGCCACAGCCCGAAAGCCCGCTCGGCGGCGGCGGTCACCGCCGCGCTGGTGGCGCGAACAACGATTGGCACACCGAGCACCGGCGCCTCAACGTGCGCGGGTAACACCGCACCCATTCCTGGTGAATCGCTCATTGGCGCAACCTTACGTCGCGACTTCACCGCCCACGACTGATGTGGGCAGAGGAGAACCCGGGATTCCCATGCCCCTCCCTGAGGGGCTTTCACGGGTAGATTTTTTTGGGCCACGGCCTCAATTAATTATGTTCATTCCGGCGTTGCGCGCCATGCGCATGACCGTCTGAGGTGAACATACGGGGAAACCGGGTTTCCCCACCTGCGGTGAGCCTGTCGAACCGCACCCCTGCCTGTGGGGGGGGCGCCAGCCGCTTCCAACAGCAGTTGGGACATGGGGAAACCAGGTTTCCCCAATCCCCTCCCTGCGGGGAGGAGCCCGGTTCCCTCCCCCAGCGAGGGAGGGCCAGGGAGGGGGCCGCCCTCCCAAAGACGCCCCATGTTCATCGCGACGTTGTGCGCTCCGCGCATGGGGCCTGACTAAAAAATAGGATAAACTATTCTACACCTGCGATTCATCGGCCCGACAAGTATGCCGTGATATAATGCTGTATCGAACCATCTGATATGCACACGGGAGTGCTTCGCCCTCCTGCGCCCTCCCCTGAGGGGCCGTCGGGAAAGCCAGCTTTCCCCATGCCCTGGCCCGCCAGACGGGGGATGCGGGAGGGCGACGCTCTCCCGGAAACAGTTTTATCTCGCATTATCGCTGACCTCTGGCATAGAGAGGTTGACAAACCAGGCGCTATCAACCGTGGAATATCAACCTGACGTCAAACAGATCACTGGCGAGGGCGGCCTGATCGTCGCCGTGGCCCCCGGCAGCATCGCCGCCGAGATTGGCCTCAAGCCCGGTGACGTGCTCGTTGCCGTGGGCGCACAACGCCTCCGCGACGTGATTGATTATCGCTTCGCCATCGCCGAAGAGCGCCTGGAACTGCTTGTCCACTCCGGCAATGAAGCACTGGTGATTGAGGTTGAAAAGGACCCCGACGAGGATCTGGGCATTGAGTTCAGCGAGCCGCTGTTCGACCGCTTGCGCACCTGCAATAACAAGTGCCCGTTTTGCTTCCTGACCCAGATGCCAAAGGGCTTCCGTAAGACGCTCTATTTGAAGGACGACGACTACCGCCTCTCGTTCCTCTATGGCAATTTTGTTACCTTCACCAATCTGAGCGAAGCTGACTGGGAGCGGATTGAACGGCAGCGCCTCTCGCCACTCCACATCAGCGTCCACGCAACCGACCCCTTCTGGCGCGCGGTGATGCTTGGCAAGCGGGATGTGCCCGACGTGCGCGCGCAGATCCGGCGCCTGGGCACGCTGGGAATCGAGGTGCACACCCAGATCGTGGCCTGCCCCGGCGCCAATGATGGCGACGTGCTGCGGCAGAGCATTGCCGACCTTATCGCACTCTATCCCACGGTGCAGTCCATTGCCGTGGTGCCGGTAGGGCTGACGAAGTATCGCTTCGACGGGAAACGGCCCGCTAGCCTCAAGGCTGCCATTCAGGTACACGAACGCCCAGAGTGGATCGATACCAACTGGGAACGCCAGCCGTTGTGGGAGCACACCGAGGGTCAGCAACTTCTTGCGCTGGCGCCGGCAGCCTCCTCAGACGCCGCTGCGCCGCTCCATAACCCTGCGCTGGGCTTCTGCTCGCGGCTCGCCGCAGCCGGCGACATCCCCCTGCGCTGCTACACCCCCGCCGAAGCCGCCGCGGTGATTGATCTGGTTGAGTCCTTCGGCGCGCGCTGCCGCGATGAGCTGGGGATGACCTTCGTCTATCCCAGCGACGAATTCTACCTCCTGTCGGGGCGTTCCATCCCTCCTGCCGATCGTTACGATGGGATGCCGCAGTATTCCAACGGCGTTGGAATGGTTCGCGATTTCCTCGACCTCTGGGCGAGGGCGCGCCGCCACCTGCCGGCGCGCCTGCCCCAGCCAACCAGTCTGGCGATTGTCTGCGGCACCCTGGTTGCCGGGTTAATGGATCACGTCGCCGCGCGCCTGAACCGGATCGAGGGGTTGACGGCGCAGGTCGTGCCGGTGATCAACACGTTTTTTGGCCCGACGGTCACCGTGAGCGGCCTGCTTACCGCCGAGGATGTCGTGCCCGCGCTCAGGGCAAGCGGCTGCGCCCGCGCGCTGCTTCCGCGGGTGATGTTCGATTACCGGGGTGAACGCACCATTGACGATTGGGGTCCGCAGCGGATCGCCGAAGCTGCTGGCATGCCGGTAGCGCTCGCCGCAGATCCCGAAGAACTGGTGCGCTACGTTCGTGCCCTGGCACACATCGAAACCTGTACGTGACCCTTCTGCGAAGGTGCAGCGGCGATGTCGTCCGCCATCCTTCCCGCAGGGAACGCATCGGACAAAGGCTGAACCCACAATCCACGGCCCGGGTTTCTGGCAGCGCACCTTCCCCCGACCACGCGCTGCTACTGCGACCCTTGCACCTATTCATAGTAACTATCGCTGTAAGCCTCGTAGTGGTATCACGCTTTCGGCGCCTGTCCGCTTCGAGGCGCCTGGAGGTTCAGCATGTTCATTCGTGAAACGCGCTTCCAGCGATTCGTTCAGGCCATGCAGCGCGCCGATCAACTTGTGGCTACCGGTGCTCGCGACGATCTGTTCGAGCAGATGCTCGATCTGATGGTCTTCGCAACCGAGGCCGAAGCCGGTGTGCTCTCGCTCTACGACAAAGACTCGCAGACCCTGGTGGTTCAAGCGGTAGCCGGGCTTCCCCGCGGGAAGGACTTCCGCAGCGCTCATGGCGACGCCAACCAGGGCCTCGCAGGTGCCGTGCTGCGCCGGGGAACAGCGCTGTTCGTGGCCGACCCGGGGCGCGATCCGCGCCAGGATTGGATATGCGGCGCGGCGGCAGCCTCCCTGCACGTGCGCACGGTCCTCTGTCAGCCACTGATGAGCCACGGGCAGCCCCTCGGTTGCGTCCATGTGTTCAACCTGCCTGATCCTCCAGCCGATGACCGTGACGAACCGGCCTTGCTCAGCCTGCTCAGTTCGCGCCTGGTGAACGAGATGGAGAAAGCGCAGATCCTGGCTGAGGCTGAACGCCGTGAACGGCGTCAACGAGCTCTGCTGGAGATCATCTCAAACCTGACCACCACGCTCGACCGCGACGAACTGCTCTATCGGATTATGAGCCACGCCTGCGAATTGCTGAACGTCGAGGCGACGTCAATCTGGCTGCGCGATCCGGCCCAGGATGACCTGGTGCTGCACATCGCTGCCGGATCGAGCCGCAAGCGGATCGTGGCCCAGAGGGTGCCGGCTGGACAGGGTATTATCGGCCACGTGGTGGCAACCGGCGAGACGGTGGCGGTCAACGATGTGCGCCGTGATCCGCGCTTCTACCAACACATTGATGCCAGCAGCGGTTTCGTCACCCGCTCGATCCTCTGCGTGCCGCTCAAAGCGCCCCGCATCCAACTGGGCGACGTGCGTGGAATCGCCGAGGAGCGGATCATCGGCGGCGCTCAGGCGCTGAACCCGCGCCACAGGAGCGGCTTCGTCCCGGATGACATCGCCCTGTTTCAAACACTGGCCGGTCAGGCCGCTGCGGTCATCCGCCTGGCCCAGTTGTATTCCGAGGTGTCGGCGCTCTCGACCCGGATCATTGACGCCATCACGGGAGCGATTGACTTGAAAGACCCCTACACCCGTGGTCACAGCCAGCGTGTGAGCGATTTCTCGGTAGCGATTGCCCAGGAGCTGGGCCTGAGTTCCGATGAGGTGTATCGGGTACGCATCGCCAGCAAGCTCCACGATGTAGGCAAGATCCGGGTGCCCGACCGCATCCTCAAGAAGCGCCGTCAGCTCACCGATGCCGAGTTCGCGCAGATGCGCCAGCATCCCGAGCATGGGCTGGAGTTTCTGAAGGAGAACGGACTGCTCGAGCTTGAGGTGCTGCGCGAAAGCTGGACAGCGCTCGCTCAGCATCACGAACGCCTCGATGGGCGCGGGTACCCCAAAGGTCTCCGCGGCGACCAGATCTCGCTGGTGGGCCGCATCGTCGCCGTGGCCGATGTCTTCGACGCGATTACCAGCCACCGCCCCTACCAGCCGGCCCGCTCGGCGGATGAGGCGATCGCCATTCTGCGCAGCCTGGCCGGGGTTGAGCTGGACAGCGCCTGTGTCGAGGCGCTGGTCCGCGCCCGGGCGCAGGGCCTGGTGCGTACCCAGGAGGAACGTGGCGAGCGTGATCGCCTATCGAAGCGGCGCCGACGTCCCACGCGGCGCCGCAGCGTCGGAATGGCTGGCTAGAGGCTGACCAGGGTGAGCATGGGGGATGCAGGGGCGCCTCTTGTGGATGCCCCTGCGTCGCGATCCGGCATCATCGCCGGGGCAGACCGCCAGGCCCAATGATGAACCCGGGGTTTTTCCCCGGGAGGGTTGCGCTCTCCCTCCCACAGGGAGGGGAGCGGTGAAACCTGATTTCCCCGTATTTCACCCCCTGGCACGACGAAAATCCTTAATGTTCAACTGTAACCGCGTCTCGCCGTTCCACTGGTTGGCTTCGAGCTGGTAGGCCACGTCAATGAACGGATGCCGGCGCAGGGCCTCGGCGAGGTGGCCAAGTCGGAAGGCAATCCCCTCATACGTGGCGCCATCACGCCGCAGGAGCAGCCGCAGGTGCTGGCCATCGCCGCCGCGGGGGCGGGCATCAATCACCTGTACCGCCGGGCTCATCAGCGTGGGGAGGGGGTTGGCCTGGCCAAAGGGTTCGAGGCGGCGCAACTCGGTGAGCAGGTCGTAACTGACGGCATTCAGGTCAAGGGTGGCATCAATGGTCAGTGACGGCTGGAGCATAGCGTCAGTGAGGCGTTCGTCGGCCAGAGCCAGCAGATGTTGCTCCAGGAGCGGGAGGTTGGCGCTGGCAATGGTAAAGCCGGCAGCGGCGGCGTGGCCGCCGAAGCGCACGAACAGCTCACTACGACTGGCCAGGGCCTCGACAATGTTGAAGCCAGGGATCGAGCGCGCCGAGCCGCGCGAAAGCTCCACGCCGCGTTCGATCAGGAGCACCGGGCGCCCCCATTCCTCCACCAGTTTCCCCGCCACCAGGCCCACCACGCCAGCCGGAAACTCCTCGCTGGCGATCACCACGATCCGTTGCTGGCGCTTCCCCGTAGCCTCGGCCTGAGCGCGAGCGGCCATCTGCACCTGCCGGGTCAACTCCTGCCGCTCGCGATTGGTCCGATTCAACTCCTCGGCAATGGCCTGCGCGCTGGCGTAGTCGGACGCGAGGAGCAACTGGTAGGCCCGAACCGCGTCATCGAGCCGGCCGGCAGCGTTGAGCCGCGGGCCGAGCATGAAGCCGATGTCGGTGGCGGTGATCTGCCCCTGGACCAGCCCCGACACTTCGATCAGCGCGTTCAGGCCCGGTCGCCGGGTGGTGTTGAGGGCCTGAAGGCCGGCTTTGACCAGCACGCGGTTCTCGCCGGTGAGGGGCCCCATGTCGGCGACGGTGCCCAGGGCCACGACATCGAGCAGGTCGCGGCCCCGCACCGCGCCGAGCGACAACCCGCGCCGGACCAGGGCTTGCACCAGCTTGAAGGCGATGCCAACCCCGACCAGATGTTTGTAGGGGTAGGCGCAGTCGGGCTGTTTGGGGTTAACCACCGCCAGCGCGGCGGGGAGCGTCGCCGGGGGAGTGTGGTGGTCGGTCACAATCACGTCCAGGCCGATTCGGGTTGCTTCGGCCACCTCGGCAACATTGCTGATACCGCAGTCCACGGTGATCAGCAGGCGCACCCCTTCACCGGCTAGCTGGTGCAGGGCCTGCACGTTCAGCCCGTAGCCCTCGCGCAACCGATGGGGGATGTAGGGGCGGATGTTCGCGCCCATCGCGGTCAGGGCTTGCACCAGCAGCGTCACCGCGGTCACCCCATCGGTGTCAAAGTCGCCGTACACCGCCACAGGTTCGCCGCGAGCAATGGCCTCGGCGATGCGGGCGCTGGCCTCGGCCATGCCGCGCATGCGCAGGGGATCGTGCAGGTCGCGGGAATAGTCAGCGTCGAGGAACAGGCGCGTCGCGTCGGCGTCGCGCAGGTCGCGTTGATACAGCAGTGAGGCCAGCAGGGGGCTTACACCGCTCTGGCGCACAAACTCCGGCGGCGCGGGGGGGAGCAGGTTCCAGTGGCGGTTGCGAGCGGAGAGGGGTCTCTGGGTCATAGTGTGGTACGAAGTTCACTGACAGGGTTACGGCAATGGGTATACCGGAGGCGGAGCAGCGGGGTTACGCAGATGGCGGGAGGTGTGGAGTGCAGGCGTAGAGACGCAGCGGCACTGCGTCTCTCCCTGTCATGGTGCGGCGCAGCCGCATGGGCGGCTGATACGAACATCGGGGGAAACCGGGTTTCCCCACCTGCGGTGAGCCTGTCGAACCGCACCCCCGCCTACGGGGGCGGCAAGCCCTCCCACACCCTCCCCGCTGGCGATCACCGGCGCACAATCAGCGATTCGCCGGTCATATCCGCGGCTCTGGGCAGGCCGAGAAGCTCCAGCAGCGTTGGCGCCACATCGGCGAGACGCCCGCCGGAGCGCAGAAAGACCTCGTTCTTGCCAAGGCCCAGCCCCTCGGCGGCCACGAGGATGCAGGGCACCGGATTGGTGGTATGGGCAGTATGGGCGCCGCCGGTTTCGGGGTCGATCATTTGCTCCGCGTTGCCGTGGTCGGCGATAATCAGCAGCGCGCCACCGCGCGCCAGCACCTCGGGCACCACCGCGCCCATCCCGGCGTCCACCGTCTCGCAGGCCTTAACCACCGCCGGGATGACCCCGGTATGGCCGACCATATCGGGGTTGGCGTAGTTCACCACAATAAAATCGTACTGGTCGCTGCGAATGGCCTCGATCAGGCGTTCGGTGACCTCGGGGGCGCTCATTTCGGGTTGGAGATCGTAGGTGGGCACCTTGGGCGAGGGCACGAGCAGACGGTCCTCGCCGGGAAACGGCTCTTCGCGGCCACCGTTGAGAAAGAAGGTCACGTGAGGGTACTTCTCGGTCTCGGCGATGTGGAACTGGCGCCTGCCCGCGGCGCTCACCACAGCGGCAATCGGCTCGACCACAGGGCGCGGCGGGAAGGCGATCTCCACCGGCAGGCCCTCCTCGTACTGGGTCATGGTCACCATGTGGAGGTTCTGCAACTGGCGGGGGCGCTGCCAGATCGTATCGGGCAGCTTGAGGCCCTCTTCCTTTTGCCGGGCGTAGTGCCGCTGGATCTGCTCGTTAATATCGGGCAGCACCAGAGCACGGGTGAGTTGCCGGCCCCGGTCGGGGCGAAAGTTGGTGAAGATCACCGCATCACCGTCTTTGACGGTCGCCACCGGCGCGCCATCGCGAACAATCACCGTGGGCGGAACAAACTCATCGCTGACATCGGCGGCGTAGGCCTGCTGAATAGCAGTGCGGGCATCGGGCGCGGTTTCGCCCTTCCCCTCAACGATCGCTGCATAGGCCCGCCCGGTGCGCTCCCAGCGCTTGTCGCGGTCCATCGCATAGTAGCGCCCCGAAACCGTAGCTACAACCCCGACGCCGGTGCGCGCGATGGCGGCTTCGAGGGCGTCGAGGAAGCCAAGGGCGCTGCGGGGCAGCACATCGCGCCCATCGAGGAACAGGTGCAGATAGACCCGATCAAGCCCTTCGCGGCGGGCCAGTTCCAGCAGGGCATGGAGGTGATCTTCGTGGGCATGCACGCCGCCGGGGCCGAAGAGGCCCATCAGGTGCAGGGCGCCCCCCGTGGCCCGGGCGTGGGCGATAGCGCCGCGCAAGGCGGGATTGGTAAAGAAATCGCCGTCGGTGATGGCCTTGCTGATGCGTGTCAACTCCTGGTAGACCACAAAACCGGCGCCGATGTTCAGGTGCCCCACCTCGGAGTTGCCGATCTGGCCCTCGGGCAGACCCACGTCCAGGCCCGAGGCGCAGAGGGTCGTAAAGGGGCACTCAGCGCTCCAGCGATCCACATTGGGGGTCTGCGCCAGATCCACGGCATTGCCGGGTCCAGGGGGGGCGAGGCCCCAACCGTCCATAATCGCCAGGACGACGGGCCGCGGAAGGGCGTTGGCGGGCATAGAACCTCCTCACATGCCGCGCCGGGGCGCGCCGTCGCGCACACCCCGGCGCGTGTCCGATACGGACGGAATCATACCACACTCGTCAGCCGGCGAACCGACACTCAGCCGAGGCCCAGGGCGACCATCAGAATGCGCCAGCCGGCGAGCAGGCCAAAAACCCCGGTGATGAGCACGGGTAAGCCGACCATCAGGAAGGTAGCGATGCGCGCACCCGAGGAGGCGCCGGCGCTGACGAAATGCACGGGTATTTCCCGCGACGTGGTGACCCAACCACCCCAGAGGACCAGAGCGCCGAGGATGGCGAACGCGATCGCCGAGCCTATCGCGATAATGACACCGAGCGCGAACATGATGTTCCTCCTTCTACCGATTATACCAACCGCAATTGAACAAGCTGTGGATGCGCGACAGCCAGAGCAGAGAATGTCTGGACGGGCCTCGCCCTCCCGTTCAAGAGTTCGCTGGCGCGCCGCTGACATTCGCAATCGGTCATAGCATTACTCCGACAGAGGCAGCGTCAGACACGCGGCAGCGTAGAGCGCCGCGCCAACCACGCCCGCCTCATTGCGCAAGTGCGCTGGAACGATCTCAACCGGCGCCGACAACAGGGGGCCAAACTCATCGAAAGCTTTGCTGGCGCCGCCGCCAACAATGACCAGATCAGGCCAGATCAGCGCGACCACGCGGTGAAGGTACTCATCGAACAGGGGCGCCCACTCGGCAAAACTCAAGCCCTTACGCTTCCGGGCGGCGTCAGAGGCACGGCGTTCGGCGTCCTTGCCGCGGATCTCAATGTGCCCCAATTCGGTATTGGGGATCAGCGAGCCATTGATGAACAGGGCGGTCCCGATGCCGGTACCCACGGTCAGCATCAGCACCACGCCGTCGCGCCCGCGTCCGGCGCCAAAGCGCATTTCGGCGATCCCGGCGGCATCGGCGTCGTTCAGCAGCGCCACGGGTTGCCCCAGCGCCTCCTGGAGGTGCTGCCGGCCATCAACGCCGATCCACTCCGGGGCGATATTCGACGCCGTGCACACGATCCCATGCTTGACCACGGCGGGCAGACCGCAGCCGATCGGCCCGTGCCAATCGAGGGATTGCGCCAGCCGGGCCACGGCAATGCCAATCGCCCTGGGAGTCGCCGGTTGGGGGGTCGGGACACGTTGTCGAGGCGTGATCAGGGCGCCCGTGGCAACATCAACCACCGCTGCTTTGATCCCTGTGCCGCCGATATCTACGCCCAGGAGGTGCATACCGGTTCTCAATCTACACCACGAAGCGACCGGGGTTCAGAATCCCCGCCGGGTCCCAGCGGGCGCGCAGGGCGCGCATCACATCGATCCCTTCGGGGAGCGGCCCCCAGAGATCGAGGGCGCCGACGAGAGATGGGGGCGCTTCCTCGACCACCACGTAACCGCCGAGCACACCGAGTTCAATCCGCGCCTCAAGCAGGGCCTGATTCACCGCCTCGGGGCCAGCCAGACCGGTGAACCAGCGGCTGAAAATAAGACCCGCCGGGGCAATGCCGATCTGCGCAGGGACCCAGCCATTGCGGCGGGCCACGCGCTCCAGCAAGCCGGCCACTGCCCCCAGGGCGCTGGAGGGGGCGCCAGCGCGGAGCAGAAGTGAGCCATCGCCTGTGGGGGCCATAGTGTTAGAAATGGCATGCCACAACAGCGCATCATCCTTAAGGGGCACGGCGACAATTCGCGCGCCGAGACTGACACACCGGCGCTCGGCCTCGTGGACCTGGCGGGACACAGCCAGGTCAGTGCCGGCAAAGCGCGCGATGACCGAGATATGGTCGGGCTGGCCCTCCAGCAGAGTCCGAAGCGCGGGGATGCGGTCGGCGGCGGGGCGATTGAGCGCCACCAGCGCCACAGGTTGCAGCGGCGCGGCGCGGAGATGGTCAACCGCGCGCACCGGCAAGCGCGGGTCGGTGAATACGGCAATCAGGGAGCGAAAGTGTTCGGGTAGCGGGGCAACCTTAAAAGTGGCCTCGGCAATGACGCCGAGGGTGCCGAAGGCGCCGATATGCAGTTTATGAGCGTCGCAGCCGGCCACGTTCTTCGCCACCTGGCTGCCGCTCTTCACCAGGCGCCCATCGCCGAGCGCAACGCGCATGCCCAGCGTCCAGTCACGGAGCGTGGTATGACCGCAGCGCAGAGCGCCGGTGGCGCCGCTGGCAAGCAGGCCCCCGATGGTGGCGCGCTCGGGGTGAGCGGGGTCCCAGGGAAGCCACTGGCCGTGGCGAGCCAGGCACGCCTGCAGCGTCTCTAGCGTTACACCAGACTCAGCCGTGACGACCAGATCCTCGGGGTGGTAGGCGACAATACGGTTGAGGCGCCGGGTAGCGAGCGCCAGATCGTAGCGCGCAGGCCGGCGCCCCACGTGCTGGCGCGTCCCCCCGCCCCAGGGCACCAGGGCCAGACCGCGCTCGTGCGCCTGACGCAACGTCTCTGCCAGTTCGGCGGCGCTGGCCGGTTCGACAACACTATGGGGTCTGAGGCCGTGCAGCGCGTAATCGTGCATCTTCCACCACTTTGAGGAAGAACACCGGAAGCATGCAACCCGCGAGCCGGCGCAACGGAAGCCTGGCGATTACTTGGTACGCACGCGGCGCTTCAGATCCGCGGCTGGCTTGCGGAACGAGAGCACATCCAGCGTTCCCCGTGGATAGCTCTTCGTGAACTGCGCCAGACCGGCCGGGCTCCGGCGCCAGAAGATCGAAATCGCCAGTACCCCCAGCAGCAGCGGCATCACCACAAAGAGACTGGCCGGCTGGCCGCTGTTCAAGCTGTAGGCCAGGTAGCCAAACACGCCCAGCATCAGCAATGCCTGCAAGGCCGGCAGCAGCAACATTCGCTCACGCAGTTGCACGTAGGCGTAGACGAACGCAAAGGCGTACCACACCTCGATGACTGTCACGACGAGGAAGAAAGCCCAGAGCCACACAGTATGCTCCTGGTATGCGCGATGCTGTTGGTCGTATCATAGCATACCCTGCCCGTTTTGGTACGCAACCTGTGCTATAATCGCCATCTGGTTGCAGTAGCGATCCAGTGCATCGAGGGTGCCACTATGAACGATCGTCCGAGTATCACGGCCTTCTTTCCGGCGTTCAACGATGCAGGCACGATCGGAAGCATGGTGGTTGCGGTGATCCGAACCCTCGAGGAACTGACCGACGATTACGAAGTGATCGTCGTCGAAAACGGCAGCACCGACTACACCGTGCAGGTGCTCGAGGAACTGGCCCGACACTACCCCCGGCTGCGTGTATTCACGCACCCTCAGCCGCTGGGCTACGGCGGGGCCCTGCGGGTTGGCTTCGCCAGCGCCACCAAGGACCTGATCTTCTATACCGATGGCGATGCGCAGTACGATCCGCGCGAACTCAGAGTGCTCCTGCCCGCCCTGCGGGATGATGTTGATATTGTCAACGGCTGGAAGATCGACCGGGGCGACCCCCTGCACCGCAAGATCATCGGGCGGGTCTACCACCACACCGTCAAGTTCCTGTTCGGTTTCCAGTTACGCGATGTGGACTGCGACTTCCGGCTCATCCGGCGCCAGGTCTTCGATGTGATCGAGCTGGAGTCAGATAGTGGCACTATCTGCCTGGAGCTGGTGAAAAAGCTCCAGGACGCTGGCTATCGCTTCGCCGAAGTGCCGGTGCACCACTACCACCGCACTTACGGCCAGAGCCAGTTCTTCAATTTTCCGCGGCTCTGGCGCACCGGGGTGCAACTGATCCAGCTCTGGTGGAAACTCGTCGTCCGGCGTGAACATATGGCGCAGATCGCGCGGCGTCGCGCTGAGGCCGCGCAGATGATGAGCGATGTAACGTAGCGATCCCGCCGGGGATGGTGGAGAGGCAATACGTTAAGTGAACGCGGCGCTTCAACCTCCCTCCCAATCTCCCCCCGTTGGGGGAGGAGCTACACTCCCGCCCCTTTCTCCAGTAGCGAAACAGAAATATGGACCGAGTCACTGAACTGCGCGCAGCCTTCGAGGGCAGCCGGGTCCTGATCACCGGCGGGGCCGGGTTCATCGGGTCGAACCTGGCCCATGCCCTGTGCGAGCTGGGGGCCGAGATCACCATCGTCGACTCGCTCATTCCCGAATACGGCGGTAACCTGCACAATCTCTTCGCCATTCGCGACCGGGTGCGCCTGAACATCGCCGATGTGCGCGATGAGCACTCGATGAACTACCTGGTGCAGGGCCAGGATTACCTGTTCAATCTCGCCGGCCAGACCAGCCACCTTGACTCGATGCGCGATCCGTATACCGATCTGGAGATCAACTGCCGCTCTCAACTTTCTATTCTCGAATCGTGTCGCAAACACAATCCTAAGATCAAGGTGGTGTACGCCTCAACCCGCCAGATCTACGGCAAACCCGACTACCTACCGGTAGACGAGCGGCACCTCCTGCATCCCACCGATGTCAACGGGATCAACAAGATGGCGGGGGAGTGGTACCACATTCTCTACAACAATGTCTACGGCATTCCCGCCTGCGCCCTGCGCCTGACCAACACCTACGGCCCGCGCATGCGCGTCAAAGACGCCCGGCAGACCTTCCTGGGCATCTGGCTCAAACGGGTCATTGACGGCGAGCCTATCCAGGTCTGGGGAGACGGTTTGCAGATCCGCGATTTTACCTACGTGGACGATTGTGTGGAAGCGTTGCTGCTGGCGGCGAAGGAGCCGGGCGCTCACGGCCAGGTGTTCAACCTGGGCAGCGATGAGACGATCAACTTGCGTGACCTGGCGGCGCTGCTGATCGAGATCAACGGCGCGGGTTCCTACGAGATCATCCCCTTCCCTGCCGACCGCAAGCCGATCGACATTGGAGACTACTACGGCGATTACCGGCTCATCCAGGGGCGTCTGGGCTGGTCGCCGCGGGTGCGTCTGCGCGAGGGGTTGGCGCGCACCCTGGCGTTCTACCGCGAGCGCCGCGAGCACTACTGGTAGCTGCAACAAAGCCGCACTGCCAGCCGTCTGATACCCAGAAGCCGCCTGGCTGATGACGGAAGGAGTGCAACTATGTATCCAGCCCCCCGGCTTGAGCGCAGCCGTTCCGACACCATGATCGCCGGTGTCTGCGGCGGCCTGGCCCGTTATTTGAATGTCGACTCGACGATTGTGCGCCTGGTGTTTGTGCTGCTGGCCTTCAGCGGCCCGGCGCTGTTGATCTATCCGCTGCTCTGGCTGGTGATGCCTCGCGAGCGCCCGGCTAACCCCGGGACGCCAGCAGCGTCACCCGGGCAGGTGTTCGTTGCCACGGGCGAGACGCAGCGCCTGCGGATCGACCCGATGACCGGGGCCCCGAACGAGCCAGAGGAGATCCCGATCTCTAATCTGGGGACGGGTTCGACCCCTGGCCGCAGCAACGGACGCGGGCGGCTCCTGGGTTACATATTACTGGGCCTGGGTGTCTACCTGGTCCTGCAGATGGTCTGGCCCGGGATCGGGTCGCTGCTCTTCCCGGCGTTACTGATTGCTGGCGGCATCTATCTGCTGCGCCGCGCAGGGTAGGGCGGCACTCCGGTGGGCGTGAAAGAGGGGTTTCTGCGAGGGCTGCGCCCTCCCATACCTTCACCCGCTGTCGGGTTGTTTCCTGGGAGGGCTATGCCCTCCCAGAGTCTTCCAGGGAGGTAACGGATCCCGCTGATGTGAAAATACGGGGAAACCGGGTTTCCCCACCTGCGGTGAGCCTGTCGAACCGCACCCCTGCCTGTGGGGGCGGCAAGCCCTCCCCACCGGGAGGGTTTGGGAGGGCTGCGCCCTCCCAAGAACAATAATATTTTCATTCTGGCGTTGTGCGCCATGCGCATGACCGTCTATCGTCAATTTTGCGCCAGTTCTCGCAGCCGCGAGGGGTTCAGCAGCGTAATCCCCGAGCGATCCACATCGAGCAGTCGGGCGTCGCGGAACTGGTTGATGACTTTGGTAACCGTCTCGCGGTAGGCGTTAATCATCTCGGCGAGTTGCTGGTGGGTGCGCCGCGGCACGCGCTGCTGCGGCTTCGGCCCCGCCGGGTGATGCTCGGACATCTCGAGGAGCACCGAGGCCAGGCGCGCCGGCACGGATTTGAAGGCCACCTCATCGAGCCGCCGGCTGACGGTGAGACGATGCTGACCAACCACCTCGATCAGCACAGCCCCCAGGTCAGGCTGGCTGTGCAACGCCTGGAGCACGGCGACCCGTGGAACGGCGCTCACGCGCACCGGCTGTAGCGCCACGGCGAAGGTATCGTAGCGCTCGCCGCCATCGAGGGCGCTGTGACCGAAGATCTGCCCTGGCTCGACCACCTTGACCGTGAGCACCCGCCCCTCGCTGGAGACCATCTGGAGGCTCACCTGGCCCGCCTGGAGCAGGTAGAGGGTCTGGGCCGGCTGGCCAGGGGTATAGATGGAACTGTGGCGCCGGAAGGCCTGATTCGAGCCAAGGGGCTCGAGCACGGACCACAGCCGCTGCTGTACCGACTCGTCGCCGCGATGTGCAGTTGTCATGCGTTCCTCCAGGTGCCGCAGATACTCACGACTGTCGCCAGTGCGGCGCAGCCGAACCTTGCTGAGGTGTCAAGAGGGCAGGCCGGTTGCCCTGCGCCCCTGCCCCGGGGGGAGGGATCGGGAGAGCTACGCCCTTCCACGTCTCCTGCAAAGGACTGGTGGGGAAAGCGGGTCTACCTGCTCCCTTCCGGGGGAAGCCAGCAGGGGTGAACAATGTGTCGCCCCGTCTCCCTTCCGACGGGCCGGGCACGGGCTGCCCGGTTGTGCCGGATACGTGTCTCAGATTGTTGTATTGTATCACACTTGCATTACTCCGTCCGAACACGTTTGGGGAGGTACCAGGGCTGTTGCAACGTTCGCCTATGGCGGGGTGGCGCGGCGGCTGCGCCGGACACTCCCCTCAGGCAGGGGCGTGGGGAAACCTGGTTTCCCCATATTTTCACCCTGTGCCCTGAGCTAAAGCGGTCACGCGGCAACTGCTATAATGGGTGTATGAGCTACCTTCCCACCCATCGCCTGTTCTGGGCCAGCCTGGTTGCGGCTCTGGTGTTCCTGGCTGTGCTGACCGGCTGCGATCCTGCCGGCGGTCCCTTCGCTTCTACCCCTGACGCTGCTCCCACACCACCCGCGGCTACCGTCGCGCCCCCGACGCCAACGGTGTTGCCCCGCGGCGGCAACCTGACGGTGCGCCTGGAGGCGGATATTCCTGATCTGCGGCCCTGGCAGCCGCGCACGCGGGGCGAAGAGCAGGTGATCAGCCTGCTCTACGGGGGGCTGATGCGGCTCGATGCCCAACTACGCCCGGTGCCCGACCTGGCCGAACGCTGGGAAACGACCCCCGACGGGCGCACGCTGACCTTCACGCTGCGGAGTGGTCTGACCTGGCACGATGGAGAGCCGCTCGACGCTGCGGACGTGCTGTTTACCCTGGAGCGGCTGCGGGGGCTGCCGATGACCTCGACGGCGCTGCTGGCCGATCTGCGCTATATCGGCGCCGCCACGGCTCCAACCAGCACCACGGTGGTCCTGACGCTCACCAGCCGCTTTGCCCCTCTGCTGGCCGCGCTGGCTGTGCCGGTTCTGCCCGCCCACGTTCTGGAGAACCGCGACATCGCCAGTTTCAACTTCTGGGAGGCGCCGGTCGGCAGTGGTCCCTTCCGGCTGGCTGAGCGCGATCCTGGCCGCGCCATCGTGCTTGAACGGTTCGAGGACTTTCACCGTGGGGCGCCGTTGCTCGACCGGGTGGCCTTCGTGGTTGCCCCCGATCCCGAGATAGCCCGCCAGGCCCTGACCGATGGGCGGCTGTTGCTGGCGGAATTGCCCTGGAGCGATCCGACCTCACTGGCCGCGCGTCTGCCTGGCGCCTATCTGAGCGCGTACCCGGAGAACGGGTTTTACTTCCTCGGCTTCAATGTGCGCGAAGGACGCCCCTTCGCCGACCTGCGTCTGCGCCGCGCTCTGGCGCTGGCGGTGGATGTGCCGCGGCTGGTTGAGGCGGTGACCAATGGCCAGGGCATGCCGATCAACTCGACGGCCCTCCCCGGGTCCTGGGCCGATCTCACCCCTCCACCTGAGCGAGGCGCCGATCTCGATGCGGCGCGGGCGCTGCTCGACGAAGCAGGGTGGACGCTCCCCGCAGGGGCGACCATTCGCGAGCGCGAGGGCCAGCCGCTGCGGGCCACGCTCTACGTGCGCGGCGACGACCAGCGCCGCGTTGCCGCCGCCGCGCGCATCGCCGAGATCGCCGCAGCGATCGGGATACAGATTGACGTGCAGCCCGCCGATTTCGCCTCGGTGATACTGGCTCGCTATGCGCCGCCTTTTGACTTCGATCTGCTCCTGGGAAGCTGGAGCAATGGCGCTGGCGATCCCGCTTTTGCCGACGTGCTGTTCTACGACCCCGATGATTTCGCCCTGTTTCACTCCAGTCAACTCAACCAGGGTCAGAGCGATGAACGTTCGACTCGCAACTTCGTGGGCTTTAGCGACCCGGCCTACGACAACCAGGCCCAGGCCGCCCGCCAGCTCTACAGCCTGGAGGAGCGCAGCGCCGCTATTGCCCAGGCCCAGGCGCGCATCGCCGACGAGCTGCCTTACCTCTTCCTGTGGGTCGATCGCCTGCCCGTGGCCCTCAACGGGCGCGTGACCACCCTGGACGGCCCGGTGACGCTGGCGTCGCCCCTGTACCTCTGGAACATCGAACGCTGGTACCTGATGCCATGAACCCGTTTACCCAACGCGAACGCATCACCGACCCGGAACGCTTTGCCGGGCGCTGGCGCGAGGTCGGTATGGTGTTTGAGCGCATCGAAGCCCGCCGCCCGGTGCTGCTGACCGGAGCGCGTGGTACGGGCAAGTCATCGTTACTGACCCACGTGGGGCAGTCGGCGGGCGCAGTGCTGGAAGATCCGACCCTGGAGGCACTCTACCTCGACCTGGCCCTGCTGCCCGACGCGGCAACGGTCTACCGGCTGATCGTCCGGGCGCTGGGGGGCCGCGGCGAAGGTCTGGAGGCGGTGGAGACGGCCCTGTGTCGCGCGGGGCGCACGGTGCTGGTGTGCCTGGATCATGCCGAGGCGGCGGTGGCGGCCGGGTGGGGCGCCGATATGCTGGAACGTATGGCCCGGCTGGCGCGCCGCAGCATCCCGGGGGAGCCGGGCGGTCTGGCGCCTCGCGGCGATGGGGTCTTCGATCTGCTGCTGGTTGCCGCGGGGGGCGCCACGCCCCCCGAACTGAGCGAGCCGTTCGCCCAGGTGCGCCTGGGCGCGTTCGCCCCTGCCGAGGTGCGACTTTTTGCCGAGGCGTACCTGGACGAGACGGGTGTGGTGTTCAGCGCCGCGGAACTGCGTGAGCTGGCCGCGATCAGCGCTGGTCATCCGGCCTATCTGCAACGGGCCATGTTCCACCTGTTCGAGGCCCATGGCCGACCCGACTATGACTGGCGCGCGGCCTACCTGGCCGAGGCCCGCGAGCGGCCCGTGCCCGGCGCGCCGCTCCCGCCCGAGGCCTTCGAGGGCCAGGGCGACGCAGCGCGCGATGAGGGCCGGGGCGGCGAGTTGATCACCCGCCAGGTCGCCCCACTGCCCGCCGCGCCCCTCGGCGGCGACCTGGGCGGGCTGCTCAATGCGGCACTGCCGCTGGTGCTGGCACTGATCGCTCTGCAAGCCCTGGGAAACTGGTTCGCGGCCCTGGCAGTGCTGGTCGCCGGCTATGGCGTCGTGGCGGCGCTGGCGCGCCGGGGCCGGTAGAGCCGCAGCCCCGTCCCTCTGCGGGGCCATACAGGGCTAATGCAACAGGTTTATTTCTGAGAGGGCGCAGCCCTCCTCAACCCTCCCTGAGGGGAGGGGCGCGGTTCGACAGGTTCACCGCAGGCGGTGAACCTGTCGAACCGCAGGTGGGAAAACCCGGTTTCATCTCCGTGAGAGGAGCAGGAATGCCCGGCCCAAAGAACTACCTGATCGACATGGACGGGGTGCTGGTACACGGGTCGCAGCCCATCCCCGGCGCCAACGAGTTTATCAAACGCCTGCGCGCCGCTGGCGCGCCGTTCCTGGTGCTCACCAACAACCCGATCTATACCCCGCGCGACCTGTCGGCGCGCCTGGAACGCATCGGGCTGGAGGTGCCGCCGGAGGCGATCTACACCTCGGCCATGGCTACCGCCCGCTTTTTGCAGAGTCAGCATCCCAACGGCACAGCCTATGTGATCGGCGAAGCGGGCCTCACCACTGCCCTGCACGATACTGGCTATACCATGACCGACCATGACCCCGATTATGTCGTCGTCGGCGAGACCACTGCCTTGAGCTATGAGCGGCTCACGCGGGCGGTGCGCTTCGTCGCGGCGGGCGCGCGCTTCGTCGCCACCAACCCCGACGTGAGCGGCCCCGGTGATGGGGGGATTGTGCCGGCCTGTGGCGCGATCGCGGCGCTGATTGCCACCGCCAGTGGTGTGAAGCCGTACTTCGTGGGCAAGCCCAATCCGCTGATGATGCGCACTGCCCTGCGCACCCTCGGCGCTCACTCCGAAGAGTCGGTGATGGTTGGCGACCGGATGGATACCGATATCATCGGTGGTACCGAGAGCGGTATGGAGACCATCCTGGTGCTCACCGGCGTGACCCGTCGCGAAGACGTGGAACGCTTCCCTTATCGTCCGACGCGGGTGCTGGGGTCGGTGGCGGAGATCGAGGTGTAAAGAATTTCGTTTGGGAGGGCTGCGCCCTCCCAAACCCTCCCGCTGCGGGGGCGTGCCAGCCCGCAGGCAGGAGTGCGGAACGCTCCGAACCCTTTTGCTGTGGAAGGGTACAGTTCACATACTGCTAGAACGTCACACCCTCAAACAGATCGCGCTCGCGCAGGCCAGGCGGCGCCTCAGGATGGGCGCGCATAAAGGTCTCGTAGCCGCCGACCAGGCTGAGGAGCCGCGACAGGAGGCGTACCCGGCCGCCGCCCTGGCTGATGTGGCAGGCCCCGGCCGCCTCACGCGCCTCCAGCATCGGCAGAACATCAATGCGCGCATGCACGGGAAACTCGACGTCGGCCAGGGCAGCAAGATCTATGTCCTGGTTGCGTCCAAACCGTCGCGGATCGCGCCCGAACAGCGGCATGAGCCGGACCAGGACGCGCAACAGACGACGCGAGAAGGTGAGGAAGTAGAGTTTCTGCGGCTGGTGGGCCGGCAGGCCATCGGAGTAGCGGGCCGGGTCGCCAGCGGCATGAAAGGCGGCCACGGTGGCCTGCTGGATGGCGATATGGTCGGGATGGCGGTAGCCCCCGATAGGATCGAAGGTGATCACCACCTGCGGGCGCAGCCGGCGGATCTCGTGGGTGACGCGGGCGGTCACGGCATCAAGCGGCTGAGCCGCCAGGGCCTCAGGGTGTCGGTTGGCGGGCGAACCGGGCATTCCCGAGTCGCGGTAGCCGAGCATGGTCACACTGCTCAGCCCCAGGGCCTGCGCGGCGCAGTGCAACTCAGCGCGGCGCCGCTCGGCAAGCGAGGTGTAGCCCTCGAGGTGCTCGGGGTCGGTCGAACCTTCTTCGCCGCCGGTGGCGCAGATCAGATGTACGCGGGCGCCGCTCCAGGCGTACCGGGCCAGGGTGCCCCCGCACCCGAAGCTTTCATCATCGGGGTGCGCAAAGATCGCCACGAGCGTCGGCCAGAGATTATCTTCCGCTATATGCGGGCCGCTCATAGTTCTGGAAAGCTGTTCACTGATATTCATAGTTGTATAATGCCCCGTGTGAGCGCTCACGGCCCGACAGCCTGGCTGTGATAGTCGCGGGGAACTGCGCCCTTCCACGCTCCCAGCGGGATCAGCAGGTCGGGCTGCGCGTGCAGGGCCTTTCGACGCCCACAGTTTGAGTTTCTGGAAGGAGCAGGCTCCGCCGGATTCGCCGCGAGGCAGAGTCCGCCAGGCCCTGAATGTAGTATAGCCAGATTCGCTCTTGATGAACAAGCTACCGGAAATACCGGCAGGGCCGGTGCAAAGGAGGCGCGTTTGGCCCGCGCTCTCCAAACCCTCCCGCCAGGGAGGGGGTTGGGGAAACCCGGTTTCCCCATTTCTCAACCGCTGTTGGAAGTGGCTGGCACCCCCCACAGGCAGGGGTGCGGTTCGACAGGCTCACCGCAGGTGGGGAAACCCGGTTTCCCCGTATGTTCACCTCAGTCATCCATGCGGCTGCGCCGCACAACGACACGATGAACATAGGTTTTTCTTGGGAGGGCTGCGCCCTCCCAAACCCTCCCGCGGGCGGGCTATTTTCACCTCAGAAAACTTCATTTACACTATGGCTCATCAGCGCAAGTACCCCTACGCCGTGCACCGCGTCGCGGCTGAGTTGACCCCCATCACCCATCTGCAACGGGCGCCCTACAGTGGCCCGGCTGAACAGCGACGCATCGTCACGGCCGACGGGGTGAGTATCGCGGCCACGCTGTTACGACGGGGCGCCAGCCGGCTGGTGATCATCTGTCACGGCTTTGCGGCCTCGCAGCGAGCAGCCTCGATTGTCTGGCTCGCCGAGCACCTGGCCGGCCCCTACGATGTGCTGACCTTCGACTGGCGGGGCTACGGGCAGAGTGAGGGGCTGGCCACTTTTGGCGGGGCTGAGGCCCTGGACCTGGCTGCGGTACTCACCGCCGCCCGCGAGTGGGGCTACCAGCGCGTGGTGGTGGTGGCCGAAAGTATGGGCGGGCTGATCACCCTGGCATCGCTCGGCGCGGGCGGCGGCGGCGCCGTGGATTACCCTCTGCCCGACGCCGTAGCCACTGTCAGCGCGCCCGCTGCCTACGAGCATACCGGCGGCCTGCGACCACACCTCGTCCGGCACGTGGCGCCTGTCTCCTGGCTGCGTCCCGTAGCGCCTCTGCTGGGGTTCCGCCTGGGGGAGGTGCAACCGCCCACGCCGCTCGAGGTGGTGGAGCATATTCGCCTGCCGCTCCTGGTGATCCACGGGGACCGCGATACGACGGTGCCGGTGCGTAACGCCTATTTGCTCAACGAGCGCAACCCCGCCATCAGCCTGCGCGTCTACCCGGGTGTCGATCACGCCATTGTGGGTATGCGCGCGCGCAGCCCGCGTCTCTTACTGGCCGACCTGCGCGCCCTGGTTGATGGTGTGACGTAGTTCTTCGCCCGGCGGGGTTCTGGCGGGGCCGCGCCCTGCCGGACGCTCCGGGCCAGCCGTCTATGCGGCTGCGCCGCACAATGACGGGATGAACATACTTGTTCTTGGGAGGGCGTAGCCCTCCCAAACCCTCCCCTCAGGGAGGGGCATAGGGAAACCCGGTTTCCCCATCTGCCCACGTTAGACGGTCATGCGCATGGCGCACAACGCCGGAATGAAAATTATTATTCTTGGGAGGGCGCAGCCCTCCCAAACCCTCCCGCGGGCGGGCTATTTTCACATCAGAAGTTTCGGCGCCTATGTCTGACATTACGTTGTTGCTTGGCCCGGCGGCAGCGGGCAAGACTGAAGCGGTGCTGCGCGAACTGGAAGCCCCGCGACGGGGCCGCGCTGTGTTGCTGCTGCCAAGCAACCTGCACCACCAGCGCCTGAAGCCGCGGCTCCCGCGGCCCGGCCTCATCGCCGGGACGTTCACGCACGTGGGCGGCGTGCTGGCGCGCGCTGGCGGGGCGCGCATCCGGCTGGCGAGCCGGGCCGCCCGCGCCACGGCGCTGCGCGCCGCGCTGCGCGCCGAGGTCGCGGCGGGCACGTTGCCCCAATTCGCCGCGGTGGCGGCCAGACACGGGCTGGTGGAAGAGGCGCTGCGCCTGATCGGCGAGCTGCGCGCCGGCGCGATTGCCCCGGAGCGGCTGGCAACCGCCGGGGTAACGCCCTACGACGCCGAACTGGCGGCGATCTACCGCGCCTACCTGACGGCCCTCGACCGGCTGGGGATGACCGATGAGGAGGGGCTGATCGCCCACGCTCGCGAGCTGGTGACGACCAATCCGCGTTTGACGCACGACCTCGACCTGCTGGTGGTGGATGGCTTCGACCAGATGACGCCGGTGCAGTTGAGCCTGGTGCAGGCGCTGGCGCGACGCGCGGGGCGCGCACTGATCACGCTCACCGGCGATACGAGCGAGCGTCCGGCGCACCAGCGTTTCGTGCGCGCCCTGGAGGCGCTGTGCGCCACGCTGCCCGAGGTGCGCAGCGTGCATGTACCGCGCCGCGCCACGTTCGCTCCTGCCCTGGCGCACATCGAACGCCACCTCTTCAACCTTGAGCCTGCGCCATCGGCAGCCGCCGACGGCGCGGTGACGATCATCGGCGCGCCGGATCGGGAACGGGAAGTGCGGGCGGCGCTGCGTCGCGTCCGCGCTCTGCTCGCCTCCGGCGTCCTACCCGAGGAGGTGGCGCTGCTCTACCGGGGCGGCGACCACTATCCGGCGCTGGTGCGTGAGGTGGCCAGCGAGTATGCACTGCCGGTGGCGGTGTTCGAGGGTCGGCCCCTGAGCGCGGCCCCGCCCGTCGCGGCGCTGTGCGCGCTGCTCGAACTACCCCTCGCCGACTACCCCCGCCGCGCGCTGGTGGAGTGCTGGCGCGCCTTCGACGCGCTGGATCCGGCGGCGCTGCTCGGCGCCAGCGCGCCGCCCATCCCCAGCTTCGCCACCGCCGCCGCGCTGCTCGACCGCGCGACCCGCGGGGGCGGAGCCGCCCGCGGCTTGCAGCGCCTCCGCGGTGCGTTGACGGCGCTTGCCGGCGCCGCGCCGCCGCTACCCGACGATGAAGATCAGCCCCCCGTCACCGCGGAGGAGGCCGCGAACGTGCTGGCCCTGCTCGACGCCTTTGCCGCCTGGCTCGCCGCGCCGCCCCTGGCTGCGCCGGGAACGTATGTGGCCTGGGTGCGCCGGCTCCTCGGCTGGCAGCCGCGCGCCACCCCCGAGGCGGGCGCGGAGCTGGCGCGCTTCCCCTTCAGCGAGACGCAGCGTGTGGCGCTGCAACGCCTCCTGGACGAGCGGGCGCAGGTCGCCAGCGCGCTGGACGAACCGCCCCTCACGCTGGCCGCCTTTGTGGCCGAGTTCAGAGGGTTGCTCGACGGGCTGCGCGACGGCGGCGAAACGCCACAGGCCGGCAAGGTCGCCGTGCTGCCGATGCTCGCCGCGCGGGGAAGCGCCTTCGCCCACGTGGTGGTGCTGGGCGTCGCCGAAGGCGAGATCCCGGCGCCCGCGGTGGAGCCGCCCTTCTACACCCGCCGCGAGCGGCTGCTGCTCGCTATGCGCGGCGCCGCGCCGCCCCCCGCCGACCCCGGCGACGAACGCTCCCTCTTCTACGAAGCGGTCACGCGGGCGCGCGCCGGGCTGACCCTGACCTACACGCGCCTGGACGAACGCGGCAACGAGATTCGCCCCTCGCCCTACCTGCGCGCGCTGGTTGACCTCTTTGCCGCCGGGGTCGAAACGCGCGAGATCCGCGCTGGCAGCCCGCCCGACCCAACCGAAGCCGCCTCGCCCCAGGAGGCCCTGATCGCCCACGTCGCCCGGGGGAGCGACCTGGCCCAGGCCCCGCCCGGAGCGCCGGTCGGCCTGACCGACCACGTGCGCCGGGCCATAGCGGTCGAGCGGCAGCGCGCCAGCCTGGCGCCGCATGGCCCCTATGAGGGCCTGGTGCAACACCCGGCGGCGCTGGCGGCGCTTCAGCAGCGTTTTGGACCAGGGTACCGCTGGAGCGCCACCCAGATCAACGACTACACCCTCTGCCCCTACCGCTTCGCCGCCGCCCACGTGTTGCAGCTCGCGCCGCGCGACGACCCGGAGGAAGGCCTGGCCCGGGCCGGGCGCGGCCGCATCTACCACGCCATCCTCGCCCGCGCCGGAGCGCACTGGGCGCGTTCCGGCCAGCCCTTCGACGCCGCCAACGAAGCGCAGATCCTGGCCGCCCTCAGCGCGGCCGCCAGCGAAGTGCTCGACGCCGCGCCGCAGACCTACGGCTTCGAGCCGGGTCCCTTCTGGAACTGGGAGCGCCAGGAAGCGCAGGCCGCGCTTGAGCGAACCGTGCGCCGCTGGCTGCGCGAGGCGAGCGATGGGGAGAGCTTCCGGCCCGCAGGTGTCGAAGCAGGCTTCGGGACGGGCCGGGGCCTGCCGCCCCTGCGTCTGGAGACCCCGGCGGGAACCGTGCTGGTCGCGGGACGGATTGACCGTATTGACCAGGACGACCAGGGGCGCCTGGCATTGATTGACTACAAGAGCGGGAGCGATCCTGGCTCGCTCGACCGAATCCTCAAGGGCCAGGACGTGCAACTGACCCTCTACGTCCTGGCAGCCGAGCGACTGGCCGCGCCGGGGCAGGAGGTGACCCGAGCCGCATTTCTGATGATCGGCAGCGGGCGGCGCAGCCGGCCCCTGACGCCCGCCGAGCGCCCCGAGGCCGAGGCGGCCCTGCGCGAACGGCTCTCTGCCGCGGTCACCGGCAGTCGCGCAGGCATGTTCCCGGTGAAACCCACCGACGAGTGCCCCGCAGCGTGCGCCTTCGCCGCGATTTGCCGCGTGAATCGTACCAAGAGGTCTCTCTAATACCATTTTAGATTTTGGATTTTGGATTGTGGATTGCCACGCTGGGCAGCATAACGCCTAAAACCGCTTCAAGCAATGCGGTATCATCAACGGTAATTGGTATAAGTAGTTGTTCTTGGAAGGGCTGCGCCCTTCCAAACCCTCCCCGCCGGCGGAGCAAGCTCGCGGCCCGCCGTCACGCGCCCTGAGGAGGCCGCAGGCCGTATCGAAATGTCGCCGGTTGCCCACCTGTATGGGCAACACCGGTTTTCGCCGTGTCCGGGTTGACAGACACCTCCTATCCGTGCTATCGTCGCAGGCGATGAAAAAAATACGGGAAGCCCGCTGTCTCCACGACCCTGCCCGGGGGAAGGTTTGGGAGATGCTGGCCCTCCCATCTCTCGCGCAAAGGGTGGCAACGCCGACACCGGGAACCCGGTCGTAGCCCTGGACTGTGCGACGCAGCCATACGAGCAAGCGAATGATAAAAGACCTTCGAATTGGCATTATTGGCCCTGGTGCGATGGGCGAGGCGATCATCGGCGGGTTGCTGCGCCAGGAACTGGTGGGACCGGAGCAGATCCTGGTGAGCCATCCCCGCGAGGATCGCCGGCGCGACCTGGCGACCCGCTACGGTGTCCACACCAGCCACGACAACGTCGCCGCCGCGGAGTGGGGCCGGGTCGTGATCTTCGCCGTGAAACCCCAGCAACTCAAGCGCGTGCTTCCACCCCTGCGCGGCACCCTGCGCGACGAGGATCTGGCCATCTCAGTGGTCGCCGGGGCAACCATCGCCACCTTCGCCCAGGCGCTCGAACATCCCGCGGTGGTGCGGAGCATGCCCAACACGCCAGCGATCATCGGCGAAGGGATGACCGTCTGGACGGCGGGGCCCGAGGTGAGCGAGAGCCAGCGCGGCTGGGCGCGCACGGTGCTGGGCGCCCTGGGCCACGAGCTGTTCGTTGACACCGAAGCCTACCTGGATATGGCAACGGCGATCAACGGCACCGGTCCGGCCTATTTCTTCTTGATGATGGAGGCTATGATTGACGCGGGCGTGCACCTGGGCCTCTCGCGGCGCATCGCCGAAGAACTGGTGCTCCAGACCATGCTTGGCTCGGTGCGTTATGCCATCCAGAGCGGCGCGCATCCGGCCCAGTTGCGCAACGCCGTCACCTCACCGGGCGGCACCAGCGCGGCGGCCCTCGCCGAACTCGAGCGGGGGGGGATGCGCACCGTCCTCGCCGACGCTATCTGGGCCGCCTACCGGCGCTCGGTTGAGCTGGGGAAGCCGAACGGATAGCCCATGGTCTTCATTGGAGGGCGTGCGCGCCCCCCACATCTCCCCGCGCGGGCGCACCAACCGGGCAGAGGTGGTATACGGCCGCGCAGCGATATATTGACAAGCACTCGAGCACACCCATGATCACGTATGGCCGCCCACGGCTGATCACCGAAGACGACAAATACTACCGCGCCTACGTTGAGAGCTTCAAGCTGCAGCGCAAGAACCAGAAAGCTATGCGCCCCCCGCGCCAGCGCGACCTCTTCGGCGCCGAGGCCGAAGCCGCGCTGCGCGCCTGGCTCGGCGAGCGCCTTGAACTCGACGAACGCCGCATCCTGGCCTACGAAGAGCGCCGCAACAAGCGCGGGGTGATCAAGTACCGCGAGCTTGACGCCTTGCACATCGCCGATCGCAGCGCCTGGGTCTTCGAGATCAAGGCCAGTCGCACCGCCAGCGCCCTGCGCCGGGCGGTCGGGCAACTCCAGGAGACCCGCGCTATCCTGAAACTGCTCTACCCCAATGTTCGGGTGACTGTCCTGCTGGTGGATACGGGCATTCCGACCAGCACCGAGGAGGTCGAGGCGCTAATGGCCTCCGACCGGCCACCGCCGCGGCGCCCGGAGTTGCTCAGCGAAGTTACGCTCGCCGTGCCCGAACTGCGGCTGATCGAGCGCCTCGAGGTCGAACCCGACAACGAGCGGATCGACGTGCTGCGCTTCGGCGTGGAGGATATCATCACCATAGCCGGCGCCGAGAATCTCTCGCTGGATTGGGAAGCCGACGATGAGGAGCCTGAGGAAGCGGAGGAGGCCCGCCCGACCTCCTCGCTCTACGCCACCAGCGACGAGGGTGATCAGGACGACGACGATAATCCGCTTGCCGCGGCGCTGCGCAAGGCCGGGCTGCGTTGAGCGCCGGGCCGCGCGTCGCGCGATC
>Ga0209721_1000268_pt1 | contig 51786 bp, 54 predicted proteins | sample TshhotsprinmetaG_FD_184139 | JGI IMG/M metagenome (GOLD analysis project Ga0209721, IMG submission 184139) | Hot spring microbial communities from South Africa to study Microbial Dark Matter (Phase II) - Tshipise hot spring metaG (SPAdes)... | ecosystem: Environmental > Aquatic > Thermal springs...
CCACTGGAACCGCCCGCATGTCGGCTGGCAGGAACTGACCATGCGTCAGGCACTGCTGACCGAAGGCCACCGGGACTTCCCGACCGTGTTGGCTGACCAAGGGATCGTGCTCAACAACCGTAACCAGACAGGATATTTTCAGACCATGCTGCGCGCATACATGGACGAGTTGCGGCAGAAACGTGCGATGACGAACCTATACGCCACGATGGGTTGGAAGGAGAACTTCTCCCAGTTCGTCATTGGTGACACGATTCTGCGCCGCAACGCTGATGGCTCCGTCAGCGAGGAATCAATCGCATTGGCGTCCGGCTCGGCCCGACTCGGCCACGAGTTGTGGGGCACCGCTGGGTCGCTCGATGCTTGGGTCAACTTCACTTCTCTGGTCGCCAAGGCCGACCTTCGTGCCCACATGTTTGCGCTTGCCGTGGGTCTGTCCGGCCCGCTGTATGCGTTCACTGGCCTCAAGGGTCTGACCATCTCGCTGTACGGCCCGACAGGCGGCGGCAAGACGCTGGCCCAGATGTGGATTCAGTCCATCTACGGCAACCCGGAGAAGCTGCACTTCGCAGCCAAGTTCACCCAGAACTCGCTGTTCGGTCGCATGGGTCTGTACTCTCACATGCCCATGACCATCGACGAAGTGACCATGATGGACGACCGCGAGGTGGGCGACTTCGCATACTGGGTCAGTCAGGGTCGTGACAAGGCGCGGATGAACCGCAACGCTGAGGAGCGTGACGCGAAGACGTGGGCACTGCCAGTGGTCGTATCCACCAACAAGTCCTTGAGTTCCAAGCTGATCGCCAGTGGTCTGGACACCGACGCGCAGTTGGTCCGTATCCTCGAAGTCAGCGTACCGCCCAGCAAGATATTCACCAAAGACAGCACCGCTGGCCGCAAGGTCTACGAGTTCATCACCAACAACTACGGTCTGGTCGGTCGGGAGTTTCTCAAGAAGCTGTTGGAGCTTGGTGACACCGGCATCCGTGCCACCATCGCGCAGGCCACCGAGGAGTTCCGCAGCAAGTACAAGGCCAACTTCACGGGCGAGGAGCGGTACTGGGAACAGGCCATCATCCTTGCCGACCTCGCCGCCAAGCTGGCAAAGGATTGGGGTCTAATCGCCTTCGACCACAAGCCCGGTATCGAGTGGGTTCTGGCTCAGGTCGGTGCCATCCGCCGCGCAGTGGCTGAGTTCAAGGTCGATGCGTTCGATCTGCTGACCGAGTATCTGAACGAGAACGCCGACGCCACGCTGACGGTGACGCAGACCGGGGCGAACAAACCCGTCGTGGACTTCAGCCGCCTCCCCCGTGGTGAACTGCGTGTTCGCTTCGAGATGTATCGCAAGTCAAACGGCGACGCGTTCTCACGAGGTGTCGTGTTCCTCGACCGCACCCACTTCCGTCGCTGGCTGGCCCAGCGCGGCGCGGACTACAAGACGTTCATGGGTGAGTTGCAGGAGGAAAACGTCATCGCCACGCCGAAGTCCAACAAGGCGTACCTCGGCAAAGACTCCCCGATCAAGCTGGGTCAGTCCTATGTGATCGGCGTGAACCTTGCGCACCCACGGTTGCAGGGTATCCTGAGCGACGCAGACCAAGCCATCGAGGACTTGGCCTACGGTCAACTCAAGTCGGTCACTCCGTGACGCCGTACAGGTCGAGAATCTGCTGAGTCTCGGGCCGCATCGCTTTCGGTGCGGCCCTCAAGTACCGCTCGGTGGCAGTCCGCTGGGCCTCACGCAGTGCCCGGTTGACGCCATCCTCGAAGTTGCGAATCTCAAGGCCGGTACCCTTGGCCGCTTCGTTCCAGTCCTTGACCATCTCCATCACTTCGCGGGCACGTTCGTTGTCCTTGGCGATCTTGGCCCCGACGTACATGCCTCGGTACATGGCGGCAACATCCTTCTGGTAGTCACCGATCCGCTTGGACAAGCGAACCACGTCGTTCTCGGCCACGGCTGAGGCAGGGTAGAAACCCAGCGCACGGGTCAGCATGGTACCAAGATGCAGGTCGTTGCTCACCACGTAGCCCTTCTGGCTGACGATGGCCCCGGCGTTGTTGTAGGCGTACATGTCGCCCAAAATGCGCAGGAACGCGACCGGCGACTCACGCAGAATCTTGTTGAGTGATGTGACATCCGGCAGGACACCGACAGTCTCCAGCCCATACTTGGTCAGGTCAGCACCCATTGCCACAGCACCTTGCAGGAAGGATGCCACCGGGCCAGCGATCTCGATCAGTTCACGCCCCACGTCTGCACCGGCCAGCGCAATGCCGGTGCCGGGGATGATGTTGGACAGCGACACCCGGTCGGCCACGTTGGCTGGCGTGATGGTGTTGAGCAGACCGCGCATGAGGATCGGGGTCATGCCGGGAGCGATGGCGTCCAGTGCTTCAGCCAGCGTCTTCTCGGCGCTGCCCTTCCACACGGCACTCGGGCCAAGCCCAAGTCCTTGGGCGATGGTGTCGATGATGTCCATCAGGTCTTCAGCGAAGGGCAGACCCTTCAGACCGGCGAACATGGCGAGGATGCCCAGCGCCAGCAGTTGTTCCTTGCGCGGCAGCGCGGCCAGCATCTGAATGCTGTTGACCGGGAACATCTTGAACACGAACAGGAACTGCCGCACGTCACCACGGAACATGGCGGGGCGGTTGAACATCGCGTACTCACCGAGCGTGTTGTCGATCATGTCCACGGCGAACTTGTCGGCCACCTCGAAAGCTGTTGCTTCGTCCTTGCCTTCCGACAGGGCGCGTGCATAGGCCATGCGGAACGCTGCCAAACCTGTTGCTCGGCGGCTGTGCTGCTCGGTGTAGTTGAACAGCGACATCCACGTCTCAGCCGCCTTCTTGGACAGACCAGAGCGGAACTTGCCTCGGGCAGAACCCAGCAGCGAGTTGGTCAGCGCGGCCTGCATGGTGCCACCGCCAACTTCCTTCTGCATGAAGCGGGCCTCAGCCTCGGTGAACCCAGATGCAGCCAGCTTGGCAGGGTCGGCCAGCAGGTCATCCCAGAACTTCACCTCGCTCTGACCGAAGCCCTTCGTGGCACCGATGGCGCGGGAGACTTCGACCGCCGACATACCCCATCCGAAACCACCGCCGAAGGCGTTCTTCTGGTTGTACCCAGCGAACGCGGGCAGCACGTTGGTCGCCAGCGCGAGGTAGTTCAGGATGGCCGTGGCAAACGACGCACCCATGAAGCCGAAAGTTGTTGCCGTGCGGATGAACGACGCAGCTTCGCCCGACGCGAAATCGGTGTAGTCCACGTTGGACTGGGACTCCATGAAGGCCACGGCGCGACGGCCACGATCCTTGTAGCGATTGCCCATGATTGGCGATTCTTTGATCACGAACGTGAAGTGGTAGTCGTCGAACTCCCGCTTGGCCGCGAGCTTCGCAGCTTCGGGCATGTTCGGGTCTTTCTCGGCGGCTTCCCACGCAGCCTTGCGGCGGTCATACTCCACCTTGTCACCGAACCACAGGCGGATGGAGTCTGGGTCGTTGTCGTCGAACAGGCGGTCGAGGCGGTGCCGGTTCTGCTTGCGGGCCACAGTGGACGCAGTTGCCTCAAGATGCTGCGACACGTACTTGATGGTGTTCGGGTCTTCGCCCGGAGTGCCTGCACGCTTGAGGCGGGTACGCGCCTTGGCGTTCTGCTGGGTCAGACCGACGATCAGGCGCTCACGTTCCTCCGGCGTGATGCTGATGGAGAACCGGGTGATCGCGGAGATGATTTCGTTGAGGTTGGCCTCAGCCGTGGTGGACACGGTTTCGCGGGCTGTCTCGGCTTGCGCAACAAGTTTGACCTTCTTGATCACAAACTCAGTACCGTCCAGCACCTCCATCTCGAAGCCGCCTTCGACACTATCGAACAGCCCTTGGACACGCTCAGCTATCGCCTCGGCTTCGGCGCGGCTCTCGACCTGCACGAACAGAAGCTGCTGGCGGTACTGATCCGACACCTTGAAGACGCGACCCGTGCGGGGGTCAACGGCTTGGATACGCACCTGCCACGAGCCCTCACGACCGAACGGCACGTAGCCACCAGCGATGGATCGTTTGGCGAGCAGTTCAGCATCGGTCTTGCTCAACTCGAACAGCGCCAGATTCTGGATGGCCTGCTGCATGGCAAAGCGGTCGGGGCCGGAGCGCGGGATGTTGGAGCCTTCTTTCAGCGCCTCGATACCTTTGAACACATCGTCAGCCTCGGCCTGATCGAAGAAGTCCTGCACGTCCTTGTTGCGGTCGGTGTCGCGGCCCAGCACAGCGGCGTTGAACTTCTTGATGAAGTCGTTGGCAGCGGCCACGGACTCGCGCTTGGTCAGCATCACGCCACTGTCGTCGATGGTCGAACCCTCGGCCCGCAGGGACAGGTACTTGTCCTCGATCTTCTTGAGAAATGCCTTGTCGTTCTCGGTCAGGGCACGACCGAGGAAGCGGGCCACAACACGTTCCACGTTGTCACGCTCACCTTTGGCCGCAGCGAAGTTCGCCAGCAGCATGTCGATGGCCGACTTGTTCATCGTGTCGCGCACCTCGTTGTACATGATCCACTCAAGGCTCTGCTCGGTCAGGTCGGGCATGGCGGGGAACGTCTGCTCCACCTCCTCAAGGTAGGACGGGGCGTCGATGCGCTTCTGGTACTCACGCTCGATGGCCTTGCGCTCCTTGTCGTTGGTGGCGAGGTCGATCTCACGATCACGCTCGGCCCGCAGGGCGGTACGGCGCTCCTCGGTCATGGGGCGCGGCACGGCGATGGTGTACTTGATGCCCTTCTTGAAGTCCTCCAGCGTGAACTTGCCACGGGCTGACAGGATGTCGAACACTTCTTGGTTCAGGCGAGCTTCGCCACCCTCGATGGTGATCAGGCTACCCATCTTGCGCAGTTCAGCTTCGGTCAGGTCGCCCAGCTTCACTCGGCTGGTTACGTTGAGCATGGCCGACGTGCGTGCGATCTGCGCCTCAGTGGCACCCTGCGTGAGTCCACGACCCAGCACCTCCACAGCAGGAGACAGAACGGTGCTCATCATCTTGTTGTACTGCGCACGCAGTTGCGCTGCGGTCTTGCTGGTGTCGCGGAAGATTTCGTACAGGCGGCGGTAGCCTTGGTTCTCCCGCGCTGCGTAGTTCATCGTCTTGAGTTCGCCCTTGACTCGATCCCACACGTCTGCAATGTTGATGCCACGATCCTTGACCTGCTGGAACAGGTTGGAGATGTCGAACAGCTTGAAGCTGCGCTGACCGAAGGCATTGGCTGCCGCCACCCGGTTGATCTCGTCGTAGTACTCACCGGCCAGCGCGAAGCGGCCAGAGCCATCCGGGTCGGTCATACCTTCGATTGCAGCCATACGCTGGGCCATTACCCGGAAGTCCACGAAGCTGCCACTTGCTGCACCGTTGCGGACGTAGCGGCGAGACTGGCTCACGAGGTAGCGGGCAATGTCGTCGTCGAAGCGCACACCGAGCTTGTTCAGCGCGTTCTTCACGGCGTTCCAGAACCGGGCGATGATGTTGGTGTCCAGCATCCCGGCGAAGTCAGCGAGGTATTCCTCAGTGGCCTCACGGCGCGACATACCACGTGCCTTCATGGCAGTGTCCACCGCAGCCTTGACCTTGGCGCTGGAGTTGTAGACCGCATCGAGCGCGGCGTTCAGTTCCCGCTCAGTCATCAGACCCCGGAAACCGAAGTGGCCCAGCGTCTCATGCGCCAGCACGAACCTCAGTTGCTGCTCGGTGGCAACCCGGTCAGCGAAGATGATGACGTTGCCGTCACCGAAGGAGTAGCCCACGGCGTTGGCAGTGTCGAAGTCACCCTGCGGGCGCGAGGCTGCGGCCTGCGCATACAGCTTGGGGTTTTTGGCCTTGAAGTCCGCTTGGTTGCGGTAAATCTGCACCTTGGGCTTGACGCCCAGCTTGGACAGGAAGGCACTCACCAACATCTTCACACGTCCCAGCGGGATCGGGTTGTTGATCGGCGTGCCGTCGTCGCGGAAGTAGCGACCATCGCCATAGTCATCGTCGCGACCAATGTTCCAGTCGTCCAGCGAGAACGGTGCCTCGTAGTCTTCGTCGGCAGCGATGTTGTCCTCGTCGATGATGCGCTCACGCTCGGCGCGAACGTCGTCGGTCATCTCCTCAGTGCTCACACGGAACAACCCCTTGACGGTACCAGAGTATGGGTTGCCATCGGCGTCGAAGTAGTCGGCCAGCATGTTGCCGTTCTGATCGACGAACAGTTCCATGTCCGCAGCACGGACAGCGGCCCACATATCGCGCAACTTCTTGTTGGCGTTCTCGCGCTGGGTCTTGTTCAGCGGAACCGTCTTCGTGTTGAGGCTCTTGATGTAGTCGGCCAGCGCGATGGCCGGGTTGCTGCGGGTGTCGTTCTTCAGGTTGGCGTCGGCTTTGCCGATGATGCCGCTGGCGGGGCCAACACTGGTCTTGTACTTCTTGGCCGTGTCCGCAGGCAGGTTTGCCACTCGCAGTTGTCCTGCGTCGAGCAGCTTGGTGGCGGTTTCAACCGACAACCCCTTGACCACGGTGGTGATCTGCGGCAGCAGGCCGCGCTGAGTGGCGTAGTCGAACCACGGCTTGGACGCACCCTTGGTGGTGCCACGGGTGTAGACCGCTTCAACAGACGGCAGCGCATTGACCAGTTCGACCAGTGCAGCGTCGATGGCGTTCTGCTGGGCATCCGTGAACACAGTGTTCGCCAGCAGTTCGCGGGCACGCAGGACTGCGGCCTTCGTGTTGGTTTCCTCGCTGGTGAGGTAGGCAAACTCCACCACGGTCCTGATCGCATCGCGGAAGTCGCGGATGTCAGTTGCCTCCTCGGCAGCAGCGAACTCGCTGTTGACCAGTTGCAGCGGGGTTTCCTCGATGTCACCAACCAGTTGCTCGGCACGCTGCATGGTGGCCTTGCCCTCGGCCACGTCCTTGCGCCACTGGATGCGGACAGGTGCGGGCAGATCGTCGAACGCCGGAGCGCCCTCGGGCTTCATGTCCTCCCATGCTTCGGCAGGTGGAAGGGCTTCAACCTTTACCGGAGCGGGAGCGGCGGCGGGTGCCGTCGCGGCTTTTGGGGCGGGAGGAGTCTCATTCTTGTCCTTGCCCTTGTCCTTGCCGCGCTTCAGCGTTTCAGCTTTTGGGGCGGGAGTGGTCGCCTTCTCGCCAGCTTTCTTGGTCTTGTCGCGCTTCAACGCAGATTGAACAGCGGGTCGCTGCGCTTGCTCTTTGGCTTTGAGGGCTTCACCTTTTCTGGCAGTTTGCTTGTCGGTGGGTACTTCTGCTCCCACTCCTGCGCCAGTTTGGGATGCTTGGCGTGCAGGTACCGGCGTTGCGCTTGACTCTTGAACGGCACTTGGCGTCTCCCTGACGTTGATCTCCGCAACTGGGGCACCTTTCTTCAAACCACGAGCACCAGCAGTCCTGGTGGCGCGGGGCTTGGGCTGCGCAGGCGGCAACTTGGTTTTGACCCCCGCAGCACGCAGAGCGGCTACGCTCGGCTCGCCCTCTTGGGTGAACAGTGGAATCTGGGCACGGCGCTGGGCGGCGGTCTGAGGAATCTCGACCAAGGCTACGGGTAAACCCGTACCCACGCCACGGCGCAGACCTTCGGCACGACTGGGCACCGGAGCCTGACGGCGAGTGAACAGGGGCAACTGCACCGGCTGGGTCGGGCCAGCTTGGCGCATGGGCATCGGCTGCTGCGGGACATCCTGTTGCTGTGCCTGTTGCAGCGTGAACAGGTCGCGTGCGTTCGCACTCTGCCGCGCAAGCTCCTCAGTTTGTTGTTGGATGAGTGCTTGCTGCTGAGCCTGCGCCGCCTCGAACTCGCGCTGACGCCGGATGCGGTCTTGGATGACCTGCAACTGGTTCGCCATCTGAGTGTTGAAGGGACCAGTGGGCGCAAGACCAGCAAACTGGAGCGCACCTTGGCGCGGATCGGCCTGCATGATCGGGGTGGGCGCGGGCGGTTCAGGTAGCGGAGCCTGCGGCTGCATCCGCGAAGCCAGTTCTTGGGCCGAGATTTGACCACCGAAGACATCCAGCACCCCTTGGGTACCGGGCGCACCGGGCGGGACATTGCCCTGCTGGCGCAGCATCTGGTCGGGGTAGGCCACAGCATCCGGCCCCATGCCAGCCATGATGACCGGGCCACCCATCGGCGTGACGGGCGGTACCGGGCCAGGAAGTTGGGGTACAGTGGTGGGGCCAGCCAGTTGCGCCGGAGGAGCAGCCATTGCCCCCATCGGAGTGACCGGGGTGTAGTACGGCTGAACCGCCGTGCCAGGGCCGGGAGGTTGAGTCTGGGGGGTCGTAGCCAGCGCACCACCGGGGGTTGGATCAGGACTCTGGGCCGGGTTGAGCAGGTTGGCAGGCTGCTTGCCACGCAGGTTGGCGACAGCACCGATGGGGCCACCGACACCGAAGCCAGCGGCGAACGAGTTGATCAGGCGGTTGACGTTCTCAGGCGACCCGAAGTCTTGGTCGGACAGCCCCAGCAGCAGAGCTTCCTGACCGAGTTCCGTGGTGCCTTCAGCAGTACCGCCAACCAGACCACCCACAGCGCCACGCTTGAGTAATTCGCCAGCCCGACCCACCAACGTGGGGGTCTTGGTAATGGTCTGGGTGCCACCGGGGATGGTCTTGGTAACGGAGGAACCGACCCCCATCGGGGCAGGAGCGCCCACACCCTTGAACACACGGGCTGCCAGCAGGAACTCGGGTAGCGTCTCCATGACAGCGTAAGGCACCGAGCCAGCCAGCGCCGTCAAGCGGGCGTTCACATCGTCAGCATCAGCACCTTGCTCACGCAGTTCGCCGTAGATGTCAGCAGCACCCGTGGCAAGGTTCTGACCGTAGGACGCAGCCACAGCACCAGCGATACCGGCTGCTTCACGCAGCAGTTTTTGTTCTGCGGCGTTGAGCGCCTGCCCTTTGGCCTGCTTGGCGAGCGCAGACTTGACGCCTTCCTTCCACGCGGCTTTGCCCAACATGCTGGAGAACGCAGCGGCAGCACCGCCGACCGGGGTACCGGAGGCAGCGGCACCAGCGAGGAAACCGAGGCCCGCCGTGGCAATGGACTCGATTATGTTGGGGCCTTGCTGGGCAAAGTTCGCCACCAGCCACTCGACTGCACCGCGACCGGAGTCAATGTCCGTGAACTGGCGTTCGTATGGGCTGGTCTTGCGCAGGTCTTCCATTTGCTGGGCGACGATGCGACCACCCAACTCCTCGGCACCGGCCAATTGCAGACCGCGACCAGCCAACATCTGCATGACATCGACACCGCGACCGAAGTTACGTGCCGCCAGTGTGCCCAGCGAGGGGTTCTTGATGGCCTGAACCAGTTGGCCGTAGGATTGGACGTCCAGCGGCACCCAGTCGCCGTCAGTGGGCAGCCCCGTGGGGGGGCCACCGAGTAGGCTCTGGGCTTCAAGGATGCCCTGTGCGTCGTCGGCATCGAGGGTGACGCCTTGCACGTAGAGTTGGTTGCGGGAGCGACTGAACGCAATCGACGGTTGCACCATCTCCGGCATGGTGAACTGATTTTGACGGGCAAGCTGGACACCTAGCCCACCCATCATTGCCAGCGTGGACAGGTCGTCGCGCAGCGCGTCAGAACCCGACGCCGACGCTGCGTTCTGAAACCCGAACGGATTTACAACGGCAGAAGGGATGCCGTTTGCATCCTGATACAGAGGGTTTTCAAACGACAGTCCATTGGTTGCCATGTGTCATCGCCCTAGATTTAACCCCACAACGGGTCGCGCAGTCGGCGGCGGATTTTCGAGCTTGATGCCGCCGATCTCATCAACGTCACCGTCAGGATTGATTACAAACACACGATTGCCGTATTGGAAGTATGCCACGCCCCTACTGGAATCGACAGTAAGTTTGCCCTGCGCTTGCTTGGCACGTTCCTCTGCGAGCTTGTATTCGCCCTCGACAATCGCTTTCTGGATGTCGCGCATGGCGTTGACCATAGCGTCTCCGTACTTGCGCCTGAGCGCCAATTCGTTCTCCAGTCGAGCCATCTCCGATGCAGCTTGGCGGGCTTCGGGACTGAACTCTCGCAGTGCCATCGCCGCCAGTTCGGACGGAGACACGCCTTCCTTGACGCGCTGACCGTTGACGAAGTAGTTGTAGTTACCGTCGCTGCGCGGTTGGATGCCCACCGGAACACCCATGTACTGCGACAGGACACCGGCCAGACGGCGCGGGTCGTTGGCGAGTGCCAGTTCACGTAGACCCTGCATACCTTGCAGGTAGGTCTGTTTCTGGGCAACTTGTTGCTGCAACTGAAGTAGGCTTGCGTCAATCTGGCCGATAGACTCGCGCATCCGCATGGCCTGCTCGATACCTTGCGAGGTGCCACTTTGCATGTACATCTGGGCCAGTTGGGCAATCTCGTTGCGTTGGCGAGTCAGGAGCGCGGCCTGCTGCTGGGCCATCTGCTGGAGTTGTTGCTGCTCGTAGGGGATCGACTCGGGGTTGGCGAGGTAGAACTCGGCCATCTGCATGTTGCGGGCCTGAGTGCGCGGTACTTCCATCGGAGCCGGAGGCGTACCCGCAGCCGCAGCCGCAGCCGCAGCAGCCGGTGCTGCTTGGGCCGAAGGCGTGATACCCGACAGGATTGTGTTGATCGGGCCAGACATCGCGGCCTTGCCCTTGTCGCTGGATGCACCCTTGTATCGCTGGATCGCCCGCTCGTAGTCGCCACCCGACTCTTGCAGGTACTGCGAGAACAGTTGCGCCGCGAACGGGATGGCGGTGTTGGGGTCCAGCCGCTGCTCACGGGTCAGACCATGCACGTCAGCAATTTGAGCAATACCCAGACCGAACTTCTCACCTCGTGGCGACACTGCCCTGGGGTTGAAGGACGACTCGGTACCGATGAGCCGCTTGAACACCACGGGGTCAATGCCATACTGCTGGGCGCTCTGGGCGATCAGCGCGTCGTAGGGAGTGACTGTGTTGTCGTACTGCTGCGCAGCCTTGGTAGCCTCGGTAGGTTTAGTAGACTTGGGCGACTCGGTAGGCGCGGGCTTCGGTAGCGCGACAGGGCGCTTCCCAGTTGCCAGTTGCTGCTCCGTCTGGCGCACATACTTGTCGTAGAACGGTGTGTAGGAGAAGCTGGGCGTGGGCAGTTCCGTACCAAACAGGTAGTTGATACCACGAGCCACTTGGCTGGCAAGGTTCAGGCCCGCCGCAGCAGGGGCTTGGATCACGTCCAGCACCGCAGTCGGAGCCTTGAGCAATGCCGTGCGGTTGTAACCCTGCCGAACCTCGTCAGGGGTCAGCGGTTGCGTAGGTGCAGCGGATGCGCGGGGGTACGTAGGCTGGGGTTGCCCAACCATCGGGGGGTTGACCATGCCGCGACCGGCACCGGCCCGCGAGGGTTGAACACCGGGCGGGAGCGGTTGTTGGCCGGGGTGCAATCCGGGCGGGGCAGCAGGAGCCGCAGGAGCGACTGCCTCCATTGGCATCTGCTGCCCCGGCATGACCGGCTGGGTGAACTGCGGGAGTTGGACCTGCTGGAACGACGGCAGTTGCGCCTGTGCCATGCGGGCCTTCAAATCGGCCAACCGATTCTGCTCCTCGATAATAAGCTGGTTCTGGCGGGCAAGGCGTGCAGTGGCCTCAGCCTCCTGCATACCTGTCGCCACACGGCCAGCACCGCTGAATAGTTGACCGAGGTTCATGTGGCCTCCTTAGCCGCGACTTTGCGATTGCTGGGTGCCAGTCAGATCGCCAAAGAATCGTCCGATGTCCGTTGCCTGCTGGGCGCGGCGCTCCTCGCCCTTAGCGTACAGGGCTGCCAGTGCGCCGTAGGCTTGGGTGCTGGGGGTCATGTAACCCGGCATGGCTGCAATACCAGCCTGCATGGTACCCAGACGACCCTGAACACCCGTGCCGTAGCCCACATCGTAGGCGGTACCCGTGTCGCGGGCAGTCGCCAGATCGTAGCGGCGGGATTCGGCCTCGCGGCGCTCACCCGACAGACCACGCAGACCAGCCTTCTTCGCCTTGGCACCAGCAAGCTGGGCGCGGCGGGCGCGTTGCAGACCGAAGTACTCGGGGTCGAAGTACTTGGACTCACCGATCAGGGCTTGCGCCTGCTCCAGACGCTGGTTGAACAGAGCTTGGTTGGCCTGCTGGAGTTGGCGCAGTTCTTCAGTCTGGGCTTGCAGCAGCATCTGCTCCTCAGCCGTCAGACCTTCACCAGCCAGCACGGAACCAGCCAACTGACCACCGGCACGCAGGATCAGGTCGGCCAGTGCCTTGGGATCACTGAACTTGTCAGCGATGGCACCGGGGACGTTCTTGAGCGCTTCGGCGAATGACTTGGGCTGGGCGGCAGTTTGCGCTGCCGTGGTACCTGCGGTCTGGGCAGTCTGCGTAGCAGCAGATGGCGCAGACACCGCAGCAGGTCGCTGGTTGATGAACGAAGTCGGGTCGCCCAGTGCCGTAGTACCGCCAGCCGCCAGAGTGGGCGAGTAGGAACCACCGCTGTAGGCGCTGATCGGGGTCGTCGAGGTGTAGACGCCTTGGCCGGTGATGACTTGCGTACCACCACCGGGGGCTGCGCCGACGACGCTCAGACCCTGCGACGGGGGCATACCCGCCGCGAGGCTGTAGTCGATGGCTTGGCCGGTTGCCAGAGCGCGATCCACCGAGGATGTGAAGAAGCCGGGGTCGGGAGCCTGCAAGCCGTAGCTGGCCGTGGTCGGGTTCAGACCCGCAGACGGGAACTGCAAACCAGCAGTCAGGCTGTAATCCACAGGGGTCATGGCTGCGGACAAACCACCGCCTGCACCAACAGCCGAAGTGGGTAGGCCACCTGCCGTGGTGCCCATCGACAGGCCAGTGCCGCTGCCACCCAGAGTCAGGCCAGTGCCGCTGGGGCCGGTACCCAGCGCGTAGGGGGAACCAGAAGCAGCCGTCGCACCGCTCGGAGCCGTGAGGCCAGTACCGCCACCGCCAGCAGAGGGCGCAGCGGCGTAGCCGCCGATACCCCCACTAATACCACCCATCAGGGCGCTTCGCCCTATGTCCTCGCCCAGCACGGCCCCTTTGACTGCGCCGAGCGCCGCCCCCGTAATGGCTCCACCGACCACACTACCTGCGGTAGCGGAACCGACCGCCGTACCGATGGCTGTGGACAGGCCGATGGACGATGCGATTGCAGGGGCTACGAACGGGATAGCAACTGCGGCCACTACGCTCACAATGGTTTTGGCGGCTTTACTCATGGTTCTCTCCTAGCTTCATTCGGACGTATGCGCAGGATTCGGTGAACCCGAACTTCTTCAGGTACACCTCGGCGCGTTCAGTTGGGGTGTAGGCATCCAGAAACTCCACGCCGTTTGCCACGAGCCACTTGATAATCGGCTCCCAGAATGCGGCTTTGAAACGGAGGAGATGGCGTCCTGCGAGCGCCATGACATCCGCGCCCTTGTGCCCATTGGCATCGAAGAACTGCAACGCCAGAATGCAAGCGACCTCGCCGTCGAGGAATCCTGCGAACATCACAGCTTTGTCCAACTGTACGGCCAGCAGCACATGCCCTGCGTCCATCTCGCCCTTGGCGATGGTGTTACCTTCGCACGCTGACTCGACCAGCGGCTCCAGAACAGGCCACAACTCAATGACCCGCTCCTTCGTCAGCATTTCAATGGACAGCGTTGTCATGTCTTATTCCTTGTACTTCTCAACGAGTGAGTCGAAGAACTCTTTGCCTTTCATCCTGACCACATGGGCTGGCACTACGTACTCACCTTCGTGCGCGTTGATCAGTACAGAACCGTCAGCCTTCTTCGAGTTGGGGGTCATGCCGCCACGAGCCATCGAAGGAATGGGCTGACCACCGGCCATTGCCGGGGTACCACCTTGCATCATGTTCTGACCGCCCACATCCTGCTGGAGCGCACGTGCAGCCAGCAGCAAAACGAAGACCAGACCCTGATCGTACTGCGGGGGTAGGTCTTGCTCAGTGGCGATACCCTGCTGAATGGCAAAATTGCGCACGTAAGGATACATCTCGGGGTTCTGAGCAGCGACCGTGGCAAGCTGCACGATCATGTTCAGTTCCTGTTGGGTCAACTCGCCAGTCGCCAGCACTTCTTGAATCGCAGCACGAATCTGGGCGATCTGCTGCGGGTGCTGGCTGGCGAACTGGTTGACCAGCATCTCCAGCATCTGCGGCGACATACCACCGGGCTGGACATTGGCCTGAAGGCCGACCGAGGTGGAGGCACCGGGCTGCGTACCACCGACCGGCATACCACCGGGGCCGATCATGCCACCCGCTTGGTAAGACGGGACGAAGGTTTGCACACCACCCATACCGGAAGACAGGCCCATCGCCGGGTTCATCGCACCGTTGTTGGGTACACTGGGGGAGCCGACGCTGAGAATGCTGGCAAGTGCCGGGGGCAAGTCCATCACAGAGGTCGGAGCCGGAACCGGAGCACCCTGCGCACTGAGCATCGTGTTGTACGGATTGTTCATGGTCATCCTTTCAGTTGGTTGATCAGCGCGTTCAGCGTGTTCCGCAGGGCCGCTACATCGTTGGCAAGTTGTTGGACGTTGTTCAACAGCTTACCGTAATCCTCCAGACTTGGCACCGACACTCCGTTGATTGTAAAGCCAGTACCTTGCGCCGTCACTTGCTGAAAAGCTGGGTTGCCCACGGGTTGGACACCCACTTGGGACTTGGTGATTGCTCGGGCCAGATCGGAGTTCGGTCCGGTCTTGGCCCCGATGAGCAGTTCGAGGTTGTCCTTCATGGCGTTCAGGGTGTTGAACTGCCAGTCCGACAACCCCGCTTGGGGGATGCTGGGGATCACGCTGAACCGTGGTGGGCGTGTTGCCATCATGCACCTCGCAAGCCGAATGGAGTCTCGGCCAAGTGGATCGCCCGGATGCGGACGTTGCCCTCGACACCAAACTCGAAGGTATCAGTGCGGTACCCAGTCGGTAGTCGAAATATGTCGCTGTCCGTGAGTTGCGTCTCGAAGATCAATTCCTTGTCGGCCCACATGCGGAACGTGACGGCATCGGCCACATCCCACAGGACGTTGTACTCGCCCCAGTCTGCGACAACAACCTCCCACTTGTCCGACGTACCGGCGTAGTCTGCGATGACACGTGCGGCACCGATGTTGATCATGTCCTTGGTCGTAATGACCTTGGACTTCCATTCCTGTGTGGCAGGCGGCTGCGTGAGGTCGTCCCACAGGTACACGTCGCCATTGGTACCCGTGGTGTAGTACAGACGCCCGGACTTGGTGTCGTACCACGAGGCGCTGAACTGGAAGTCGCAGTCCACGAAGTAGCCACCGATCTTCTCGTCACGCTCGAACACGAACGCACCGGCAGAGTGGGATGCGAAGTAGGCATCGCCATAGTACGCACCGACGACTGACGTGGGGTCAAGCTCAGTCTGCCACGTATCGTTGTTGTACAGGAGCTTGGTGATGATCGTCGGGCCACTGTTGGGGGAGTACACCGCCAGTCCATCATGCGTCGAGTACACGACGCCGTAGCCCATCGTCACCACGCTCTTGGCGTTCAGACAGGGGAACTGCGCGTCGATGCGCGACACCGAGACACCCGAAGCCGGGTCGGTCACGGAGACGATGTATGGGTACGAGTCGGTCATAACCAGCAGCGCCCCGCTGACTGCGGCAATCGCCACGATGTTGTGCTCCAGAATGGTCGCGTAGCTGCGAGGCCATGCGTGCGGTTTGTTTGGTTCAGAGAAGTACAACGTGTTGCCGACGAAGCCGACAAGGATGTTGTTCTGAATCGCCGTCAGACCTTGAAGATCGTTAGGAGGCGCATCAAACTCGTCTGTCTCCAGAATATCGAACAAATTACGGGAATCAAAATCATCAATGAAAGTGTAGTTCCCGCCGTCCCCCCAGTAGCGTGCGGGATTGTCAGTCGTCTCAGCCACGTCGTGGTACAGCGTACCAGCAGTGACTGCTGTCTCAGCGACATTGCTGTCGGTCTGGGCGTACTCGAAGGTGTAATCGTCGATGACATTCGTTACGATACCCCCCGTGATGTTGAAGGACGCCACAGAGCAGCCGCTGATCTTGAAGCGGTCATCCAGCGACAAGTTGTGTGGATACAGCGTCTTAACCCGCGAGACATTGCCCGTGCGCTGCACACGGGCCAGTGCAATCGGGAACCATAGTGTCGCCAGCCGGTAGTATTCAGTGCCAGATGCCGAAGTCAGTGTGCGGTACAGCCGTACACCGCGCACGAAGTTCTTGCCGACCGGCTTGGTCGTGGGGATGTTACTCACCGTGACGGTGATGCCTTCCTTGATGTACAGGTTCTCAGATGGCTTGGAAGCGATGGACTCCTCATTCCACGGAGTGAACCATGTGAAGACATAGGAGCGGGCCTGCGTCAGACCACCGAGTTCGACCTTGCCGCTGGTGAACGGCGTCGAAGCCACCTGCGGACCGGGGCTGAAGTAGGTCAGCGTCGTGTCGTTGACCACCGTGCATTCGACGTTGGTCGCGTTGAAGCTGCGCATGTCCAGCCGCACGTTGCCGCTGGTCGTGTTCGAGTTGGTCGTGATGACTTCGAACGTGTTGGTCGTGACGTTAGTCACAGTGTACACCCCGTCCGTCGCCGTGCCGGAGGTGAAGTCCAGCGACACTTGAGCGCCGTTGGACAGCCCGTGATTGTTGATCGTGACCACGATGGTCGTGGTACCGGCGTTCTTCCACGTGATGGTGCCCGAGCGGGCCGCAGGCGAAGGGGCCGTGACTGCGAAGATGTCCTTGTCCACCACAAACACGGAGTAGGCACCGTTGAGGTCTGCATGATCACTGAACTCCAGATCGACCACCTGACCGGGCGACAGACCGTGATCGGTCACAGTCACCATGATTGACAGAGTGCCCGATGCTTCGCTGTAGCTACCGGTGCGGGTTGACTTGGCCTGCGTGTACGTGCCAGTGCGGTAGGTGAACCCAGACACCGTGATCTGGTTGCCAGTGCGCAGCCCATGTGGCGTGCTGGTGACGATGGTCGCTACGTTGCCAGCATCCCGTGAGAAGCTGGCCGTGGTCTTGGCGGTGAAGGTTGCAGCCGTCGTGGTCAACTGCTGTGAGTCCTCCGGTACCGGCAAGCCGAGGTAGTAATAATCGACCGGGTAGGGGGCTGGGCCACTTGTTGCCAGTTCGTAGTTCGACACCTTGGGCACACCATCCCCGGTGTAGTAGAACCGCTGCTCGATCTCGTCGGTCGATGCGGCCACTGCGATGGAGACATCGCTGGGCCACGAAAGCCAGACGGGGGCTTGAGTGTCTGGGTCGCGCAGTGCGTACAGGGTTTTGGTGGTCCCGGTTCGGTTCGTGTTACCGACAACCTTGGGCTGCGGGTAGGGGATCAGATCGCCGGAGTACAACTTGCAGTTGCGTGCGACCTGTGCTGCTGTGTTCGGCAGCAACTCCGGGCTGATCTTGGGTGCTGTACCCAGAAAGTTGATGATCTTGACGCCTGCCATGTCTACACCAGTTCAAAGTGCGGCGCGTCGATGAAGGGCCGCTGCCCTAGTTTACGCCTTGCATCAACATAGTAATGCATGGCTTCCTCCATCGTTCCCTTCCAAGCGCGAATATCAGGAATGTTCCATGCAGCACCCCAGCGCAACCCCACGGCGTGCTCGATAGCAGCTTGCCTCATCGCGGCAGCAATCTCGTCGTACAGGCTCAACTCCCATGAGATGCGGTTCCCCAGAAATGCCACGAGATCGACGGCTTCGCCAGTCAGGTGCTTGGAATGAAGGGTCTGCGTAGCCCCCTTGGCGAACAACTCCTGCTGACGCTTGGTCGAGCGAACACCTTCAGTGACTGCGAAGTCCACCGTAGTGATCTGGATCGCACGCTCGACCACGGATACCAGTTCGGGGCGGACCCCGACAAGGTTATTGCGGCTGCGCTGGGAGAGTCGGAAGGTCATTTTGTGGCTACTCCTTTGGTTTTCTCATAGGTGCGCAGACCGCCGATACCCAACATACCACTGAGCACAACCCAGAGCAGATCAGTGTCGATGGCTGGCGGTGCGGGCCAGCCGTTGATGGTCGCCGCCCACGTCAGCATAGGTTGGAGGAACACGGCGTAGCCGAAGCCTGCCACCCCCACCCACCCTGCACCGGGTCGCCAGCCAGCCACCCAGATGCTCGGATGCTGCGCTTCGCGGGCGTTGATCTCAAGCTGAGCAATCACCTGCTTCAGTTCGCCCTCCATCGCCATGCGCAGGAACTCGGCCTCGGCCTGCCGCTTAGCTTCGGGGTCAGGCACGAAACGATCCAGTAGAGTCTTACCGACTTCCAACAACGGAGCGAGGATGAGTGGGTTCATTTCTTGACCTCCAAAGTACACTAGCGGCGTGCGGAAAGTCGCATCAGAATAGCCCAGCTTTACTTGCCACAAACATAGCCGCTGCGGCAGCTAACGCCCACAAGACCGACTGCACCCACTCCGCCGCTTTGGCTTGCATCGGCTCAGCCACTTCCAGGCGACGCAAGCGCTCATCGAGCCTTTCTAGTGCCTGTGCTAGTCGGTCGATTGCACTAGCCGCCGCCGCTTGGCGCTCCTCGACCAGCGCCAGCCGTGTTACCGCTTCGCTCATCTTCTCGATCGCCGTTCGCATAGCGTGTTGATCCTCGCGTATGCGCTGGATATGGTGCGTTATTCGTTCGATGCGAACGACCGCGTCGGCTTCCTTTGCGATGGAGTGCAGATCATCAGAATCGGCCATTTGGTAACACCTTTAGAAAACCAACGTTTGTAACGCGCCAATAACCTCATCAGAGTACGCGGCCATCAGCACAACGAAAACCGCAGGCACGACGAAATCCAACACACTGTCAATGTTCCACAGCTTTGGTTGTAGTGCCCCAAACTCAGGCCACTTAGCATTCGCTCGAACCCCGCCATTGGCTTTTATGTAGCGCTCCTCTACCTGCGCGTGCTCGCGCCCCACGAAAAAGCCAATCGCAAACGCAGCGCCTAGCCACCAATAGCCAAACAACCCGAACGGCAACTGCATCAGGGCGGCGTAAACAATGTGCTCGAAATGTGTTTTATTCATGGCCACGTATCAACCTCTATAGACGCCCGGCAACCGTGCGCTGAACTTCGGAAAGCCCCACTTTGTGGGGATGTGTAAATGGACAAAGTTGCGATAAGTGGTGCGGCGCGTTCAAGTCTGATCCAATCCATCTTTGTCATTTGATTATGTATTGAAAAATGAAATAAACGTCATTTGCAACTGTGTTAGTAGATCGGAAGCGAAGTATCGCGGCGTTGTTGCTGGTGTCCGCAGTTATAACATATACCAAACCGTAAGTTGAATTCCCCAATCCTATTACATCGAATTGTTCGTTTGTAAAATCTGAGGCTATTGGTAGGGATATCCTAAGTTCCGTTAGAATCCCCGATGTCGCTGGCGTGACAAAAAATTTTCCTCTCACAGTCACCACATTACCATCCCGCCGAAATTGACAGGGGTGTGTGATATAAGACGCCACGTTGGTGACCGCAGTCAACGTTGGTGTATAGATACTCCCGCCTGGGGTTGTGTTTGTCGCACCAGCGGGGTTATAAACCACGCCCATCGTCCCGGTCGAATAGTTATAGCCAATCACCTCGTTGTTCGTAGTTCCGGCACCAAGAAATATCGCATACGTATGCGTCGTTCCAGATACGCGGTTACTGGAAATGGTTATTCCGGACGATTGATCATCCACCCTTATCGCAGCCCCGATGCCTAACGACCCACTGAGTAAAACATTCGCATCTATTACGACGTTGCTGTTGACGGTGCCATTGTGACAAGACGTAATCCCGTGACCCGCTTCTTTATACAACGCAATCCCGTTATACGCGGTATTTTTTGTCACGTTCCCGGTGACAGAAAAGTTTCTGGCATCCGATACCGCTATGCCGTAATAGTGTGACACGGTATCGACGATGTTGTTTGATATGGTAAAGTTATAGTTTACTCCGCTTCTTCCGTTACACCAAATACCTACATGTTTTACGGAATTGATACTGTTGTTAGAAACGTGGAAGTCATGACATGGTGCCGCGATATTACTCGTAGTTGTTCCGGTCATCAGGATACCATATATGCCAATACCCGCGCCTTCGATGATATTGCCTGTTATGTTGAAGTGATGACTACCTTCCCACTGGTCGATCACCCCGTCGTGGTACGCAACAGAATCTGTTGAACTGATTTCGATGTAGTTATTGCTGACTTCGTAGTATGAACACCCAATTGAGGCTACGGCAGCGCCTGGGGTCTTGAACCAGCAGTTTGAGATGGTGTAGTTGCTTGAGTCGATCAGCGAAATCGCCCGAACACCAGCCAAGAATGTTGTGATCCCAGAGCAATCGAATTTCAGATTCAAAATCGAAAATCCAGTTTTGCCTTGTGCAGAAAACTGTCTTTGTCCATTCACCACACCACCACTAGCAAGCGTCACGGACTTGATAACTGACCCCGCGCCGTCTCCAAAATACAAGGTGTTGGATTGGATATTGATTGCGTCTGAAACCAGATAAACTCCGCTCGGGAAATACAACGCTTTACCGATAGCGGCCAAAGAAGCGGCATTGATGGCCGCCGTGTCATCCGTCACTCCATCCCCGACAGCACCAAAGTCCTTGACGCTCACCCACTCACGCATCTTATCCTGCACAGTGCGGGTGACAGCGCCGGTGCCTGCGGGGAGATAGCCGACCAGCGCAGCGCCGCTGTTGGCGGCAAGCTGAGTGAACGCAACTTTTTCGGAGTCAACTTCCGCAAGTGCGGCCTGGACATTTGTAGATGAAATCCCGCCCACGGGGGTGAAGGCAATTTCAGATGCCTGATCTTTGGTCGCCACCTTGTCGTCGATTGCGTCGAGAACGGACCGCGCAGTCACACGCAACTCGATCCGGCTCCCGGCAGGAAACGACAGTGCAGACGTACCCTCCTGTGCGCGGACAATCGTAAGCAGATCACCGCTCCGGGCCGTGACCTTGACGATCTCCGACGCCCCAGCAATCGGTGAGATCGTCGCGTAGAAATACTCGCCGGAAGACAGCGTTGGGAAGTTCGCCCCGGTACCTGTTGTGAGTACCGCCGTCGTGTCAGAGTTGCTAATTGCGGAATGCAAAAACCCGAAGGCGTTATTCTTGAGGACGACAGGCATAGTTAGGCTCCAAAAGGTTGCATACGCACCCGCATGAGTCCACGGGCATTTCCAAGGTTGGCGCGGGCACGCCGTTCTGCAATCTGAAATACGTACTGCTTGGCATGATATGCAGCAAGCTCACGGTCCGACCACGCCTGATCCGGCAACACTAGGAGATGCTGCAAAGCGCCGTGCATAATGACCTCTTCGAGTTCATCAAAAATGAACTCCTCCATACCTGTTGCATTGCGCTTGGGTTTGAGCGCCACGAACATGCGGCACTGGTAAGTACGCTCGGCATCAGGCAGCGGAAGAATCACATACCGATCTGCGTTGATCTGGGTAATCGCCTGCGGCGTTGAGCCGTCAGCCAAAGCATCAGCCGGAAGCGTAAGCGACCCCGTGCCACCATTGTACTCTTCTTCGTTGTACTGCATACTGTTGAACTGACCGCCGTAATTGCCAGCCCAAACCGCTTGTGGGTTCACGCCGCTGAACAAGTCCGCCCACTGCGGGTACAACTCGATAGCTTTTTCCATCGTCAATCGCTTCAATGGACGCCCGTTGACCACAGCCTCGAACACCGCATGCACGTCAGTGTTAGCCGGTTTGTCGTAGGCGTACTCGCTGACACCGGGCTGAAGGTTGAACAGCGGGACTTGATAACGCCAGTACAACGTGCGCTCACACGTGCGAATGGCCGCGTCGCGGATGTACTGCACGATGGTAGCGTGCGGGCACCCCGGTACAGAAGCCTGCACACGGGGCACGAGGGAGGCGAAGGTACGGTCGGCCATGTCAGATCACCTCCTTGGGACTCATTCCACCAGCTTCGGTGTCCGTGACGACGCGGGACTGAAGATTGACGCCCAGTGCCTGAACGAACGAGTCTTGGAACAGCTTGGCGCGGCCAGAGTTCACATGCTCGTTGTCGATGGACTCGGCCAAGAACACCACGCCGTCCACGACAACCGGGAAGTAGGCGTCGGTGGGGTGGACGATCTCCTGATCCAGCGTGTAGTCAGGTGGCGTCTGGGCGTACTCCCCAACAAGCACAACCCCGGCAGTGGGTCGGGGGTACACGAAGAACCTGTTGGGGTTGCGCACGTGGCGCATGAAGTTCACAGGCTGGCCGGGTGCTTCGCGCTGCCAGCTTGGGGTCGTGCGATCCAGTGTCTCGCGGTTGACTTCGGTGACAGCATCGCCGCCCTTGACTTGGAAGATTTCGATCAGCCGTGTCGAGTCTGCGGGGCAGGTCTGAAGCACCGTATCCGCCGTTGTAGGGATGTCTCCGATGACGGCGAACAGATCAGGACGAAGCAACACCATGCGCTTGAGCGTCTGATTGACGAAGCCCAGCATCACCGCATCGCTGTAACGATACGGCGTCTTGGTGTCCTGAATCAGACGACGCGCTTCGGTGATGACTTCGTTGGGTGTCATGCGGGCAGTCCTTTGGAAGCTTCAGCGGCCAACTCAGGAGAAGTATACGGTGGGGCTTCAGGAATGTCAGCAGTTGACAGGTCGAGCGCCGCTTTGCGCTTGGTAGCGCGTTTGTGGTTTTCCGGTGTTTCCACGCGATCAGCGACATGCGCAGGAACAAAACGCTCGGGAAAGGCTTCCTGCTCGGTGATCACCTCGCAACCGGGGTTCTTCGCCAGAATCTCGTTGTAGTCGTACAGGAACCCGTCCTTCTTGACTCGAATGTACATCTTGCTCATTTGTTCAGCTTCCTCAGTGGTTGGTAGTCATGATCATCCAATCCGGTTGGCCGTCAGCACTGCCGACGGGATCGCAGGACAGACAAAAGGAGTCGTCTGCGCCGCTTCATAGTTGAGCGACACGTCGGCACTCTCGGTCGCCCAGTACACCTCAACGTACTGCCCCGCCGTGACACGCACAACCGTGTTGAAAGTAAAGAAGCCGGTACCGCCCGCGCCGCTGGCGGGCACGACAATCCAGGTCGCGGAGTTGGGTATGTCGGTGCCATTGCGCCTAAGCCAGAACGTCACCTTGCAGTTGGCGGTCCCGGCGTTGAGTAACTGGGTGCTGAAGTAAACATCGTAGTCGCCTGCGGCGGCGAACGTAATCCGGCTGTTGGACGCTACCGTGATGCCGGTGTTCATGGCACCCGAGTTGTTGAACGTCACAGCCGTCGCTGTGTTCGCCGCAGCAGTCTGATCCTGCGTGGAGAAGAACTGACCGTAGGCCCGGTTCGTAATCGTGTTGAACGGTACCTTGCCGCTGATTACGTCGATGTTGGTGATATTGACCTCACCCGTGCCTTTGGGCGTGATGTTGATGTCGATGTTGGTGTCGGTGCCGTCTGCGGCCAGCGTGTTGCCGTTCAAGTTGCAGCCTGCCGCCGTCGCGCTGGTCGCCAATGTCGTAGCCTTGACCAGCGTCATACCGGAAAACGAGCCGGTGAGTGCGACGTTGGTGATCGTACCCCCCGTGATGACGACGTTGTTCGAGTTTTGCGTAGCCATCGTGCCGAGGCCGAGATTGGTGCGGGCACCAGCCGCCGTCGAAGCCCCCGTGCCGCCGTCTGCAATGGCGAGGTCAGTGATGTTGGTGATGGAGCCGCCCGTTATGGCGACCTTGGACATAACGACCGAACCCGTGCCGTTGGGCGACAGGTTGAGGTCCCCGTTGGTGTCCAGCGTGCGGATCGTGTTGCCAGTCAACTGTACGTTGCCGACCGAAGCCGAAATGGTACCGAGCTTGAACGCGGTAACAACCCCAGTACCGCTGTAGACCGGCTTCTCAGTCGCGGTCGGACCACCGTCAACGTGGAGCAGTTGACCGAATGTGCTGGCAATAGTGGAGCCAGTGAGGTTGGTCGGCATCCGTGATCTCCTTGAAGACAGGGGCCGAAGCCCCTGTCAGTCTACATCGCCCCTTACTGGGTAACGTCAACCAGTTCTGCGAAGACTCGAACCACAGCGGTGCTAGGAACAGCGGTACCGATGGTGATATCGATTGTGTCCACATTCGAGTACAGCTTGCCACCGCTCAGGGGCGGGGCGAATGCACCAGCGTTCAGCACCGGGACGCCACCAAACACGCCGGTGGACGACACAGCTTGTGCGGCCAGATAGCCAGCGGGAGCCGAGCCATCACCGATGCTAATGGTGCCAGACGTAGCAGTCTTATGGACTTGCAGACCGACGTTGCGAACGACGGTGCCAGCCGGGACAGGCAGAACTTCGAGTACGTCGTTTGCGGCCAGTGCGGGGGCACCAGCAGCAGCGCGTGCAGCGATGATCTTGGGGAAGTCCAGAACGACGGAGACGACGGAAGAACGGTTGGTGCCCTTGGCAGGCACAGCAGCAGAGCCTTTGTCAAAGCCCAGAGAGTCGGTGTAGGTAGCCATTTCGGTATCCTTTCAAGCGAATTGCGAAGGGGGGCCGAAGCCCCCCAGTTCATCAAGCCAGCGTGACCACAGCAGTGGCCAACGCTTCAGGCTTAATTACCTTGTAGCCGTAGACTTGCAGACCACGGATGATGTTGCCGAAGGTGGTCTCGCTGCGGAGGGTTTCCATGTTCGTCATCTGCGACGCGAAGGTGAGACCCATCTTGTGCCCAGCGATGATGCTGTACTTGGTAGCCGCGCCGGTACCCGAACGATTCAGGTTATGGCTGACATACACCGTGAAGCGGTCGATCATGCCGAGGCGACCGTTGCGAACGATGGAGGTGCCGTCGCCAGTCAGCGAAGCGTCCTTCAGTTCAGACTTCTTGATCAGGCCAGCCATCTTGGCGGGGATGACCACGAAGCGGTCTTGCTCAGGGACATTGGCCTCGTCCAGCACGGTACCCATATCCACTAGCAGATCGATAACCGCAGTGGTGCTCGAAGCGCCGTCCTTGGTCACGGTCAGGGGGGACGCAACGGTGCCGAGGTCGAACGAGCCGGAGATGCGGCCAGCGGTAGCACCCTTGTTGAAGGCGTCCACGTCGGGCAACAGGTCGGTCAGCACGCGGGTGTCGATCTTGATCTTCATACGCTCGGAAGCGTCCTTCGACCAAGCATCCATCAGGTTGATATCCGACTGAACCTTGTCCACATCGTCCTCAACGCAGGCGAAGTACTCGCCCTTGTCGATGACCAGTTGAATCTTCGGCTTGTCGGGATTCTCTACGGTCAGGGTTTGACCCTTCACATAGTCTCGGATGGTGATCTCCGGCGTGGTGCGGATGTTCACAGTGTCACCGAACTGGCGAATCTCGCCCTCGTAGTCGGTGTTCGAGATCGCTGCGAGCACAGTGGCGTCGTAGAAGTTCTCGATGAGCTTGCCGCTCCAGATTTCGGGGATGAAGTTGCCCGAGTAGTTCGGGCGACCGGATGCAACAGGGAAAGACATGATGAAACTCCTTTAATCAGGCTACGATGCGACCTTCGCGCTGTGCGGTGAAGATGTCGCGTTCGATGCGGTCGCGCTCCTGCTCCCGGCCTTTGTACTTACCCGAACGAACGGCGTCGAAAAACGTCCGAATATCGTCACGTGTGTACGTCTTGCCTTTGGAGGTAGCCGGTGTGCCGGTGCTCTTTGAGCGTCCGGGTGCCACCTGCCGCTCCAGTTCGGAGCCAGCAACACGACCAGTGGATTGAGCAACAAGGGCTTGTCCAGTCTTTTCAAGCCATGTGTGGAAAAAGTTCGCAACTCGGCGGGCGTCCAAAGCACGTTGGGCGTCGTCAAGGTAGGTCTGGCGGGTGATGCCAGTCAGCGGATCGACCTCCAGCAGCCACGACTGGAAATCCGGGTTCCCGTTCACTTCACGGAAGTTCGGCACCAGTGCGGCAAGGTCGGCCCAGAACTGTTGCTCGGCGTTCAACTGCTGGCGCTGGACCACGGCTTGCACCTGCGGCACCACGTTCACCTGCATCTGCCGCAGCGCCTGCTCAACGGCGGCAAGGCGTTGGACCACGGGGATAAGTTCCTCGCGGGACACCTTGCGCATCATGTCAATCGACTCGCCGTATTCCTCAACATCTTTCTCAGTGACAAGCTGGATGGCTTGCTGTGATACCGACGTTGTAGAGGCTTGCGACTGAGCAGACAGCGTAGCCAACAACTGTTCCATCTGCTGCAAACGCTGAGCCAACTCGCGGTTCTGCTGGTGCAGACGCGGGACTTCAGCGTTGTACATACCTTGGAGCGTGCGCCATTTCTGGGCATACGTCTCCGAGTTGGGATCATCTCCCGGCACGTTTCCTGTGTCGGTACTGCGCTCACTCCCCGACACGGGGGCAGCAGTCTTCGGCGCAGAGGTACCGTCGGCGTTGTTTTGGGTCGCAGGATCACCAGCCGGATCAGTGCCATCGGCAGGAGCGTTGTCCGTGCCTGTGTTGTCGTCCGGGTTGAGTTGTTGATACAACTGCTGAACCGCCTCGGTCTGCTTGCGAATCTGCTCTGGAAGTGCCATGTTGAACGCTCCTATCGGTGTGCGTGATTAAAGACGGCGAGTTTCGTCATAACTTTGCCGCCAAGGCAGGGGCTTCTTTGGCGAACCTGTACAGTTCACCCAACACCTGACAGCGCCCCTGAAACACTGCCGGTTGGTTGATCGCGCTGGGAAGCGTCTCAAGCTCGTGCCGGTACCAGCCCTCCAGCCACTCCAGAAGCTCCGGGTGCTGACGGACGGTAACGGCCAGAGCCTTCGTCACTTGCGGATCAGGCTTGATCATGCAGCCCTCCCACTTGCGCGACTCTGGACTGTGTTGGCTTCCATCCCACCTTTGGGCGCTCCGTCAGGCTGGGTCGGCGTTTCACCCTGAGCTTGCTGCTGCATCGTAACAGCCATAGCTTGCGCTTGCATCCGACCTTGGTAAGCTGACTTCTCCCGAGATGGGACAACTTCCTCCACAGGCATCTGCAACCCTTTCGCCACTTCCCGAAGGATGGTGGCGCGTCCTTCCTTGCCGATGATCTCAAGATCAATCGGGTTGGCGGTTGCATTCAGGAACTCGATACGGCGAATGTTGATGGTTTCCTTGACCGCGAGGTTGATCGCGCCCTTGGCAATGACCTCAACGTCGCCCTTGATGGACTCGTCTTCGTCGTAGCGCATGTTGTACACGAACTGACGCATGACGATGGGCTTCACAATATCTGTGTCGATGTGCATGACCACCTGCCGGATGCCCTTGCCCGCCGCGCCCATGAGCATGGACAGGCCGGACGACGTGCGCCCAGCGCCCTGCACATTCAGATCGCCGTAGACGTAGGCCGGGATGCCAGAGTGGTCGTCAGCCAGTCGGCTGAACTTCTCGTACACAGCCATCAACTCACTGGCGCGTGAATCCGGCTGCGTGAACCGAATGGCCGGTGCGCTCGAACCCACGGGGTCGTTGATGGTCTGCCAAATCTTCCACGGTGCAAGTGTCGTGATGTCTTCGTTGGGGGGTAGCCGCTCGACGTTGACCTCAACCTGCGGGCCGCTGGAGATACCCATGTTGTTCACCAGCGCGCGGGCAGCGGCGTTGCACACGCTCTGCAAGTCTTCGATGATCTCTGGAATACCCTTACCCCAGAACGCACCGGGGTACTTGATGAACGAGGTCTTGGCGTAGGGTTTCTCGCCCAGCGGGTCGTAGTTGAGAACTGCCTTGATGACGTAGTTGCCCACCATCCAGACGTTGGCATCGTACTCGCGGGCTTCGTCGGGTACTTCGTCCTCGGACATGCCCCACTCGCGCAGCATCTTGCCGCTGACCTTGCCCCAGAACTCCAGCGCGTCGAACTCGGTGGTCGGGCGCATGTGGGTGTAGTACTTGCGCTCCTCCTCGTCCTTCTGAAGCTCCACGTCCTCATTGACCCACGACTGGCTGTTGCCGATCTCCAGCACCTTGCGGATGGCGTCCTCGTCGTACCCCGGCACGCCGATCAGATCGGACAGGGCCGTGCGGGTGAGCTTGTGATGCTCGAACAGGTAGCCGTCGTTGATGTTGGTGATCCCCGGCTCGGGGTAAATGCGGAACGGATCGACCCGCTCGTACTCCGGCCCGAGCCGTTCAATCGGCTCGACGATGGTTTGGCCGGTGGGGGTGGTCTTCCAACCGAGGGTGCGCTGACGACGCACGATTGGGCCTTTGATGAACGCTGCCGGGTAGGTGACGAGATCGGTGATGAAGTCGTTGAACGCCTGCTCCCAGCCACCTTGGGCAAACTGGTCTTGAATCTTGGTCTTCATGCGGTCGGCACGGGTCTGTGCTTCGCGCAGAATGCGGAAACGGTAGTCCTGTGACACCATCTCCTTGAGTTCGGACATCTGCTCAGGGGTCGGTGCCTGACCGACTTCCTCGATCATCTTGAGCACCTTCTGTGCGAACTCGTTCTGCACCTCCTTGGCCTGCGCTGGGGACAGTTCAGGGATGGGGGTGGCTTGCAAGTCCCACGGTGGTGAGCCGTTGTCAAGCAGGATGTCCCGCAGCCAAGACTCCGCAGCGCGGCACTTGACCTCGGTGATCATCATGTAGATTTCGGAGCCGCCCTGCGCACGAATCTGTTTGAGCTTGTCAGCCTCGTACTCACCGTTGCGCTGGCGCAACGCACGCAGCATCTTCTGCTCAATGGGCTTCTTTGCCATCCGGGCAGCATCCCAGCACTGGCGCAGGTAGGCTGCAAGGCCGAGGATCACAGGCTGGTTCTGACGCTCCTGCAATGCACGGTCAGACGCCTCCTGCTCTTGCCTTGCAAGATCAGAGTTCGAGACGACTCGCAGGAACGACAGTCCGGCCATCGGTTACTTCCAGTCAGAGCAGCGGTTGTTCGGGTCTTTCTTGGTCTGCTCCAGCGCGTCCATCGCGCCGTAGGGAGACATACCACCTGCGACCATCTTGGCAGCTTTCTTGAGCATCGGCTGGCTGGTAATGACTTCCGTCTTGCGGAAGTTCTCCTGCTCCATGACACCCTTCTTGTACAGCATACCGCCAGTCACAGTGCTCGGAGGCAGCTTCTCGCCCGACATCCAGTCGGTTCGGGGTTGTTTGGCGGTGATGCCCGACTGATCCATCTTGGGATTTGTCGAGTACACCGTTGCGGGTTTGGTCGCCATATCAGCCTCCTTGCGGCAAGATTCTACCACGAAGTATACACGTGGCAGAACAAAAAGAAACCCCGGAGCAAAGCTCAACGGGGTTGAATCCCTCGGAGGGAGGGCAGGGAGGTGACAACTGCTGAAGAAGCAGCGACGACATCATATCACGTCCACCCCGCCGCAGGCAAACGCTTGATCTCGCGCCGTCGTTGAATAACACCGCCCTCAGATGCGTTATGCAAATGGAGCATCAGGTACTGCAAGGCTTCGGCCACGTGCGAGTGCTTGTTCTTGTCGATGTCGCCTTCGCCCTTGGGTTTGAAGCGGTACCCGCCCATCATGGCCGCTTTGAGGTGCGTGCAGCGCGGATCGACAAGGAACGCCGGGTCGCCGTCCACCTGCCGCATTAGGTACTCGTCCACGGCGTTGATGCGGGCCGAGATGTTGTTGGTCTTGGCCGGGATGACCTTGAACCCCTCAGCTTTGATGATGTCCACCGCGCTGCGCTCGTCAGTTTGGGCACGTTGTACCCCTGCGGGGTCAACGACGATGAGGACCGGGGCACCGGGGAAGCGTTCGTACAGCAGGGGGCGCAGCACCGTGCGGACAAACCGCTGGATGCCCATGTCGAAGCTCACCGCTTCGTCGAGGATGAGCGCCCGTCCACGGGGGTCTTGCTGCCCGATCACAGCCGCAGGCGTCAGACCCAAGTCCATGCCGATGACGATGGGCCGCACCCCGTTGATAATAGGCCGGATGCGCTCCTTCGCCATGTGGTAGTCTGGTCGGAAGTACTTGTACACCGGCATCCCTGCGGATGACAGCCCGTACTCACCGTCGATGTAGACCCGGATGTACTCCTCCGAGCGACCCTGCGTATCGTAGTACCCGTCCGGCAGGTTCTCGATGTTCTCGGCGTAAGGGCTGCGGCCCGAGGGCTGCTTGAACACCTCCCACCCGTTGTTGTTGGGTGACACCCCATCTTTGGGATCGAGGTGTTCGAGTTGGTAGTACCACCACGTGTCCATCGTCGGCGGGTTGGTGTCGCCCCACATGCCGTACCACGTCGGCCCGCCGTCCTTTGCAGATGGGTACCGCCCGATCCGCTTACTCATCGCATCCACGATGTCCGGGTGGATGTCGCGGCATTCGTTGAACCACGCGAAGGTCAATTCCAACGAGTTCAGGTTCGCCACGTCATCGGCATCGTCCAGCGCCCGGAACATGATCTCGCACTCCACGTCGCCCACCTTGAAGAAGTAGGTCTTCGTGGTCTTCAGGTACTCGCCACACACACCCGGTGGGAACCAGTCGAGGAACGTCTTGATGGTCGTGTCCTGCAACTGGCGAGCGGTTTCACGGACGACGGCTGCACGGGTCTTGCGGATGCCGTTCGCGTTGGGTGCCTGCATGGAGGCACGACGCACGATCTCGAACGAACAAGTCACGCTCTTGCCTGAGTTGTGGTGAACCGTCCCATCCACAGTCACATAGTTGTTGGTATCGAGAACCTGCATATCCCAATACACCTGCTTGAAAGGCAGACGCTCTATGGATACAACGGTCCCGTCGGACACGGAGTTTCTGTATGAACGCGAACACGCAGCGAATAATCGAACTTTCCAACGGGCAACGCTCGTCCGTAGAGATCGCAGAGCTTGTCGGGCTTTCCCCTCGCTACGTTCGGAAAGTAATGAAGAAGTTCGACCTCCCGCGTTTTGGAGAGGGTGCTCAGTCGGGATCACGCAACCACCAGTTTGTGTCTGGACGGCGAGTTGACCATGATGGCTACGTCCTAGTAGCCGCCCCCAAAGACCACCGATACGCACGGCAACCGTCTGGGCGAAAGACGAAAGTAATTTTCGAACACCGGCTGGTGATGGAGCAAAAGCTGGGTCGATATCTGCTTCCCGAAGAAGTAGTTGACCACGTAGACGGGCTGACTCTGCATAACGCGCCAGATAATCTACGGCTGTTTGCGTCAAACAGTGAGCATCTGGCTCAGACTGCGACAGGGCCGCGTATGTGGTCTCCAGAGGGGGCGAAGAACATAGGTGCAAGGACTGACCGGGGCGTAGAGATTCAACGGGTTGATAGCTATGGTCAGCGCAGAGCACGCGGTGAAATCCGGCTGCAACAAATTCTCCTCGCAGCGTTGTCACTCGGTATAGATAGTCCTTTCCTTTTGGGAACGCACCGCCACTTGGAGAAAGCTGGTATCGACCCGTCTTGTCGTTCCAACTTAGAACGCGCACTGGCCGATCTATACGCTCGATGGGGATGGCCCCCTCCTCAGTTTGGATAAGGGTACCACCTGCGACACAGCCGACCGGCCCCATGAGGACGCGCATCTTGGCGTCCGAGGCCATGAACTTCCTGCCGGTGGGCGGGGGTGTGTAGTTGATGTCAAGCGGCATCAGTGCTCCCTGAGTTCGCCAGACTCGTACTTCTCACGCTGGTCGAGCGCGTTGTGGATGATGACACACGGTTCTTCCTCGTCTGGCGTCGGGTGGCACCAGCAGGCAATGCTTGTCTCGTGCTCCCGCAGATCGTTCAGTGGCACCACGTGGATCAGGTCATCCGTGCTGCGGTACATGGACTTCATCCGGGCCTCCTATCAGCAAAATAACAAACTCACGACCACGCTTCTTGGACCGGGTAATGTGCGCCCGGTACGACTTACCCTGCCGGCGGAGTTCATTCTCCACGGTGATGGCCTCACTGGCGCTGCGCAGCTTCAGGGCCTTGAAGCCCTCGTAAGTTTGGGTGAACAGTTCTTCAATGTTCGATGGCAGTTGCATCTTCGGACTCGATGGTGGTAGCTTCGATGGTTCGGGCGTCGCGTGGGTCTGGGCCGAGGTTGATGGTGATCTTCACACCACCGGAATTATTCTCCTGTGCGCCAGCATCCTTCGGCTCTAAACCGGCCCACTTCACGGTGGATTTGATCAGGTCGGCCTTCACAGCCGGGGAGACGGCTGGGTCGTGGATCAACAGCCAAGATGTCGTCAGGAGTTCTTCAGCCTGCGCACGCGCCTTGAGCTTGAACGTCAGGCCCTTGTCCCTGATCTCGCCACGGTACTGCTCCACCTTCTTCAAGAAGATGGGGTCGGCGTTGAAGGCGAGGATGTCGTTGGCCGTGATGTTGTGCCGCCCCATGATTTCTTGGAGCGTTTCACCACTGCCTTCCAGAGTCAGAGCGACATCGAAGGCCAGCCGGTCATTCCACTTGGTGTGGTTTAGAGGTAGGTTGTCCATACTGGGAATATAGCACCTTGGGTGACGGGGGTGTCAAGAGGATCGGGTATGCGGAGGTTTGGGGGTTATCGGATCGAGCTAACTTTACACGTACTGTTTTTGGGGTCGTGGTGTGGGGGGTTTACTACAAATGCCGGGGGGTCGAATTTTTCCAGTCCATGTGGGCGGGGTACCCCCCACCTACGCACGCACGCACGCACGCACGCACGCACGCACGCACGCACGCACGCACGCACGCACGCACGCACGCACGCACGCACGCACGCACGCGAGGCAACTTGACACTTTCGGCGGGTCAAGCGAGTCTGAATGTGTCGATGCAGCAATCGTGCTGCAAGACAGAGTGGGTGCAATCCCGCACCCGTTCTTTCACAACCTGTACTGGAGGTTACTATGTCTGCAAAAACCTTTGAAGGTTCCGTGTCCATCGTCAAAAATACCAAAGGCGAGATTGCTCTCAAGCGTGACCCCGAAGGTAGGTTCTCGGCAGCGAACGCCGCCGAGTGCTACGCCAAGATGATGGAGCTTTGCAAAAGGCTCAAGTCGCCGGTCAACAAGTATTCCTTGTTCATCGCTGATGGCGGAACCGAGCCAGTGATGTTGGCGAACCGCTTTGGCAATCCGTACATCGCGCTTCTTCCGAAGCGCGGCGATGGCAACGTCAAGCGTAGCGCAGTGACAAAGCTGGCCTAAGTTGAACCCCGGCCCCTAGCGGGCCGGGGTTCTTTTTCCACTGGAGAACACCATGAGCGATGACGCGAAAGCAATCATCGGCGCAATCATCTTCGCGCCCATCTTCTACTTTCTGTTGGTCGTAGTGATGAGCGTCTAACAACCGGGCCGCACAAGCGGCCCATCTTCTGGAGAGTGACATGAACTACGAATTCGTTCCTGGCGACACCATCGAAATCAAGTCCGGCAAAGTCCTTCACAGGATCCGGGCTACAACTTATATTGAGCCGCAAGGTGTCAAACCCGGCAATCTCGGCGGGTACATTGAGAGCTCTAGAAACCTCTGCGGCAACGCCTGGGTCTGCGGCGAAGCCCAGGTCTGCGGCAACGCCCAGGTCTGCGGCAACGCCCAGGTCTGCGGCAACGCCCAGGTCTGCGGCAACGCCATGATCAATGAGAACGGTCTCATCTTCTGGGCTTCGAAAGTGGGTAGTGAGAACGGAACGCTCACGGTCTACAACACGACGTCCAACGAGCTCGAGGTGACGCGCGGCTGTTTTAGCGGCTCGGTCGATGATTTCTTAGCCGCGTCCAAGGCTAAGCACGACGACGACACGCACCGCGAATACCGGCTGCTGATCGAGGTCGCTGTGTCTCGCATCACACGCGCACGCGAACGGCTGGAGCAAACACGACCGAGAAACTGAGACGCGCAACCTCCCATCGTCCCAGGTCTCACGGCAGAGCTTGCGCTGATGGGACTCTACTTCTAACCACAACCACAAACCCGCCGCAAGGCGGGTTTTCTTTTTGCCTACGCACTTCGCATCTGGGCTGACGACTGACTCGGGCTGACGACTGACTCGGGTTGACGACTGACTGACCTGCGGGGGGGGGGCGTGCCCTCGCTTTTCTTTGTGTTTTTCGAACACCATACGTCGGGGGTTTATAGCACCAGCCTCGCCGCTACCTTACGACTTTACATCGGGGGGACTGGGCCGCCGGGCAGCAGCTTTACACTTCGCTATAACATTACACTTTACATGTCAAGTTGTAGAGCGAGGCACGGCAAGCTATGCGATCTGATGTCAACTTACCGTGATTTTTTACATTTACCCTAGCTAACTATACGCATGTAAAGTGTCAAGTTGTGGAAAAAGTCCAGTGAAATCAACCACTTGCGCTGATGAGACCACGGGAGCTGGCTCTGTAAAACAATCTATACGATATAGAAAATATAGGTTTTTTCTCAATACCCTTTCACAAAGGCGATGGCTCCTACCATCCAAGACCTTGACACTCCGTGTGCGCCACATTACCTCAAAAATCGTAGATCATCTAGATCGTCACGCACTTTCTCCAATAAAATCAAGTACTTAGACGATCCATTTGACAAGGTACTTGATGAGGCACAATCTAGATTTTTCAGCGAAAAAGCCGAAAAATGCACATGCAACAGACATCAGATTGATGTCATCGGCTGATCCCATTTGATGTCTTAGAGACAGCGCAGAGACATACTGAGAGACATCACTTGACTGTCGCACAGACATCGAGTAGAGTTAGTACCGCACCGCTGTTGGTGTGTACACCGGAGCTTTACATGAGGACCAAACAGTTGACCATCCGCCTGACCAACGACTTTCACAAAGCCCTCGTGGACTACTGCGCCGCCAACATGATCCCTGTCAGCACATTCATGGTCCAACAGACTGCCAAAGCCATTGGATACAAGCCCAAGCAGGCTACCACCCGCACTTATCAGGACCACACACCCGTGGTACAGCCCCCGCAACCACCACTTGACAGTGATGGACTCATCCCAGACCTTGGGGAACTGGACGAAAGCGACTGGGACATGGAGGATTTACAGCGCCGCGCCGCTGCGGCCCCGCTTAGAAACGTCTGAGGCGCACTTTACAGTGCTTTTCCGGGATAACGCCGCCCAACTTGACGCTCGGCGCGGCGTCGGCGAGACTGGCTCTGCCTCGGTGCTGGGCTTTCAGCGCCTCTTTAAGGAGCCATCATGGCGAAGATTTACAAAGGTCAAGTTTCTGTTTACAGCAACAGTCAGAACCAACTGGTTGTAAAGCCCGATGCTGAGGGCAAGTTCAATCACGAGAATGTGGCTGAACTGTACAAGACCATGTGTCAACTGGCGAAGAAACACAAGATGGAAGTTCGAGTGTTCAAGCCGGAACAACTCGGTGACACCCCGGTTCTCATGGCGGATCGTTGGGGTAAGCCTTACATCGCTCTGTTGCCGGAACGTAAAGCCCCCGGCGCTCTGACCGTCATCAAGCCTGCTGTTCAGAAGCTGGCCTGATCCTACTGGAGACTACCATGTCTGAGAAAGTCACTGTTCAGCAATTACCCTACATCGCCCCTCGCAAAACCCGTAAGCAAGAAAACCTCCGCTTCGTTGTCAAGTGGATCGAGGGAGACACGATGTACTTCCGCTGGTACAAGCGGGACGATGCTGCTTGTGCTTTCCTCAACCGGCTTCGAGGAGCCGGGTTTGAAGCTCGTGTCCTGATGAAGTGAGGTCTGCCATGTACAACATCGAAGTGACTGACACCTTTGGTGGTGAAGCCAACTACTGCTGGGTCAAACGTGGTTCCACCAAGGCCACGTCCCGTCGAGGGATCATCGAAGCTGTCAAACGTGTTGCTGGTTGGACAGGCTGGTGCCGTGTGAAAGTGGTGTGCCAAGCTGGTGACTTCTGGGAGATTCGTCCAGTGGACACCAGCGGGGTATGCCAAGTGGCCTTTGTTACTTGGTCTGATGAAGTGCGGTGACATCATGGCTGAACACCGCACTGTCATCATCCACATGGATGCTGTTCAACAGCAGACCATGCAACACGAGACTGACCACACTGAGTGGTACAGGGCCATTGGTCGACTGTCAACATGGAACATGACGTTCCCAACTGTCAACATCTACAAGGATGGTGACACTGACATGGTTGCGGTCTACCTCAACGAACAGGGTGAACGTGGTTATGTCATCGGTGCCGTATGGCATGGCGACCACTACGGGTTTCACTCCTGAAGGTATGTTCACCAACTGTCTCAATCCCGAGGACTGACATATCAGCTTACAAGGCATCACCCAGTGGTGCCTTGTGGGATGCGCTGTCGCATCGTATCCATCTGAGGTTCACACCTATGAAGATCACCAACCGAGATGCACGGAAGTTCGTGCAGCAACGGCTCCCCTTCCAAGGGAGCAACCTGTTCGCCCACACTCGGACCAGCGAGGATGGAACCACGTGGTACGTGGTTTACAGCTACGGCCCGCACCATCCGCTGTTCGTCTGGGCCGATGGGATTTGGTTTGAGAACGAGGACCGCTTCAGTGTCACCACTTCCAAGCATCGGAGTCAGACACACCCGCTCTGCCCCACTGTGCCGCTGTCCACCGAGTGGATGCAGCGGCTGGCTCGTGGGGGGTACTGGGCCATTGCCAAGGAACGCATCCTCCAAGGAGTTGCAGCATGACCACGTTCACCGAAGCACAACAGGCCCTGATCGACAGGTACCGGGACATCAACACCGACCACGAATGGTGGGATTCCATCTACAGCAACTTCAAAAAGCGTATGGAAGCCATCGGTATCCGCGTTGAGCGGATGTACTTTAGTGGCTTCTGGTCACAGGGTGATGGTGCCTGCTTCGAGGGTTGGGTCGATGACTGGAGCCTGTTCCTGCCAACGGTGGGGATAACCAACGACGTGTTGATGGAGTTTGCCAACAACCACTGGGCGTTCAGTGTGAAGCACAGCGGTCACTACTACCACGAGAACTGCACGGTCTTCGATGCCGACATGCCCAACCCAGACGGGGAGGATGATGACTGGTTCATCGAGCGATACAGTCCCTATAAGGTGGATGACTTCCGCTCTGTGGTATGGCTCGTTGTGCTGCGGGGGTTTGACTTCTCCTCGATGGAGGAGACGTTCCGCGATGCATTCAAGGGTCACATGCGGCAGTTGTACAAGGACTTGGAGGAGGAGTACGAGTACCTCACAAGTGATGAGGCGGTGTGGGAGTCCATCGTAGCCAACGAGCTTGATGATGAACTGGAGGAAATATGCGAGTGAAATGTGTTGTCCGTTGGCTGGCAACTGTCGCAATGGTGACAGCCTTCGCCGTATTGGGAGCCGTCGTCCTGATCGAGTGGATGGCTGGCTGTGGTGAAACCTACATCGACTCCAAGGGGGTACGACATGCCTACGAGTGCGTCTTCATCCGATAGTCCACCGCTGCGACTGTTCTGCCTGCGGTATGGCAAGTACGGCCCCAAGGTACGTGATTCCAAGGGGTACTTCATCTACTTTGACGACAAGGAGAAAGCGAAACGAACCAGAGACGAGCTAAACGCCGGTCTTGACCGGCCCATCTTCGTGGTATCCCACGGCCCTGACCATCGACCCAAGTCCGAAAGGAAGTAACCATGCGGGCCACACTACTCAAAGAAACCATCAAGTCCCTGTTTCCCATCACCCGTACCCTGTGTATCGAGGGTGCTCCCGGCGGTGGTAAGACGACCATCGTCCACGAAGTGGCACAGGAACTTGACGTTCCCTGCATCGAACGTCACATGCCGACCATGCTGGTGGAGGATTTCGGTATCCTGTTCCCCGATGGTGATAAGCTGCACTACAAGCTGCCCGACTGGTTCCCCGTCAAGGGCAAAGCTCCAGAGCGTGGCATCCTGCTGTTCGACGACCGCAACCAAGCTGGCCCTGACTTGCAGAAGGTCTTGGCTAACATCTGCCAAGCCCGAACCCTTCACGGTATCCCCATGCCGGATGGCTGGATGGTGGTGTGCACCGGCAACAGGCAGTCTGACCGTGCTGGTGCCAACCGGGTGCTGAGTCATCTCCGCAACCGTGAGACGGTGCTGGAGTTGGAAACCCACCTCGACGACTGGACTGCATGGGCCATCAACCACGGTGTCAAGCCCGAGGTGATCAGCTTCATCCGCTTCCGTCCCGGTCTGCTGCACGACTTCGATCCGCAGCGGGATCAGAACGCCACCCCCCGAGCATGGGTTGAGGGTGTGTCCGACGTGCTGGGTACTGTCCCTGCCGAGGCTGAGTTCGAGTGCTTCAAGGGTGCTGTGGGTGAGGGTGCTGCTGCCGAGTTCGTGGGCTTCCTCCGCATTTTCCGTAAGCTGCCCAACCCTGACGCTATCCTGCTCAACCCTACCACTGCGGACGTTCCCACAGACCCGGCTATCCTGTACGCCCTGTCTGGCGCACTGGCCCAACGTGCCACGGATGACAACATGGATCGGTTCGTGACCTACATCGACCGGATGCCACCGGAGTTCAGCGTACTATCCATGTCTATGGCAGTACGGCGTAACCCCGACCTTGCCAACACGCAAGCCTTCGTCAAGTGGAGTTTGGCCCACCAAAGTGTGCTGTTCTGACATGCGGTGGCCGAGTCGGGACAAGCCTGAGCTTTACCAACGAGGCCGCTGGTGGATCGTTCGGTGGTACTCCCCAGTGGAGAAACGCTGCCGAGCGATCCGCACCAAGTCGGAAACCTACGCCAAACTCATATACCAACATCTTTCAGGAGTGACAGAATGAATCTCACCGACCGTGCCCTGCTGGTGCAACTCAACGTGTCCCAGTGGACTGCCCGCAAGTACGACAAACGTGCTTCCAAGGAGGTGACGACGGCCCACGGTGCAGCGTCTGCTGCTGGCCGTTTCAACAAGTCCCTGCTGCCCATGAACGACAAGCTGGAGAACATCTACCGCAAGACCACGCTGATACGCACCAAGTACTATGAGTCCACCCTACCGTGGGGTATCGATGGTACGCGGATGCTACCCACTGCCAACTATCTGTCCTTCATGACCGACTTCCGCAAGGAGAAGGGCGAGTGGGAGCAGTTGGTGCAGGAGTTTCTCGACGAGTACGGCCAGATGAAGCTCGATGCCCAGCGCACCCTTGGTTCGCTGTACGACCCGGATGACTATCCAACCGCGCTGGAGCTGCGATACAAGTTCAACATGGACATGGCCGTGTTCCCTGTACCCAGTGCGGATTTCCGTGTCGCCATCGGTTCGGAGGAACTGAAACGCATCCAGCAAGACGTTGAGCGACGTGTGAAGGAGGCAGAGCTGGCGGCACTGAAGGACGTGTGGAACCGGCTGTACGAACGGGTCAAGCACATAGCCGAGAAGCTGGCCGACCCCGAGGCGATCTTCCGTGACTCGATGATCGAGACCGCCAAGGAAATCTGTGCGCTACTGCCCCGGCTGAACTTCGCTGACGACCCCAACTTGGAAGCCATGCGTCAGCAGGTTGAGGCATCCTTGATCAAGCCCCCTGAAGCTCTGCGCAACGACCCTGCCCTGCGCCGTGATACCGCCGCTGAAGCGAAGGCGATCATGGACAAGATGGGTACCTTCATGGGAGCACTCTGATGGAACTGGCCGCTCTCTTGGACTCCATGAAGCAAGCGGCCATCCTCGTTCAAGTGAAGGGTGTGTAACTTGACAGACACCTCGGGAAGACCGAGAAAGAAGTAGTGGCAGGCATCAACTCATGGGCAGTATCTGTCCGTGCTGGTGATCTGCTGCGTGTGATAACTGAACTCGAACGGAGAATGAAATGACAACTGCAACCATCGACCTGAAAAAGCTGGGTACCAAGCTGGCGAAAGCCAAGACTGCTCTGATCCTGGAGTATCCCTTCGTTGGTACCATCGCCCTGAACCTGCCCTTCGAGTTCGACGAGAACATCCCCACTGCTGCAACCAACGGCAAGCGGATCAAGTTCAACCCCGAGTTCGTGGACAGCCTGACCGATGAGGAGGTCAAGTTCCTCGTGGCCCACGAGTGTTTCCACCCCATGCTGGAGCACAACTTCCGGCGCGGTAACAGGGCACCGCGCAAGTGGAACATGGCCGCTGACTACGTGATCAACAAGTTGTTGGTCGATGAGGGTATCGGTCGGATGCCCAGGATGGGGCTGCTTGACAACAACATCTACAACGCCGGTCACGGTACCAGCGAGGGCATCTACAACATCCTGCCGGAACAGCCTGAAGACGGCAGCTCTGGTGCTGGTGAACCCGGTGGCCCGCTCGACGATTGCGAGGACGGTGAGGGTAGCCCTGCTGAACAGCAGCAGCTACAGGCCGAGTGGAAGGTGAAGGTGGCCCAAGCTGCACAGGCAGCGAAGATGATGGGCAAGATGTCTGCCAACATGCAACGGCTTGTCAATGAGGTGCTGCAACCCAAGGTGGACTGGCGTGAGGTGCTGCAACGCTTCCTCGTCAAAGCCCGCAACGACAGCCGCTCGTTCGCTCGGTTCAATCGCCGATTCATTGCGCAAGGGATGTACCTGCCCAGTGTCAACGGTGAGGCGATGGGTGAGGTGCTGTTCGCAGTGGACTGCTCTGGCTCCATCGACCAGCATACGATCAACCAGTTCGCTGCTGAGGTCACCAAGGTCAAGGAAGACCTGATGCCTGAGCGTATCCACGTGATGTACTTCGACAGCGAGGTCAGTCACGTGGAGAGCTACGAACCACACGATGATCTGGACATCAAACCCCACGGCGGCGGCGGTACCGACTTCGCTCCGGTGTTTGCCAAGATCATTGAACTCGGGATCAACCCGGTCGCCATCGTGTTCCTCACTGACCTGTGCTGCAACAGCTTCGGTGATCAGCCCGATGCACCTGTGCTGTGGGTCACGACCGATGCAGACAAGGCACCCTTCGGTGAAATTGTGGAGATGGTTGACTGATGATGCTGGCCCTACCCGATGGGAATACGCGTGGCTCCGATATGTGCGCTGAGCGTCGCGCCAAGGGGGCCGTTTACCGGATGGGTCTGCTTTGACTGGAGAAGCGAATGATGTTTGTAGATGTTTGTATGAAGGACACGGAAGAACCGCGCGAAGTGGCTAATCGCCATGAGATTTTGGTTGGAGCTTACCAACCATCGTCAGCTCGATACGAGCGCGAGAAGAAGGAAGTCGTGCTGGAGGTTGACCTCGACAAACTCACTGCCCTGAGTACCGCTGCCAAGTTCGGACTGTGAGGGGCACGATGCCACGTATCGACGAAGAAAAACGCCGAGAGTGGCTTCGCGCCTTGCGCCGGTTCAAGTACGGTATCAAGGTACGGGCCAAGCTCGGTGTACTGCAAATCATCTGTGAGCGAGTTCATACGCAACGTAAGGGTAAACAACAGTGGGACGTACCCCAGTGGGAGCACGACAGATGGGTTACGTTCCTGTACACTTGCATACGGGATAACGAGTTCCCACCGGAGTTGCTGGAAGGGTTTGTAAAAACCGCCGAGGTGACATTTCTCACCCCGAATAGACAACCCACGGTGGACAAGGTACTCGACGCTGTGAATCAAGTATGCAAACAAAACAGCAGGGCACTCCGGCGCAAGTTCGGGGTGTTTGTGCGAGGTGACAATGGGTACTAAGAAGAAGCCGCGCAAGAAGTACCGACCCAAACCAGTACTAAAGAACCCCGTGGGGGTACGTGCTGGAGAGTCTAACGCCAGTGCGGAACCATAGCTTTCCGCTGACGGAACAACAGATTGCTGAGCGCAAGACCCGCCCTCTTTTGAAAGGAATCATCATGGCGAAGATCACCAAGGAGCAGCAAGTTGTTGCAGTACACCACTCGATGGTGGGGCAGGAGTTCGTTGAGTCTCCCCGTGCCAAGGACAGGCAGGTGGGCGGCGACCATTACAAGGTGATGGGCGTGGAACCGTGGGACGTGGTGGATACGTGGCCCCGTGAGCAGCGCATCGGCTACTACCGCGGCAACGCACTGAAGTACCTGATGCGCATGGGCAGCAAAGACGCCGCGCCGATGGAGGTGGCAAAGGGCCAGCACTACATCCAGAAGTTGTTGGAGGTTCTCAATGAGCAAGAGTAACCCACCCTGTTGCAGTTCGGGGCTGCGCTGGAGTTCGGTGTGCCCCAGCGCGTGATCAGTCGGATCGTCAGACGTGCATCCTACAAGGACATTTAATATGATGGACATCGTAACCATTGATTTTGAAACCTACTACGACAAGGACTATTCCCTGTCGAAGATGACCACTGAATCCTACATCCGTGACCAGAGGTTCGAGATCATCGGTGTGGGCGTCAAGGTCAACAACTACCCCACCGACTGGTACAGCGGCGACAACCCCGGTAAGTTCCTCAAGTCGCTGAACTACAGCAATAAGGCCATCCTGTGTCACAACACAGCGTTCGATGGTGCCATCTTATCGTGGCACTTCGACATCCGTCCGAGACTGTGGTTGGACACCCTGAGCATGGCGCGTCCCTTTCACCAGTTGACGGTGGGCGGTAGCCTCAAGGCGTTGGCCCAATACTACGGGTTGGGCGTCAAGGGCGAGGAAGTGGTAGCTGCAATCGGCAAGCGGCGCAAGGATTTCACCCCCGAAGAACTTGCCCGGTACGGGCAGTATTGCATCAATGACGTGAACTTGACCAAGGCACTGTTCGACAAGCTCAAGGTGGGGTTCCCTGTCAGCGAACTGCTGGTCATCGACCAGACGCTGCGCATGTACACCGAGCCGGTGATCGAACTGGATGTGCCACTCTTGGAGAAACATCTTGAGGAAGTCCGCACCCGCAAGCGCACCCTGATCTCTGACATCGGCCACGGCATGGGTGGTGAGCAGGCGGTGCAGGACATGCTGATGTCCAACGACAAGTTCGCCGAGTACCTCAAGCGGCTGGGTGTGGAGCCGCCCACCAAGATCAGCGCCAAGACGGGCAAGGAATCGTGGGCCTTCGCCAAGACTGACAAGGGCATGACCGACTTGCTGGAACATCCTGATGAGCGTGTGCAGGCTGCGGTCGCTGCCCGACTGGGTGTGAAGTCCACCCTCGAAGAAACCCGCACCGAGAACCTGATCGCCGTAGCGAAGCGTGGGCGACTACCCATCATGCTCAACTACTACGGTGCCCACACGGGGCGCTTCAGTGGCGGCGACAAGCTCAACCTCCAGAACCTGCCGAGCCGTGGCAACACGACCATCCGCAGGGCGCTCAAGGCACCCGAGGGCCACGTGCTCATCTCGTGTGACTCCGCGCAGATCGAAGCACGTACTGTGGCATGGGTGGCAGGGCAGGACGATCTGGTGCAGGCGTTCCGTGACAAGCGGGATGTGTATTCCGAGTTCGCCTCCGAGGTCTACGGTCGCAAGATCACCAAGGCCGACAAGGTGGAGCGGTTCGTGGGTAAGACCTGTATTGCCGAGGGAACTCTTGTATTATCGCATCACGGCTGGAAGCCTATTGAGTCGGTGACGACCGACGATTTGTTGTGGGATGGACAGGAGTGGGTATGCCATCAAGGATTACTGAACAACGGCATCAAGCCAACATTGAATCTGTGCGGCGCTTGGTTGACACCGGATCACCAAGTCTGGTCAGGGACGCAGTGGCTGGAAGCGCAATCAGTAGTAGCCGACGAAGATACCCTCTACCGAGCATTGGACACCGGAGCGGAAAACTTACCGTCACAGGCTACATTGCTGGCACCCGAGGCGGGGTCAGTGCCCTTGTGGTCAGATGCGACTGCAACGAAGCCGAGTATCGAGTTGACCACCATAACTTCAAAAATTTCAGAAGCACTCGCTGCCCTCTGTGCGCCAAGAAAGCATCGGTTGCAAAACGCTATTGGATGTACAGCGAAGCAATGGCGGATGATGACCACCGGACTCGCTTGCTCAATCGTCTCGCTTCGGCAATCACTCGCTGCCACTCTCCATCCAACAGAGCGTATCAGCACTATGGTGGGCGCGGCATACGGGTGTGCCCCGAGTGGCGCTTTGACCGAGCAGAGTTCCTGCGGTACGTCCAGACCCTCGACGGTTGGGACAACCCGACTTTCGAGATGGATCGGATCGATGTGGACGGGCATTATGAACCGGGGAATATCCGCTTCGTATCGCGGAGCGATAACCTCCGCAACAAGCGCAAGATCGCAGACCTTGAAGCGCGTGTACGACATCTTGAACAGCGGCTCAAGGAACAGGTTCACGATCCTGACTGAAGCTGGCCCGCTCGTTGTCCACAACTGCGTTCTGGGTCTGGGCTACGGCATGGGCGCAGAGAAGTTCCGACGCACTCTGGAGATCGGCCAAGGCGGCATCAACGTGGTGATCGACATCAACGAGGCAGAGCGGATCGTCCGCCTCTACCGACAGAAGAACTGGAAGATCGTACAGTTTTGGCAGAAGTGCGGCAACGCACTGAAGGACATGTTGTACGGTGGCAGCAATGCGCTGCACCCGCAGGTTCGCTACGACCCCAAGGGTATCCGCTTGCCAAACGGGTTCTACATCCAGTACCCGGCGCTGCGCGAGACGGCCAATGGGTTCATGTACATCTCGGATGCCCGCACCTACCAGAAGGCGCTCAAGGATCGAGTGCTCACTGGCGCACCGGCTGACGACATCGCATGGACTCGCGTCTACGGCGGCAAGGTGACGGAAAACTGCATCGCCGCAGGGACGGAGGTGCTGACCAACCGAGGCTGGGTTCCTATAGAGAACGTGCAGTCGGCAGACATGGTGCATGACGGAGTGGAGTTCGTTCGCCACGGTGGGACAGTGTTCAAATCTGTCCAAGACTGTATCACCATTGATGGCGTGTGGATGACCCCAGACCACGAGGTACTGACAAATACCGGATGGCAAGCTGCATCACAGAACCCCGAACCTTACAGACCAAACCTTCGGCATGTTGACCGCTATCAACTGCGAGTGGACCACGCGCAGGACCAACACCACGAACAAGCGCAACACCGAGCGCAGAGTGGATGTACCGGCGCTCAGTGCGCAGACTGGGATACCCAGATCAACCCTGTACTACCGACTCAAGCACGGCCTGTCTTTGACATCCTCAACGCAGGACCAAGACAACGGTTCGTAGTTCGTGGCGATAACGGTCCGTTCATTGTGCATAACTGTGTGCAAGCTCTTGCTGCATTGGTGATCCGTGAGCAGATGGTCGAGGCTGGCAAGCACTTCAAGGTGGCCTTCCAAGTCCACGACGAGATCATCATCTGCGTCCCCGAGAGCGCCGCGCTGGCAGCGCAAGCCAAGCTCGAAGAGATCATGTCCACCCCGCCCAAGTGGGCACCAGACCTGCCGGTTGCATGTGAATCCGGTGTGGCTGCGAACTATGGAGATACCTGAGATGGCTACCGTAACTGAAATCAAGCGTGAACCGCGTAACCAAGAAACCATCAACACGTTGGAGGAAGCGTTGCGGATGGTGAGGGACAACCCGGACGCGTCCGAAGTGTTCGTCCTCGCCAAGATTGGCGATGACTACCATCGGCTCTCGTCGGGCATTACTGACCTGATGCAGCTTGTGGCAACTTTGGAACTTGCCAAGTTCGACGCGTTGAACCGCATGACCTAGTACTGTATACTGGGGACTCCAACTTTACAAATCCCTCGCAGGCAGTCCCTGCGGGGCACACTGCCGTGCGCCTGAGCCACTCCTACTCGTCGATCAAATTGTTCGAGAACTGCCCCCTGCGCTACTACCGCCAACGTATCACGAAGGAGGTGGACGATGAGGGCGGCGAAGCGTCAAAGTACGGTGAACGTATTCATGCGCTCCTTGAAAACCGACTGAAAGGGTCAGGGTTGCCGACCGAGGCAGCCCAGTACGAACCACTCTGTCAATCCGTGGAGAAGCTGGCGCGGCAGGGCGAACTGTACATCGAGAAGGAACTCGTACTCAACGACAACCTTACACCAACAGGTTGGTGGGATGCTGACGCATGGCTGCGCAGTAAACTTGACGTTCTTGTCATCGTCGGCAACGACGCTGTGGTCATGGACTGGAAGACGGGCAGGCGCAACGCCGACCAGTTCCAGATGCAGATATTCGCGGCGCAGGTGTTCAAGCACTTCCCCGAGGTGCAGCGAGTCAAGACCTCACTCGTATGGCTCAAGACGATGGAGATGGACACGAACCAGTACAACCGCAGCAACGTGAACGCGGTCTGGGCCGAGATCATGAAGCGTATCCAGCGCATCCACGACGCCTACGAGCATGGCAACTGGCCTGCCCGCCCGTCCGGGCTGTGCCGCTACTGCCCCTGCCGTCACGACTGTGACTATGCTAGGGTTTGACCTTACAAAAATACTTGACAGCAACGTAAAGAGGAGTGCTATAATGAGCGCACTGACACCGGAAGGCAAGACCAAACGGATGGTGACGGAGGTTCTGAAGAAGTACAAGCTCTGGTACTTCTTCCCCGCAGCGAATGGCATGGGTCGCGCCGGAATCCCCGACATCATCACCATCGTGGACGGTGGCTTTGTGGGTATCGAGGTCAAGGCAGACAAGACCAAGAAGCCCACCGAGTTGCAAGTCCGCTGTGGCAAGGAGATTCAAGCGGCTGGTGGGCGTTGGTTCCTCGTGTTCGACGAGGGATCATGCGCTGAACTGGAACGATACATACAAGACAAGGTGATGTGACATGTTGGTAGTGGAGAAGGCCAAAGCCCTCGCACTGAAGCTGAACAACCCGAACCGGGTGCTGGACTCCATCCCCACGGCCAAGTCACTGGAGGTACGGGGCACCCAGATCGTGGTGACACCACATCGACTAGATGAGGTCAAGGTGCTTCGCAACCTCGGCATCAAGGCACCATCGCCCATCCTCCACTACTACGACTGGCCGGGGCAGCACACCCCGTTCGACCACCAGCGCGAGACTGCGGCGTTCCTGACGCTGAACCATCGCTGTCTGGTGCTCAACGAAATCGGTACAGGCAAAACCCAGTCCGCGCTGTGGGCTGCGGACTACCTGATCAAGACCAAGAAGGTCAAGAAGGTGTTGATCCTGTCACCGCTCAGTACGTTGGAGCGTGTGTGGGGCGACGGCATCTTCACCGGGCTGGTCCATCGCCGCTTCGTGGTGCTGCATGGCACCGCTGAGAAACGCCTGAAGCTGCTGCGCACCGAGGCTGACTTCTACATCATCAACCACGACGGGTTCCCAATCATCAAGGACGAGTGTCACGGTATGTTTGATCTGGTCATCGTGGACGAAGCGGCAGTGCTGCGCAACCCATCGACCCAGCGGTTCAAGATTTTCCGCAAGTGGATCGACAACAACCCGCATGTACGGCTGTGGCTGATGACTGGGACGCCCACTCCCAACGCCCCCACGGATGCGTGGGCACTGGCGAAGCTGGTGGGTTCGCCCCACCTCACCAAGACGTTCACGGCTTTCCGTGAGCAGGTAATGAGGAAGATCGGCCAGTGGAAGTTCGTGCCACGCCCCGAGGCAGTGGACATCGTGAAGCACATCCTGCAACCTGCTGTGCGATTCACACGCGACGAGTGCTTTGACTTGCCTGAGACGATCATCCAGACCCGGCAGGTGGAACTCACTGCGGAGCAGAAGAAGCACTACACGCAGATGCTGCGTCACTTCGTGACCGAGGTGAGCCAAGACACGGCTCGTGGTGGAACCATCACTGCGGTCAACGAGGCTGTGAAGATTCAGAAACTGGTGCAGGTCGCCTGCGGCGTGGCGTATGGCGACGACGGTCAGAACATCGAGATCGACTGCTCACCACGGATCAACTTAGTGAAGGAGGTTATCGAGGAAGCAGGTGAGAAGGTGATTCTGTTCGTACCACTGACAGGCACACTGCACTTGCTGGAGAAAGAACTGAGCAAACACTGGAGTGTTGGAGTCGTCAACGGCGAGGTGTCCAGTACACAACGCAACAAGGTATTCCACGACTTCCAATATGGCACTGACCCCCACGTTTTGATTGCCCACCCCGGCACGATGGCACACGGTCTGACACTGACCACCGCCTCGACGATTATCTGGTACGGGCCGATCAACAGCAACGAGGTCTACGTGCAAGCGAACGGTCGCATTGAACGGATTGGCAAGAAGCGCGTGTCCAACGTGATCCACATCGAGGCCACGGACTTGGAGCACAAGATGTACGAGCGACTGAAGAACAAGCAGAAGCTGCAAGGCTTGCTGCTCGACCTGATCAAAGAGCAAACACAGAGGTGATGACTATGAGTACAACCCCAAACTTGGGCGATGTGATCCGTACTTACATGAAGCTGCGCGACCAGAAAGCTGCCATCGAGGTAGAGACCAAGGAACGTGTTGCTGACCTGAAGGCCAAGATGGAGAAGCTGGAGGCATACCTCAAGGCGCAGATGGATGCGCAGGGGCTGACCAGTTTCAAGTCGGACTACGGGACGGCGTTCCTTACCACCACGGACTACGCGAACGTAGCCGACTGGGACGCAGTACTGAGCTTCGTCCGCGAAAACGAAGCCTACGACATGCTGGAGAAGCGTGTCAGCAAGATCGCCGTGCGTGGCTACATCGAGGCCAACAAGGCGGTTCCTCCCGGCATTACATACGGCACCAAGCTGGAGGTGAACATTCGCAAACCCGGTGCTAAGAGCGAGGACTGACAATGATCAAAGCGTTCAAACGCTGGCTAGCAAAAGCTGTCCACGAAGGACTAGGAGAACAATCTAAGGAAGTAGTACAACCTAGCCGACTGGGCGACATGATGATGGACTCTGGTGTTGCGTTCATCGTGTTCCAGATCAACAACGGCTTCGTGGTGCGAACCATGAACCGGCACAACGACTTCTTTGGTAACCGCAACCCCGGCTTCGTCTACTGCGCTGACCACCAAGCCATCGCAGATCACATCGTTTCGTCGGCAGTGAAGGACAAGTTGGGCGTGCAGTCCGACATGTTTGAGAAGGAGAAACAAGCAGCAGTTCGTCAGTACCAAGCGACCCAAGCCCGTGGCCCCGTCGCCACACAATCTCGCATCTAACCCAAGGAGTCTCAAGATGAGCAACATCGTCCCCATGAACATTCAAGTCCCCGCCCACCTCGCTGCCCGCATTGGTGTTCCATCTGCGCTGGCACAGTCCCTGACTGGAGGCTTGCCCTCTGGCAACTCGTTCCCACGCATCAGCATCAAGGGCGCTCGATTCCGCATCGTCGAGGGTGACACTGAGACTGTGCTGGACTCCACCACCATCGACGTGGTGATCGTTGGTGCCAACCCCCGCCTGTCTAAGACTTGGTACGCCAAGCAGTGGACGCCCGACTCTGAGCCGCAAGTACCCGACTGCTTCTCGTTGGATGGTATCAGCCCTGACCCTGAAGCCACTGCCCCACAGAACGATCTGTGTGCGTCCTGCCCGCAAAACGCATGGGGTTCCAAAGTGACCCCCCAAGGTCAGCAGATCAAGGCTTGCGCCGACCAGAAGCGACTGGCTGTGGTGGCTGCGGATGACCCTAGCGGCCCGATCTACCTGCTGTCCGTCACCCCGGCTGCGCTCAAGGGTCTGAACCAGTACCAGAAGGAGCTGTCTGTTCGTGGCATCCCGCCCGAGATCGTCAAGACTCGTGTATCCTTCGACACCGATGCGTCGTTCCCCAAGCTGAAGTTCACGTTCGGTGGCTTCCTTGATGCCGACACCCAGCAAGTTGTTGACGGTCTGTTTGGCTTGGAGCGAGTCAAGGAGATTACCGGGGAAATCCCTAGGACGCCAGTGGCTGTGTCGCAGATTGCCAATGCACCCGCCCCTGCACCAGTTGCGCCGAAACCCGCTGTCACAGCAGCGGCACCCGTTGCGGAACCTGCACCTGCCCCTGCACCCACACAGGCTGCTGCGCCCAAGCGTGGTTTCGGCGCATCCAAAGCCGCTGCGGCCCCTGCCCCTGCCCCTGCCCCTGCCCCTGCCGCTGCCCCGGCCAAGCCTGCCAAGGCTGCTGCCGCCCCTGTTGTGACGGCTGATGCCGCCACTTCTCTGGCCGACGAGATCGCCGCACTCATTGGGGAGGTGAGCGCAGATGACGCCTAAGACGCCTCTCGACTTCAACAAGGTCGAGGCGCTTCGGAAGCACATGCTCCTGACAACCAGCGACATGGCTGAGTTGTTGGGAGTGTCACGGATGACGTATTATGGCTGGGTGAAGGGTAAGCCCCTTCGCAAGTCGAACGACGAGTCCGTGCGGGTGATGCTTCGTAGGCTGCTGGCAGTGATGAAAGACCACGGATGGCCCATGCCTGACGTGATCGCTTCGAATCAGAAGCAGCGCAAGGAACGCCTCATTTCGATTCTGAACTCGGATAATTGAGGTGACGGGGAGGGATGTCCCTCCCCGGTTCAGCAGGGGCGCTATGAACACGTTGAGCTTTCTTCAGCGGGTTCTACCGTCGGCAGGGTTCTACGTCGCCACCGTCATCAACCCAGATGGCAGACGCCAAGGATTCTTCGCCACAGTAGACGAACTCGCAAAGGCTGTGACTAGCCTTGACCAGCGCGGCAACAACACATACTTCGCCATCTCGGCGTTCGTCGAGAAGGGAAGCCGGAAACAAGAAAATGTCCGGGCGACCAAGGTGATCGCACTGGACGTGGATTGCGGAGATGGCAAACCCTTTCCCACGTGGAAGGAAGGACTGGTAGCACTAGGCAAGTTCGTCCAGCAACTGCGCCTACCCAAACCCCTCATCATCCACTCCGGCAATGGTCTGCACGTTTACTGGGTGCTGACCGAAGAACTTGAGCCTGCGCGGTGGAAGCCGCTGGCCGAAGCCATGAAGGCTGCTGCCAAGGACAAAGGCTTCGAGATCGACCCGGCTGTGCCCGCTGACAGTGCCCGAGTGCTGCGCCCCGTGGGAACCAAGAACCCCAAGAGCGGCAACGTCGTGAAGATGCTGCTGGATGGCCCGGACGTAGCACCCGAGCAGCTTGCCGCTTGCCTGTCTGCGTACATGGTGGCTCAACCTGGAAGCCAGTCACGTTCAACATCCACCAGTGCGTTGTCACAAGCCCTCGCTGTCACGAGCGACCTACCCCCCGCCAATGCAGCGGTCGTGGCCGCGAAGTGCCAGCAGATCGGCTGGGCCATCAAGAACCAAGGCGACGTTGCGGAACCCTTTTGGTATGCCCTGATGGGCATCGCCGCCTACTGCCAAGACGAAGTGGCGACCGCCATCGCATGGAGCGACCAGCACCCACAGTTCAACCAGAACGAGACGGTGCGCAAGGTTCAGCACTGGAAGTCGGCCACCACTGGCCCGACGACCTGCAAGAAGTTCGAGGAACTGCGCCCTGCCGGATGCAAGGGCTGCAAGTTCAAAGACAAGGTGGGTACCCCGGCCCGACTCGGTATCCAGTACCTCGAAGTCGCGCCACCGACCACCGCCCCAGACAACGCGATTCACGAGATTCCTGTCCCACGTCCGTTCAAGCGCACCGCCGATGGTATGAAGATGACCATCGACGGGACTGACATCGACGTGTGCAAGTTCGACATCTACCCGGTGTCCTACGGTAGAGACGAATCCCTTGGGTATGAGACGGTGCGCTTCCACTGGAACCGCCCGCATGTTGGCTGGCAGGAACTGACCATGCGTCAGGCACTGCTGACCGAAGGCCACCGGGACTTCCCGACCGTGTTGGCTGACCAAGGGATCGTGCTCAACAACCGTAACCAGACAGGATATTTTCAGACCATG
>Ga0209721_1000272_pt1 | contig 51038 bp, 38 predicted proteins | sample TshhotsprinmetaG_FD_184139 | JGI IMG/M metagenome (GOLD analysis project Ga0209721, IMG submission 184139) | Hot spring microbial communities from South Africa to study Microbial Dark Matter (Phase II) - Tshipise hot spring metaG (SPAdes)... | ecosystem: Environmental > Aquatic > Thermal springs...
TTAAACACGCACCATACATACAAGTAGCAGTTCAAAATGAGGTGGTGTCAGTTCTGTCTATTGTACAAAATAGTGGACTTCAGGGAACAGTTCCCGAACTACTGTTTGAGAAGAAGCACCTGATTCCGGCGGTGTAGTGGTTAATGGTGTCTCGTTCACACATAAAATATGTGACCGCTGAGAATAAGGGTTAAAGAAAGATTATCTTTACTAAACGTCAGCAGTCTCGCAACTCTCCGCAATTTCATCAATGAATTCAGGCTTCATATAGCGCACCCTATGACCAAGCCGTTCTACTTCCTTCTTCAACTGAGAATAGGGTATGAACTTACATATCTTAGGTAACGGGGGATCTAGCCGGGCAAATGTTGGGCGGTTAACTTCGGCAATTACTTTGTCACTACGGTCATCGGGTGCCACGATATAAAGTTTTATGTTGATGTTTGGTTGCATACTAATTAAGTCCGACATCCTTAGCAAACCAGAGTAAATAGAGCTTGTATGTTCGATTTCGAATGCTGCAATTATCGCATCCCTTCGTAACCATAGCACATCTATCAGTTCGATTGTTCTGTTAGTTGCTTCGTCAAATTGTCTGGGCAAATCTCTTCTCAGGTTATTAATACTACTGAAAACAGTCCCGCCATATTGTTTGTTGCGGTCATTTCTTGCTACCCATACATCTAATCCCATGTCCGAGCCAACTTTGAGCAGCAGCCATTGCATTTCCTCATGGGTGGCCTTGCCCAGTTCTTCCCTTGTCTCATCGGAGTCGATTTCTTCCTCGGTTTCTGGTATGGTCACCTCCCCCATTGGTGATTCATATACCTTTGGACGTCTCCAGTATTTCCTTTCATCATATTCTCTCTCAATAGGATTTACAGATGCATTCTTGATAGCCTCGACTATCACTTCGCCGTCATGAGGGTCAAATTGCACTGGAGAACCTCTAAAGAAACCCGACCAATACCTCGATGTTTTCCCGCTCTTGAACAGAGAAAGCTTATCCCTCAAATCATGAATTGGAACTGCTGTTTTCGCGTCGAGAGTATGTATTGCTCTAACTTTGAATCTTACGGGGAATAGTTGGTCTTCCCAAATCGGAGTCTCATCAAAAAAACTTTCAGACAGAACCTCTAGCACACCAATGAATCTGCTAAGACCGGTCAAATAACAAATAAGGTAATCACCGGGATGGATTTTGGTAGCTATGTTTTTTCTTCTTTCTTTGAAACCGCTAACGTTAGCTCCGTTCTTTAGGAACTCCTCCCATGTCTTTCCAGTGAATAAGTCTAGCCAGTATCTTCTATCCACTGCTCATGCCCTCATTTTCTGGCAATTTAATACCAGTTTAGCATTGGAGAAAGGCGTTTTCAATACAAGAAATTGAAGCAAGAATAATACAAGCAGGAATATTAAGGCCTTACTTATGAGAGAATAATAGTAATACGGATGCAAAACTGGTAATAGTATTACCAAGTGGAGCTGATGGGATTCGAGCCCACTACCTTTTGACCGCGGTCAAACGCTCACCCGATTGAGCTACAGCCCCTCCGCTATAACAAAAGCCACGGCCAGCCGGCGATAATTGCAGTTTTCACCAGGCTGTGATACCATTTAAGACCGGGGTTGCTGCAATTAGTTGCAACTACTTTTAATTGCTTCACCTTGAGACCTGGAGGAAAGAATGCACCATAAGCATGTAGTGTTCCCGTTCACAGCTATCGTAGGGCAAGAAGATATGAAGCTGGCCCTCATCCTCAATGCCATTGACCCCACCATTGGAGGCGTTTTGATCAGAGGTGAAAAGGGCACGGCGAAGTCCACTGCAGTAAGGGCTCTATCGGACCTTTTGCCCGAGATCGAAATCGTTGCCGGGTGTCCGTTCAATTGCGACCCTGATAATCTGCGCGAAATGTGCCGGACATGTCAGCAGCGGGCAGAGCAAGGCGAGCAATTGCCCCGCCTGAAAAAGAAAATGAGCGTGGTGGAGCTACCCGTTTCAGCTACGGAGGACCGGGTGGTGGGCAGCCTGGACATGCAGAAGGCGTTAAAAGAGGGGATCAGGGCGCTGCATCCCGGAGTGCTTGCCGAGGCAAATCGGAACATCCTGTATATCGACGAGGTAAACCTGCTCGACGACCATGTGGCAAACGTACTGCTCGATGCCGCAGCTATGGGTGTCAACATTATTGAGCGCGAGGGGATATCGCTGCACCACCCAGCAAGGTTTATCCTTGTGGGCACAATGAACCCAGAGGAAGGCGAGCTCAGACCGCAACTACTGGACCGCTTCGGCCTCTGTGTCCAGGTCAGCGGCCTGATGGGTAGGGAGGATAGGGCGGAGGTAGTCAGGCGTCGGGAAGAGTTCGACTGGGACCCGTGGACATTCGCTGCAAAGTATGAAGATGTCCAGACAGAGCTCCGTGAGCTCATTTTACTGGCGAGGGAACGAGTTAAGGGCATCGTTGTTTCGGACGAGAAGTTGAACGCCGTGGCTGAGGCCTGTGCCAACCTCGGAATAGAGACCTTGAGGGCAGACATCGTCATAATAAAGGCAGCCAAGGCCCTCGCTGCTTTTAAAGGAGCGGCCGAGGTCGATGACCAGGATATCCTAAAAGCTATGGAACTTGCTCTGCCGCACCGGCTCAGGAAGAGGCCGTTTGAAAAAGTGGCCTCGAAACAACAGGTCATGGAAGCTCTGGGGAGAACGCTTGATGAGGTTAGCTCCGGAGCCATGACCGAAAGGATATTCAAGGTGGACACTTCGGTGAAGCTGGCTGAACTAGCCCGAAACGTGGAAAAGGACGGGTCAGCTCCGGGTAAAAATTACCCCCCGATAAGCTCGCCGAGAGGTAAGTATGTCTCAGCCAGGCCCAGGAAAGACTCTAACGACATCGCCCTCGATGCCACCCTGCGAAAGGCATCGATGGAGGCACCATCAGGAAAATTCGAAATCAGCCCTGAACACCTTATGGAGAAAGTAAGACAGGGCAGAAGTGGCATCCTGTATATCTTTTGCCTGGATTCGTCATCGTCGATGGGAGCCCAGGCCAGGATGGAGCTGGCCAAGGGGGCAATTTACTGGCTGCTTCAGACCGCTTACCAGCGGCGGGACAAAGTGGCTCTAGTGGCTTTCAGGGGAAGCGAGGCTGAGCTGGTCCTGACGCCCACCGCCAGTGTGGAAACCGCGGAGGAGAGGCTCAAGACGTTACCCACCGGCGGCAAGACTCCCCTTGCCCAGGGGATACTGGAATGTATTAAGCTCGCCGAAAGGCAACAGAGCAGCAATTCCAGTGTACAGCTCGTGCTGATCTCGGACGGCAGGGGCAACATACCTATAAAAGGTTCTCTCAGGGACGACCTTCTCTGGCTTGCGGAGGAAATCAAAGCTAAGGCGATTGGACTGGTGGTCATTAATACCGGTAGCAGGTCGCACGACCTTGGTCACCTGCTGGAGTTCGCCGAGGCAGCTTCAGGCACTCATTACTTTCTGGAGGAGATAGCCAGATGACAAGGCTGCTTCTGCTCAGTACTCTGGACAGTACAGCGGAACTGCGGGACGCCGTCAGCGAGCTTAAAAGAGAATACGGAGATATTTTCTCGCTCAGAAAAATATATCTTAACGACCTCGAGAGGGAACGTATCTCGCTGGACGAGGTCAAAAGGGAACTGGACAGCTCACAGATCATCCTGGTAGATGTCCGAGGGCAAAGCGGCATGTCCGACTTTCTCCAGGAAGTCCTGCCCCAATGCCGGGCTACCATAGTGGTGCTGATTGGCGGGAGTTCCCAGATATTTGCCCTCACCTGCATGGGCTCCTTTAGGGGCAGCGACATCTTCAAGGGTGACCGACAGATAGATGTGGAAGGTTACATTAGGGCCAGGAAGTTCTCCGAACTCACCAAAAGGATAGGCTCTGTGCTTCCCTTCGGCAGGCTCAAGGACATGCGGAACTGGGTGATTGCCCAGGAGTACTATTCCAACTACGGGAAGGAAAACCTGAAGGGACTCTTTTTGTTCTTACTCAGGGAATACGGCGGGGTCAGGATAAAGAGCATTCCGCCACCGCAAAAGGCCCTCGATTTCGGCATCTGGTGGCCGGGTAAGGGCTTTTTTAGCGAGCTTAACGAGTTCCAGAGGGAGACCGGGTGGGACCCGGCAAAGCCTAAGATAGGCATCTTTTTTTACGGGCAGATGCACTTCCAGGAATGTGTCCCGGCGGTGGAGGAATTGATTGCGCGGATTGGAGATAGGGCCAACATCATCCCCGTCTTCTCCCGGGTGGAATACAACCTGGAGGCGATTTCAAAGTATTTCTTCTCAGGAGATGTGCCAGCCATTGACCTCCTGATAAACCTGCAGTATTTCAGGCTGCATGGAGGCCCATATGGTGGGATGCCGGAGCCGACCCTCAGGTTGTTGCAGAAGCTCAATGTCCCCGTCCTTATCGGCTTTCGCCTTTACAGCACAGAGATTGAGGAATGGAGAAAGACAACGAAGGTCAACCCTTTGGAAGTGGTCCTCGGCACAGTGCTGCCGGAGCTGGACGGCTGCATAGAGCCGCTGATGATCGCCGGACTGTCCTCCTTGGGTACCGACGAGTCCATCGGTGCTGAAGTTAAAGAGAGTAAGGCCATCCCGGAGCGGGTGGGGAGGCTGGCTGAGCGGGCACTTCGCTGGATTCGTCTCAGGCAGAAACCGGATACGGACAAGAAGGTCGCCATTCTGCTGTATGACTACCCGCCGGGCGAGGCTAATATAGGCACCGCGGGATATCTGGACAGCCTGGCGAGCCTTGAAATATTCCTCCGCAAGCTGGCGGCTAGCGGCTACAATGTTGAAATGCCGGCGGGAAAACTTATCGACATCCTGATCTCCCACGGTGTGGTCAACTCCCCGCGTTTTACGAATTCGTCTCCAACGACAGCTGTAAGTCTGGAGCAATATATAGGGTGGTACTCAGAACTTCCGCTGGAGGTTCAACAGGAGCTGGAACGGCACTGGGGGCGACCGCCGGGGAAAGTAATGGTAAGAGACAATGCACTGCTCATCCCGGGGGTTATCCTTGGCAATGTGTTCATAGGACTGCAGCCCTCGCGCGGCGTGCACGAAGACCCTGAGAAGGCGTACCATGACAAGGACCTCCCGCCTCACCACCAGTATATCTGCCTGTACAAATGGCTGGAGAAGGAATTCCATGCCGATGCCCTGATCCACTGGGGGATGCACGGTACGCTTGAGTTCACCAAAGGTAAAGAGGTGCCCCTTTCGGAGAAGTGCTATCCTGACATCCTAATCGGCAATATCCCCCATCTCTATTATTACTGGGTGGGCAACACCTCAGAAGCGACCATTGCCAAACGGCGTGGGTATGCCGTCACAGTCTCTCATGCGTCCCCACCGCTGGAGAGCTCAGACCTGTATGGTGCCTATCTGGAGCTGGAAGACTTGATCACCGAGCACGATAAGGCAGAAGAGAGGGACAAAGCAAGGCTCCAGGAGCTCATTCGGGAAAAGGCAAATGAGTTGCATCTTGATACCGCTGACCCTCAAGCTCTAAGACGACTTCTTTATCGCCTGAAGCGGCGTCTGATACCTAAAGGCCTACATGTAATGGACAGCAAGCTTGAGGGGGAATCGCTGGTAAGTTATCTTACTTCGGTGGTCAGGCTTGGTCGAGAGGTCCCTTCACTTCATGGCATCCTGGCTGAACGCCGCGGCAAGGGTCGCGAGGAACTCGCCGCAGACGCTAAGCTTGCGGAGGAGGTTGACCGGGAGTGCCGGCATCTGATAGCGGAGATGCTCCGGGCAAAGGAGGTCGACATTCCGGAAGAAATCAAGGGATATATTTTGGAACTTAAAGGGCGCATCGAGCAATCGGATGAAAGCGGTGCTCTGCTCAGGGCGCTCTCCGGCGAATATTTGCTCCCCAACCTGGGCGGCGATCCCATCCGTACACCGGCGGTCTTCCCTGTAGGACGGAATATGTATGAGTTTGATCCCAGGCTGATCCCGACACACACCGCTTTACATGTGGGCAAGGAGGCGGCAAGTAAGATACTAGCCAAGTTCTTTGAAAAGCACGGAAGGTATCCCGAAAGTCTGGGGGTGGTGCTCTGGGGATTTGAGACGGTCAAGACCGGCGGCGATACCATAGCCCAGGTCCTCTCCTATCTGGGAGTGAGATTGGTAAGCAGGGCCAGCCCCTGGTTCAAAGACCTGGAACTGATCCCCCTTGAAGAGCTGGGGCGACCCAGAGTGGACGTGGTTATTACCATATGTGGCATCTTTCGCGATCTCTTTGGGACGCATATCGACCTGCTCAATAAAGCTATAAAGATGGCGGCGGAGGCTGATGAACCAATCGAACATAACTACGTGCGCAAGCACTATCTGGAAGAGAAGGACAGGTTTGGCGAACTTGCTAAAGCCCGGATCTTCGGCCCTTCGGAAAGTGAATATGCTACCTCAATGCGGACAATGGTGGAGAGGGGCAACTGGCAGGAGGAGAGAGAACTGGTAGCGAGCTACGATGATAGTATGGGTCATGCCTACTGGAGCGGGAGGACTGTCAGGACACCGGAGCTCTTCGGCAGATTGGTCAGTCAAATCGAGATAGTGTCCCAGGAGCGAGACAACACAGAATATGAGTTTACCGACCTTGACCATTACTACGAGTTCTTCGGTGGCCTGGTTCGAAGCGTAAAGGAAAAGCAGGGAAAGTACCCGGAGCAGTGGGTTATCGACACCACCGAGGGGGACCTGGAGATCGAGGAGGTAGAAAGGGTCATAGACCGTGCCACCAGGTCGAGGACGCTTAACCCCAAGTGGATCGACGGAATGCTGAGCCATGACTTCCACGGGGCACAGAAGATCTCCCAGCGGGTGGAGTATCTTATCGGTCTACAGGCAACGACAGGAAAAGTTAACAACTGGCTCTTTGAGCAAGCTGCCCAGACACTGCTATTCGACGATGAGACGCGTCGCCAGCTCATGGAGAACAACAGATATGCGACCCTGGAGATTGCCGAGAGGATGCTCGAAGCCCATAACAGGGGTTACTGGCAGGGCTCTGCCGAAGACGTCGACAGATTGAAGACCATGATCTTGGAGATGGAGACGTGGCTCGAATAGAAATTGGCGGTCAACGCGCCCTGGACGCTGGTCATCCTTGTCTCTTCAGGTGGTTTTGTTTGTTGGGGTGTGGCCCAATCCTTCGGGCACGATAGCTCGGTTTGTTAACAATTGCGGTACGGCGATACGGTTGCCGTCTACAGCCGGCGTAGCGATGGCAGGCGCAGAGTGACTGCCAGTATGGATATGGCGCAGATGAGCCCACCGGCTGCCACAGCTAGCTGGACCCCGACCCAGTCGGCAGCAGCCCCGATGATCAGGCTGCCCGGCAGGTACCAGACGATGACGTAGAAGCCCATCACCCTTCCGCGGAAGTGGTCGGGGATGATCGATTGAATCAGTGTATTCGCCGTGGCGAAGAAGATTGCCGCGGTGGCGGCAACGATGACCACCAGGGCCAGAGAGAAGAAAAAGGACTCCGACATAGCGAACAGTATCAAAGTGAAGCTGAAGGCAAGGCCTGATAGCACCAGCAGCCATCCCTTGTGCTGAAATCGGCCCAGGGAAGCTACAATCAGTGCCCCTGCTATGGCACCGGCCCCGGTCGCCATCATCAGCTGGCTGTAACCGCCGACATCCAGGCCGAGGACGTCCCGGGCGAATACCGGCATCATCCAGGCGTAAGGCAGGGCAAAGAGGCAGGCCACCATCACCAGCAGTATGACCGTGAGGACCGTCTTATTGTTGCCGACGTAGCTGACACCTTGGCTCAGATTCTTCACAATACTATCTTGCTGCGCTGAGAGGGATGCTGGCAGTGGCTGCATCAGTATTGCCAGGAGCAATGCCAGCACATAGATGGCCCCGGCAAAGTAGAAGCAGCCCCCGATGTCTATGAGCCCGATAAGGGCCCCGGCTAAGGCTGGCCCGATGAAACGGCTCACCTGCCAGGCGGTTGAGCTTAAGGCGACGGCGTTCATCAGGTCGTCCATGGTCACCACCCTGGGCACTATGGCCATGATGGTGGGGTCTCCGATAGACCACACGATGCCTTGAAGGATGGAGATGACGACCATATGCCAGATGGTGACCCGACCTGTGATGGTGAGGGTTGCCAGCACCATGATGAGGAGCCCCGCCCCCAATCGACAGAGGATCAGGAGCTTGCGCTGGTCAACCCTGTCGGCGAAGACCCCGCCAAATGGTGCCAGGAAAAGCGGTGGGATGCTGGCACAGAAGACGATCATGCCCACCCAGAAGGCGGAATCGGTCAATTCCAGGACCAGCCACCCCTGGGCGGTGACGAAAATCCAGTAGCCCGAGCCCCCGGTGAGCAGGCTTACCCACAGCAAGCAGTAGTCGCGGTGACGAAAGGAGCGAAAGACCATGCTGGCTATGGAGAAGGGCGAGACCCTGGGGTATATCTTGCGTCCTTCGTCCGTCATTTGTCCTGTGCCCAGGGAAGTGTAGCACAGAAAGTGACGGGATGCACCAATGTCCTAACTCCGAACTGCGGGATTGGGAAAACTATTCAAGCCAGCCCTCTAAGTGCAGGCTTTTGATAGCTTTTTAGCCCGGCGCCTGTGCGGGGGTTTGGCAGGTAGCGGGAAGTCCGACCTGTTCGGAAACAAACTGACCGCTATATACTGCTGGCTAACGCGTCAGCGTTTTTGCCTTGCGGGCTTATATGGTAGTATAATCTGGTCTTGGTATAGCGCGTTGGTCACGGCGCCCTGAACGCCTGCGCTGAGTTCTATAGTTCTAATTTCAAAGCGGCTAACCTATTTTTGTGATGAGGAGGCACAGCTGTGTCGAACCATACTCTGGACGAAGTCCTGCACCCCCGTTCCATTGCTGTTGTCGGTGCCTCGGTCAATGGTCCGGGCTGGCGCTTTTTTACGCCGCTGCTTGAGCTCGGCTTCAAGGGGAAGATATATCCGGTGAACCCGAAGTACCAGGAGATCGGCGGGCTGAAGTGTTATGGCTCAGTAAGCGAGATACCTGACACGGTGGACTACATTATATCAGTGGTGCCCGCCCGACTGGTGCCCGACATGATGAAGGAGGCTGCTGGCAAAGGTACCAGGGCCATCCATATGTTTACCGCCCGTTTTAGCGAGACCGGGCGTCCTCAGGCGATACAGCTTGAACAGGAAATAAGGGACCTAGCCAGACAGCTTGGCATCAGGATCATCGGTCCAAACTGCATGGGGGTGTACTACCCAGCCCAGGGCATCTCTTTCGAGGGGGATTTCCCCAAAGAGTCGGGCACGGTGGCGCTCATCTCTCAGAGCGGGAACCTGGCGGGCGACATAGTGCGGACGGGGTCTTTAAGGGGCATCCGCTTCAGCAAGGTGATTAGCTACGGCAATGCCATCGACCTTAACGAGTCCGACTATCTGGAGTATTTTGCCCAGGACCCTGAGACGAAGACAATACTTGTGTACATCGAAGGCGCCAAGGACGGCAGTCGGTTTGTAAATACTCTGCGGCAGGTGACCCGGGTAAAGCCGGTCATAATCCTGAAAGGGGGTCGGGGCGAAGCTGGGGCAAGGGCGACCTCCTCCCACACCGCCTCGTTAGCCGGATCGTCTGAGATCTGGAAAGCCATACCCCGCCAGACCAGTGCAATCGCGGTTGAGAATATGGAGGAGCTGGTCGATATGGCGGTGAGCTTTAGCTTTCTACCGCCTTTTGAGGGCAAGCGGGTGGGGGTGACCGGTGGTGCTGGAGGTGCCAGCGTGCTCGCTGCTGACCAGTGCGAAATGGCTGGGCTTGAAGTGATCCCGCTGCCGCAGGAGTTCCGCGAAGCGCTGAAGGGCCGCGGGATATCGGTCTGGGACTGGTTGAGCAACCCGGCAGACCTGTCGATTAGAGAGGACGACCGCCTCACTGTAGGGGACATTATCGAGCTGATGGCCAAGGACCCTCACTTCGACCTGCTCATCGTGATGATCAGTGTCCACCGCCATCACGACCAGCCCTTAATCACGCTGGACGATTTTATGAAGCAGCACAATTTTGGTTTTGATGTTATTCTGAACACAGCCCGCACCAAGCCTGTACTGGCTGTTGTTCCCGAAAGGGGCTTCGGCATCGATGAGTGGGACAATGTGGAGTGGAGGCTTTCCTGTGAGCTGAGGTCTAAGTTGATCTCCAGCGGCATACCGTTTTATCCTACCGTCTACCGCGCGGCCCTGGCGGCGAGGCGGATGGCGGACTATTATGTTGGAGTCCGGGTGGCTGATATCTCAGCGCGCAAGTCGGATTGACGCCAGGTAGCTATAGCTGGTAACCTGTACGAAAATTTTATAACGAAAGCCGGAGATATGCACAGGTTTGCGCTGGTCGGGACCGTTTTCCTGTGTGTCTCTGTCCTGCTTACAGCACCGTCGGCAGCCTCAGCCCATGTCCTGGAGGGCGCTGTCCTGAAATGGGCGATCGTGGAAACCCCAGGCTTCTCCCCGCAAAGAAATGACATTCGTTCCCCCTCCGAGGTAAATGCCTTAGCTGTTGCTTCAGACGGCACGCTATACGCTGTGGACATTCCCAATGCTTCACCAGGGCCGGTGGTCTCCCCAGGGCTGTGGCAGAGCACGGATGGCGGTTTCACCTGGAGCGGCAAGGCGGCAAAAAACCTGGCTGGTCTGACCTCGGGGCGTGTCACCGCTGTCGCCCTGGCACCGGACGAGCCCGGGCTCATAGCCGTGGTCTGTGTAGATGGCTCGGGACTGCGCCGTGAGGTCTATGTTTCCCTGGACGGCGGGGACAACTGGCACTCCAGCGGCGCCATACCGTGGAAATACGGCGCCGGAGAGCAGGTCGGCACCATAGCTATCTCACCGGCATACGACTTGCAGGGAAAGCGGTGCCGCGATATCATCATCGGCAGCCGCGACCCTTCGGCCGCTGTTCCGATGGGGGAGGTCTATATCCTTCAATACCCTGGCTTTGGTAGCTGGAAGAGTCAGGACTTTCCCTGGGGCGATGTTATCGCGCTACAGCCGTCGCCGAGCTATGGCACCGACGGCACCATTGTGGTCATGTGCAGCACCATGGATGCAACTTATATCACTTTAGGAAGGCACGATTTAGCCGCAAATATAACTTTCTGGGAGGCAGTCAGCGGTTTTCCGCTGGAGCTATGCGAGATGGGGCAGGCTGGCGGCAACTTGAGTGGTAAGGACCGGGTCATCACCGGGAGTTTGGCATTGCCCGCCGACTTCGATGGCGCGGTGAATGACAGGCAGGTGGTATTCGCCAGCTATGACTCAAACAACACCGCCTATGGCACCAGTCGGGTGCTGGACGATGTCTATCTGCTGAAGGCTGGCAGGGTGACAAGGCTGAATGTCCCTGAGGCTGGCAGTCGGGTGAGGATAAGCAGCATCGCCTACTTCGGTGATTCGAAGAAGGGCAAGCTGCTGGCTGGTGGTGTGGCGGCGGATGGGGATAGGGCACGAGCGCAGATATGGCGCTGCGGCGTTCCTTTTTCTGCCTGTCCGGTATGGGAGCCAGCTTTGAAAGCCCCGACTGGAGGCGGTGCTGATGGTTACGCTAACGTGCAGATAGCTTGGTCGGCCGATGGCAGCGTTGCCTACTGTGGCACGGGGTCGGGAAATCGGCAGACTCCAGTTGACTGGCAGGATGTTGCTTCCCTTGCCTGGGCAAGTTTTGCCCTAGATGAGTCGGCGGTGTCCCTTTCCCAGGATGATGGGCTGTCCTGGGACCAGGTGGGGCTGATAGATACTGCTATCGACTGGCTGGCAGCCGTAGCCCCCAGTCAGGATGAAAGGACGCTTTACCTGGCGACAACTAACCAGCTCGGCTTCGACAGCGTCTGGCGCAGCCAGCCGCCGGGCAGGAAATGGCACCGGGTGCTGTGCTGTAACGGCGATTCCCCGTTGCTCCGCCTGGCGCCGGAGAGGAAGGAAGGGGACTATATCTTCTGGGCGGACCAGGGCACCAGAAATGCATCGTTTTCCGGCGATAGCGGCGCCACCTGGCAGGAATTATTGCCCAATCTGGTGGTGCAGGACATGGCAGTCGCCGATGCTCGTTCCGTTTATGTCCTTCAAGCGGACGGTGCGGTGCGCAATGGCAGATATGCCGGTGGCTGGATATGGGGTGAAATCAGAAGCACCGGTCTGGAGGCGAACCACAGCATAGCGGTCAACGGCAATTATGTGGTGGTGACCGCAGCTGCCTACCAGGACTTTCCGCTGGCCTATTCCAGCGATGGTGGCAGCACCTGGCATCCGGTCACCAGAAGAACGCCGACGCAAGGCAACCGGCATGTCGCCTTCGATAACCGTTTTCAGGACAACCGCCTTGTCTATATTGCCGACGATGCCGGTGGCGTTTACCGGCTCCGCCTCGGTAGCGACGAAGAATGGCAGGACATGGCACCACCGCACCACAGCTTCTATGGTGCGGTCATAGGCGACCACGGCGTACTGTATGCAGCTTATAGCTATGACAGAAGCGGTGTTGACCGCGCGCTCTATCCTCGTACCGGCATCCCCAAGCCCGGCGTTTACTGGGACTCGCTGAACGTCGGGCTTGCCGAGGGGGTGAGGTTCAGCAGCGAGCCAGGGGCGCTGGCGGTATCACAGAATACCCTCTGGGCAATAGACGCTCGAGGATATCACCCGGTGGCGAACGAGGGCTGTCTCTGGGTGTTTATCGATACGCTGGCGGTACGGGGACCGCGGCTGATTTATCCTAAAGACGGAGCGTTGCAGGACTATGACCCGGTGAGCGGGAGGAACCGGGGTATAGCTTTTAAGTGGGAGCAGTTATCTCTGGCGGACTGTTACGAGGTGGTGTATGCCGTTGACGAGGAGTTCACCCTACGTATTGAGCAAGTCGAGCCTGCGACCAACCCTTTCTATCTGCCACCAGTGACCAGCGACCCTGCCTACCACATCCCGCCGGGGACGGTGCTTGAGGCGGGGAAGGAGTATTTCTGGCGGGTGAGGGTACGTCGGGCGGCTACCGGACAGGTCATCCGCAGCCCGTGGTCGCGGGTGTACAGCTTCAGGCTCAGCCCGGGCGTGCCCGTGGTCAGCCGCCACATCTCTCCCGAGGCGCTGGCGCCGGGACACGGGGTGGTGAGGCCATCCCCACCGCCGGCTTTCTCCTGGACGCCGTTACCAGATGTCGAGGAGTACCTCTTTGTCCTGGCCAGGGACTCTGCACTCAGGGACGTAGTGGTGCAGGAGAGAGTGACTACAACTGCCTACCGTTATGAGGGTGAACTAGACAGGGGGCGCACCTACTTCTGGCAAGTCACGCCTACCGAACCACCGGGAGAGCCCAGCGCTGTATTTATGTTCACCGTCGGTACCGAGCTCCCAGCAGCAATGTCGTCGCCCAGCCCCACACAGGCACTGGTAGTCGTCAGTCTGACCAACCTGCTTGCCGGCCTGATGGTACTCTTCGGCATCTTTGTTCTCCGCCGTACCGAAGACTGACCGGCTCAGTTGACTCCGGCAGGCCTACTCCCAGATACTAAACATGCCCGAGAAGTAGTATTCTTATACGATATTGTCATAAATGACCTTCTGATATATAATGCGGTAGCTGTCCTTTTAAAATTCATGTGAGAGGGGGTGAGAACCTTGCGGGCTTTTGGTGTCTGAGAGGTCCCTCTGTTCCTACCGAGTTATTTACCAGCATCCGCGGTACTTTTCAACGTCCTGACTTTTGAAATTTTGGGAGGTGTGAAAAAGCATGAACAGTTCTAAGCGTTACCTCTGGATAATGGTCGGGGTTGCCTTGTTCCTGATGCTGGTGGGCAATGTGCTTGCCTGGGCGGTCCAGACGGATGGGGGCAAGGTGAAGGTGAAGGACGTGCGGTTTGTGGGCAATGATGGCATGGTGATCAGCGCTCTGCTGTACATGCCCAAGACTGCCACAAGTAAGACGCCAGCACCGGGCATACTGGCTGTCCATGGCTATATCAACAGTCGTGAGGTGCAGGACGGCTTCGCCATTGAGTTTGCCCGGCGGGGCTATGTGGTGCTTGCCATCGACCAGACCGGGCATGGTTATTCCAGCCCACCTGTGGGCGGTGATGTCTTCGGTGCCCTGAGCGGACTTCGCTACCTGCACAGCCTGAACATAGTGGACAAGAAGAATGTCGGTCTTGAGGGGCACTCCATGGGCGGCTATGCCATTATAGGTGCTGCTGCCTTCATGCCCGATGCCTACCGGTCCATGGTGCTGGAGGCGTCGGCGCCGGGCATATATGTCCCCGAGGGCACTGCCAAGTTCCCCAAGAATGTGGCTGTAGTCCAGTCCAAGTGGGAGGAGTTTTCGGCGTTGCACTGGGGCGTTCTCAATTCCAAAGAGATGGTGAGCAGTAAGAGGATGAAGGCGTTGTTTGGCACGGAGAGCGATGTTGTGCCCGGCAGGCTATATGGCTCCATTGCGGAGGGCACTGCCCGCAAGCTCTACCTGCCGGAGACCATACACCCCGGTGCCCATCTCTGCACCAAAGCCATCGGCGCTGCCATAGAATGGTTCCAGGCGACCCTGGAAGGTGGTAAGAACATTCCACCGTCCGACCAGATATGGTACTGGAAGGAGATCGGCAACCTGATCGCCCTTGTCGGCATGGTGCTGCTCTTCTTCCCTATGGGCGGTCTGCTATTGCGCTGCGGTTTCTTTAAAGAGCTCGCAGAGGAAGCACCGGCCCGACCGAAGTCGGCTAAAGGCGTTGCTTGGTGGGTGTCCGCGGTGATCTTCGTGATCGTGCCCGTTGCCACCTGGTTCCCGTTTATCAACATCTTCAACAAAGCTGGCTGGAAAGAGAATGCCGTCTTTCCGCAGAACATCACCACCCAGGTGATGATCTGGGCACTTTTGGTGGCGGTCATTGCGGTGGTGCTGTTCCTGATATGGCACTTTGCCGTCAACCGCAGGACCGGTGCCGGCTCTGGCGATTACGGGCTTACCTGGGGGAGGAAAATAGACTGGGTGAAGATAGGCAAATCGTTCTTGCTTGCCCTGGCAATTGCCTTTGCCGGTTATGTGGCGCTGGTGTTCTCGGCGTGGCTGTTCAACGTCGACTTCCGCTTCTGGGTGTTTGCCGTAAAGCCGATGTCGCCGCTGCATTTCCGCATCTTCCTCAGCTACCTCATCCCCTTCCTGTTGTTCTTCATTGCCATAGCCACAGTGTTCCATGGGCAACTCCGCCCCACCAGGCGCGATGGCGAAGCCCTGGGAACTGGGAAAGAGATGGCGGTCAATTGGGCGCTATTCACCGTGGGCTTCATCGGGATGCTGGCGGTGCAGTACATCGCCCTGGTCACCACCGGCAAGCTTGCCTTCACCAGTCCGCCCGGTCCTCTTGTCTACGTCATTCCGCTGTTTACGATAATAGCCTTCCAGTTTGTGGCGCTGATGACCATCGTGGCACTGCTGTACACTTATTTCTACCGCAAGACCGGACATATCTATCCCGGCGCCTTCCTGAACACGCTGCTGGTGGTCTGGATCATCGTCGCCTCGCAGGCGATACATTTTGCCCTGTAGATGTGCGGCGGAGGTGTGAAATGGCGGGGGCAGACACATATATGTCTGCCCCCTGCCTCTTTAGTGCCGTAGCTATTGATGGTCAGTCCCAAATGGCTTTAGCCACATCGTCCAGTCCGAGCCCCAGCAGTTTTTCTTTGCTTGGCTTCCCGGTATCGGGTTCCCAGCCTCTGGCGGAGAAGTAGTCACGGCGTATTGCGTCTATATCGAAGCTCCTCCCTGCGGTGGAGCCGGTGGCCAGGGGTGGGTTGCCGTAGACCCTGCCGGGGAACTTATGCATATCGGCGGTAATGCCCTCGCGGATGTTAAATGCCTGGCGGATATTTGCGATCCGGTCTCCCACCTTTAAAATGTCGTCCACGCTCATTCCCCAGCCGGTGGTGAGGTTGGCAAAGTCGGTGACGGCGCTGGCGGACATGAAGCGCATGCCAAAGATGCAGAACCCGAGGCTACAGATGGCATGGGAGAAGTCGCTGCCCATCTTGGCGGCGGGACCGCGGCCAATCAGGGAGTCTTTGGGGTAGGGTGGGTATTCCAGCCCGCTCGCCGGCTTAAAGCCGTAACTGCCCTGGGTATGGCGGGCTGGGGTGGAATCAAGGTAGGCGATGGCGTAGTGGAGAAATCGCTTGGGGTCATGCATCGGCACCTCCTGACCGAGGACGTGCACGGCAAAGGCCTCGGCACCCCTGCCTATCCTTTCGGCCGCCTTCTTTTCGCCATCGGCGAGGATGGCGCCGAAGCCCTCGCGCTTTGCCAGCTTCTCCGTCATGGCGACGATCGCCTGATGGTTGCCCCAGCGCAGCTCTATGCCGTCGGTGTCTTTTGTGGTGATGATGCCGTTCTCAAAGCACTCGATGGCGAAGGCGATGGTGCAGCCTGCGGAGATGGTGTCCAGCCCGTAGCGATTACAGATCTCGTTGCACTTGATGATCGATTCCAGATTGTCGTTGAGGCACATGGAGCCGAAGGCGGCCAGCGTCTCATATTCTGGCTTGTGCGTTCCTTCGGGGTACTGGTACTGGCTGCCGGCTTTCATCAGCCCGCCGCAGGCGACGGGGCACTGCCAGCAGCCATATTTCCGCTTCTGGAGGCTGATGACGCTCTTGTCACTGATGGCGGCGGCGTTGGGGAAGTCGACCACTGAACCTGCCCAGTTCTTCACCGGGGCATCACCGATGCTGACCAGCATCGCCATAGTGCCACAGGTGCCGAAGTCTTTAAACACCTTCACATCGCCGCCAAGCTGTTGCAGATAGTTCTGTCTGGCGGCCTTCAGCCCTGCCTCGTCGGCCACAGGGACTTTAGGTCTACCCCTGACCGCAATAGCCTTCAATTTCTTTGACCCCATCACCGCGGCCAGACCGGAGCGGGCAGCCGCCCGCCCCTCGTTATTGATGATGGCGGCGATGAGGGACATCTTTTCTCCAGCAGGACCGATGCAGGCGATCCTGATGTCCTTACCCAGCTCGGCTTTGAGCGCTGCCTCCGTCTCCGCCGTGTCCTTGCCCCAGAGGTCGTCGGCGTTCCTTATTTCGGCCTTGCCGTTGTCTATCAGCAGATAGACAGGCTTTGCCGAGGCGCCGCCGATGAACACGGCATCGTAGCCGGAGAATTTCAGATAAGGGCCGAAGTCGCCACCGGAGTTGGCGTCCCCCCAGGTGCCGGTGAGCGGTGACTTGCCCACTACCATATAGCGCGAGGTGAACAGGGATGGCGTTCCGGTGAGCGTACCGGTGACGAAGCCGAGCATAGCCTCCGGGCTTAGCGGGTCTATCTTGGCTTTCTGACGGCTGAATATTATCCTGGCCCCCAGACCGTAGCCGCCGAAAAAGTCGCGGTAGAGACTATCGCCGGGTGTCTCCAAGCTGGTCTTGCCGGTAGTCAGGTCGACGAATAAGATTTTCCCCAGATAACCGCCGGGCATCTCTGACCTCCTTATGCTAAATTTCTCCAATCAGGGTAAATTGTGAGAAAAGGTAATGTGCTCATTATACTTTAAGCCCATGTCCTGTGGAACGTCATACCATATCTATAGTGGCTAGGTGGCGTGGTTGAGCTTCTGCGGTCCCGGACCGAAGTAGCCGGTCACCACCTTGCGGAAGTGGTACCCGTATATGGCGAGCGTCACCGACAGGGGAAGCAGACGCGGGCGTCTGAATAACGTCCAGGCGAGCAACCGCCAGTAGAACTGCCTTCCCTTCTCTTTGATCCCGAGTAACCACAGCGACTTGAGGAACGCCTTGACATGCTCCAAGCTGAAGTGGCTTACCCTTATTTTGGGTGGCTTATATTCCTTGAGGAATATCTTCACGCGCTCATAGTAGTGTTTGCTCGAGTAAATGGTCTCGACCACCTTTCTATAGCCGTTTATCAGCGTGCTGTAGCCCATTCTGGGGACGAGGTTGGTGGAACAGTCGGTGTTATCGCCGGAGAACCTGGCGAGCAGGCGGCCCTCCTTTTTCAGTCTGTTATAGAGCCTGGTGCCCGGTGGGGCGTTGAGCAGGCCGACCATTGCGGTAACGATGCCGCTGCGCTGGATAAAACTGGTGATGCTTTCGAATATGGAAGGTGGGTCGCTATCGAAGCCGAGGATAAAGCCGCCCTGCACCTGCAGGCCGTGCCGCTGCAGCCTCCTTACCGCCTGGATGAGGTTGCGGTTCATGTTCTGCACCTTACCGCACTCTGCAAGGCTGTCCTCATTGACGGTCTCGATGCCGATGAACACCGAGGTGAAGTTGGCTGCCGCCATCAATCGTATTAGCTCCTCATCGTCGGCCAGGTTCACCGATGCCTGGGTGAACAGTGTGAACGGGAATTTCCTCTTTGCCATCCAGTCGGCGATGGCGGGCAGTATCTCTGACTTGAGCTTTTTCTTGTTGCCGATGAAGTTATCGTCGACCAGAAAGACGCTGCCCCTCCACCCCAGTTCATAGAGGGCGTCGAATTCCCTGAGCAGTTGCTCCTTGCTCTTGGTCCGTGGCAGGTGCCCGTTGAGCACGGTGATATCACAGAACTCGCAGTTGAAGGGACAGCCGCGTGAGTACTGGATGCTCATGGCGGAGTAGTTCTTCATGTTGACCAGCTGCCACAGAGGGATGGGGCTGGTGCTGATGTCAGGGTAGCTATCGGCTGTGTAGATATGCCGGGCGCAGCCCCTTTCCAGGTCGGCAATGAAGGGCGGCAGCGTCACCTCGGCTTCGCCGAGGACGAGGTGGTCGATGGTGCCCTCAAACTCTTCATGTCCCGTGGTGAATAGGGGACCGCCGGCGACGATTTTCTTGCCCATCTGGCGGCACCGGGAGATGGCCTCCAGGACTGAGTCCCGCTGCACCGCCATGGCGCTGATGAACACGTAGTCCGCCCATTCGATGTCCTTGTTGTTCAGACTGGTGACGTTCAGATCCACCAGCCTCTTTTGCCAGTTGCCGGGGAGCATGGCGGCAACGGTGAGCAGACCGAGCGGCGGATAGGCCGCCTTTCGGGAGACGAATTTCAGGGCGTGCCTGAAGCTCCAGAATGTGTCCGGGTATCTGGGGTAAACGAGCAGTACCTTCATTTATAGACCGTTCCCTTTCGTCGAAGTGAATATTATTACCAGCATACAGTTAAGGGGGAGTAAAGTCAACCCTTATTTCGGTGCTGCCTGCTATTCCAGCACCACGGTACCGCTTTTGCCGCCGCTTTTTCTCGCCAGGCGGATGTCCTGAAGTCTCATTGAGGCATCGACGCCTTTGCACATATCGTAGATGGTCAGCCCGGCTACTGCCACCGCGGTGAGGGCTTCCATCTCGAAACCGGTCTTAGCCGTGCCCTTCACCGTGGCGGTAATTTCCACGGCTGCCTCTTTGAGTTGCAGGTCTAAAGAAATGTCTTCTATGGGCAGAGGGTGGCATAGCGGGATGAGGTGGTGCGTTTCTTTAGCTGCCATGATGCCAGCCACTTTAGCCGCTGCCAGCACGTCCCCCTTAGGCAGCTTGCCCTGCTTTATCATTTCAGCCGTCTCTGCCTGCATCACTACCCTGCCCTTTGCCGTGGCCTCCCTCGGCGTGACCGCCTTGCCGCTGACGTCCACCATCTTTATATTTATAGCCTTTTTTGCCGGCATCTCTAACCTCCCACCTGTGACATCGTCCGTTTTTTCGCCGCCGTTCCCTTTGAAAGCTGGTGCTGTTTCGGTTTGCTCCTGATGGCGCTGGTGATGATCTCCTTCAGTTCCTCGGCGGAGGCACCACGGCGCAGGTGCTGGCGGATGTCCACCTCGAGGTCGCTGAGCAGGCAGGGGCGGAGTTTGCCGTCGGCGGTGAGGCGAAGGCGGTTGCAGTTGAAGCAGAAGTGTTCACTGACGGGGGTGATGAACCCTATGGTACCTCTGCTGTCGGGAAAGCGGTAGTAGCGGGCGGGACCGTTTCCCTGTGGCGGTAGCGACGGCTCCATCTTGCCCAGCTCCTGAAGCCGGTCCATTATCCTCTCTGCGGGCACGAAGCGGTGCGGCGATTGCGCCCTGCCCGTGGAATGTGCCAGGGGTGGATTATCGCCGCCGAAGGGCATAAGCTCGATGAAACGCACGTGCCAGCCTTCGGTGATGCTCAGCCGGGCGAAGTCCAGCACCTCATCATCGTTTACCTCCTCCATCACCACCACATTCACTTTAACCGGGTCAAGCCCGCAGGCTTTAGCCACCTCTATACCTCGGAGCACCGGCTCCAGCCGGCCGCGGCGGGTGATGCGACGGAACCTGTCCGGCTTTAGCGAGTCCAGGCTGACATTCACCCGCCTTAAGCCTGCTTCCTTGAGTTCCCGGGCACAGTCGGCCAGCAGGATGCCGTTGGTGGTGAGGGAGATGTCATCGATGGACGGGACTTCTGCCAGCATAGCCACCAGCTGCGGCAGTCCTGCCCTGACCAGCGGTTCGCCGCCGGTGAGCCTCACCTTGCTTATCCCCAGTGCCGAGGCGGCGCGGACAAAGGTGACTATTTCCTCGTAGCTGAGTATATCCTCGCGGGGCAGGAGGGGGATGCCCTGGGGTGGCAGGCAATAGATACAGCGCAGATTACAGCGGTCGGTAACCGAGATGCGAAGATAGTTTATGGGGCGGTTAAAAGCGTCGGCAACGCCGGTCATATCCTTGCCTCTCTAGCCAGCTTTTCCAGCACCCTGTATGCCTCTCTGGCGGCTTTACCGCGGTGGCTCACCCGGTTCTTCACGTCGAGGGGCAGTTCGGCGAGCGTCCTGTCCAGCTCGGGGAAATAGAACACCGGGTCATAGCCAAAGCCGCCCTCGCCTCTCGGTGCCAGGGCGATGGTTCCGTGACATTCCCTCCGGACGGTCTCCACCCTGCCATCGGGCGTGGCGATGGCGATGACGCAGACGAACCTGGCAGTGCGCTTCTCCGGAGGAACGCCTTCCATCAAAGAGAGCAAGTGCTCCACCCTTTCTTTGTCGGTGGACTTACCGGCGAAGCGGGCGGAGTTTATTCCCGGAAGACCGCCGAGGGCGTCCACCTCTAAGCCAGAATCATCGGCTAATGTTACCAGACGGGCGGTGCTGGCGTAGGTGAGCGCCTTGATCCGGGCGTTTTCCTCGTAACTGCTACCCGTTTCCTCCACTGCCATAAATATCCCCGCCTCCTCGGGGGTGACCAGCCTCCAGGGTAGCCCCTGGAAAAGCATCTGAAACTCCCGTATCTTGCCCGGGTTATTCGTCCCCAGGAGCAGTTTGAGCATATTCTAGATCTTCTGAAACCTGCCGGCGAGCTTTTTGGTTACCTGGGGCATGGTGGTATATTCCATCTCTTCCAGCGGCAGCCGGTGCGGCTCGAAGGGACCGTGGCGGCGGAGCATGTCGGCCATGTCCAGCGCCTCCTTCCGGGCGTTGTCGAACGCCGGGTCATCGAACATATCGAGCGGACCGACCAGTTTACCTTGAGAGAGCTGGAAGCCAAGTGCCACCACTCTGGGAGGACCGTCGAAACGGGAGGGATTGCTCTGTCTCACTGCCACCGGCATCAAAGGACCGTGGTGTGAGCCTCGCATCCACCCCTCCACGATATGTGGGTGAGCGAAGGGTTCCAGTACCTCACCCACAGCGGGGAACTCTCCCTGGGCGCGCACGATGCACACCGGGTCGTCCTTGCCCACATACCTGCCGGCGATGAGTGCCAGCCGCTGTGTTGATGAAACGGCGGCGATGTTGCCGGTATCGCGGTGGTAGACGGCTTTTACGGCGAACCGGCTTGGTGCCCCGAGGAACACCAGCATATCATATATCTCCTCGGGGGCATTGAGCACCACCTTAAGGTGCTCCTTTACATCGTGGACCTCGAAGGCGAAGCCGCAATGCATATTGGGGGCGATCACCAGCCCGATGGTATTGAACGGGTCGGCGAATATCTTATACAGCGGGTAGTTCCAGGCGCCGGAGGCGGTCTTATCTGCCATAAAGATGATAACGGTCTCTGCCTCACGTTCCTCGATCTCCATCTCGGCGACGCCCGGACCCATCCCCTTCACGTTGCCGGAGAAACTATCGGAGAGCAGGTCCTGCCCGGCACCGTGCAGCTTCAGCTTCTTTGCCACCTGGGTGCAGGCGAGGAAGGTGTCCCATGCCAGCTTATGCACCTTCTCATTGTCTACCCCGTGCTGGTGGGTCATTATCAACTGCAGATCATCGCCGCACCTGGTGACATGGTAGTCGATGAGGAAGCCCGATTTTTTGACCTGGGCGAGGCTTTTTTCCGCCTCCTGCAGGACATCGGGGTGGGAGCTGGAGTGCCCCACATAACCGCCGATATCTGCCTTGATGACGCTTAGCGTTATCTTCATCTTGCCTCCTTCTTGAATTTTGCTAAACTACCCCGGACAATGCGCCGCTTCCCGCCTGCCAGGGTGGTATTATATCATCTTTTCTCTATCTCCCACCGCTGCCTGGTTGCAGCGGCCTAGTAGTCTATCCCCTCCCGTGAGGCGATGCCCTTATCATAGGGGTGCTTCACCTTCACCATCTCGGTGACCAGGTCGGCAAGCTCCACCAGCTCCTTTGGAGCGTAGCGCCCGGTGAGGATGAGTTCCACATTCTCCGGCTTCTGCTTGATCAGCTCCACCACCTCTGTGGTGTCCACCAGCCCCCAGGCGGTGGCGATATTTACCTCGTCGAGGATGATGACATCGTAGTTCCCGCTGAGCATTGCCTTTCTGGCGGCGTCGAGGGCTTTCCTGGCCTCCTCCTTATCCTCCGGTCTTACGTTATTGGGGTTGACGAAGTGGCTACCGCCGAAGCGCTCATAGCTCACGTTGGGCAGATGTGCCAGCGCTTTCTGTTCGTTGTAGGGGAAGCCGCCCTTCATAAAATAGATGATGTGGACGCGCAGTCCACATCCTAGAGCGCGCAGGGCTGTGCCCAGAGCTGCGGATGTCTTACCTCTGCCGTTGCCGGTGAAAAGCTCCACCAGACCTTTGAAGTGGGTGTGACCCGCGGGTTTGGTTGACTCGTTTGTCACCGCAGGCAGTTTAACAAAAAGCCAGATTCAGTGTCAAACGATTATACTCGTCCAGTAAATTCGTGACACATTGGTCTTGAGCCCCGGGACCACAGGAGTTAAGCTCGCTTCCCCGCTTGTTTTACCCTCTCCCTTTCCGGGAGAGTCTTTGAAATATGTTTCCCTGGCTGCTGCACAGTCCATTCCTCTCTGCTTGTTTTACCCTCTCCCTTTCTGGGAGAGGGATCGGATGTTAGCCTGCCGTCTGGAACAACTACCCTGCCTCTCTCTTCCAGTACGGGAGAGGGTTAGACCTTCTGGCGAGCCCTCGAAGACCCCCTCTCCCAGTATATGGGAGAGGGTTGAGTTGACCTCTCGAAATCAAACGGATTCGCATACCCTCTCCCAGTATATGGGAGAGGGTTAGGGTGAGGGTAAGCTTTGGTTCCGAATTTACCGCTTGCCTGGCGCGATCCTGGAATAGCCGCTTTTCACCTCCGGTTTCCACTTAAGCTCGAGGTACTGGTCGGTGGTCGGCTCCCAGACGGGCCAGGTGACCACGTCTTTGATATTGGGGTCCCCGGTCCTGGCAAACTGCACCCAGATATTCATCATGAGCTCGGACAGGGCATAATCGTCGGCGGTGAGCCCGGAGTCCTGCTGGCTGGCACCCGAGGGCTTGGCGAAAATCAGGAAGTGCCCCTGGGTATTGATGCTCTCCAGGTCGCCGAAAACGTAGGGGATTTCCAGACCGTGGTAGGCGAGCACCCCTTCTTTCTTCCAGTTGCTTGGCACCTGACTGAATAGGACGGCGTAGGCGTTGACCCCGACGTTCCTCATTCCCTGCAGCCTCTTTACATAGAGACCGATCAACTGGGGCATGACCAGGAAGCTCTTTTCGGCGATTATCTCACCTTCGTTGGCGCAGGTTATCAGCGGGACTTTGTTCTGTTTGCCCTGTGCATAGATATTCTCCGGCTTATCGGGCATGAACCAGCCGTCTACTGCCAGCCTCTCGAAGGCTCCTGAATAGCCGCGCCCGGTGGTGCCGAGCTCTCTGCCAAGCTCCAGGTTCGCTGACACCATTCTCTCCCAGGGGATGGCGCGGAGGGCGGCGAGCACGTCCTTTTCCTCGGCGAGCCCCAACTTCTGTACAAACCTTTCGCCCAGGGACTCTATTTCCTTCAGGTCTTTGGAGCCGAAGTCGACACCGCTCTGGCAGATGGCGCGATGGAACAGCCCTTTAGCCAGCGGGGAAGCTACCAGGGCGTCCACCTTAGCCCCGCCGCCGGACTCGCCGAAGATGGTCACATTCTTGGGGTCACCGCCGAAGGCTGCGATGTTCCGCTGTATCCATTGCAGCGCGGCGATGAGGTCGAGGAACAGGTAATTCCCCGAGACGCGGTTTGGCGACTCCGCTGAAAGTGCCGGGTGGGCAAACAGCCCCATCACGCTCAAACGGTGGTTGACGGTGACCAGGACGACGCCATGCTGGGGGAGGGCGGGCCAGTTATATGTCCTGGTGTTGTGTCCGCTGCCGATGCTGTAGCCCCCGCCGTGGAACCAGACCATCACCGGCAGGCGCTCTGACTTCCGCTTCGCCGGGGTGGTGACGTTCAGGTAGAGACAGTCCTCGCTGTAGGGTCCTGGTGAAAATGGTGTGGCGACCTGCGGTGAAGCGTTGCCGTATTCAGTGCATTGCCGGACCCCGCTCCAGGGGGTGACGGGTTGTGGTGGTCTCCACCTGTTTTCCCCCGCAGTGGACGCCGCGTAGGGGATTCCCCGGTACACGCGCACCTCCTTGCCCGGATCACCGGTCACCGTGCCCGAAATATAGCCGCTATCTATCTTAACCGGGTCGGTGATGAGATCTTCGGCAGAGGAGTCACCCTTGCCGGTGCAGCCACCAAACAGACCGCCGATGATGACGATGGGCAATAACCAGCTCAGCAACAGGAATAATCTGCTATGCCTCCAGTTTCTTGTGGTCATGAGGTTGTCTCCTTTCTGCTGATATTTCGGTCGGTTCCTGATTATTATATCCGATTTCTGCCGGACGACAACTATTTTACACGGACGATAGAAATAATCGTATCCGGCGAAGCGCTTCAGTGCGGCATAAACAAGGGAGGAGGGTTGAAAAATGTTTGACCAAAAGCTTATTGACTTCCAATTGCTGGCGGGTTATACTCTTTTCACCACAAGATGATGGGGGTGTGACATGAAAGTCTCGTGCATTCAGGGGAATCTCAGCAAGGGCTTAAGCATTGTGGGGCGTGCTGTTGCCACCAGGTCCACGTTATCCATAACGCAGAATGTCCTGATTCAGACCGATGGTCAGCGCCTGAAACTATCGGCGACCAACTTGGAGATAGCCATCACCTGCTGGGTGGGTGCCAGGATAGAGGAGGAGGGTGCTATCACCATTCCGGCGCGCTTGCTCACCGAATTTGTCAACTCCCTGCCCAACGAACGCATAGATATGAATTTAAGTCATCGCACTCTCCATCTCCGGTGTCTCCGCTCTGAGGCGCGGATTAACGGGCTTGAAGCCCAGGACTTCCCTCCCATCCCCGTGGTCACCGATGGCATTGCCACCAGGATTGAAGCCGGGCTGTTGAAGGCAGGAATTGAGCAGGTCGCCTTCGCCGCAGCCACTGAAGAGACGCGCCCGGTGCTCACCGGCGTGCACATGGACTTCGATGGGGAGCGGCTGACCATGGCGGCGGCCGACGGTTTCAGGCTTGGCGTACACTATACCACCTTAAGCCAGCCGGTAAAAGAAAAAGGGGCGGTGATAGTACCGGCGCGTGCCCTCAATGAGCTCAACCGCTTCCTTGGTGATGAAGAAGAGCTGGTGGAAATTGCGGTAAACCAGCAGAAGACGCAGATGATGTTCAAGTTTAAAGACATCCACATGGTCTCCCAGCTGATACAGGGCAACTTCCCCAACTACTCCCAGCTCATCCCCCAGAGCTATGTCACCAGGGCGGTGATCGACCGGGCGGAATTTACCCAGACGATAAAGCGGGCATCAATCTTTGCTCGTGATGGCAGTGGCATAATTCGCCTGGAGATAACGCCCGGTGCTGAAGCTGTCGCGGGCAAAATGAAGATCTCCTCCCGTGCTGAAGAGGTAGGTGACACTGTGAATGAGATTGATGCCCGTGTAGATGGTGAGCCGGCGAAGATAGCCTTCAACGCCCGTTATCTTTCCGATGTCCTCGGAGTGATTGAAGAAAAGCAGGTGGCTTTAGAGACCACCACCTCGTCCAGCCCCGGCGTCATCCGCCCCGTGGGCAGCGAAAAGTATGTGCATGTCATTATGCCGATGTTCGTGCAGTGGTAGGAGGTATGCTGGGCGCTGGGTGTGAGGGCTGGTCCTTGCCCTCACCCTAACCCTCTCCCAGAGGGAGAGGGTTTTTAATTTTTCCTACCAAGCTTGTCCAGGCATGCCATGGGCGTCTGGGACGCTCAGAACTCCCAGAGGGAGAGGATTTCACACGGGGGTGCAGGCCGCAGAAGCCTGCAAGCGATTCCTCTCCCTAAAGGGAGAGGATAAGTGTCTCCTATTCCTGCAGCAAACCGCACTTACCACCCTCTCCCAGAGGGAGAGGGTTTCACACGGAGGCACAGGCTGCAGAAGCCTGCAAGCGATTCCTCTCCCTAAAGGGAGAGGATAGGTGAGGGAAGGAGTTTCAGTTCCTTTTGAGGTTTGGTGCACTTTCTAACGGATTGTTCGGTCTCCGTCTCTCCACCGAAACGCATACCTAAACCCGAGAGCCTCTGCCTCCGAGGCAGATTCAACATGGCGTTCCAGCCCTTCTCCCTCTATTAGTGCCGTATCATATTGCTGGTTCCCAGTCCTGTTCAATTTGCCAGTTAGATTTATTCAAGTTTCTCCCAGCACCGTCTACTTTTTCTGAAAGTCTTCCGGTTGGCGTGAGTTCTTCACATTTAGGCCCGAGACGCCGTCTTACTTCCTCATCGAATTCACTTTCTTTTTTCTCCCCGGATGAGTGGCATATTTTTATCTCGTCTAGTTCCTTAACTTCCAAATAGGTTTTAACTAACCAAGGTAAGCCTCGGACTTTTCCCGAGCTAACCGCAGGACTTCTTCTTTTACCTTAGTTGGCTGTTGCACAGCGTCTTGCGGTGTAACCTGCTTCTGGGTATCATGACATTATTTCATGGGGGCATGATAATTAAAAACGACAAGGCTAAGAGAGGCACGACAATCATATAGGCGGGGGGCTTAAATGACCGGAAGCAAAGTCGTTGTCGGACTATTTACTTTTACGATAACGTTGATTTTAGCATGTGCCAATCCAGCACTAACACACGTTGATCTTGGCGACGAGTACACAAAGCAGTCCCAGTGGGAGCAAGCAATCGCCGAGTATACCAGGGCCATTGAGCTTGACCCAAAACTTGCCGTGGCTTACAACAACCGCGCCTATGCTTATTGGTCGTTAGGCCGCAGGACTCAAGCAATAGCCGACCTTGAAATGGTTATGAAAATATCAGCCGACCCTGACCTGACTAGGCTTGCTCGAGAGCTACTACGGCGGCTAAGACAAGGGTGGTAAGATAGAAAGCGCTTTACATCCTGTTTGTGAACCAAAATATGCGTTAGGTTACTTCAAGGTCAGCGATGGGTCTTTGCCCGTGATGGCAGTGGCATAATTCGCCTGGAGATAACGCCCGGTGCTGAAGCTGTCGCAGGCAAAATGAAGGTCTCCGATGTCCTCGGTGTGATTGAAGAAAAGCAGGTGGCGATGTAAGCCGCGGCGTTGCTTTAGGGTAGCCCTCCGCCTATGAGTATGTGTCTTCCGTGCCGTCTGCCTTCAGTCTATGATCGCCGAATAGACCAGGGACTTGAGCTGGCCGCGGAAGTTGAAGGTGTTCGACGGCATCAGTTGGGTGAGGAAGATGACGATGAGGTCTTCAGCGGGGTCGTTCCAGAATATGGTGCTGGCAGCCCCTCCCCAGTAGTATTCGCCGACTGAGCCTATCTGCTGCGTTTTTATCAGGTCGATCACCACGGCAAAGCCCAGTCCAAAGCCGATGCCTTCGTTGGCCGTCTCGCTGAACAGGCTGATGCTGAGCTCGGTGAGGTCCTGGTTTCCCGGCAGGTGGTTCATGGTCATGAGTTTGATCGTCCTGGGGCTGAGAATGCGGACGCCATCGAGCTCTCCTCCGTTGAGGAGCATCTGGCAGAAGCGGCAGTAGTCGGCTGCGGTGGAGACAAGACCGCCACCGCCGGAGAAGAATGTGGGCGGCGTGAGGAACGGACTTTGGGTCGGGTCGTCGACCAGTTGTAGTTTTTTGCTTGAATCGCGGGTGTAGTTTGCCGCAAGGCGGTGCGCTTTTTCCGGAGGGACATAGAAGTCGGTATCTACCATGCCCAGCGGTTCGAAGATGTGGGTCTTGAGGTACTGGTCGAACCTCATGCCGGATATGACCTCTACCAGATAGCCGCAGACATCGGTCGATATCCCGTAGTTCCATCGGGTGCCGGGCGAGAACTCGAGGGGAAGACTGGCCACCTTCTGTACCATCTCTTTTAGCGTGCCCTGACGCAGGTTGAATACTCCCAGCTTCTGGTAGGCTGCGGCGACCTTCGTGCCCGCCTGACCGGACATGCCCATGGACAGCCCCGAGGTGTGGGTGAGGAGGTCACGGATGGTCATATCCCGCTCGGGCGGTCTGGTGATGAAATCGGGGTACTCTCCCGACACGTAGACCTGCAGGTCTTTCCATTCGGGGATGAATTTCTGGACCCTGTCCCCTAGCTGGAAGTGGCCCTGTTCGTAAAGCATCATCAGGGCAACCGAGGTTATGGGCTTGGTCATGGAGTAGATGCGGAAGATGGTGTCCTCGGTCATCGGTCTCTGGCGCTCGTTGTCCCTCATGCCCAGAGGCGATAGGTAAGCCACTTTGCCGCGGCGGGCAACGAGGGTGAGAGCACCGGCGATCTTTTTCGGCGCGATGTATCTGTCCTGCAAATGAGCGTCTATCCTTTTCAGACGCTCGCTGGAGAGACCAACCTGTTCCGGCTTGACGACTTTGATGGTCATGTTTCCCCCTTTTGTTTTTAATACCGGGACCGGCGTAACACCCCTGTTATTGGCGGCAATTATAAGCGAGGGGCTGATAAATGTCCACCTTACTATGAGTAAGCACATGCGATTGACAAATTGTTAACCCCATGCTAGCATAGGTTGTACCTCGATATACGAGGTATGGGGTGGACGGCATGGGTAAGATTGTGATTGTGGTCGACAGCATCGCCTGTGTGCCGAAGGAGGAGATGGAGCGGCACGGGATGAAGATGGTGCCGGTGAACATCTTCTTCAACGGTAAGGTGTACCGTGACCAGATAGACCTCACCCCGGAGCAGGCATATGCGCTCCTGGAGAAGGCGCCCGATTTCTGGAAAAGTTCCGCAGCCTCGCCCGAGGAGTACCTGAAGGTGTTTCAGGAGGTGAGCAAGTATGCTGATGGTGTACTGGTGGTCACCCTGTCTTCCAAGCTGAGCATGTTCTATAGCAGCGCACTGCTGGCGAAAGACATTATGGCTGAAAAGATGCCGGGACTGAAGATTGAGGTGGTGGACAGCAGGTCGGCGGCTGCCGCCGAGGGGCTTATCGCCCTGGCAGCTGCTAGAGCTGCAGAAGAGGGGAAAAGCCTGAATGAGGTAGTGGAGGTGGCGGAAAGGGTGAAGCAGAAGGTGAGGTTCATCGGTCTGCTGGAGACCATCCGCTATGTCTATCGCACCGGCAGGGTACCGAAAGTGGCCTCAGAGCTGGGGTCGGTGCTATCGGTGAAGCCGCTGCTGGTGAGTTCTAACGGGGGGATCCATTTCGGCGGAATGGTGCGCAGCCGACAGAGCGGGATCGAGCGGATTTTGCGGATGATGAAGGACAGCTTGCAGGGCGCCAGGGCGGTGCATTGCGCGGTGATGCATGCTGCCTGTCATGAGGAGGCGGAGAGGCTTAAGGAGAGGATCGGCAGAGAGTTCAACTGCGTGGAGCTGTTTGTCACCGATTTTAGCCCGGTGATGGGCTACGCCACCGGGAAGGGGACGCTGGCGGTGGCATTCTATGGAGAGGACTGAAGTCCTTGGCTGATATCTGGGTGATATTTCTGGGCTATCTGCTGGGGTCTATACCTTCGGCACGGATGGTGGCTAAGATGGTGGGTGGCATTGACCTGTGCCAGGAGGGTGACGGGCGGATAAGCGCTGCCGCCGTTTACCGTCGGCTGGGACCGCTCCCGTTTCTGGCGGTGGTGGCGATGGACGTGGGTAAGGGCGCACTGGCGGTGAGCAGCGCCCGACTGGTGAGCGATTCTACGATGGTAAGGCTGGTCACCGGCGCGGTGGCGGTGGTGGGGCATAGCTGGTCGCCATTTTTGAGGTTCCGCGGCGGGCTGGGTGCCACCGTGATCTTTGGCGTGCTCGCCGGGCTGATGATCAAGGAGTTTCTCATCGCTGGCGCCTTCGCGCTGGTGCCGTTTCTGGTGACCAGGAAGTCGGGCTTGAGCACGGCGATAGTGATCGTGGCATTGCCCGCGGTGCTGCTCGTTGAGAGGCAGCCGTGGTACCTGGTGGTGTATCCGCTGGGGCTGATTTCGTTTATGCTGCTGAAGAAGCTGCAATTGAGGTGGACCGCGGCGCATCGGGAGGTGGACAAAGACGTGGGCGAAATAAGGGAAGTGCTGCCCTGACCACGATGGCAGAGTTATTGACATGGCAGGAGCCATGGACTATTCTAAACAGCGGACGGTAGCAAGGTAGGACAAGTTGGTAATCGGATACTTTGCATTGCTGGCGGTGGCGGCCTTTCTGCTCGGTGCCTGTCCTTTCTCCCTATGGATCGGTAGATGGCTTCTGGAGAGGGATATCAGGGGCTATGGCGATGGCAATCCCGGGGCGTACAATGTGTTCCGGGCCGGGGGGCGGAAGTCGGGCGTACTTGCCCTGGTGGCTGATATCGGCAAAGGGGTGCCGTTTGTTTATCTCGCCTGCTATGTGCTCCTGCTGCCGATGGTGCTGGTGATGGGGGTGGGGCTGGCGGCGATACTGGGACATGCTTATTCCCCGTTTCTCGGTTTCAAGGGCGGCAAGGCGCTGGCGGTGACCGGCGGGGTGTTGCTCACCTTACCGCAGCATGAGATGGTGCTCTCGGTAATCGTCTTCTTGCTGCTGGCTTTTCTGTTTGTCCAGGGGGATGCCTGGCGGGTGATGTTCGGGCTGAGCGCCTCGCTGATCTATCTGGTGGTGAGCAAGGGGATGGCGCTGGAGCCGCTGTTCATGCTCTGCGTGCTGGTGATAATAGCGATAAAGCATCTTAAGGAGCTGCGCACCACCACGCCGGCATTCGGTGGTGTGGTGGGGAATTTATGGCGCACCCGGAAGGCAGGAGTGTAAGGAGATGGACACGCTGTACCAACTGGTGGTAGCTGTCTTTTTGTTCATCTTTTTCGGCAATTTGATGTTGAATTTGCGGATGTTGCGGCGTCCGCGGGAGGATGCCCCGCTCCCCGAACCGACGCCGTTGGTCTCGATACTCATCCCGGCGAGGAATGAGGAGGTGAATATAGGTAACTGTCTGGAGTCGCTGCTGGCACAGGACTATCCCAATTTTGAGATCATTGTGCTGGACGATAATTCGGTGGACAGGACGGCGGAGATAGTGCGGGAGGTGACGGCAAGGGACGAGCGGGTGCGGTTGATAAGGGGCAAGCCGCTCCCCGAGGGCTGGGCGGGAAAACCGTTCGCCTGCTACCAGCTAGCCCAGGAGGCGCGTGGCGACTGGTACCTGTTTGTGGATGCCGATACGGTGCACCAGCCGAATATGCTGCGCTCGGTGATGGCTGAGGCGCTGGAGACGGGACCGTGGCTGCTGTCAGGGTTCCCCAGGCAGCTGGCCTGCTCGGTACCGGAGAAGGTGGCGATGCCGCTGATGTACTTCATCATCATGAGCTGGCTGCCGTTATGGTGGTCGCAGCGCTCCGAGGAGCCTAAGCCGTCGCTGGCGATCGGACAGTTCCTGCTTTTCCCCAGGGAGGCTTACTGGAAGATAGGCGGACATGAGGCGGTGAAGTCGAGGATCCTGGAGGATGTGTGGCTGGGGATGGAGGTGGTGAGGTATGGCGGGCGGCATGAGGTGGTGGACCTGTCCTCGCTGGTCTCCTGCCGGATGTACCGCGATGTGGGCGGCATCTGGGAGGGGTTTGTGAAGTGGATATATTCGGTGGCGGGGCTTTCCCGGCTGGCGCTGGTGGGGCTGCTGATAGCGGGCATAGTGTTCTGCCTGGCGCCGTTCTACTGGCTGTGGAACGCCTATTTCGGCGAAACGGCGCCCGCTAACTGGCGCTATATAGTGATAGCGCAGGTGGTGCTGATATTCCTCATCCGCTGGATGGTGGACAAGCGGTTCAAGCAACCGCTTTTGTCCACATTGCTGCACCCGGTGGCGTTTTCTTTTCTGGTGGGGGCAGGGTTCTATGGTGGCTGGCGGGAGGTGGTGAATCGAGGGGTGCGCTGGAAGAACCGGCTTTACAGCGGGAGCTCGGGCGTTAAGTAGCGCCCTCGATGAGCTCCTGCCACAGCGCGGTCACCCTGGCTTCAAGTTCCTCAAGCGGGCAATCGGTGTTGATGACCACATCGGCGTGCTTCGCCTTTTCCTCTGAGGGCATCTGCTGGCTTAGACGGGCGAGTATCTGTTCCTCATAGAGTCCACGGGCTTTCTTCAGCCGCTGGACTATGGTCTCCTCCGGCGACACGGTGACCCAGACTTTGTCCACAAGGGGGGTCCAGCCGGCTTCGATGAGCAGGGCAGCCTCGAGGACGACGGCTTTGACGCCCTGCTGGCGGTAACCGGCGATCTTCTGTTCCGCCACGCGGTACATCCTGGGGTGCATTATGCGGTTGAGCGTGGCGAGCTTTTCTGGGCTGGAGAAGACGAGCTGTGCCAGCTTGTGGCGGTCTATCTCACCTTCCTTTGTGAGGAAGGATGTCCCCAGGGCGGAGATGATGTCGCGGTATGTCTCGGTGCCGGGCTTGAGGAACTCATGTCCTAGCTCGTCGGCGTTGATGACGGCGGCGCCGAGGCGGGCGAGCATCTGCGACACCGTGGTCTTGCCGGTGCCGAAGTTTCCGGTGAGTCCGATGACCACTGTCTTCGGGGGCATATAACCCAGACCTCAGACGAAGGCGGAGATGCCGAGCATCTCTCTGCCGATGATGAGTTTTTGTATCTGGCTGGTGCCGTCGGGGAAGGTGAGGGTGCGGGCATCGCGGAAGTAGCGTTCTACGGAATGCTCCTCGGAGATGCCATAGGCGCCGTGCACCTGAATTGCCTGTGAGGTGACCTGCACCGCCATCTCGGTGCTGAAAGCCTTAGCCATGGAGGTCTCTTTGAACGGCACCTCGCCCTTGCCGATGAGGTACATGGCGCGGTAGCAGAGGAAGCGGGCGGCATCGGTCATGATCGCCATATCGGCGATCATCTGCTGGACGAGCTGGAAGCTGGCGATGGGTCTGCCGAACTGTTTGCGCTCGCGGGCGTATTTGACGGCGGCATCGAGGGCTGCCTGGGCGACGCCGACGGCGCCGATGCCCACAGCCACCCTGAGCTTTGCCAGCTCCACCAGTGCCACGGCATAGCCGTTGCTTTCCTTTCCGATGAGGTGGGAGCGGGGGACAGGACAGTCCTGGAAGTTGAGCTCAGAGGTGGGGCAGGAGCGGCAGCCGAGTTTGGGCAGCTCCCTGGCGGTGAACGGTGAGCTGGCTTTGTCCACCAGGAGGCAGACGATCCCCCTCATGCCCAGGCTGCGGTCGGTGGTGGCGAAGACCACAGCCAGATCGGCGATGCCACCGTTGGTTATCCAGGTCTTGGTGCCGTTGAGAAGATAGTGGTCACCTTGGGGCGTGGCGGTGGTGGCGATATCTCGGGCGCCGGAGCCGACGTCGGGCTCGGTAAGACAGAAGCAGGTTATTTTTTCCAGGGAGAGTATCTGCGGTATGTACTTCTTTTGCTCTTCGGTGCCGTGCTGGACAAGTATGGGGAGCACAGATCCGTCCTGAATCATGGCGACCATCGCCAGGCTGAGGTAGGCACGGGCGAGCTCCTCGCCGAGTACGGCATAGGAGACGAGGTCGAGGTTGTGTCCACCATATTGTGGGGGTAGGGTGGCGCCGATGTAGCCCAGGGGCAATAACTTGCGCAGCAGGTCTACGGCGACATTGCGGGGGAGGGGGTGATATTTGCGGTCATACTCATCGGCGATGGGGACTATCTCTTTTTCCATGAACTCACGGGCGTTTTTCTGTAGGAGTTTTTGCTCCTCGGTGAGTTCCAGTATCATGGTGACCCCCGATGTTTTGAGGCAATTGTATATGAAGAGGGAGGGGAATGTCTAGCTGTCACCCTCACCCTATCCCTCTCCCTCAAGGGAGAGGGGGTAGGCACCGAACCAAGGTGAGAAGCTGTTCCGATGGCTCTTCTCCTCAAGGGAGAGGGGATAGGCACCGAACCAAGGTGAGAAGCTGTTCCGATGGCTCTTCTCCTCAAGGGAGAGGATAATGATGCCGATGGGGCGATGTGTTTTCTGCCCGCCCCTATTTTTGTGAGCGAGATATGCTATGAGAAAGTGCTATAATTGTATAGGCGGTGCGGCGATGGTAGAAGCCCGGCTCTATGAGAAGCTTCCCGGGAACAGAGTGCGCTGTAATACCTGTCAGTGGCGGTGTGTTCTGGGCGATGGTAAGTACGGTGTGTGCGGGGTGCGGCGTAACAGCGGCGGTGTGCTCGAGGTACTCAACTATAGTCTCGCCTCCTCAGTGGCGGTGGACCCGATTGAGAAGAAGCCCCTGTTCCATTTCTTCCCCGGTAGCTATGCGCTCTCGCTGGGCACCTGGGGGTGCAATTTCCACTGCAAGCACTGCCAGAACTGGCAGATATCCTGTGTGGAGGAACCGGCGGAGATGACGGGGGAGTCGAGGAAGATGACGCCGCAGGCAGCGGTGCAACTGGCGAAGCAGCGCGACTGCACCAGTATCACCTGGACGTATAACGAGCCCACCATCTGGTTTGAGTATACCCTGGACTCGGCGAAGCTGGCTAAGGAGGAGGGGCTTTACACTGGCTACGTGACCAACGGTTATATCACCCCGGAGGCGCTGGACACCATCGGTCCCCACCTCGATGCCTGGCGGGTGGACGTTAAAGGCTTTTCAGACAGGCTCTACCGCGAACTGGCAAAGATAACGAGGTGGCGCAGCATACTGGAGATGGCGAAGCGGGCACAGGTGAAGTGGGGGATGCACGTGGAGGTGGTGACCAATATAATACCTACCATGAATGACGACGATGAGCAGCTCACCGCCATTGCCACCTGGATACGGGACGAGCTGGGGGAACTGACGCCGTGGCATGTGACCAGGTTCTATCCGCACTATCGGCTGGGGCACTTGCCGCCGACGCCTATAGCCACGCTGGAGAGGGCTTATGAGATCGGCAAAAAGGTGGGGCTGCGGTTTGTCTATCTGGGGAATGTACCCGGTCACAGCGCCGAGAATACGGTATGTTATTCCTGCGGCAGGGTGGCGGTGCAGAGGTTCGGCTATGGGGTCAACCCCACGGGTTTGAACGGGTCGAAATGCAAGTACTGTCGGGCCGAACTGAATATCAAAACCGAAGGCTGGAAACGACGCTACTAATCAAGCAAGGGAGGGCAGAGATGGTGCGACAACCGGTAGTTGCTGGGCAGTTCTATCCCGGCACGGCAGAGGGCTTAAGGGCGATGATAACTAGGCTGGTGGAGGTGGGGGCAAAGCGGGAGGAGGCGCTGGGGGTGGTGATACCACATGCCGGCTATGTATACTCGGGGTATGTGGCGGGGGCGGTGATATCGCGGATAAAGCTTAAGGACGTGTTTATCATCATGGGACCCAACCACACCGGCATGGGCAAGGCTTTTGCCATCATGGCCGGGGGGACCTGGCGAACGCCGCTGGGGGATGTGGAGATAGACTCGAGGCTGGCGAAGATGGTGCTAAGTGAAACGGAGCACCTGGAAGACGATGACGTCGCCCACCTATTCGAGCACTCGATAGAGGTGCAGGTGCCTTTCCTGCAGTATTTCCTGCCCGAGGTGCGCATCGTGCCGATGGTGTTATCCCATGCCAGGCTGGCGGTCTACAGGGAGATAGGCGGGGCGCTGGCAAGGGCGGTGAAACAGTACGGCGGCGGGGTGGTACTGCTTGCCAGCAGCGATATGACGCACTACGAGCCGCACGAGTCGGCCAAAAAGAAGGACAGTCAGGCAATTGAAGCTATCTTAAAGCTGGACGAGGAGGAGCTAATGCGGCGGGTAACCGAGCTGGATATCTCCATGTGCGGCTATGCGCCGGTGGCATGCCTGATCGCCGCTTGCAAGGAGCTGGGGGCAAAGACAGCGGAGCTGGTGAAATATCAGACCAGCGGCGACACCTCCGGAGACTATCGGCGTGTGGTAGGCTACGCAGGAGTAATAGTAAAATGGAATACAGTATAGCAGAGCTACATCCCCTGGTGAAGCTGGCTAAGGAGGCAGTGGAGAATTATGTGCGCCACCGGAAGGTGGTAAAACCGACCGAGCTGACGGCGGAGATGCGGGGTCGGGCGGGTGTGTTCGTCTCTCTAAAGAAACGGGGTCAGCTCAGGGGGTGCATCGGTACCTTCCTGCCTACCCGGGAGAATATCGCCGAAGAGGTGGTGGCTAATGCCATCAGTTCCGCTACCCACGATCCCCGTTTCTATCCGGTGACGCTCGATGAGCTCGGGGAGCTGGAGTACAGTGTGGACGTGCTCTCCGAACCGGAGCCGGTCGACGATATAAGCCAGCTCGACCCGAAGAAGTACGGCGTCATCGTGGAGAGTGGCTATCGCCGGGGGCTGCTGTTGCCCGACCTAGAAGGGGTGGACACGGTGGAGGAGCAGATAAGGATATGCCGGGCTAAAGCGGGCATCGACCTTGAAGAGCCGGTGAAACTCTACCGTTTTACCGTGAAAAGGTACCGGTGAGGCTGGTACTGTTGACATAATCAACAAATTGTGCCATAGTGGAGGCGATGAAAAGACGGTCTGACCGCACTGACTTAAAGTTAAAGGAAGGAACGGGAACATGAAACTGCTGGTTATCGGCATCGGTGACTGTGGTTGTCGCATTGCCCGCGAGTTTGCCGAACTCAACAGGATAGCGAAGTCGGAGCGGCGCGTTGACATAATCACCTGCGCCTACGGGATAAACAATGATGAGGCGGCGTTGGGCGAGATTATCGGCAAACAGGCACCGGAGTTGTTCAAGCCGGTGCCCATTCGTGGTTCGCTGGTGATGGACAAAAGCAGCGAGGCGGGGGCTGAGGTGATGAGGCAGGAGAGCGAGCGAGTGATGCTGGCATTGAGGCTGGGTGCCTTTGTGGAGACCGATGCCTTCATGCTGGTGGCGGCGGCTGGCGGTACGTTGGGCTCGGGTGGGGTCTCGGTGCTGGCGCGGTTGCTCAAGGAGCGTCGTGCCGGAAAGCCGGTGTATGCACTTATAGTGCTGCCCTTCGAGACGGAACTTGATGACCCACGTATCGTGCAGAACAGCGCCGTGTGCCTTAAGTCGATAAACCGCGTTGCCGATGCGGTGATACTGGTGGACAATGGGGGATTGGGGACTGAGACCACGGTGATGCCGGTGGAGGCTATGGAAAAGGCGAACAAGGAGATAGTCTATCAGTTCTATGATTTACTCTGTGCCGGAGAGATGGCGGGTCCGAAGTATGCCGGTGGCAAGGTGCTGGATGCCGGTGACATCATTCAGACGTTCGCCGGCTGGACATCCATCGGCACAGGGAAGGCACCTCTGGGCACACCGCTTTTGCCGTGGAAGCGGACGGAGACGTTCGACGAGAAGGGTTCAGAGACCCTCCGGGCGATAGAGGCGATGAATATGGCACTGATGCGCCTTTCTGTGGACTGCAAGCTGGAGGATGCCGGCAGGGCGTTGTTCCTGATCTCGGCGCCGCCGAGACAGGCCAATGTGGATATGATAAAGGTGCTGGCCAACAGGATGAGGGAGCTGGCACCCAATGCGGAGTTGAGGAACGGTAGCTTTTTCGGTGCCAAGAACTTTGTCCAGGTCACAGTTGCGGTCTCCGAGCTCATCTATCTGGACAGGGTGAGGACGCTGTACGAGAGGGCTGCAAAGCTGAGTAGCGTTGCCGGTGATGGGCCACCGGCGGAGTGAGATGACGCTTTTTGACCTCGGGAAGCTGGAGCCGCAGGGGGAAAGGGTGGTGGGCGAGGATGTCCCATCTTCAGAGATGCCTCTTGCCGCCAGGATGAGGCCGCGCAACTTCGACGAATTTGTGGGGCAGGAGCATCTGGTGGGGAAAGGGCGGGTGCTGCGCCGGTGCATCGAAGCCGATGAGTTGCCATCGATGATCTTCTGGGGGCCGCCGGGCAGCGGCAAGACCTCGTTAGCTTACGTTATTGCCAACGTCACCAGGTCGCATTTCAGCCCCATGAGCGCGGTCAGCGCTGGGGTCTCCGACCTGCGACGTGTGATTGAGGAGGCGAAGCAGCGGCGCAAGACGGGGCAGCGCACCATCCTGTTTATCGACGAGATTCACCGGTTCAATAAGCTGCAGCAGGACGCCGTTTTGCCCTTTGTGGAGAACGGTGTGGTGACCTTGATCGGTGCTACCACGGAGAACCCGTCGTTTGAGGTCATCTCAGCACTGCTGTCGCGGTGTCGTGTGTTCACCCTGAACTCCCTGTCGGACGACGAGGTGCGCCTTATCGTGGAGCGGGCGATTAAGGACCGGGAGCGGGGGCTGGGGAAGCTGGGGGTGGAGGTGGCAAAGGAGGCGCTGGATCACCTGGTGGTGATGGCTAACGGCGATAGCCGGGTGGCCCTGAATGCGCTGGAGATGGCGGTGAAGGCGACGCCGCCGGATGCTGAGGGTAAGCGGCATATCACCCTCCCGGTGATAGAGGAGGCGTTGCAGCACCGCGCCCTGCTCTATGATAAGAGCGGCGACCAGCATTATGACCTGATCTCGGCGTTGCATAAATCGCTACGCGGCTCCGACCCGGACGCTGCCCTTTACTGGCTGGGCAGGATGCTGGAGGCGGGGGAGGACCCGCTGTATATCGCCAGAAGGTTGGTGCGCTTCGCCTCTGAGGACGTGGGCATGGCTGACCCGCAGGCGCTGGTGGTGGCGGTGGCGGCACAGCAGGCGGTGCATTTCGTGGGCATGCCCGAGGGCAACCTGGCGCTGGCACAGGCGGCGGTCTACCTGGCTACGGCGCCGAAGAGCAATTCACTGTACCGGGGCTATTCTAAGGTGCAGGAGGACGTGGAGCAGACCCGCAATGACCCGGTGCCGCTGCACCTGCGCAATCCGGTGACGGGGCTGATGCGGTGGTTGGGCTACGGGAAGGGCTACAAGTATGCCCATGACTACCCCGACCATTTTGTCGAGCAGCAGTACCTACCTCCGCGGCTGCAGGGGAAGCGCTATTACCTCCCCGGAGAGCTGGGCTATGAAAAGGAGGTGGCTGAACGGCTGGAGAAGTGGTGGGGGAAGAAGGTGGAGGAGAGAGAGAAAGAGAAGGGGAAAGGATGAAGCGGGAAAGGGCGTCTTTCTACTGCGGGAAGTTTAAGCTGGAGGGAGTGTACTGTCTCCCCGATGGTGACGGACGTTTTCCTGCGGTGGTGGTGTGCCATCCCCACCCGCTCTACGGGGGCTCCATGGACAATAATGTCGTCCAGGCGATAGGCTCGGCGCTGGTGGAGCGTTCCCTGGCGGTGCTGATGTTCAATTTCCGCGGTGTGGGTGGTAGCCAGGGCGCCTTCGGTGGAGGTGAGGGGGAGCAGGAGGACGTCAGGGCGGCGCTAGACTGGCTGTGCTCTCAGGCTGAGGTGGACGGGGCGAGGGTAGGGCTGGCGGGCTACTCCTTCGGGGCTGCGGTGGCACTGGCGGTCGCCTGTAGCGATCAGCGGGTCAAGGCGGTGGCGCTGGTCTCGCTGCCGCTGATGGATGAGGCACAGGTAGTGCGGTCGCAGTCAGCCTTAGGCGGTTGCAGCATACCCAAGCTGCTGGTCTGCGGAGGAGAGGACTTCGTGGTGCCGATGGAGGCATTGGGACGGCTGGTGGAGCGGACGGCAGAGCCTAAGGAGGTCAGGGTCATCCCCGGGGCTGACCATTTCTGGTGGGGGGATGAGGGAGCGGTGGCGCAGACCGTGGCTGACTTTTTCTGCCGTCATATCGGGTGAGGGGGGTTATTGTCCCCGCCGCAGCTCGGAGATACGCTGTCTGGCGGCGGTCACCAGCGATTGGTCCTGTGATATCTCGACCACCTTGTTGAAATCGGCAATAGCCAGACTGGTTTGACGAATGCGGGCGTAGGCATTGCCCCGGTTGAAGTAGGCCAGAGGATATTCAGGATTGAGCTCGATAGCTTTGTTGAAGTCGGCGATGGCGAGGTCGTGCTGGTCCTTGTGGCTATAGGCTGAGCCACGGTTATTGTACGCTTTGGCGAAGTCCGGCTTGAGCTCGATGGCTTTGGTAAGGTCGGCGATGCCTTTGTCCCACTGCTCCAGTGCGTTATAAACGGTGCCGCGGTTGTAATAGGCTTCGACCAGCCCGGGGTCAAGCTCGATAGCTTTGGTGAAGTCGGCGATGGCCGGCTCCATTTCCCCCTTTGAGCCATATTCGATGCCCCGCTGGTTGTAGATCAGCGCCATCTCCTGCTGGAGCTGTTGCTTTGACGCCGGGTCGAGCCCTATGATCTTCTCTAAGTCGGCGATGGCCAGCCCCCATTCTCCCTGCACGCGGTATACCAGACTGCGATTGTAGTAGGCGATGGCATAGTCTGGCTTGAGGTATATCGCCCTGTTAAAATCGTCGAGCGCGGAGTCGAGCTGGTCAACATCGGTGTAGACTGAGCCGCGGTCGTTGTAAGCCATAAAATTGGAGGGGTCGAGCTCGATGCATTTGGTAAAGTCGGCAATCGCCTTGTCCAAGTCACTGGTAAAGCGGTAGACCAGACCGCGGTTGTAGTAGGCCTCTACCAGCTTGGGGTCAAGTTCAATGGCTTTGCTCAGGTCAGCAATGGCTTGCTTGGCGTCTCCCTTGTTAGCATAAGCCCAGCCGCGGTTATTATAGGCGGTGGCGGCTTTGGGGTTGAGCTTGATGGCGGCGCTGAACTCGTTTATGGCCTCATCCCATTTTTCCTGGGAGGCGTAGAGTGTCCCCTGTTCTATGTGCTGTTTCCATTCAGCCTCTCCGGCATCGGAGGACGGCGCCTCCCGCGAGCAGGCGGGCAAAAGGCACACCAGAGATAGTACCAGACAGGTAACGGCGAGAAGGCCGGCTATTCTATACTTCATCATCACTCCTTATAAGCGGCAAAAGACCGTTTTTGGCAGTCCAGTATAACATATCCCCAGGGATAACTGAAGTTTACCCCGTCTAACTTATAAACACGGGACCGACTTCGCCGATACTATGGTCCCCTCTGCCTCGATAGGAGGCTGTAGAGCCTACTGAATCTGGCAATCTCCAACTATGGTCCCCTCTGCCTCGATAGGAGAGGATGGCGACATTACAACCCCCTCCCTCTGGGAGAGGATGGCGACATTACGACCCTCTCCCCCTGGGAGAGGGGTAGGGTGAGGGCTAAGGCAGACGACAGCCTTGACTTGCAGTGATAGAACGTTTGTACTATCATAATGGGCATGGGCAAGTTACTGGTGTTAGCGTTACAGCGGCGGAGGTATGATGTGGCGGCGCATGTGCTGGTATACGGGCTGGTGAAGGCGCGGCTGGAGCGAGTGAATCATGGTAGCAGACGGGAGCGGAGACAGCGGAAAGAAAAAGTCTAGCTTCTACAGCAGGGCGCTGGACGAGGCTGAGCGGCTGGAGTTCGAGGAGGCGAGGGGGATGGAGGGGCTGGACGAGGAGATCGCCATCCTGCGCTTAAAGTTGCGCTCGCTCATCGAGGAAGGTCCGCAGAACCTGCGCCTTGCCCTGGACACCGCCAGCACCATTGCCCGACTGGTGCGCACCCGCTACAACATCTCCAAGGAGCAGAAAAAGTCGCTGAAGCAGGCTATCACCAAGGTGCTTACCGAGATAGCTGTCCCCCTGGGCGTCAAAGCGCTGGTGAAGTAGTCAGATGCAGCTCAGGTCCTACCAGCAGGAGGTGGCACGGGCGGTGCTTGCCAGCATCGAGGGCAACCTGGGGCTCACCTTCACCGTGGAGATAGCCAGGCAGGGCGGCAAGAACGAGCTTTCTGCCCACCTCGAGGTGCTGCTGCTCACCATGTTCATCTCCCGCGGCGGCAGCGGTATCAAGTGCAGTCCCACCTTCAAGCCGCAGACGCTCATCTCCATGGGGCGGCTGAAGGAGAGGCTGGACGAGTACGGCTACGGCGGCATCTGGACCACCGAGGCGGGATACATAGTGCGGCTGGGCAATGCCCGCTGGGTATTCCTTTCGGCGGAGGAGACGAGCTCGGTGGTGGGGCATACCGCCGAGATACTGCTGGAGGTGGACGAGGCACAGGACGTCTCCAGGGAGAAGTACACCAGGGACTTCAGGCCGATGGCCTCGGCGCACAACACCACCACCGTCCTTTACGGTACCACCTGGGACGACTCCACGCTGCTGGAGGAGGTGAAGCAGGTGAACCTGGAGCTGGAGAGGAAGGACGGCATAAAGCGGCATTTCCGGTATGACTGGCAGGAGGTGGCGAAGCATAACCCCTCCTACCTGAAATTCGTGGAGGCGGAGAGGGAGAGGCTGGGTGAGGACCATCCCCTGTTCCGCACCCAGTACGCGCTACTGCCCATCAGCGGGGGCGGTGGTTTCTTAAGCCCGTTGCAACTGGCTGCCCTCAAGGGCGAACACCAGAGGCAGCGCCTGCCCGAGACGGGCAGAACTTATGTGGCCGGCATCGACTTCGCCGGCGAGGCTGAGCAGCCCGAGGCGGAGAAGCTGTTGCGGAAAAGCAGGGATGCCACCGTGGTCACCATCGCCGAGGTGGTGATGCCGGCTGGTGAGGCGCCGAGACAGCCGCTGATAAAGGTGGTGGAGCACTACTCCTGGGTGGGCAGAAGGCATAGCGATTTGCTGGCTGAGCTGATGAGGCTGCTTAAGGAGGTGTGGCAGGTGGGGTGCGTGGTCTGCGATGCCACCGGCGTGGGCGAGCCGCTTGTCAGCCTGCTGAAGAGCGCCCTGGGCAGTCGGGTGCAGCCGTTCAAGTTCAGCCAGAAGACGAAGTCGGAGCTTGCCTTCGACCTGCTGGCGGCGGTGAATTCGGGCAGGCTGAAGGTCTACCGTCAGGACGGTTCCGAGGACTACAGCGAGCTTATGGAACAATTATATCGTGCCCGTCAGATATACAGACCGAATCGGACGCTGGACTTCTTCGTCGACCCTGCCGATGGGCACGATGACTATCTGATGAGCCTGGCGCTGGTGGTGCAGGCAGCTAAAAGTCCGGCGCCCAGGAAGGCACAGGGGATGATGCGCAGCTAGCTGCTGTACAGCGCTCCGCCGTTTTAGATGAGGCTGGGCAGACCTTTGGCCGCCTCTTCCATATCGCGCAGACGGCTGCTGGTCTCCCTGATGCGCTCCTTCTGCGTCTGGGCGAAGGCGGTAGCCCTGTCGTAGTAGTCGCGTATCTTCTGCACGAAGGCGAGCTGGGAGAACATGATGGTGACGTCTACGGTAGAGCCATCCCTGGGGAAGTCGCCTGCCCTGATGACGGCGTTCTCCGCCAGCTCGCGGAGGTAGTCACCCAGCCCCTTGGCGATGTCCATGGACATATCCCTTGCCGGGGCTGCCAGCAGGTAGAGGGCCCTGCCGGCGTCCTCGGGGCTGATGCCGATGGAGAGCTCGCTGATGGCGGCGTCCATCGCCTGCATTGCCCTCAGCGTCTCGTCGCTCTTCTCTTTATAGCTCACCTTAGCCAGTTGCCAGGGGAAGCGGAAGCCGCGGGGTATTTCAGCGTGCCCGATGCCTATGGCAGTCCAGCCATCGATGGACTGCATGATGTCGCCGGCATCGAGCACCTTGGCGCCGACGTGTTTGAACTTGACCACCTCGCCGGCGCACATCAGATCATAGAACGGCTCCACTATCTGGGCGTTGATGCGGTTGAGGTTCATAGCCAGGCTGGCGTCCTTGCGCACATAGCGCTGGTTGTCAGCCAGAAATACACCGTCGGCGACGGAGTGGATTGACTTGAGACAGGTAGCGGTGTTGTACACGCTGCGCAGCTCGGTCATCTCCTCATGTTCGAAGGGGAGGACGACCAGCGCATACACCGGCTTGCCCACATACCTTTCCTTGAGCATCTGGGCGATAACGGAGATGGCGCCGGACCCGGTGCCGCCGGCAGCGCCGGCGATGAGCAGGAAGGCATGCGAGCGGTAAAAATCGGGCGCCGCCCTGACGGCATCGATAACCTTGTCGCCGTCCTCCCGGGCAAGCTCAGCGCCCATCTCATTTATCTTGCCCACGCCGTGCCCCCAGGTCTTGCGCCCGCCGATGAGTATTCGGTGCATGTAGTCGGAATTAATATAGGCCAGGCCGGTAAGGTCGGTCTGGTCTGTGTTCACCGCGTAGACGCCGGTAACGATGTTGATACCCCAGTGGGACTGAGCCCGCTTATTCAGGCGGACAAACTGGTCAGCTACCCTGGAGCCACATTGTCCCAGTCCAATAACCATTAGTCTCATGTCACAACCTCGCTTTCTCTGTCGTTATGTCCAGTAACCTAGCTTATATTCAATTTTCTCCATATTAAGCCATAATGAGCGTATTGTCAAGTTTAGCTTCAGTCTCCGAGGTCTCCGCTGCGGACGACGTATACGATACGCCAGACGATTATAATGAACAGGGAAGCCCCCAGGGCGATGACGGCGATGAGCCACCACTGCATGGCGCTGATTTCCAGCAACTGCGGCGTTGCCCATTCGCTTTGGTTGCCGGCGCCATCGGCTGCTTTCACCCGCCAGTAGTACTTGCCCCGGGAGAGCGCCTCTTTTTTGCTCAGAGTGTACTCTGAGGCGCTGAGCTCATCCTTGCGCAGCACCACGCCGGAGAAATCGCTGGTGGGGCTTATCTCCAGGGTGTAGTAAACGCCGCTGGGATCGGTGACCTCCTCCCAATCGAAGCTGACCACGGTCTTACCGATGATGCCCAGCCTGCTGCCGGCTTCGGGTGAGAGGGGACGGGGTGTCGGCGGCGGGGTGGACTCCACGGTGAACTTCACCGATGATACCGACATGGTGGCATCAGCCACGGTGATGGTATGGTCGCCGGACCTGGACGGCGGCACCTTGAACCTGACGGCGAAGTTGCCCTTGGTGTCGGTGGCGGCGGAGGTTGCCACCTGGTTACCATCGTAGCTGATTATCAGCGCCTGGCTGGCGGCAAAGCCCGTGCCGCTGAGCATCACCTCCTCTCCGACGGCGCCGGAGGTGGGGTTGAGCTCCACCTTGGGGGACACCACCACCATTACCTCCGGTACCTCACCGGGCTTGTTGACGCTTCCCGAGGCTGCGATGGCGTGTTTACCTTTAACCGTCGGCGGCACCGTTATCTTGGTGGACCACGACCCTTTGGCGTCCGCCACTATGTTGCTGGCGAGCTGGGTGCCGTCGAAGGTGATCTTGATGTCGCTCTCGTTGGCTTCGAAGCCGATGCCGTTGACCCACAGACTGTCGCCCACGTAGATGGCGTCGCCCAGGTATCCCGAAGCCGGTTCCACCTTTATCACCGGAGAGACGGTGAAGCTAATTTTAGCGATTTCCTCCTCTGGAGTAATTCCGCCGGCGGCGCCGACATCGTGGCTGCCTCTAGCGGAAGCCGGCACGGAAAAACTGGACTGCCACGAGCCGGTGGCGTCGGCGGCGATGCCCGACTTAACGGTCAGTCCGTCGTAGGTCACCCTGATGTTGGTCTCGCCGCTGGTAAACCCTCTGCCGGCGATGCTCACCACCGTGCCCACGCTGCCCGATTTGGGGTTGATGCCGATGCTGGGGATCACGGAGAAGGTAAGCTCACCGACCTCGCTGGCCGGCGTTGTCCCCTGAGCGCTGACCTTATGGTTGCCGCGGACGCTTGCCGGCACCTTGAAGGTGGCCTCCCAGCTGCCCTTGCCGCTGGCGCTGATGCCGGTCTTTACCGGGTTGCCATCGTAGAGCACCTGTATCCCGGACTCATTGGCGTTGAACCCCTTGCCGCTGATGGTCACCTCTGAGCCCACGGTGGCCTTTACCGGCGTCATGCTGATGGATGCCAGCACGGTGAACTCGCCGCTAAGGACCTTATCGCCGACCTTCAGCGTCACCTTATGCTTGCCCCTGGGGGCTTCGGGCACCACGAAGGCGACCGAGACGCACCCCTGGGAAATGGTGCCCTCGGCGATGATCTGGTTTTCGTCCCAGATGAGCTGGTATGTCCCCGTGCCATAGCCGCAGGTGCTCGGTATGGAGACGACCGTCCCTACGGTCCCTTGGGTGGGGCTCAGGGTGAGGGTGCCATTTGCCGCCAGTGCGGGTAGGGAGGTGAAAGGTGAGGAGGCCATCCAGAGCAGGAGGGCTACTGCCAGCGCGATCTTTTTGTCCATATCTTATTAGGGCTATTTTAGCACATATGACCGATTTGTAGATACCTTGTACTCGGCCAGTAGACCAGTGGCACCTTAGTCTTCAGTCCTGAGGCCAGAACAGCGGGCTCCCTTTCTCCTTCTTTTACCCTTTCCCTTTCTCCTTCTTTTACCCTCTCCCTTTCTCCTTCTTTTACCCTCTCCCTTTGAGGGAGAGGGTTAGGGTGAGGGAGAGGGAGAGGGAGAGGGTGAGGGTGAGCTAGACATCGGCGTCAGATTTCTTTGGACAGCGTTGCCAGGAACTCGGCGTTAGTCCGGGTCCTCGCCAGGCGGTCGAGCAGTCTTTCAGTAGCCTCCGTGGGGTTGGTGGCGTCCTCGGCGATCATGGCCACGATGCGCCGCAGCAGCCACACCTGTTTCAAGGTGTTTTCGTCCAGCAACAGTTCCTCGCGGCGGGTGCCGCTGCGCAGGATGTCTATCGCCGGGAACATGCGCTTCTCGGCAAGGCGGCGGTCGAGGTGGAGCTCCATATTGCCGGTGCCCTTGAACTCCTCGTAGATGAGGTCGTCCATGCGGCTGCCGGTGTCCACCAGGCAGGTGGCGATGATGGTGAGGCTGCCGCCCTCCTCGGTGTTCCTGGCGGCGCCGAAGAAGCGCTTCGGCGGGTACAGGGCAACCGAGTCGATGCCGCCGGAGAGCGTGCGCCCGCTGGGTGGCATCGCCAGGTTGTAAGCCCTGGTGAGGCGGGTGATGCCGTCGAGCAGTATCACCACATCTTTCCCCAGCTCCACCAACCGCTTTGCCCTTTCCAGTGCCAGCTCGGCGACCCGGGTCTGGTTGTCCACCGGCTCATCGAAGGTGGCGGCGACCACCTCCGCCTTCACCGAGCGTTTCATATCGGTTACCTCCTCAGGTCGTTCCCCGATGAGGCACACCATGAGGTGGGGCTCGGTGTAGTTGGTGGTGATGGCGTTGGCGATGTTCTTCAGCAGCACTGTCTTGCCCGCCTTTGGCGGCGAGACGATGAGTCCTCTTTGTCCTCTGCCGATGGGGGCGATGAGGTTTATCAGCCTGGTAGACAGGTTGGAGGGGCTGGTCTCCAGGTTGAACATCTTGTTGGGGAAGGTGGGGGTGAGGGCATTAAAATGCGGGCGGCTCTTGGACTGCTCCGGGTCGAGCCCGTTTATCGCCTCCACGCGCACCAGGCTGCAGTATTTCTCCCCCTCCTTGGGCGGTCTCCCCTGTCCGGAGACGACGTCGCCCGGTCGGAGGCCGAAGCGGCGGATCTGGGACTGGGATATATAGACATCGTTGGGACCGGGTAGCAGGCTCTCCTGGCGCAGAAAGCCGTAACCTTCGTTGGTGATGTCCAGGACGCCGCTGACGAACAAAAAGCCCTGCTGCTCGGTGTATGCCTGGACGATGCGCATGATCAGTTCCTGTTTCTTCAGCGCGCTGATGCCCTCGATGCCCTGCTGGCGGGCGATATCCAGCAGCTCATCGCGGGTCTTGGTCTCCAGCTCGGCGACGCTTGTCTGCGGTGGTCTTTCTTCTACTACCATGTCTTCTCTCCTCTCCGGTGGTGGATTTAGTCTCGTTTGCCCATGGTCTTCTCCCAGTCCTCGAGGAAACGGCGCACGCCGATATCGGTGAGCGGGTGCTGTACCATCTGCATGAGGACGGAATAGGGGACGGTGGCGATGTGGGCGGCGGCTTTAGCCGCCTCGACGCAGTGGCGGGGGTGCCTGATGCTGGCGGCGATGACCTCGGTCGTTATCTGGGGGTAGCTGTGGTACACCTGCACTATCTCCCGCACCAGCGCCATGCCGTCCTCGCCGATGTCGTCCAGCCTGCCCACGAAGGGGCTGACGAAGGCGGCGCCGGCGATGGCGGCCAGCAGCGCCTGATTTACCGAGAAGCACAGGGTGAAGTTCACCTTTATCCCCTCTTTCGACAGCCGGGCGGTCGCCTGCACGCCCTGGATGGTTGCCGGTATCTTCACCGCTATGTTCTCCGCCCAGGAAGCCACCTCCCTGGCTTCGGCTACCATACCATCAGCATCCTGACTGAGCACCTCGGTGGACACCGGTCCAGGCACGATGGCGCAGATGTCTTTGATCAGCTTCTTATAGTCCACCTTGCCCTCTTTGGACACCAGGCTGGGGTTAGTGGTGACGCCGCTGATGATGCCCAGTTCCACGCCGTGCCTGATGTGCTCGATGTTGGCTGTGTCCAGAAAAAGTCTCATCTCGTCTCCTTTCAGGTGAGGTATTCCCGGGGCAGCGGCAGCGATACCTGGGCGCCCTCGACCAGCGTCTCTTTAGCCGCGGCGGTGAAGCCGAGGAACAGCGGGTGCGGCCTGTTGGGGCGGGAGCGGAACTCGGGGTGGAACTGACAGGCGAGCATCCAGGGGTGGTCTTTGAGCTCCACTATCTCCACCAGCCGCTTGTCCGGCGAGAGCCCGCTGGCGGTAAGCCCCTTTGCCTCGAAAAGATCGCGGAAGCGGTTGTTGAACTCGAAGCGGTGGCGGTGGCGCTCGTAGACCACCGGTTGCCTGTAGGCATGGTATGCCTGTGTCCCCGGCACCAGATGGCAGGGGTAGGCTCCGAGGCGCATGGTGCCGCCCAGGTTGGTGATGTGCTGCTGCTCCGGCAGGAGGTCGATCACCGGGTATGGCGTTTTGGGGTCGAACTCGGTGGAGTTGACCTCGTTGCTGCGCAGGGCATAGCGCCCGAACTCGATGACCATCACCTGCATGCCGAGACACAGCCCCAGGTAGGGTATGTTGTTGTTGCGGGCGTACCTGGCGGCGGTTATCATCCCCTCGATCCCCCGGTAGCCGAAGCCTCCGGGGACGATGATGCCCTGGGCGGACTTGAGCAGGGACAAATTGCCGTTGCCCTCGAGGCTTTCGGAGTGCACCCAGAGTATATTCACCTGCCGGTTGTGGTACAGACCGGCATGGCATAATGCCTCGCGCACCGAATAATAGGCGTCCTGAAGTTCCACATACTTGCCCACCAGGGCGATGTTCACCGGCTCCTTGGGCGATTTCAGCCGGGCTACCATCTGCCGCCACTCAGTGAGGTCGGCGCTCTTTGCCGTCAGTCCCAGGCGCTGGATTATCAGGTCGCCCAGCCCGGCTTCCTCGAGTATCAGCGGCACCTCGTAGATGGTCTCCGCGGTGACCAGGGGTATCACCGCCTCACGGGCGACGTCGCAGAACAGCGATATCTTGTCCTTGAGGCTGGGCGGGATCTCATAGTCGGAGCGGCAGAGGATGATGTCCGGCTGGATGCCGATGCGCCGCAGTTCGTTGACGCTGTGCTGAGTGGGCTTGGTCTTGAGCTCTTTGGTGGTGGCGATGTAGGGGAGGAAGGTGACGTGGACGTAGAGCACGTTGTCCCTGCCCTCCTCGTTCCTCATCTGGCGGATGGCCTCGAGGAAGGGCTGTCCCTCGATATCGCCCACGGTGCCGCCGACCTCTACGATGACCACCTCGGCGCTGGAGAGCTCAGCCACCTGCCTGATGCGCCGTTTTATCTCGTTGGTGACGTGGGGCACCACCTGGATGGTGCCGCCGAGGTAGTCGCCGCGCCTCTCCCCGGCGATGACCGCCGAATATATCTGCCCCGAGGTCACATTGGAGGCGGCGGAGAGGTCGACATCTATGAACCGCTCGTAGTGCCCCAGGTCGAGGTCGGTCTCGGCGCCGTCCTGGGTGACGAACACCTCGCCGTGCTGATAGGGGGACATGGTGCCCGGGTCGACGTTGAGGTATGGGTCGAGCTTCTGCACGGAAACGGAGATGCCGCGGCTCTTGAGTATCCTGCCGATGGAGGCGACGCTGACCCCTTTACCTACAGAACTGACCACGCCGCCGGTGACGAAGATGTACTTGCTCATTTTTGGGGAAGATGCATTGACTCCCTGGTGTCAGTTATAACTGCAGGTATAACTTGCCGCCTTATATTGCGGGATAGAACGTGAAACACGGATCTCTAAGACGCAGGTGGGTGGTTTTTTTTAATTATAGGGAGGCGGTTGCACGTTTGTCAAGTCTCCGGTGCCCTCACCCTTACCCTCTCCCTCACCCTCTCCCAGAGGGAGAGGGGATATTTTTGTCTCCCAGAGGGAGAGGGATAAAGGAGGTCTTCTCCCAGAGGGAGAGGGTAAAAAGAGCCCTCACCCTCTCCCTCACCCTCTCCCAGAGGGAGAGGGGATATTTTTGTCTCCCAGAGGGAGAGGGTAAGGGGTTGGGTAAGGCAGAGACTACACA
>Ga0209721_1000274_pt1 | contig 50843 bp, 41 predicted proteins | sample TshhotsprinmetaG_FD_184139 | JGI IMG/M metagenome (GOLD analysis project Ga0209721, IMG submission 184139) | Hot spring microbial communities from South Africa to study Microbial Dark Matter (Phase II) - Tshipise hot spring metaG (SPAdes)... | ecosystem: Environmental > Aquatic > Thermal springs...
TTATTTTTCATTATTTAAACAAATTATTTGATATTATTTGCCAAGTTGTTTAAATTCTTTATCCAGAGTAGATTCAATAGTTTTTTTAGCAATGGAACCGAACAAAGAAAATTCGAAATCTATTGTAATCAAATTATTCTCTAAAATAATTTTTCCTTTACCTAATTTACTGTTTATGAATAAAGTGTCGCCTTCCCAATGTGTACTTTCAAGAAAAGTTGCAAGAGTTGGATTTGGCAATAATTTAGTGGAAATATAGTTTTTCATTTCCGATGCTGAATAATTTGTTTGAAATTGCTTATGCAGCTTCGCCATAAAGTACCTATTGACTAAATAATACAATAAATGTAAGTTATAAACGAAAAATAGTAAATATAATTTTAATCACTTTTTTGTGTTTTTATGCCAACTTTTAGCATTTCAAGCAATGGTAGATTGGAGAAAACAGTTGTTTTCTATAATGGCGAGCAATTAACAGGATTAAAAGAAATTTATATTAATATGAATGAAGAAGGAAATTTTGAAGCAATTATTCAGTATCAAGGAACTGATAAAAAAGTTTATGTCTTCAATATTTTTGAAGATTACCTAATTAACTTAAAAACAACTGAACCTACTCTTACAGATTTAGAGTTGGAAAACTTAATTACATTAACTATTGAAAGCGATGGAAATTTAGAAAACACATCTATTTTTGTTGATGACGAATATCAGGAAGGTATTGTGAGCTTATATGTGCATATCAAAGGAGCAGACAACAAAGATGGTATAAGAAAGTTTTTATCTTCAAAATATTATATTCCTGATACACCTGAATTGTATACAGAAATTATTTTTAGGAATGAAGATGGTTCATTTAATAAGGAGAAAATATTCTAATGAAAACATATAATCAGTTAAAAAGTTTTTTCGGAATAGTAATTATTTTATTCGTTATCAAATTATTTCTTTTCCCTGATTTCGCTGATGCAAGAAGAGGAGGCGGAAGCTTCGGAGGTAGTCGCACCTTCAAACCACGTCCAACACAGACAGCAAAACCTCAAACTTCTAACATTCCGAGACAGCAGCGAACTTCAAGTTTTGGTGGGACGAGAATCTCGAAAGAGCAAGCGAAAGTTAAATATGGAATACCTAAAAAGATTGAACAAACTAAAAGAGTTGATGCCGATGGAAATCAACGAACTTATAATATATATAATTACGAAGGTTATGCAAACGGGCTAATGACCGGTTATCTAATGGGACACACATCTTGGCTATGGATGATGCCTTTCCATCCTGCATTCTATTATAGTAAACCCTATTATGTAGAAAACGAAGATGGCAGCATTGATGTATATCCGCCCACTTTTTCTATTGTAAAATTAATTATTGGTATAACAATTTTCTCATTTACAATTTGGCTGCTGTATAGACTGATTACTGCAAAAAGAAAAGTGGGGAAATTGCACAATTCTTCTTTTATTTAGTCTGAAACATAAGCAAGGTCAATTATTCTTTTTTCCAGATTAACTTTGATTATTCGAACTCGAACATTTCCTCCTAGTTTATAAATTTTCTTTGTTTTTTTGCCAATTAATCGATAGTTGGGTTCATCAAAAACAAAGTAATCGCTGTGCATATCTTTAATGTGCAATAATCCTTCTGCATATAAATCTATTAATTGAACAAATAACCCAAAAGAAGTAACACCAGTAATTATACCGTCAAACTCTTGCCCAATATGTTGAGAGGCAATCAATGCAAACGCAATTTTATTAGATGCTCGTTCTGCTTCCATTGCAAGTCGTTCCTGATCAGAAGAAACTCGGGCAACATCACGTGATAAGCGATGTAAGTAATCTAACCTATTACCATCAGGTTTGCCAATAGCATATTCTTTAAGAAGGCGATGAACAAATAAATCTGAATATCTTCTTATAGGAGAAGTAAAATGAGTGTAGTGTGAGAAACCCAAACCAAAATGTCCAAAGTTCTGAGCACTATATATTGCTTTTGGCATTGAGCGAATTAGAACTTGATTAACTATATTTTTTTCAGGTGCATCTTGTACTTTAATAAGTAATTCATTAATATCTTTTGATGTGATTTTCTTTTTATTAAGTTTATATCCGAGAGACGATATAAATTTAAGAACAGTTTTAAGCATTTTGGGATCAGGTTCATCGTGAATTCTGTATAAATACGGCAATGGTTTTCGCATATTGAATTCTTTTCGAATTTTATCAACGTGCAGAGCTACAATTTGGTTTGCAAGAAGCATAAATTCTTCCACAAGAGATGTCGCTGGTGTTGTTTGTTTAAGTTTTACTTGTTTAGGAAATTTCTTCTCATCTAAAACGAACTTGTATTCCACCGTATCGAAAAGAATTCCACCATTTTGGTAGCGTTTTTCTTTCAGAGTTTGAGCAAGTTTATGAAGTTCGAGAATCAGTTCAGCATAATCTCCTTTTCCTGTGTCGATTATTTGCTGAACTTCATCATAATTAAATCTATGAGAACTTTTTATCAATGTTTCGGAAATTCGATAATCTGTCACCTCAGCATTAGGTGTTAGTTCAGCAATAACAGAAAAAGTATAACGAGGCTCATTAGGTTTCAATGAACATATTTCATTAGAAAGTTCTTCGGGTAGCATTGGAATAACACGATCAACGAGATATATACTTGTTGCACGCTTTCGAGCTTCAATATCTATAGAACTATTTTCTTTAACATAGTAGCTTACGTCTGCAATATGAACACCAAGCAGATAATTACCATTAGGCAATGCTTTAAGAGAAAGTGCATCATCGAAATCTTTTGCGTCTTCTGGATCGATTGTAATAACAATTTCATTTCTAAAATCAAGTCTTTGAGCAGGTTTTCTATTAGTTGGTACTTTTAATTTCCTTGCTTCATTAATAACCCCCTCTGGGAATTCGAGTGACAAATTAAATTCATCGATTACCGCATCATATTCTACAGCCGGATCACCTGCTGCACCTAATATTTTAATAACTTCCGCCTTGGGACTTTTAGTTGGGTCATCCCAAACAACAAACTGGGCAGCAACTTTATCACCATCGCGTGCTCCATTCAATTTTTTCTGTGGAATTAAGAAATCAACGTAATATGCTGGGTCATCAGGAACAAGAAAATAAAAATATCCATCAAATTCAATTTTCCCAACAATAGGTGCTTCGTTTCTTTGCAAAACTTGAATAATTTCTCCACGATGTTTGTTCTTTTTTTTGCTTGCAAGTAATCTAACAGCTACGACATCACCTTGAAATGCAGTATTCAATTGTGAACGCTTTATTAAAATCTTTGGGATATTTAGCAATCCAGTTTCAATAACACCTTGACCATCTATTATTTGAAGTTTTCCGGTAAATTCAGAAAATTCATCTTGTTTAAGTTGATAAGTTCTCTTTTTTCCTTTTTCAACCACTTCTTGCTCAATAAGCAAGTTAATGGCATCTTTTAGCAATTCGTAATCGGCACTATCACTTTTAATCTGTAAAGCTTTTGAAATTTCTAATATTTTAAGTGGCTTAACGCTATTTTTTAATATCTCTATAATATTTTGTATTAATAAATCAGTTTTCATTATAACTCCATTATTCAATGATTGGTGTCTCGATATCTATTGTTACTGTTCTACAATAGAATCTACCTTCGGGAAAATTATTATCATAAATAAGTTCACTTTCGCCTATTCCTACAACTGTCACATCTTTTAAGTTTAGATATTTTGCAACAGTAGTCGCGCGCTGAGTAGCAATTCGCAAATTAACGTTTTCTTTGCCAATCCTATCCGTATAGCCCTTTATTTTCACATTTGAATTAGGTTTTATTCGCGATTTAATTAAATCTAATACTTTACGATGTTCATTTCTCAAGCTGGAAGAAGCATAATCAAACAAAATTAAACGATAGTATTCATACTCACGGTCAGCACGTTTTTCTAAACGTTTTCTGTCGATAGTAATTTGATCAATCGGGATAATTTGTGGTTTCGTTTCGAATGTTTGATTTATCAGATCTCTCATTGAAAGAGTATAGGTAAGGTTAGAATATACTTTTTGAAAATATTTTTCCTCGTTATTTATTTCCCAATCCACAAAATCTGGAACTGAACCTTCACCAGATATCTGTTTTATAGTCTCATTTTTATGTTTAATTGTCAGATTCCATTCTTTGATGCCAATTGAAGAAAGTGGCTTCAAATAGAAACGCAACTTTGAATTAGAAACAACTCTAATTGTGTCCCCAGTTACAACAGGTTCTGACAATATTGGTGAAGAACTAATAATTTCAACACGTCGATTTTCATCATCTGCTCCTTCTTCGTCGGATAAAGTAGCTTCCTTAGGTAAATTCCTTGCATTGATGGCAATTCTTTGAGGTTCAATATTCCAAACCTTCACAAAATAATCACATACTTTTTCTGCTCTTTCAAGAGAAAGATTCTTATTATCTTTCTCCTCTGCTTTATTTGAATTAGTGCCAATAAGTTCAATTTTAACATCAGGATTATTCTGTAATCTTAACCCAATAATATTCAAAACATTATAATATGTTTGAAGAGCATCGGCATTAATTAATTTGTTAAGAGAAAAATTTTGAATTTCATGTGGTTTTAATTTGACATATCTATCTGAAATTTCACTCGAATTATGCTCAAAAAAAATGTAATTGAGTAAAGGACGTAGACTTAATGAAGTAAAATCTTCAATTTTCACTGCAAAGTTCTTTTTTTCGTTATCATTTGAATCAATTTCAACAACATATACGCTAGCAGCAAGTTTGGGCGGGAGCTCAGGTAAATTAGGATCTATGAGTGGAGGCGCCTTTGGAGGCAAAGGTGGTGGTGGCGGTGGTGGTGGCTGTATATATTTCAGAGCAATCCCAAAATTTAAATTCTGAGAAAACCATTTTTCATCTTTGATTAGAGGCAAAAACCAAATATTATAAAAAACTTCTGGCATTAGCCGAAAAGAGCCTTGTGAATTTAGGACAAGCTCATACCCCGCACCCCAATTTAGCCCAATATTAAAATCATTATAGCCTTTCAAATTCCCATCATTTTTGTTCCTATACCTCAGTCCATCATTGAAAGTTACTTTATCAGGCGGATCTTTGATTTTTTCTATTTGTTTATATTTTGCACTGACAAAAAAAGAGAAATCTACACCAAGTGTCAAAAAAAGTTTTTCTTTCGGAGAAAAAATCACATTTGGTGTAATGAAAAACCTATCAAACTCTACATCAACCAAATGTTCAATTTTACCTGGATAAACGTTTCCATCGATAATAAAGGTCTCATCTTCGAGTGAACTAAAACTTGAGAAAAAATTATGGAAACCTATTCTTGCTCCATAATAGAAATTATCTTGAAAATACTTTTCGAATAATCCACCGATTTGAAATCCATACCCTGAACCATTTTTATAATCTGGACAACAACTTGGAACATTTGGAAGACTTTTAAAATTAGTATTTTGAATATTCAAATTATAATTATAAAAAATTCCGAAACGTTCCTTGTATTCCATCTCCTTTAAGGCTTTTTCATAATCATACTCTTCCTCATTTTGTGCAAAAAATTCAGAAAACGGGAAAAGAAGCAAAAAAAATATAATATATTTTTTCATAGTAACACCTTAATTTCTTAAGGTAATTTATAATTAAAGATTTAATTTTTTGAAAATAGTTTCTGGAATATGTTTTATAACACACATAATAAATCTCCAGTAACCCGGTGCATATATAATATCTTTTTGAGCATTAATACCATCAAAAATAATCCTCCCTACAACATCAACTTTTGCAAAAAGAAAGTTTTTAGGCAAATGTGAAGTCATTGGAGTATCAACTATTCCGGGTTTTATAGTAACGACAGAGACATTCTTGCTTGAAAGACGATTTCTAAGTCCTTGTAAAAATAATGATACAGCTCCCTTTGCAGAACCGTAAAGATAATTACTTTTTCTACCTCTATCCCCTGCTACGGACGAAATAACAGCCAGAATGCCTCTTTCTTTCTCTTCAAAATAATTCGCAGCTATTGAGCATAGTGAAACAATAGATGTGGCATTAATATTAAAATGTTCAATTGCATAGTCAATATCGTTTTGAGATTTTTCCTGATTAGGTAAAGTTCCATAAGCCACCAATACAATGTCAACTCCGCCTAAAATATCGACAGCTTGATTGAAAATTTCTTTGTGATTGCTAAAATCAAGTGCATTGAATTCTATCAGTTCAATGCGCGTTTTGTAGCGAGCTAATATGTCGTCACGCACTGCTTGCAAGCGTGTCATTTTAGTATCAAGCAAACATAATTCTGCACCATCTGCAGCAAATAGTTTTTCAACTTCTGTTGCTATTGCCGAAGCGCCACCAAAAACAATAACTTTTTTCATAATATATTTCAATAATTATTCAACTTTATCTTTATTTAATGAAATAGCTGCTGGATAGAGAATCCCATTCATAAATATTTCAGGTGTAACAATATCACATACTATGTAACGAACTTTAACCCCTGCTTCTAAAAACATACTTGCAACTTTTTTATATGATTCTATCCATTTTCCGTCTGTATTTTTATCATAAAAATCCTGTCCATTTTGATGAATAATAACCTCAGATATACCTGTCTGAATAATTGCACGAGCACAATCAGTGCATGGTGTCCACGGGACATAAATTTTACAACCTTTAAGAACTGTTCCTCGTCGAGCAGCATTATAGATAGCATTTCGTTCTGCGTGTTCAACCCAAAAATATTTTTCTCCATCATCTCGTGAAACCCTTTTCCCATCTTTATCAATATTTATACCACGAGGGAGTGAATTGTAACCAGTTGATACGAGCACATTATCAGAATCAACAATTACAGAACCAACGTGAGTATGCGGGTCACGGCTACGCATTCCAACAAGATAGCACATTGTTATATAGAGTTGATCCCAATCTGGTCTTTTCATATTCAAATTTATGGATTCCATACTACATCTTCTTTATTGTTTAAGAAATTAGCAAATCTTGCAGCAACAAACAAATAATCAGAAAGCCTATTTATATATACAATAACAAATTGGCCAATATCTTCTATTTCCAACAAGGAAACAGCTATCCTTTCCAGGCGACGACAAACTGTTCGAGCCTGGTGCAAAAAAGCAGCTGACTGCGCTCCGCCGGGCAAAATAAAATTCCTTAATGAAGGCAACATTTCAGAATATTCATCAATTTTTTGTTCAAGCCATTTAATGTGTTGGTCACCAATTCGATTTACTTTTAATTGATCATTTATCGGTGTTGCTAAGTCGCTACCTAATATGAATAAATCATTGTTTATTCTAATCAAATCATCTTTCATTTCTTGCGGAACACCAAAAGCAAGGGCTAAGCCAATAATAGAATTCAGTTCATCAACTGTCCCATAAGTTTCGACACGTAAATTATCTTTTCGAACTCTCTGTCCATCAAATAGTGATGTAGTGCCATTATCGCCAGTTTTAGTATAAATCTTCATATGCCTACAAATATTTTTTTAACTGTTTCTTACGCATAATTTCAATTAATTCCTGAACTTGTTCGGATTGTCCTCGTTTACAAATGAGCAAAGAATCATCTCCTTCAACAACAATAATATCTTCAATTCCGGCTATACAAATCAAGTTTTTGTTAGAAATAATTAATGAATTTGAAGAATTTATCGAAATAACTTCCCCTTCTATTACATTATTTCGAGCATCTTTTAATGATAATCTATATAATTCATCCCAATTTCCTAAATCAGACCAGCTGAAGGAAGACATCACAACAAGAACTTTATCAGACTTTTCCAAGATAGCGTAGTCAATTGAAATAGGATTAAATTTCATATATATTTTTTCTAACGCTTCATCGTATTTATCGGTACTTATATAGTCTTTTAAAGTATTAAGCTGTTCAAAATAGTAAGGTAAATATTCTGAATAAGCCTCTTTAAAAATATTCATCTTAACAACAACTATACCGCTGTTCCATAGGAAATCGCCACTTTCTATGAAACGTTTTGCAGTTTCCAAATCAGGTTTTTCGGCAAAAGTAGTACAGAATCGCACTCCATTATCGAACAATTCACCAAGTGAATTGCGATTTTCATTAAATTGAATATAACCGAATTGAGTTTCGGGTCGAGTTGGGGCAATTCCAATAGTCACAATAGAATCTTTTGAATGAGCAGCTTCTATGGCTACATCCAAACTATTAAAAAATTCACCTAAATTAGATATTTCTTGATCAGCAGGGAATGCCAACATAATATCTTCATCAGAATATCTTTGCGAAAGTATTGTAGAAACAAGTCCGAGAGCAGGAGCTGTATTTTTACCAAAAGGTTCAATTATTATATTATCATTTGGTAAATCTGGAAGTTGCTCTTTCACCAAAAATGAAAAAGCTTCATTAACAACCACATAAATATCCTCCATTGAAAAATATGTTTCTAAACGCTTAAAAGTGTTTTGAATTAAAGTCCCGTCTCCATACAAATGAATAAACTGTTTTGGTAGCTTCTCTTTTGTCTTAGGCCAAAAACGAAGTCCGGAGCCCCCTGCCATTATTACAGCAAACTTTTTCATTAATATATACATTATAGAATAGATTAAAACATAATACAAAACTACAAAAAGAATGATTAATAAAATAATAAAAACAACTAATTTATTGGTGATAAACCATCTTATTCGTAAATTTGAAAATTATTTTTATGTAGTATACGCCATGTTTATTTTTGAATTAATTGGTAGAAAAACTCTCCACTTTTTTAGAGAATTTGGACAGATTATTATTCTTCTTATTTCTACATTTCGTTATTTTCCAAGGATAATAAAAGATAAAAAGCTTGTTCTGGAACAAATGTCAATTATTGGTGCAGATTCATTGCCGTTGGTATTACTTATTGGAGCGTTCACTGGTGCAATAGCAGCTCTTCAAGCCACAAGCTTGTTTGAAAAATTCAATTTTATTAGTATAGCTCGCCCATTTATTGGTTCATCAATAGCAACAGCTGTCTTTCAGGAACTTACTCCTGTGCTGACCGCCCTTGTTATTGCTGGACGAATTGGTGGTTCGATGGCTGCGCAGATAGGTACAATGAAAGTAACAGAACAAATTGACGCCCTTGAAATGATGGCAATTGATAAGAATAGGTATTTAGCTATGCCAAGAGCAGTCGCAATTATTTTAATGATGCCTGTTTTAGCAATTTTTTCGAATGCTGTTGCTTTACTCGGAAGTTTTGTTCTTTCAAGTATTAAATATAATTTCACAAGTGAAGCTTTTTTTGATTCCGTAATTAGATTTTTCAAAATGAAAGAGCTTATGTTAGGACTTCTGAAAACTACGGTATTTGGTGGTGTAACCGCATTAATCGGTATCCATGTGGGTTTCAACACGAAAGGTGGAGCCGAAGGAGTTGGCAATAGCACTGTTAGAGCATTCACTCTTTCGGCTGCGTCTATTTTGATTATTGATGCAATATTTGGCTATATATTCTAATGCTTAACAATTATCACACACTCTTACATCTTAAAAGAGAATTTGAGTTATTAGTCGGGATGAAAGTAATTGAAATCTTTTCACAAGAAAAAGATACTGTTACATTTATTTTTTTTGATGGAATAAAACAATTCTACTTACATTTTTCAGCTCAAAACAATTTTTCTCATATATACTTAGATACAAATTTCAGTCGAGTAAAGAAGAATTCAATCAATTTAATGCCAGAATTATTAGGAGATTACCTACAAAATATCTCAATTGAAAAAAATGATAGAGTAATTGAATTTCAATTTATCAATTATTTTATATATTTTCATTTATTTTCAGGAAGTTCTGCAAATTTATTTTTATGTGATAAAGATAATAATATCTTTTTCAAATTCAATAAAAACAATCAAAATAAAGAACAAAAATACTCATACCAAAAATCAGAATTATTAGAATTATCAAACACCCTAGCAAATGAACAAATCATAAAAGCATTGACAAAATCAAATTTGCTAATAACAAAATACTACGCTGAAGAAATCTTAACTCGATGTAATTTAGGCATCAATTTGAAACTTTGTGAAATTTCAAATAACCAATTAGATGAACTTTACAAACACTCACAAGAATTAGTAATTGAATTACTAAACAGCAAAGAATATTTTATAATTCAAACTGATAGCGAACCAATACTATCTTTAATACCTTTAACTAATCATAATAATATTATTTATAAGTCAAATAACATTTCTTATTTAATAAAAAAATGCAAGTTTCTTAAATTAAGGTATATTAATGAAATTAAATTAAGAAAAGAAATTTCCGAAGCATTGCAAAAATACTTCGATAAATGCACTCGAAAATTGGAAGAATATGAAAAAAAATTAGAGGACATAAAATTAGCTAATATTTATAAAGTAATAGGGGATTTGCTGATTTCGCAAAATCACCTTAAAATAAAAGGACAAACAATAATTAACTTAGAAAATTTTAATGGAGAACAATTACTGGTCAGACTTGACCCAAAACTATCAATTATTGAAAATGCTCAAAAATATTATGAGAAATCAAAGAAAACCATCAAAGAAATCGAGTTAATCAATATCAAATTAAACAACTTACGAAAATCATTGGATATTCATCAATATTTGTCAAATAAATTACATAATATAAAGGAATATAAAGAACTTAAAAAAATACTTAATGAACTTATCAATTATAAAATAATATCACAAACTATTAATAAAAACAAGGAATTAAATAAAAACAAATTCAAAAAGTTTGACATAGGTTCAGGTTTTGTGTTATTAGTTGGGAAAAATGCTGAGAATAACGACCTACTTACTTTTAAGTTTGCACGACCTCATGACTTGTGGCTACATACTAAGGGAGCATCTGGTTCGCATGCAATAATCACGTTGAATAGAAAACAGATTGTCCCAACAGAAATTATCCGTAAAGCAGCAGAAATAACTGCCTATTATTCTTCTTTAAGAAATGCAAATTATGTCCCAGTTTTATATACAGAAAGAAAGTATATTAGAAAACCTAAAGGAGCAAACCCAGGAGCAGTTGTTGTTACAAGAGGGAAAACAATTTTTGTTGAGCCTAATATCAATAATATTTTGTCTAACAATAAATTAATCGAAAATGTATAGAGTAATAGCAACAATTTCTATGCTCATTATTTCAAATATATTTATGACTTATGCCTGGTATGGACATTTAAAAACTTTAAGTAAGGAACATTGGTTTAAAGCAGTAGTAATTAGTTGGAGCATTGCATTTTTTGAATATTTGATTATGGTTCCTGCAAATAGGATTGGATATGGTCAATTAAATATCGCTCAGTTAAAAATCATCCAAGAAGTTGTGACATTAAGTGTTTTCATACCATTTTCATATTACATTATGCAGCAACCATTAAAACTTGATTATCTATGGGCTGGAATTTGCTTGTTAGGTGCTGTATATTTTATTTTCAGAGCATAATGTAACTAATTTCAATATTATTTGTATTTTACTAAATATCCAATTAAAAATTTATATGAAAAAAATTATTACATATGCATTTTTAATATTCATTCTCACAACTAATTCTTATTCCGAGGAATTAGAATTTATTATCAAAGTGAAGGACCCTAATAAATTTGAAAATCAGATGTCAATCCATAACAATGTAAATTACAGAAAATTCATCAGATTAAACAAAACACTTAACAATACGCTTTCAAACAACATTTTATTAAATGAATTAAATAAGTATTTTATTTTAAAAATTAATAGCGATTTTTCATTTTATTTTTTAAACAAAATAAAAAATAACTTTCAAATAATCAATATAACACCCAATCATAAATATAAATTAGATATTTCAAGTGAAGTAAATGATGAAAAAGTACCATTTCAATGGGCACTCTATCAAATTCACGCATTTGATGCATGGAAACAAGCAAGTGGAAAAGGGATAGTAATTGGTGTTATCGATACTGGAATTGATTTTTATCATCCAGATTTGGCGAACAATCTATGGATCAACACAAAAGAAGACCTAAACAATAATGGAACTTTTGAGTCCTGGCCATATTATGAATTGAGAAATGGTATTTCAGGAGATTTAAATGGTGTGGATGACGATAATAATGGGATTATTGATGATGTTATTGGATATGATTTTGTAAATCAGCAAATTCCAAATTTAGGTGATTGGAGTAATCCTGACCCTATCCCAAATGATGAATACGACCACGGCACAGCAGTATCCGGAGTAATTGCTGCGGAACAAAACAACGGTTTAGGGATTAGCGGACTTGCTTATAATTCAAAAATTATGACGTGCAGAGTTTTTGATGTTACAGGAAACGCCTCTGCCTCTGATATTGCTGCTGCAATAATATATGCAACTTTGAATGGTGCTAAAGTTCTCAATTTTAGTTTTGGAGAAAAGTATTCTTCTCCATTGATGCACGATGCTATAAAATTTGCATTTTCACAAGGCGTCATAATGGTTGCTTCATCTGGCAATGACGGAAGTGATGCCCCACATTATCCTTCGGACTACCCCGAAGTAATTTCTGTTGGCGGATCAGATAGTCAAGGAAAACGATGGAAAGATAGTAATTTTGGTGGGAATCTTTGCTTGCTTGCTCCTGCACAAAGCATAATTACTACAACTCCAAATAAATCTTATGGAATGAAGTCGGGTACATCTCTTTCTGCTCCATATGTTTCGGCTGCAATCGCACTAATGTTGGAGAAAAATTCTAATTTGACATTTTATGATATTAAATCTATTTTAATGACAACAGCCCAAAATATTGATCCCGATGGATGGAATTATTATACAGGGGCAGGAATATTAGATGTTGCTTCAGCTCTTGCTAATTTGCATTATGGGAAAATTGAAATTAGCTCTCCAAAGCTTTACGAATATATCAACAAAGACAATCAGAAAAATATTTCAATAACTGGTTCGACACTAACTCCACTTTTCGATTCATATCAAATTTTAATTGGGAAAGGCAAATATCCCAATCGTTGGGACACCATTTCAGTAAGATTTATGAATGCAAAATTAGAGGATACTCTTTATGTACTTGATGTTTCAGAACTAATTGATACAATTTATACAATTTGCGTATTAGTTGAATTAAAAAATAATAAGAAATTGCAACTAAGAACTCAAATTCTCATATATTCAAGTAATTCTCCTTTAAAAATTGGAAATTTCGCTCAAAAAGAGACCTTGTTTAATGACGAAAACGTGTTATCAGTGTATTTTTCATCATCATTTGATGCTTTTTCTTTTATTAAATATAGAAAAAAGAATTCATCAGAGCAATTTAAGACAATTTCTGGAAATATAGAAAAATCCCAAAACCATCTATTCCTATTAACTGACTTTGACTATGAACAAGAATATGAAGCTATTGCCTGCATATTTTTAGAAAACGGTGATACAGCAAGAGCTGAATTCAGTTTCAATTTAAAACCTATGTTTTTCCCTAAATATAGCTTTAAAAGAAAGAATTACACTTTACCAAGAGCACTTATTTTCCCGCAAGTCAGTGATATTAATAGAAATAACAAGCCCAATGTTTTATTCAACGACATTTCTTCGCTAGTAATAAATAATGCGTTTGTGGCTGAATTTGATAATGGCAAGTTTTACATTATCGATAGCCTTCAAGAGAATGGGATTGTTACAGGAATTGGTAATTATAATGGCAATGATCTTACAGATTTTTTAGTTTATGCAAATGGCAACTCCACTGTTTTTGAACAGTCAGAAAATCGCGAAAGAACATTTAACAAAAAAATTTTTTCATCACAAACATATAATTTTTGGGCTGAACATTTCTATGATATAAATGGTGATGGAAAAGATGAGATAATAGCACATAATGATAGCTGCTTTTTCGTTTATTCAAGAATCGGCAATAAAGATAACTTGATAGCACAAACCACTTTACCAAAAGAATTAAGTAAAATAGGCGTTTGGAGAGGTTCTGCTCTTGGAGATTTTAATAATAATGGGAAACAAAATCTCTATCATTCCAACAATGATGGACATTCATTTATTTATGAATTCGATAATAACAAGTTCGAATTAATTTATTCAAACACACAAATAAAAGCTTCTGAAAATCAATATGTTATAAAAGCTGATATTGATGCGGACGGTGTTCCTGAAATTGTACATTCCTCGTATCACATTTATCCAAGACGAAACGATCCATCTGATGGGTTGTGGTATATTAGAATTATTAAATATGACCCCAAAATTGGTTTCTACATTCTTGATAGTCTTTTCATATATGGAGTTCGTGCTGGAACTGTTCCACGTATTGGTGCTTCTTACAGAAATGGAGTAGCAGCTGGGGATTTAGACAGCATTGATGGTGACGAAATAATAATTTCAGCTATGCCAAATCTATATGTATTCAATTGGAATAAAAATTTAAGAAAACTAGAACCTCTCTGGTATTATCCTTTAGCATTTTCGAATTCAGCGATATGTTATGATTTTGATAAAAATGGGAAGCAAGAAATTGGATTTGCAACATTCGATAAAACTGAATTCTGGGAATTTGTTTCTTCACCAAGTATTAATGAACCATATTTGAATGGCTATGTCCTCAACAAATCATCAGTAAAATTATTCTGGAATAGTGTTCCAAATGCAATTCGTTACAATTGCTTTCTACTCAATGATAGTTCAAGTAAGTTAATTTATGTTGGTTCATATACTGATAACTTTGCAATTATAGAAAATTTAGAAAGTAGAAAATATTACACTTTTTTTATCAATGCTGAAAATGAAAATTTAAGCAGTAATTTATCGAATAGTGTAACAGTATTTATAGATGATTTAGCCCAAGCAACGTTCGCAGAAGCAATTAATTGTTCAACTATTGTTGTGAATTACTCTGATATTTTAGAGATAGGACGAATAGAAGCAGATAATTTCGTATTAATTGACTTACAAAATTCAAAAAATTGCGAGATACAGTCAATAATTGCATTATCAAATAAAGTATATATACATCTGAAAAATAACATCGAAAATGGTTCATACAAATTGATTTGTAAGGAAATTAAAGATTTATATGGCAATCATACTAAACCAAATGAGTTATCAATTGACTGTAATTTCGATAACTTAAATACCAATTTCTATTTAACAAAACTTAAATATTACACTAATAACTATTTGCAAATTGAGTTTTCTGAGCTTCCTGATTCATCAGCTTTAAATTTAGATAACTATTCTATTTCGCCTTTTGGCAAAATTATTGGAATAAATAAAATACCGGGTGATGGACGACTATTTGAAATAGCCCTTTCAAATGAATTCCCGACAAAACCTAAAGGGTTTATTTATTATATCACCGCAAAGAATATTACTTCAAATTCAGGGGGAAAAATTTCTCAGGGAGCTGGGAATACACTGGCATTTGTCATTTCAGCGAATAGTTTAAGAAATTTCTATATTTACCCCCACCCTATCTCATATCAAAATCATCAATATATTTCAATTGCAGGACTAACAAACAAAGCAATTATAGAAGTTTTAACATTAGATGGCGAAGTGTTAAATACGCTCAAAGAACAAGATGCTGACGGCGGTTATCGCTGGAACTTGCAAGATAGGTTGGGAAATAAGCTTAAACCAGGTGTATATTTGCTCAAAATTACCAATACAGATAATCCAAATGAAGATTATGAAATAAAAAAGATATTAATCAAGCCATGATTTCTAAAATTAAATTATTATTATTATTGACTACTTTCATTGTTGCTTTTTCTTTTGAAAATGCAATCGAAACTTATAATTATGCTGTTCAACATCACAAAAAAGGAAATTTAGATATTGCAAAAAGTGTTTATAATAAACTTCTATCAAACAAGGATACCAATATATCTTTTCGCTCTTCATTTAATTTAGGCTGTATTTATTTAGCACAACATAAATATGACAGCGCAATGAAATTCTTTGAAAAAGCAATACTATTAAATTCATTCAATTATGAAGCAAAATATAACTATGTTTATGCTAAACTGAAGCACCAATCAATCATAAATTACACGCAAAAAACTTCGAATACTGAAACGACAAAATCAACAAGTAATAAAATTGAGGGAAATATTGCATCTGAACAAATTTTAAATGTAGTTAAAGCTAAAGAACAAGAAACTAAAAAAAAGTATTTCAATAACTTACAGATTGAAACGCCAAAAAGTAAAAATCCCTGGTAATTGACGAGGAATAGTATGGAGAGTTTATTTGAAAATATTGATAGTAAAAAAAGGATAGATGAGTTAGTTGATTTACTAAATAAATATAACGAAGCTTATTATCAAAAAAATGACCCACTAATTAGCGATTATGAATATGATAAACTCTATCAAGAACTAATTGAGTTGGAAAGGAAGAACCCCGACCTTGTCAGAACTGATAGCCCAACACATAAAATTGGAGAGGAACCTCTTAGAGAATTTAGACAAATTGAACATAAAATACCTCTTCTTTCACTTGCTAATACATATACGATTGCCGAAATTGAGGATTTTGTTCGCAGATGTAAAGAATCTCTTGAAAACGAAGAAATTACATTTACAGCTGATCTAAAATATGATGGTGCTGCAATTACACTGGTTTATGAAGATTTTCGATTAAAGTATGCTGCTACTCGTGGTAATGGAATAATAGGAGACGATATTACGCAAAACATAATAACTATTAAATCTATCCCTTTGGTTGTAAATAAAGTTATGTACAATAAAACACCATTGAAAAATTTTGAAGTTCGTGGCGAAGTTTATATAAAAGAAAGTGATTTCCTTGAAATTAATCGTCAAAGGGAAGAACAGGGAGAGAAACTATTTGCAAATCCAAGAAATTTGGCATCGGGAACAATCAAAACGCTCGACAGAAAAGTTGTTGCTCAGAGACCTTTGCAAGTTGTGTGTTATCACCTATATTCAGATAAAGTTGAGCTATCAAGTCAATTCGAAAATTATCAGTTAATTAAACAATTAGGTCTTCCAGCAAGCAATTATGTTGAAAAATGTTTAACTTTAGAAGATGTTTTTAATTATATTAACAAATGGAAGGATAAGCGATTTGAACTGGATTTCCAAATCGACGGAATAGTTGTTAAAATAGATAACATTAAACAACAAGAGAAACTTGGAGCAATATCTAAAACACCGCGTTGGGCTATCGCGTTTAAATACCCACCAAACAGAAAAGAAACACTTCTCAGAGATATTACTTTGCAAGTCGGTCGAACAGGTGCTGTAACGCCAGTTGCAGAACTTGAACCGGTTTTTTTGGCAGGTAGCACAATTAGCAGAGCTACATTGCACAATTATGATTACATTCGTGAACGTGACATTCGCATCGGTGATATTGTAATAGTAGAAAAAGGTGGCGAAGTAATTCCCAAAATTGTTGCACCAGTGGTTAAAAAAAGGTCACCTGATATAAAGCCATATATTTTCCCTGAATTTTGTCCTTGCAAAATCAAAAGTAGATTAATTCGTAGCGAAGGCGAAGCAAATTATTATTGTATCGAACCGAGATGTCCTTGGCAATTAAGGCGTAGAATTGAACATTTTGTTAGTCGAGATGCTATGAACATAGAAGGTATGGGAGAAAAAATAATTCAAACTTTAATCGAGAATAACATAATTTTTTCAATTGTTGATATTTATGATTTAACAGAGAAACGAGACAGCTTAATAAGCTTAGAAAACTGGGGCGAGAAGAAAGTTAATAATTTACTAAAAGCTATTGAAAAAAGCAAAAACCAACCATTTGAAAATGTGCTTTACGCACTTGGAATTCGTTTTGTCGGTAAAACTGTCGCTAAAATTTTATGTAGACATTTTAAGAATATTGATAGTCTAATAAGTGCAACTAAAGAGGATATTTCATCAATCTATGAGATAGGCGACAAAATTGCTTCATCTATTTACGATTTCCTGAAAAATTCGTCAAATATTGAAATTATAAATCATCTTAGAAAAATAGGTATAAAGTTTAGTGTTGATAATGATGTTGATAATGATCCGACTAATATTTCTGATAAATTTGCAGGTAAAACTTTTGTCTTTACTGGCGAATTAAGCACAATGACAAGAACAGATGCAGCAAAAATAGTTGAAAAACTTGGAGGACGAGAAACAAAATCCGTTTCAAAAAACACTTCATATGTAGTTGTTGGAGAAAATCCCGGTTCCAAATTCCAAAAAGCAAAAGAATTAAACATTACAATTCTAAATGAAGAAGAATTTTTAAAACTTATCAATAAATCAAATGAGAATTACAACTAACAAAATTAAAATAATTCTATGTCTAATATTTCTATTAATTCCCTCTATCGGGTATTCCCAATGGGCAATAATGAAGAGCGATGCCGATAGCTTAGTTCAATTAGGCGTTGATTATATATATAATGTAAAATTTTTGGATGCTGAAAATTGTTTTAGACAAGTTCAAAAACTATATCCAGAACATCCCGTTGGCTATTTCCTTGATGCAATGGTAGAATGGTGGAAAATTTTGCTGCTCAAAGATGAAACAAAATACGATAAGATATTTTTAAATAAAATTCAGAAAGTAATTGATATAAGCAATACTTTATTAAAAGAAAATCCAAAAGATATTAATGCACTTTTTTTCAAAGCAGGAGCAATAGGTTTTCGAGGCCGGTACTATACACAACGTGAAAGTTGGCTAAATGCAGTAAAAGATGGAGCAGAAGGGTATGATTTATTGATTGAGTGTTTAAAAATTGCACCTGGTAATCACGATATTATGCTTGGAACTGGCATATACAATTACTTTGCGGCAGTCCTACCTGATAAATACCCAATAATTAAGCCTCTCGCTACATTTCTTCCACGTGGCGACCGAGCACTCGGAATTTTGCAACTAAATGCTGCGGCACGTTCAGCAAAATATGCTAATATTGAAGCCAAAGTTGTACTCTTGCAAATTTATTATTCGTTTGAAAATGACATTTACCGTGCAGAAGAAATTATTAATGAGTTATACTCTAAATATCCTGATAATCCTTATTTTCATAGGTATTTAGGTAGAATACAAGTTAGACGTGGTAATTATTACGATTTTGAGCAAACCTGGCGCGAAATACTGAAGCGATGTATGTCAAAACAATTTGGGTATGAACGATATACAGCAAGGGAAGCTATGTATTACATTGGAATAGCGCTTTTTGAACGAGGCGATTACGAAAACGCTTTAAAATATTTCTATAAATGCGATGAAGGTTCACGAATATTAGACAAGAATGGACCATCAGGATTTATGGTAATGGCTAATTTGTATGCCGGAAAAATTTTAGACATTCAAGGTAAACGCAATTTTGCAATTAAGCAATATGAAAAAATATTAAAAATGAAAGATTATAACTCTTCTCATGAAGCTGCTCGCTATTATTTGAATAATCCATATAAAAAATAGTTATTTTATTTTTGATTTTGTTAGTTTATGAATTTAATTAATTTGCTTCCCAAGCAATGATTTGATAATTTTGTAGAATATAATTTCTTCATTACTGGAGGTAGTTTTGAAAAACATAAGAAGCTATGAAATCGAAACACAATGTGTTCACGCAGGGCTCAAAGAAACACAAGAAGGAGCAGTAGTTACACCCATTTATCAAACTTCAACTTTTAAATTTCAAGATGCAGACCATGGCGCAAGATTATTTAAAGGAGAAGAAGAAGGTTATATTTACACTCGAATGAGAAATCCGACAGTTGAAGCAATGGAAAATGCTGTTGCAATACTTGAAGGTGGAGCAAAAGCATTAGGATGTGCTACTGGTATGGCAGCAGTTCATACTTTATTTGCCGCTACTCTGAAATCGGGTGATCATATTATTTGTAGCGAATCTTGCTATGGAGCAACGGCTACGTTGCTTGCAAACATAATGCCCTATTTTGGTATAACTACTACATTTGTTGACACTTCAAATTTAGATGAAGTGAAAGATGCAGTTCAACCTAATACAAAAATGATCTATGCCGAAACTCCTGGCAATCCTACTCTTATTATCAGTGATTTACAAGCCCTCTCAAATATTGCCAAATCAATAGGTGCCAAATTAGCCGTTGATAATACTTTTATGAGTCCTGTGTTGCAAAAGCCATTCGAACTTGGTGCAGATTATATTATTCATAGTATGACAAAATACCTCAATGGGCACGCTGACGTCGTTGCTGGTGTTATTATTCTCAAAAATGAGGAAGAATACCCTCATTTTAGAAAAATATTAAATCATTTGGGCGGCACTATTGATCCATTTAATTCTTTTTTAGTTCATCGTGGATTAAAAACTTTAAAAATTAGAGTGCTGCAACAACAAGAAAATGCTAAAAAAGTTGCAGAATATTTGAATAATCACCCCAAAATCGAATGGGTACGTTATCCTGGTTTGAAGTCCCATCCCCAATATGATATTGCTCAAAAACAAATGAAAGGTCCAGGTTCTATGATTGCTTTCGAATTAAAGGGCGGTATAGAAGCTGGCAAAATATTAATGAACAATATCGAAATTTTCGGGTTAGCAGTTTCATTGGGCGGGGTTGAATCTTTAATCCAACATCCAGCATCAATGACACACGCGGGAATGACCCAAGAAGCAAGAAAGCAAGCAAAAATTACCGATGGACTGGTTCGAATTTCCGTAGGTATTGAAAACGTAAATGATCTGATTAATGCGTTGGATAAAGCTCTTTCGCTCATTTAATAAATTGCTTAAATAAAGGACGTTTAAAAACGTCCTTTTCTATTTTGAGAGCATATGCAAAAAACTAAAAAGAAAGCGTGGTATAAGTCGAAGTCGTTTTGGGGTTCATTGCTTTTTGCAATTGCTCTATGGAGTTATACTTCATTAAATTCAGAATATCAAACTATTGTCGAAATTCCTTTAAAGATAACCTTACCGCCTAATCGAGCATTAGAGAACATCCCACCTGAAAATGTTTTCGTCGATGTTAAAGGAACTGGTTGGAATCTGTTTTATTTAATTTTTCTGAATAATGCAAAGATTTGCAATATTGATCTATCCAGAGAAGCGTATTTGGATAGTATTTACCGAATTAGCAAAATTGACTTACAAAGAAGCTTAAAATATCTTAAAAATGTAAATCCAATTAATGTTTTACCAGAAAACGTACAGTTAATTACTGGAAAAATCGAAGAATATGAAGTATTGGTAAATCCCAAAATTACCATTATCCCACGCGAAGGTTTTATTTTGGTTGGCAAACCTGAAATTGACCCACTGAAAGTGAAGATAAAAGGGAATGATAGAATTGTTTCGAAAATAAATAAGTGGGAGACTGAAAACATATTGTTTGATAATGTAAATTCTCCATTATTTACAAGTGTAAACCTTATTGATACTTTGAAGGGTGTTGTTTCAGTTACTCCCAAAAAAGTAATAATAAAGGCAGACGTCCAACAATCTGCCGAAATTATAATTGATGATATTCCAGTGGAAACTATAAATGGTTCTTTACCTGCTGGACATATCATTCAGCCACCAATTATTTCTGTTGTTATACAAGGAGGAGTAGACGTTTTATCAGAAATTACAAAATTTGATATTTCTGCATTTATTGAATTCGAAAAAATTATTAACGATACAACTGGTATTATAAAACCAGTAATTAATTTGCCTTCCAATGTTTCACTTTTGAGAATTGAACCGCCTTTTCTTACTCATAAAGTAATCACGACCAAATAATTACAAAATATTTAATATTTAGTTTCGTCTAAATATTTAAGTTATGATTATTATTTTAAGAGGCTAACAATGAAAAAATTACTTTTGCTTACATTATTCACATTGTTTTCTTCGGTCCTTGCATTGTTTGCTCAGGATATTTACAATGCAGACACCAAAGAAAGTGTTATTCGATGGGAAGGCAGAAAAATTGTAGGGGGCCATTGGGGAGATGTATTTATCAAAAGCGGTAATCTTGAATTCAAAAACAATAAGCTTTCTGGTGGCAGTTTTGTAATTGACATGAATAGTATAGTTGTATTAGATTTAGATGAAAAAGGAGGAAAATCCAAATTAGAAGGGCACTTGCGTTCTGAAGATTTTTTTAGCGTTGATGAATATCCAACTTCTGAATTTGTTATAAAAGATGTAAAAGATAATAAAAATAATAAATACGAAATTACAGGAAATTTGACAATAAAAGGAATAACCCATTCAATAAAATTCCCTGCTAATATTAATATCAAAAATAATAGATTAGAAGCACGTGCTGAATTCAAAATAGATAGAACTAAATGGGATATTCGATATGGATCCGGAAAATTTTTTGATAATTTAGGTGATAGAATGATTAAAGATGATATTATTTTCAAAGTGAAAATAATTGCAAACAAATAATTAGGGGAAAAACTTAAAGAAGATTGTTTTAAAGTTGCCTTATTTGGCAACTTTATTTTTTCAAAGATAATTATCTTAATGAATAATGGAATTAAAAGCAACTTTCAAAAATAAAATATTTCTTTCGTTATCAAATAATTTCAAATCATATCAAATCATATCTTATAAGAATTTAAATATGCATAACATATTAGTAAATAATAATTGAATAAAAAAAAGAGGCTGCCAAACACAGCCTCCGTTAAGGTAGTATATGGTTATTTATTTAAGCTATTTGAGAAACTAATGCCTCTAATGTTCTGATCGCAGATTCCGCACTGCATTTTTTTATTAATTTATCACCTACTGTGACGCTTGGACCTTCATCACAATTTTCCATACAGAAATTGGCTTTTATATCTACAACATCAGTTAAGTTATTTTGTTCAACATAATTAATTAGCTTCTTCAATATTTCCTGTGAACCTTTAATAAAGCAATTTGTACCAACACACACACTAACCTGAAGTTTAGAACTATCACTTGTGATTAATTCCATAGCACCTTCTTTAATACGCTTTTTACTCTTATATTGAGTATGTAATAGATGATGAGCAACTTCGCTATTGGGTTCTTTGAGAATATTTTTATATAAATCAGCAACATAAGGATTTTCTTGGGATTTATGCAACTGCAACATTTTATCACAATCATAGATACCTTTTGTTCTGTTATTACGCGTCTCTTCGTCGTAATAAACAGGTTGCCCTGCACCACCAATACAACCACCAGGACAAGCCATAACTTCAATTAAATCATAGTGCTTTTCACCGTTTTGAATTTGTTTAACAATATTTTTGGCGTTTTTAAGTCCGTGAATTATACATAAATTAATCATTTGTCCATTGATTTGGATTGAAGTTTCCCTAATTGCATTTTTTCCTCGAACTTCTTTGAAATCAACATTATCCAGAATTTGTCCGCTAATTTTTTCGTATGCGTATCTGAGCACAGCTTCTGAAACACCACCTGAATTTCCGAATAAAACGCCTGCACCAGTTTTGAAACCAAGTGGTAAATCGAATGCTTCTGGTGAGAGATTTTCGAATTTTATTCCTACTTGCTTTATCATATTTGCAAGTTCTTGAGTTGTAAGCACATAATCAACATCTTGAAGTCCATCAGTTGAGAATTCTGGTCTGCGTGCTTCTACTTTCTTTGCTGTGCAAGGCATTATTGAAACAACAACAATGTCCTCACGTTTTTTACCTAACAAATCAGGTAAAATTGATTTCGCAATTGAGCCAAACATTTGTTGTGGAGAACGGCAAGTAGATAAATTATGTAAATATTCGGGGAAGTATTGTTCTACATATTTAACCCAAGCGGGACAGCAAGAAGTAAACAAAGGTAAGTTTTCGTTTTTAGTTTTTCTCTCAATAAATTCGTTGGCTTCTTCAATTACTGTTAAATCAGCTGTAAATGAAGAATCAAATACTTTGTCGAAGCCTAACATTTTCAATGCTGCTATCAATTGTCCAGTAACAATTGTTCCGGATTTGTAACCAAATTCCTCGCCAATTGCTACTCTAACAGCAGGAGCAATTTGTGCAACTACTACTTTTGAATTGTCCTCTATAGCTTTCCATACTTCAGCAACTTCTGATTTTGGAACTATCGCACCAGTTGGACAAACTCTACTGCATTGCCCGCAATCAACACAATCTATATGAGAAAGTCCTTTCCCAAAAGCGGGTGATACAACTGACTTTGCACCACGGAATGCAAAATCAATTGCGCCAATACCTTGTATTTCCTCACAGGCTCTAACGCAATCACCACAAAGAATACATTTATTTGAGTCGCGAAGAAGTGCATGAGAAGAATTATCGACTGGTAATTGTTCTTGATTACGCTTAAATCTAATTTCTCGAACACCTAATTTATACGCTAATTCTTGCAACTTACAATTATTGTTTTTTGCACAAGTTGGACAATCGTGATTGTAGCTTGCAAGTAGTAATTCTATATATATCTTACGCAAGTTTCTTAATTGTTCGGTATTAGTTCGGACTTTCATTCCAGATTCAGGAGCTAATGAACAAGACGCTTGAACACCTCGCCCATCAACTTCGACAACGCATAATCGACAAGCACCGTAAATACTAAGCTCTGAATGGTAGCAAAAAGTCGGGAGGTCTATGTTTTCTTTTCTAATAACTTCTAATAAATTTTTCTCACCATTAAATTCTACTGCTTTACCATTTATTTCTAAAGTCTTTTTCATTTTTACACTCCTACAATTGCATTTAATCTACAAGTTTCTAAACAAGCACCGCATTTGATGCACAATTCTTCATTTATATAATGTGCTTCTTTACGAACACCGGAAATAGCATTAACCGGACAAACTTTCACACATAATCCACAGCCTTTACATTTTTCTGGAATGATTTGTGGGCTGAGCAATGCCTTACATTGTTTAGCAGGACACTTTTTTTGAATAACGTGTGCTTCGTATTCTTCACGAAATTGTGTCATCATCGAAAGTACCGGATTAGGAGCAGTTTTGCCAAGTCCGCACAAAGAACCTTTTTGCACCGCTTTTGCTAATTCTTCCAGAATGTCCAATGTTTCTCCTGTTGCTCGTCCTTCAATAATATCTTCGAGCAATGCAAGCATTTGCTTGGTTCCTTCTCTGCAAGGAATACATTTACCACATGATTCATTTTGAGTAAACTGCATAAAGAAATGAGCCATTTTGACCATACAAGTGTCTTTATTCATAACAACCAACCCACCGGAACCGACCATCGCACCAATACCACTTAATGAATCGAAATCAAGCGGCATATCCATATGTTCTGTTGTCAAACAACCTCCAGAAGGGCCGCCAATTTGCACAGCTTTAAGTCCATTACTGGAAATTGTTCCATCTGATAAAGTTACACCGCCACCAATATTATAAACTATTTCGCGAATAGTAGAACCAAATGGTACTTCTATCAACCCAGTATTTGCAACGTGACCAGTCAAAGCAAAAGTTTTTGTACCGGGAGAATTTTCCGTACCACAGCTTCTAAATTCTTTTGCTCCATAGAGAATAATTTGCGGAACAGATGCCAACGTTTCAACATTATTTATCACTGTTGGTTTACCAAATAATCCAGATTGAGCAGGGAATGGTGGTTTGGGCTTTGGCATACCTCTTTTCCCTTCAATTGAGGACATTAAAGCGGTCTCTTCCCCGCATACAAACGCACCTGCGCCTTCCATAACGTGAAGTTTGAAATTAAATCCTGTGCCCATAATATTTTCGCCAAGCAGTCCAAGTTCTTCTGCTTGTTTAACGGCAATTTTAAGCCTTCTTACAGCGAAAGGATATTCAGTACGAACATAGATATATCCTTCGTCAGCACCTATCGCTTTTGCAGCTATTATCATTCCTTCAATTACAGAGTGTGGATTGCCTTCCATCACACTTCTATCCATAAACGCGCCTGGATCACCTTCGTCACCATTGCATATCACATATTTTTTTTCAGACTTTTGAATTCTTGTTAATTCCCACTTACGACCTGTTGGAAAACCTCCTCCTCCTCTTCCGCGAAGTCCTGCATAAGTAATTTCTTCACAAATATCTTTGTCCGTCATTTCAGTTAATGCTTTGAATACTGCTTGATAACCATTTTTTGCAATATATTCATGAATGTCAGAAGGATTAATATGTCCACACAAACCTAAAACTTTTCTTGACTGACGATTGTAGAAACGAATATCTTGCGTATGAACACAATGTTCACCAGTCAATGGATCAACGTATAACAATCTATCGATTGGTTTCCCTAAAACTAATGTGTGGTTAACAATTTCTTGCACATCTTCTACTTTAACTTTGACATAATGAATACCATCAGGCTCTATAGTTACAAGAGGTCCCATCTGGCAGAAACCCTGGCAACCGCTTTCAGAAACTAAAATTTTACTTTCATTAGATTCTTCCATTTTTAATTCAACTATACAGTCAATTCCAGCTTCTTTTATTTTCTTTACCAGCTGATTGTAAATTTTAAGTGAACCATTGGCAACACAACCAGTTCCAGCACAAACAATCACTCTTTTTTTCAATATGTTACTGCTATTATTGTATTTTACTGCTATTTCTTTTAATTCATCAAGCGACTTGAGCATTGTTATTCTCCATAGTTATTATTTTATCAATAATTTCAACTATTGTTTGCGGATTAACCTGCGAATAAACATCTTCATTAATAACAACGACAGGTGCCAATCCACAGGCACCAAGGCAGGAAACTTTTTCCAAAGTAAAAAGCAAATCGTCAGTAGTATGTTTTTTATCATTAAGTCCAAGCTTTAATTCAATTGCCTCAACAACAGGATTAGAACCTTTGACGTGACATGCAGTACCATCACACACCTTAATCACGTATTTGCCTTTGGGTTCTAATGCAAAATGTGCATAAAATGTAGCGACCCCATAAAGCTTAGCTGGGGAAATATCCAGCGAAGAAGCAACAAATATCATCACATCTTCTGGCAAATACCTATATTCTTCTTGTATGGTTTGAAGAATTGGTATTAGTTTAGTAGAATCATAATTGTAACTTTTTAAGATTTCGCATACTTTTTCAAATTTACGGACAGGCAAAGAATCCCCGTTGTGCGAACTCATCACACTTTCTCCAATTAATTTTCACAAAAAATTATTTTTTATTATAACAATGTTTGTTTATAAACAGATAGTTTCCTTGTTAACACAGCCAAAGATTGAGAGAACTGAGCATTCTCAACTATCACATTTTGGGGAACTTTAATTTGCATCGGAGCAAAATTCCAAATAGCAACAATTCCTCCTTTTAGCATGATATCCACGCATTCTTGCGCGGCTTTCGCTGGTACAGTAAGCACAGCTAAATGAATTTTCATCAACTGAGCTAACACTGGTAATCTGTCAATACTCAGCACCTCAATACCGTGGATTTTTTGTCCAACTTTTTCCGGGTCATTATCAAATGCAGCAACAAAATTTAGCCCGTAGTCTTTGAACTGTTTGTAGCCTAACATAGCAGTGCCTAAACTACCAGCACCTATTAAAAATGCATTTTCATAACGGTTCCAGTTAAGACATGTTTGAATAGCATTGATTAATGAATTGACATCAAACCCAGTTTTTGGCTTGCCAATAATATTAGTATATTGAACATCTTTACGAACTTGTGTAGAATCCAAACCAAGCTCGTTAGCAATAAATGTTGATGACACACTTTTCACACCCTGTTCTTTCAAATTTAGCAGTAGATGTAAATAGTGTGGAAGCCTTCTTAAAGTAGGCTCAGGAATTACAACAATGTTTTTTTTAGTTAACATTTTACAGCTCCTTTAATCAGTAATGCTGTATTGATAAAATATTATCGATACAAAATTAATGAATTATTTTATCATAAACAAACATTTTCTCGCTTTTATTAAAAATCACACACATTTTTTATTTAATTCATAATTTTTGATTAATAGATAGATTTAATTGAACTGTTTTAAAAACAGAAAATTTAGATATACTACAAATGAATTATTGATATTAAATTATATAAATTAACGAAACAAAACAAGAAATATTTATCAATAAAAATCAAATAATTGACCGTTGGAGAATACTCATTAATCATTTTTATTCTCTACTTACAATACCTTTTTTTATTTTTTAGTCTATTCTTTTTTAATTATATTTGAGCATTAATATAATGAATGATATTATTTATGTTTAAAAGAAGAAATGAAATCAATCTATTAGAGTTAACACCGACAAAAAATCATCCTCACGAGGTTAATGAAGATGGATTAGTAGATGTATTAGTTCCTCGTTTTAAAAGCACGTTTATGCAAAAATTCATTCCAAAAGGAAGAAGTTTATATATACGTGCAAATCTGGACGAAATTGGCTCAAAAGTTTGGTGCTTAATTGATGGAAAAACAAAAGTCTATGAAATTGCCGAATGCCTAAAAAATGATTTTGGAGACAAAGCAGAACCTATTTATCCTCGACTTAATTTATTTTTGACTCAATTGTATCATAATGGTTTTATACATTTTATAGAATTAAAAAAAGGAGAAAAAAATGTCTAAAGTACTGAGCAATTTGAAACCAGAGTTAGTGTGGAAATACTTTGAAGAGATTACTCAAGTTCCTCACCCTTCTAAAAAAGAGGAAAAAATTAGAGAATATATGATTAATTGGGCAAAATCTCTTGGTTTTGAATACAAAACCGATGCTTTTGGTAATCTCGTTATTAAAAAACCCGCCACTCCTGGCATGGAAAATCGTAAATCTGTATGCATACAAGGTCATCTTGATATGGTTTGTGAAAAAAATAGTGATGTTGAATTTGACTTTGATAACGACCCACTAAAAGTGTATATTGATGGTGATTGGGTAAAAGCTGATGGGACCACTCTTGGTGCAGATAATGGTATCGGAATTGCTATGGGAATGGCTTTGATGGCATCAAATGATATTGAACATCCAGTATTAGAGCTTCTCTGCACATTGGACGAAGAGACAGGTCTTACAGGGGCTATTCAATTAGGCACTGATTTAGTAACTGCTGATATATTAATTAATCTCGATTCAGAAGATGAAGATGCATTTACAATTGGATGTGCGGGTGGATTAAATACTTCTGGTATTTTTAAATATGAAGCCGAAGAAATCCCCTCAAATCATTCGCCTTTTAAATTATCACTGAAAGGTTTGCGTGGAGGACACTCAGGTATTGAAATACACGACGGACGTGCTAATGCTGCTAAACTGTTATCACGTTTTTTATGGAATGCGATCCAAAAATTGCCGATAAAGTTTGTTTCATTCAACAGTGGCAACAAGCACAATGCTATCCCTCGCGAAGCTTTTGCTACCGTACTAGTTCCCAACGAAAAAGTTGATGAATTCAATAATTTAATAAACGAATATAAAGCCATCTTTAAAAAAGAATATGCGACAAAAGAGCCTAATCTGGATTTCTTCTATGAGGATGCTGAAATGCCAAATAAAATTCTTAGATCTGAATTAGCATATAAAGTACTCTCCTCATTTGTGGCAATGCCTCACGGTGTAATCAGAATGAGTCCTGATATTTCTGGACTTGTTCAAACATCAACTAACTTTGCAATTGTCGAAACAAGAGAAAATGAAATTTATGTTTTGACTTCTCAGAGAAGTTCAGTTGAATCCGAAAAAAGATTTGTTGAAAATATGGTTTATGCAGCCCTTGAATTGGGTGAAGCAGAAGTCTCAACTGGAGATGGCTATCCAGCCTGGGAACCAAATGTAAATTCTGAAATTTTAAATGTAGCAAAACAAGTTTATAAAAGCGTTTTAGGCAAAGAACCTAAAATCGAAGCCATTCACGCTGGTCTTGAATGCGGGCTTATTGGTGAAAAATATCCCGGTATCGATATGCTATCCTGTGGCCCAAATCTTCGTGATGTTCATTCTCCTGATGAAAGAGTTAGCATCTCATCTGTTCAAAGAATTTGGAACTTCCTTGTTGAATTAATTAAGAATATTCCTCAAAAGTAATAATCGAAAAGCGTTAGGCTGTCTCAAAAGGACAGCCTTTTTTATATTCTAAATCACCTTTTCCAAAAAAATTTGCCATTAAAAATTGCAAAAATATCAATAAAAATGGGACGCTTTTAAAGCGTCCCATATAGAAGTGACTAATGCTAAATAATTTACAATCTTTCTGCAATAGCTTTGCCCATTTCTAAAGTTGTATTGCTACCACCCATATCATAAGTTTTCACTTTGCCTTCCGCTATAACTTCGGCAGTTGCTTTTTCAATACGGTCAGCTAATTCTTTTTCTCCAAGCCATTCAAGCATCATTTTCCCAGCTAAGATAGTAGCAATTGGATTAACTTTATACATCCCAATATATTTCGGAGCAGATCCGTGTGTTGGCTCAAATACCCCAAGATTTTGCCCAATATTACCAGAACAGCCGAAACCTAAACCACCTACCATTTGAGCACATAGATCGGAAATTATATCTCCGAAAAGATTTGGAGCAACCAGAACATCATAATTATTCGGATTTTTCAGCAGCCACATTGTGATTGCATCAATATTTGCGTCATCCATTTCAATTTCTGGGAAGTCCTTGTGAACTTGGTGAGCAGTTTCAAGAAATAGTCCATCAGTAGCTCTCACAACATTAGCTTTGTGAATCACAGTAACCTTTTTTCTATTGTGTTTACGAGCATATTCAAAAGCAGCACGAATGATTCTATCGGAACCTTTTTTTGTATTTATTTTGCAAGAAATAGCAAAATCATTCGCATCGAGATTTGCAAAGGCTCCAAATGGCCTGGATAATTTTGTTAGTATATCTAATAATTCTTGTGGGACAGGATGAAATTCTACACCCGCATAAAGGTCTTCAGTATTTTCACGAAATACAACTAAATCAATATTATCTCGATAATTCAATGTATTGCCTTTATAAGCTTTGCATGGACGCAAACAAGTATATAAATCAAAAAGCTGACGCATTCTAACAATTGGGGAACGGTACACCAAGCCTTTTCCTTGTAATTCAGGGATGAGTTCAGCTTCGGCTTGCTTTACGGGTTTAGAAGTAATAGCACCAAACATAGCGGCATCAACTTCTTTAAGCAGATCAATTGTTCTTTGTGGAAGAGCATCGCCTTCTTTGCACCAAAATTCCCATCCGATATCGCCGTGAATATATTCGGCATTAAAGTTTAATTTGTCGAAAACAATTTGTGTAGCTTCTAATACCTCTTTTCCTACACCGTCTCCTGGTAACCAGGCAATTTTGTAACGCTTCATAACTAGCTCCTATATTTTTTGTTGTTGAGAAAAAAATTTGTGAAGTGTAATATACATTTTTTTCTTTTCAAATAAAAGAAAAATTGAGCGAGAAGAGAAGATATAATAACTAATTCTTATAACGATATTTTTCTATAACTGAGATTGGTCTGACTAAACGAAAATCTCCAAATCCAGTATTATCAAGGAAAAGGAACTCCCGATTATCTGTATAAATCCAGCGTTCGTAAACTCGTCCATCACTCATAGGATTAGACCTTTCAACTGAAAATGGTTGCCCAAAAATAATATAAACCATACCTCTATCAGTCAGCCAACCTTCTGTATATGAACGGAAATTATCATTAGCATAAGCAATACGTAAATAATATTGCTCAAAAGCTTCGTTACGTTCTGTATTGGGCGTTGGATCTAACAATTTCCAAAAATCATTGAAACGTCTAAATTTCTCATCTTCTGTTTTTGCAGAACGGATGTAATTAATATCGTCAGAATTTGCGACATACCTCAACTGTCTAATTGCTTTATCCAGATCGTTTAAAATAAAACCACTTAAACGAGTGATTGATTTCATAGAACGCTGAGCAACTGCAAGTATATCCTCTATTTCATAATCATCAGAATTATTCGGCTTTAACGCTAATAATCTCAAAGTATAATTATTCCTTGAAATTTTAGCAGGTTTCTTCACACGAATAAATAATCTATTTGTTCCAATTTCAATCTCTTTTTGAATTTTAGAACCTTGCTCAATCAGTTCGTCATTTTCAAATATTTGATATAAAAAATCAACCTTCTGGTTTAAATTCGAGTAATATTCAAAAAAAACGAAAAAGCCTTCTCTTAAACTGCCAATATTGTCTGAAATATGAGGTGTAATTTTCCATCGTCCTTTATCTTCCTCAATAGAACTAACTAATAACAAACTACTCATAACATTGTCAAATTTTGTAAAATCAACGACGCTTAAACTTCGCGATTGAGAATATTCAGTCTTGGAGTTTTCATCTGTAAGAATTGCTTTAATTTGGTAGTTCCCAGGTACTAATAAAAATTGCAACTGCCGAACATCGAATTTGGCTGTTGCACCTTGAGCTATATTGTAGTCTTTTTCAACGAATACTCTGTCGTAATTTTTCGATGCAACAGCATTACCAAGAGAATCATAAGCTGTTAAGAAAACAGTGATTTTAGAGATAAAATTATCTTCAAATTTGACAAAAGTTAGCGATTGGTATGGCACTAATACATAACAATCAACTCTAGCATAGTTTGCCGTATCACCTTTGAAAATCACAGCATCAAAGAAAAAAGCTTCTGTTCCATCTTGAATTTTTGACAGTTGAGAATGTAGTGATTGACTAATGATTGACAAGAAAATGAAAAATAATAATAATCTATACATAATTTCTCCGTTCTAACCTTGAATAGATTGGGCAAAAAGCTTAGAAATTGAATCGTTCATATCTCTATGATAGATATATGTTCTATATTCAACCGATGCCACACAATAATTCTCTTCAATTGCTCTTTTAGCAAAATCAGTATCATCACCATATTTGATATTTCTAAAGCCACCAAGATTAATTGCGACGTTTTTCTTAACAAAAAAAGAGCCACCCACATAGCATTCATCTATATGTTTCTGCTTTGAATTATCATAAAAATCCACAACATAAGGGTAGCCAATTATCTCGACACCTCCATAGAGAAGGTCAACCTCAGGATGTTGCAAAAGAATGTTACGCCTAAGTTCCAAATGATTGTTCTTATATTCATCATCGGAATCCAGAAAAGTGCAATAAATCCCTGAAGAAGATAGAATCCCAACATTTCTCGAAAGTGGCAATCCTTTATTTTTATGAAATAGATAACGTATCCTTATATCACTGAAATACTTGGAACAAATATCAAAAGTATTATCTTTCGAACCATCATCAACTATAAGAAGCTCCCAATCCTGCTCTGTTTGATTAAGGACGGAATTTATTGCTCTATCAATAATATAACCTCGATTATAAGTTGTAAGAATAACCGAGAAAAAAGGAATTCTATTATTCTTATAAATGAACATCAACGTCTAATAACAAATTTTTCACTCAAAATCTGGTTATCGAATTGTAGTTGTATGAAATATAAACCAGATTGATAGTCGGTAGCATTCCAATCAAACGAATTTTCCCCAGCATTAAAAAAAACATTTGTTAATTTATAAATCTCTTGCCCAAATGAATTAAATATTTTAATAGTGCAGTTTTGAGCGTACGGCAAATTAATTCGAACATTTAGAATATCATTAGCAGGTTGTGGAGAAATGGACAAAATTTTAAAGTCTGATTGTCGCTGACTATCATTGACACTTGTTTTAAGATAAGTGGATTTGAATAAGCCTTCATTATGCACACCTGCAAAAATCATAAAACCAGCCTCAGCCGTATCCCAGTTAGGTATCATAACTGTTCTAACAGATTTATTTTCTGGCAAACCATTATTAAATGCTTCGAAATAATGTCCATAAATAGAAGAAACAAGAACTCCGGCATTTCCAGCTGCAGCAGCAACAAGATGCGGGAAACGCGGATGTTCAGCAAATTCAAAAATTTGATTGCCTGCACCAGTAAAATATTGCCAGGTATTACCGGTATCCAAGCTTATATATATTCCTTTCCCAATACTCGAACCATCAACAGTTAACGAATCCACTCCACATAGCACAATAGATGAGTTGATTGATGACGGTAAAATAGATAGCACACGTAACCCTTCTAAACCGCTGCTTTCACGTATCCAGGTTCGACCATTATCGTATGACCTCAGAACTCTACCTTGTGATGATGCATCTCCCGAGAGAAATAGGAGATTAGATATTTTCGAAAAAGCGACAGAACGAGTTTCAACACTATAAGATGACAAATTGCAAGTAATGAAATCATTATCTGAATAAACAAATCCTTCACTTGTATTAATGGCAGCAGCAACGAAGAATTCATTTTCATTAATAATTTTTGAAGATATGCGGTATAATTGATTGGAAGATTCGCATAAAATATCTTCACTCCAATCTTCTCCACGATTTGTTGATAATAACACCCCACCACGAGTAAAATGTCTCACTGCGGCAAACCATTTATTAGGATTTTTTTTAGACTGATATATATCGTACACAGAGCGTTCGTTCAATTGATATTTTGTAAATGTTTTTCCAGAATCAACACTTTCTTGGTAACCATTACCAATAAATGGAAATTCAATGTTTTTTTGAAGAATATCGGTAGGGAAACCACTTGAAGCAACTATAATTCTATCCGGTTCATCAGTTGGAGAAAAAATTTTGTTGATGTAGGGATTAACACCATCTACTTTTATCCAGTATTGAGCAAATGATAATGAGTTTGCAATAATGAGCAAAACACCTACAAGCATAAACTTTTTCATATTCAATCTCAAAAATTAATAAACAACTCTTGTAATATAGCAAAAAGTTGTCATTAATTAAAAAAGTTTAATTTACATACCCGTACTACCAAATCCTCCATCACTTCGAGAAGTGTGGGGAAGTTCCTCGACCAGTTGAAATTCAGCCTTTTCGTAACGAGCAATTACTATTTGAGCAATTCTATCACCACGATTAACCACAAACGGTTCATTTCCGAAATTCGCCAAAATAATTTTTATTTCGCCACGATAGTCACTATCTATTGTTCCAGGCGCATTCAATGCGAAAACACCAAACCGAGCAGCCAATCCACTTCGCGAACGCACTTGTGCTTCGAATCCATCTGGTAAAGCCATCGCAATAGAAGTTGGGATAAGTACTGTTTGATGTGGAAAGATTGTAATTGGTTCCTCTATTGCCGCATAAATATCCATTCCAGCTGAACCTGGAGTTTGATATGTCGGTAAGGGTAAATCACTATATTGATTATCTAAACGTTTAATTTGAATTTTCATCTTTTATCTAAAATATTCAACATAAAATTTATAGATTTACTTAATCAAATTTAATGCACTTCCGGCTTTGAACCATTCAATCTGCTGGACGTTATAAGAATGTGCTACTTCGAAACTCTCTGTACTACTGTCTTTGTGATGAAGAACAACTTTTAAAGGTTTGTTCGGAACAAAGTCCTTTAGTCCAATGATGTCAATAGTATCGTCCTCTAATATTTTATTATAATCATTTTTATCAATAAAAGTAAGAGCGAGCATACCTTGTTTTTTCAAATTTGTTTCGTGAATACGTGCAAATGATTTAACTAATATAGCTTTAATTCCCAAATATCTTGGTTGCATAGCAGCGTGTTCCCGAGAAGAACCTTCACCATAATTTTCATCACCTACAACAATTGAACCAATACCAAGCGATTTATAATAACGCTGAACTTTTGGAACTTCATCATATTCACCAGTAATTTGATTTTTGACATAGTTAGTTTTATCATTAAAGAAATTAACAGCACCGATAAGTGTGTTTTTCGATATGTTATCTAAATGGCCGCGATATCGCAACCAAGGACCAGCCATAGAAATATGATCTGTAGTGCATTTTCCTTTAACTTTAATTAGAAGTCTTAATCCAAGAAAATCGTTTCCATCCCACTTTTCAAAAGGAGGGATAATTTGAAGCCTCTCTGAATTAGGATTGATGATTATTTCCAGGTTGAAGCCATCTTCGGCCGGTGCTTTATACCCATTTTCAATAACGTCAAAACCCGATGGCGGGAATTCGATTCCTTCCGGTTCTTTAAGAAAAACTTCTTTGCCATCAGCATTGACCAACTTATCTTTCATAGGATTAAAATCAAGCCGACCAGCAAGCACAAAGGCTGTAACAATTTCCGGTGAAGCTACAAAAGCGTGAGTGTTTGGATTTCCATCATTTCTTTTTGCAAAATTTCTATTGAATGAGGTAATTATGGAATTTTTCTCTTGCTCCTTAGCATTTAGTCGTTTCCATTGCCCAATGCAGGGGCCACAAGCATTTGCAAGCACTACCCCACCAATTTGTTCAAACATATTTATGAACCCATCTCGCTCAATTGTATATCGAATCATCTCAGAACCAGGAGTTATCGTAAATTCGCATTTAGCAGATAATTTGTTATCAATAGCTTGTTTGACAATCGAAATCGAGCGAGCGATATCTTCGTAAGATGAATTAGTGCAAGAACCTATTAATCCAGCAGAAAGCTCGATAGGCCAACCATTCTTCCTTACTTCTTCAGAAAATTTTGAAATAGGATTAGCCAGATCAGGTGAAAAAGGACCATTAATATGCGGTTCCAGTTCGGATAAGTTAATTTCAATTACTTGATCAAAGTATTTCTCTGGGTTTTGATAAACTTCGTCATCGGCTGTTACACATTCAAGCATAGAATTACAGTAGTCAGCAATTTCTTCTCTTCCAGTAGCCATTAAATATTCACTCATTTTTTCATCATAACCGAAAATAGAAGTTGTTGCACCAATTTCTGCTCCCATATTACATATGGTTCCTTTGCCAGTAGCAGATATGGACTTGGCACCATCCCCAAAGTACTCTAAAATATATCCGGTTCCACCTTTTACAGTAAGAATACCAGCAACTTTAAGTATCACATCTTTTGCAGAGGTCCATCCCGACAACTTGCCAGTAAGTTTAATCCCAATTAGCTTAGGGAATCTTAATTCCCACGGCATACCAACCATAACATCCACTGCATCAGCTCCACCAACACCAATAGCGACCATTCCAAGACCACCAGCATTAACAGTATGCGAATCAGTTCCAATCATCATACCACTTGGAAAGGCATAGTTTTCAAGAATTACTTGATGAATGATTCCTGCCCCAGGCTCCCAGAAACCAATCCCATATTTATTAGAAACGGATTCAAGAAAATCGTATACCTCTTTATTTGCTTCAAGAGCAGATTCTAAATCTTTTTTAGCTCCGATCTGAGCTAATATCAAATGATCGCAATGAACGGTTGTCGGTACTGCTACTTTATTTTTCTGAGCTTGCATAAACTGCAAGAGAGCCATCTGAGCGGTAGCATCTTGCATCGCTACGCGATCAGGAGCAAATTCAACATAATCGACACCTCGTTCAAATTCTTTGATAGAATTAATATCGAACAAATGCGTGTAAAGGATTTTTTCAGTAAGAGTAAGTGGTCGCTTAATTTTTGATTTTACAATCTGAACTTTTTCCGCAATTGAACTATAATGCTTACGAAGCATATCAATATCGAGTATCATAACACACCTATGAAAAAATATTAAGAATTTAGTCTAATTCATTAACGTATTTGTGTAATTATTAATTTAGTAAAAAAAGGAAAATTAAGCGACGTTCACTTGTTTCTAACTAATCTAATTCCCACAATATTATTTGGACTACGCCGGGAACTATATCGAGCATAAGATTTCGGATCAAGGAAGCATCCACCTCGACTTATCCGTTCTTTGCCTTGATTTTGGATAGGATTAATTGTATCAAATGGGTTATATTTAGCATAAGCATCCCAGCACCATTCACATACATTACCTGACATATCGAATAATCCAAAGGCATTTGGTAATTTCTGCCCTCCAATTTTAGGCATACCACCAGAATTTTCAATAAACCATACAGATGAATAAATATTCACAGGGACATCCATTGTGCTGCCCGCTCTTGCCAGATATTCCCACTCGGCTTCAGTAGGCAAACGCCATCCGTTTGCAGTAGTATCAAAAACAACAATAGTATCATTAATAGAATATACAGCTTTTAATCCATCTTTTTCAGATAATTTATTGCAAAAAATTATTGCATCCAGCCAAGATACATTGTAAACTGGAAGTGCATAATCTTTGATAGTACTTGGGTTGTTTTTCGTTATAAACTCATAAAGCCTTTGTGTTATTTCTTTCTTTGACACTTCGATTGTTTTAGTAAGATAAACGTTTCTTATAGGCAACTCATCTTCAAGACCTGTTGTACTGCCCATTTTAAAATAACCTGAACTCACTGTTATGATTTCTAATGGAGGATACGGCAGTACAGTTAAATTGATTTTTTCACTCGTATCTTTACCGAATACGATATAAAAATAACCGCTGGGAATTTGCTCATCAATAATTAGACCGATAGAATTAGCTCGCCAATAAAGACAGTCATTTTTTCTAATAGCAACGCTATCGTTAAAAATAATAGCTGCACTATCATAATTTAATGGAAAATTTTTCCCAAAGATAATTAATGTATCTGTTGGATACGTAATATGATTAGAAAGACTTGTGATCTTTGGTGAACCTGATGAAATCGCGAAATCATTATTGCCATCGCAGGAAAAAAGAAAAATTGCAATAAATATGTATATAAAAAATTTCATTACCAAAAATTAATGAATTATTAATTCAAATATAATATTTAGATGTAGATAAAACAACTAAATTAATTAAATGATAAGAAGGAATTAAAGGACTAACTAAATTTCATTCAATTCAGTTATGCTATGACGACCTATTGCTTTTTCAAGTTTCGTTTTAACTTCGAAATAATCATTAGAGTTCAAAATATCCTCGGCAATTAATTTTGCTTCTGAATAGGTCAATGATCTAATCCTGTTTTTTAATTCGAGCAAAAGAGAAGGCGCAACACTCAATTCATCTACATCCATTCCAATAAGCAATTGAGTAGCTGCAGCATGCCCAGCTAATTCTCCACATATGGAAACAGTAACACCATTTTTGTGAGCAGTTTTTATGATAAAATCAATTAATCGCAGAACGGAGGGATGGAAATCGTCGAAAATATCAGAAACAAGTTCGTTATTTCTATCTGCAGCCAAAGTATATTGTGTAAGATCATTTGTACCGATACTGAAAAAATCAGCTACTTTTGCTAATCCATCAGAAATAATCGCGGCAGCAGGTGTCTCTATCATCACTCCAAGAGCAATACGATTATCGAAAAGAACACTATCTTGTTGAAGTTCGGTTTTACATTTTTCCAAAATTTTTCGAGAAATTTCAACTTCGTGCAACGAAGTTACCATTGGGAGCATAATTTTTAAGTTTTTATTGACTGAAGCGCGCAGTAATGCTCGAAGTTGAGCTTTGAATATATCCTGACGAGAGAGTAGAAAACGAATTCCTCGCAAACCTAATGCAGGATTAAATTCTTTAATTGGCAAACCTTCAACAAATTTATCGCTACCTAAATCAAAAACTCTTATTGTAACTGGTTTTGGATAAGCTCGTTCGCAAATTTCTCTATACCATTTATACTGAGTTTCTTCATCGGGGAAACCTTTCAATTCCATGACCAAATTCTCAGAACGGACAAGTCCATAACCATCAGCTCCATTGATTTCTCCAGAGCGTACATCATCTAAGAAATTCACATTGCCAAGCAAAGAAATTCTCTTCCCATCAAAAGTTTCCGAGGGAAGCTTTGCTAATGCTCCAAGATTTCTTTTGTGTTCCTCTAATGCCTCAATCTTTTGTAAATAAACATCTCTAACATCTTTCTTCGGCTTCACTACAACAATACCAGCAAATCCATCGACAATTAATTCTGTCCCATTTTTAATAACATCTGTTGCATTATGTACACCAATTACAGCTGGGATGTCAAAGGAACGAGCCAGAATTGAAGCATGAGAGGTTACTCCACCAACTTCAGTAATTATGGCAAGTATTCCAGCTTCCTTGAAATTCACTATATCAGTTGTTGTTAAAGCTTGAGCAACAACTATTGATTGCTGACTTTTTTCATAATCTATTGATTGATCTTTTAGCGATGCAAGAAGCTTACGTTTAATATTATCAATTTCGTTGGCTCGTTCTTGCAACAAAGCATCTGAAGCATTTAGAAAAAATTTTCTCTGATTGTCGAATTCAGAAACAATAGCACTTTCAACACTGAAACCATCTTTAATCCTGTTTCTAATCCCATCGTATAAAATGGGGTCGGTTAGAATTAACAAGTTAGTCTCAAGTATAGCAATAACATTACTACCGAGAGAACGAACTTTATGCAGGCTCTGCATAAATTGATGAACTAAGTTTGTATGCGCTTTTTCAAATTTTAATAGTTCATTTGATATTTCTTCACTTGGAATTTTAATTGATGGACTAATTAACGATTCTGGTTGCAAAACTATAGCATTGCCTAACGCTATACCCGCCGAAGATGGAATCCCTTTCAGAACAAACTGTTCTTTAAGTAGTTTATAATCTGTTTTGCCATATATTACTTCTTGAGGAGCCATTAAATTTCACCGAAACCACTTTCAAATAACTTAACAATCTCATCTACTGCTTCTTGTTCGTCTGGTCCTTCGGCACGCACCTTAATTTCACTACCTTGTTCTGCTGCAAGCGTCATTACTCCAATTATACTTTTACCATTTATTGCAAACTTATCTCTAATTAAATATATCTCAGACTTAAATTTAGAAGCCAATTTTACAATACTTGCTGCTGGTCGAGTGTGTATGCCTGAACGATTAACAACTTTGACTAATTTTTCAACCATTAGTAACAATATCCATATTCATCAATTTAATATATAAAAACAATTATTTGTTAATATAAATAAAATATGTGCTTTTTGCAAGTGTAAAATTAATGGCATTATAAAAAAAATGATTTAAATTTAATTTTACAGAATATTGTTAAATATCAGATTGTTTGGTCTGCAAAATCCTAAACAAGAGCTTATTGGTATTGCCTGCTCTCAAGAACGCCAGCGGTGCTTCTCTCATCTTCGCTACTTACGAAATACAACAACTAAACATTTTTGAAGAATTGGCTAATTATGCTTGTAAATAAATTGGTTACAAGCTGCTCTGCAGTTCGCTCAATAAATTTCTCGGCGTTCTCGAACGCACTCCACCTAATCATCCACATAGCTGCTTGCATTTGCTCTTCAAATCGAAATTAAATTCGCTTTTCAGAGACTCGTAGTCACTCCGACATCTCATTTTGTTCAATGTTTTGGCAGTTGTATGATACAGTAAGCTTTTGAATTTTTTTGGAATTCACGAACTATAATGATTAAAAATTGCTTCACAATGCTGCGAAACTGCTCTGCAAAAATCTTTATGACTTATATAAAATTATCTCAGAAGATTTCGAATCGACATAACAAAGGAATCTTAAATGTCCACTTTTCTGCTATCAATTCAAATGGAATATAATATTTGCGGTAGTAAATTTAAAGAAATCATCTTAAATCTAAAACAACCTATCATTTGTGTATTATACGTTATGTTTTTGAAACCATTTTGTGTTTTTAATTAATTTTTTTTTATTATTTATTAATTTTACAATTACTGTTTGTTTCGTATCTTATAGTCAAAAAATTTTTCCACATTTTTAATTTAATAATAAAATGACTTATGTACATCTCAACATCGCTAATATATTGAATTTAGAAAATATTGCTAATTTTCTGGAATTTATTCCATATGGAATACTTTTTTACCAATTTAACGAACCGGATTCATTAGAATTAGTTTACTGCAATAAGTTTGCTGGTGATATTTTGCAAATTGACTGCGAGAAATTGACGGCTAAAAAAGATTTTAGTGACATTTGGAAAAATTCTGATACTCTTAAATTAAAAGATAAATTTCTAAGTGTTTTAAAGACAGAAAGAATTAGAGAATTAGACGATGTAAACTATATAATTAATGGCTCCAAATTTATCTTCAAAATAAAACTATTTAAATTTGAGAATAATAAACTTTGTGTAATCTTCGAAGATATTCATAAACAAAAACAAATAAAGGAAAAGTTAGAAAAACTAGATGAAAAATTTGTGCAGTTAATAGAAAACTCATATGATGCCATATACATTTTAGAAGGACGACATTATAGCTATGTAAACCCACAATTTGTTAATTTACTAGGGTATACTTTGAAAGAAGTTACTTCTCCTGATTTCGATTTTAGCGTATTACTAACAGAAAAGAGCAAGGAAATTGTCGAACAACGTTATAAAGCACGTCTGAGAGGTGAATATGTCCCTAGCAAGTACCAAACTCAACTATTATCCAAATTTGGTGAAGTGAAAGAAGTCGAGATTTCTACTGTATCACTTTCATCTGCTGGTGAAGTTGCAGTAATGGGGATTATACACGATATCACTGATAGAATACGCTTGGAAACAGAATTGTTAAATTCAATGAAGACTTATTTTGGAATAATTAACAGCTTAAATGAAGCCGTGTACATATTAAATAGAGAACATAAATTTATTTTTGTTAATAAAGTTGCAGAAAAATTTTATGGGTATAGCCTTGAAGATTTCGTTGACAAAACTCCTGAATTTTTATCAGCTGAAGGAAAAAACAATTTAACCGCTGTAAAAGAAATGATAGATTTGGCATTTGAAGGAATAAATCAGCAATTTGAATTTTGGGGGAAGCGTGTTGATGGGAGTATTTTCCCGAAAAGTATAATATTATCGAAAGGAGATTATTTTGGTGAAGAAGTAGTAATAGCATCTGCTCGCGACATTACAATAAATAAAATTTTAGAAGAAGAATTATTAATAGCAAAGGAAAAAGCCGAAGAAAGCAATAGATTAAAGAGTGCATTTATATCTAACTTAAGCCATGAAATACGGACACCACTGAATGGAATTCTTGGATTTGCTAATTTGCTTTCTGAACAAAACTTATCTGATAAAGAAAAAACAGAATATACAGTTTTGCTCAACAACAGTTCTGAAAGACTATTAAAAACAGTCAACGATGTCATCGAATTATCTAAAATTGAAACAGAACAATTAGAGATTAACTATTCATCGTTTAGCTTAAGTAACTTGATAACTGAACTTTATGAGTCGTATTTAATAAAATTTAAAGAAAAGAGAATCGGATTCAAGTACTTCATTGATAAAGAAATAGAGAATGTAGTTGTTCATTCGGATGAGAGAAAATTATTTACAATTTTAGATAAACTTATTAATAACGCACTAAAATTCACAAAAAATGGAAGCGTTGAATTCGGATGCTGGAAAAAAGGAAATAATATTGAGTTTTTTGTTGAAGACACAGGAATAGGGATTTCTGAGGAAAATCAAGAAAAAATATTTGAGGCTTTTGTCCAGGAGGACCCAACTTTTACAAGAAGCTATGAAGGAGCAGGAATAGGACTTACAATTGCAAAGGGATTAGTAGAATTGATTGGTGGAAAAATGTATTTAAATTCATTTAAGGGAAAAGGAAGTAGATTTTATTTTATTATTCCGATTGAAAAATTAACCGTAGTGGATATTACTAAAAATAATGATAATGAAATACCGGAACAGAATATTTCAAAAAGAAAAGTATTAATCGCGGACGATGATATAACAAATGTTACTTTATTAGAAAAAATATTATCAAACAACTTTCACGACATTGAAATTGTTAAAGCAATGAATGGAGACGAAGTTATAGAAAAAGTAGAAAAAATAAAAAATTTAGTCCTTATTTTGCTGGATATTAAGATGCCAAATACAGATGGAATAAAAGCTGCAAAAATACTACGAGAAAAAGGTTTTAAAGTACCAACAATTTTCATTACTGCTTCAACTTCACCAGAAGATAAGAAAAAAGCTTTGGAAGTAAGTTATGATGATTATATTTTAAAGCCAATTAATGTTATAGATATTCTAGAAAAAATTAGGCGATTTTTATAAAAATTTATTCATATTTTACGCATTATTTAATATTTTGTATAATAAAATTTTTGTTAAATAAACAATAAAAAACAAAATGGCAAAAGAAGAAATACAAAAAATTAGTGACGAAAAACAAAAAGCTGTAAAATTAGCAATTGAACAAATCGAAAAGAACTATGGCAAAGGCTCAATAATGAGATTGAGCGATAGAAACGTAGTACAAGTGGAAGCAATTCCAACCGGGTGCTTATCGCTTGATGCGGCTATTGGAATTGGAGGAGTGCCAAGAGGAAGAATTACGGAAATTTTTGGTCCTGAATCATCTGGTAAAACAACTATTTGCTTGCACATAATTGCTGAGGCTCAAAAGAGAGGCGGAATAGCAGCATTTGTTGATACAGAACATGCTCTTGATGTCAAATATGCTGAACGTCTCGGAGTTGATCTAAATAATCTGTTACTTGCACAACCAGAATTCGGTGAACAAGCCTTAGAAATTGTTGAAACGCTTGTTAGAAGCAATGCAATTGATGTAATTGTAATTGATTCCGTTGCAGCGCTTACTCCACGTGCAGAAATCGAAGGTGAAATGGGAGATGCGCAAATGGGCTCGCAGGCAAGGTTGATGTCGCAAGCAATGAGAAAATTAAATGCTGCAATAGGAAAAACAAAAACTACTGTTATTTTTACAAATCAGCTAAGAAGTAAGCTTGGAGTTGTTTATGGCAATCCTGAGACAACTACAGGTGGCAATGCGTTGAAATTCTATGCTTCTGTCAGAATTGATATTCGCCGTAAAGAAGTTATCAAAGATGGTCAAGAGGCAATTGGAAGCAGAACAAAAGTAAAAATAGTCAAAAATAAGGTCGCTCCACCATTTAAAGAAGTAGAATTTGATATTCTTTATAATGAAGGTATCTCAAAAATTGGAGATTTAATGGATGTTGCAATTGAACACGGAATTATAACAAAGAGCGGTTCTTGGTTCACTTACAAAGATGAAAGAGTGCAAGGACGAGATGGACTAAAAAAAATATTATCAGAAAGGCCTGAGTTAATGAACGAATTAGAAGAAAAAGTTAGAAATGTATTAAATAGCAATCCTTCATTTACCAAAACTTCATCTAAAACTGAGATAGAATTGTAAGATGAAATTTGAAGAATTAGAAGAAATAACGCAGGAAAGTATCGTTGTCGAATCTTTGCTAAGCTCTCCTGCTAAATTAAAGCTTCTTACGGGAAATATTGGATTAGATAAATTAATTAAGAACAAAGATTTGCATCGTCCGCAACTTGCATTGGCGGGTTTTGTAGAGCTTTTTAATCATAATCAAATCCAAATTATTGGAAATACAGAGTATTTCTATTTAAAAAGTTTAACAAAGCAACAAAGGATTAATTCAATAAAAAACCTGGCTCAATTCGATATACCTTGTGTTATCATTACAAATGGACGTGAACTTTTCCCAGAATTTTTACAGATTGCAAAAGAACATAATATTCCTATTTTTTCGACTGATTATAATACTACAAAAGCATTTAATCTTTTATCAGAATATTTAGATGATCAGTTTGCACCACACGTTGTTGTTCATGGTTCATTTGTTGATGTCTACGGCGTAGGAGTTCTTTTTGTTGGCAAAAGCGGTATTGGAAAAAGTGAAATCGCTCTTGATTTGGTTGAGCGTGGTCATAGACTTGTTGCAGACGACATAGTTATGCTAACAAAGAAACGTGAAACAATAATAATGGGAACGGGAACAAGTTTAGTCCAACATTTTATGGAAATTCGCGGATTGGGAATAATAGACGTCAGACAAATGTTTGGTATCCGTGCAATTCGCTTTCAGAAAAGGCTCGAAATAATTGTTGAATTAGAAGAGTGGTCCCAAAATCAAGAATATACAAGAACAGGATTAGATGAGACTTATGCAAACATCATGGGTGTAGAAATTTCAATGGTCAAACTGCCAATTATTCCTGGCAAGAACATCACAGTGATTGCCGAAGTAATAGCGATAAATTATCTATTGCGCACTTATGGATATAATGCAGCCAAAGTATTTACAGATAATCTCAAAGATGCAATAAAAAAACGTTCCGCTGGACCACAAAGAAATTTTCAGGATAAAAGGCTTATAAATTATTTCCAAGGCGATAATGAATAATTGAAAGTTATATATCGAGGTATATTAATTATGAAAAAATTATTTTTGTTATTCTTCTTTCTTTTAATTGGATTACATACAAATTTAAATGCTAATGCTCCTGTTAAATTAGTTGCAAACCCCTCAAAATTAGAAGTCAAAAAAGGCGAAAAATTTAATGTTCAGCTTACTATGACTTTCAATGGACATTGGTACTCTTATTCACTTGTTGAAGTTGTAGGACCGGATGGATTAGGTCCAATGCCAACCGTTATTAGTGCAGAACCAAATAGTTTAGTCGAATTATCCGACAAAGTCAAAGAACCAAAGCCGAAAAAAAAATTTGATAAAGCCTTTGAAATTGATGTATTATATCATAAAGGAACAGTAAACTTTATTGTACCATTAATAGCTAAAAAGGATTTAAATTTTTCCACAGATAAAGTAAAAATAATTGCAAATATGCAACTTTGTGAGGACGAAAGATGCCTTCCACCCGAGGATTATGTCGCGATAGTATCCAACGAAACCTATATCGACAATGAAAAAGAAGCATATGAACAAGGAATAGATACTGCTTCAAATAATTTGACCGTGAGTATCAAAGACACAGCAAAAGATACAATTACCAAGGTTGAGCATTATAAATCAGGAACAAAATCTGAGTTAGAAGAAAAAAAAGAGCAAGGGATATTATCATTCTTATGGTTTTCTATGACAGCAGGGGCACTGGCGTTATTAACGCCTTGTGTTTTCCCGATGGTGCCAATTACGGTTTCATTTTTCACAAAGAGAGCTGAAAAAAACAAAGGAAAAGGACTTAGAGATGCATTAGTTTATGCATTTGGTATTATTTTCACTTTTACAGGACTTGGCTTCTTATTCTCAATTTTATTTGGTGCAAGTGGAATACAGGATTTCACGTCCAGTCCGTGGGTAAATTTTGTAATTGCAATTATTTTTATTGTTTTTGCATATAGTTTGTTTGGTGCTTTCGAGTTACAAATACCAACATCAATAACGAACAAACTTAATCAAAAGAGTATGCAGGGAGAAGGTATTTTTAGTGTAATCTTGATGGGACTTACATTTTCGCTGGCTTCTTTTTCTTGCACTGGTCCATTGGTTGCAGCTGCACTGGTAAGTGCGGCATCTGGTGAATGGTTCTATCCAATTATCAGTATGCTTGGATTTTCAACAGTTCTTGCTGCACCGTTTTTTCTGCTTGCATTATTCCCAACTGCTCTCTCATCTTTGCCACGTGCGGGTGGATGGATGAATAATATCAAGGTTGTGCTTGGTTTTCTCGTAATTGCTGCAACGCTAAAATTTTTGAATAATGCTTTTGCTGATTGGGGAATTGGATTAAGTCGCGAAGTATTTTTAGCTATTTGGATTGCTTGCCTTGCGCTTGCTACTCTCTATATACTTGGCATATTCAAAATGTCGCACGATGCACCTGTTGACTCAGTGAGTCCAACTCGTTTAACTTTTGCAATACTATTTGCAAGCATTACTTTGTATATTTCAACTGGATTTTTCAGCCCATCAATGGGCTTTCTCGAAGCATTTTTGCCTGCATCAGAAACAATCTCCAATGTTATTGGAACCGCCCAAACAAAACAAAAATGGTTTGACAACATTGAGCAAGCAAAAATTGAAGCAAAAAGCTCAAATAAACTTCTATTACTTGACTTCACTGGTAAGCACTGCCCAAATTGCAGGCTTATGGAAAGAAATATATTCACATTACCAGAAGTTTCTGCAAAATTAAATGAGCTTGTCAAAGTTAAGTTAATAACAGATTTGCGAGAAGAACCATACATTTCGAATAAAAAATACCAAATGGAGAATTTCAACACGGTGGCAATTCCATTTTATGTGCTGATGGATGCAAATGGTGAAATAATTAATCAAATTGGATACACTCCAAATAAAGATGAATTTCTGAAATTTTTAAACTCAAAATAAAATGTCCAATTCAAGTAAAAAAGAAAGGCTGGGTTGGTATTTTTATGATTGGGCTAACTCAGCCTTTCCTACAACTGTAATTACAGTTTTTTTAGGACCATATATAACTTCAATAACAAACAACGTTTCCGTAAATGGACAGATAAATGTTTATGGGATAGCAATTGCAAGTGGTTCATACTATCCATATTTAGTTTCAATTTCAGTTTTTCTTCAAGTATTTTTCCTGCCAATAATTGGAAGTATTGCTGATAAAACAAAAGCCAAAAAATTAATATTGGGTATCACTGCTTATATAGGAGCATTGGCAACACTATGTTTGTTTTTTTTGGATGGGAATAGATATATTTTGGGTGGTTGGATGTTTGTAATTGCCAATATTGCTTTTGGTGCTTCGATTGTAGTTTATAATTCAATTTTGAATGATATCTCGACAATCGACGAACGAGATAACGTATCATCGAAAGGCTGGGCATTCGGTTACATCGGTGGTGGTTTGCTGCTTCTGATTAATCTTGTTTTCTTTAACAATGCGGGAAATTTTGGAATAAGCACATCAGATGCTGTCCGTATTTGCCTAGCATCAGCAGGAGCCTGGTGGTCTGTTTTCACTGTATTTCCTTTAATGTGGATAAGAAAATACAAAAATCAGATAAAGAAACAAAATAAAAAACCAATAAAAATATTAAAGGGTGGTTTCGAGCAGTTTATTGATACGTTCAAAAATGCCAAGAAATATCCAAGAACGCTATATTTTTTGATTGCATATTTGATGTATAACGATGGAGTGCAAGCAGTAATTGCACTTGCAGCACAATTTGGACAGGAAGAACTTGGTCTGGAAATGTCTTTTTTGACATTTGTAATATTGATTGTTCAGTTTGTTGCTTTTGGTGGTGCATTATTTTTCGGTAAACTTGCCAATTATTTAGGAACAAAAAAAGCATTAGCAACAAGCATTACTATATGGATCTGCGCAATTATTTTCGCATTTGGATTTTTATACGGAAAAACTGAATTTTTAATTTTAGGGCTGACAATTGGCTTAGTAATGGGTGGCACCCAGGCTTTGAGTCGTTCGCTTTTTTCCAAAATCATTCCTAAAAATCAAGAAGCAGAGTATTTCAGTTTCTATGAAATTAGTGAACGTGGGACAAGCTGGCTTGCACCATTGCTTTTTGGTTTGGTGTACCAATTTACTGCATCATATCGGCTGGCAATATTATCGCTACTTGTATTTTTTGTTATAGGTTTATATATGCTTTTACGAGTTAAATTAGAAAAAGCAATTATTGATTCACAATCCTAATTATAAAATTTTATCTTAATATATCTTCCAAAGCAACTCGTGCGTCTGTTTGTTCGTCTCTGTATTTCACAATTATCGGTGTATAAATACCAAGTCCATAATTTTCAGCGAAATAACCTTTAACTTTTCTGCTGCCTGCAACAACAACAGCGGAACGTGGGACTTCCAAAGGTTTATCGTTCGAACCTTTGATAATTCGATTATGAACAATGTCGTATATTGGAGTAGATGCTGTTAAAATAACTCCTGACGCAATAATTGCGTTTTGACGGACAAGCACACCCTCGTAGATACCACAATTGCCACCAATTAACACATTGTCTTCTATTATCACGGGACGAGCGCCTATTGGTTCAAGAACACCGCCAATTTGAGCAGCTGCGCTAATATGCACATTTTTCCCGATTTGAGCGCAAGTGCCAACAAGCGCGTGGGAATCAACCATACTACCAGAATCTACGTAAGCACCAATGTTAATATACATAGGGGGCATACAAATAACACCCTTCGCAATGTATGCACCAGTTCTAATCGAAGAACCACCAGGAACTAATCTAATATTATCTTGTAGAGAAATTTGTTTTAATGGCAAAGTATGCTTGTCAAAAAAACAAAAATCATCTGAAATGGACATATCAATTAATTTCCCATACCGAAAGAGTATCAATATACCTTCTTTCACCCAAGTATTAATTATCCATTCCTCATTAATTTTTTCTGCAGCACGAATCTTCCCTTGATTCAGAAGGGAAATAAATTCATCAACAAATTGCTGTAACTCTAAATGTGAACAATGCTCATAATTCAGTTTAACATGAGCAATCTTCTCTTGTATTGTATCCATAAATAACTCTATTTAAGTTGTTGAGATTACTTCTTCAATATTGTTAAAGATACGAAGAACTTTATGTAAATGAGTAACTTCAAGTAAATATTTAACTTTTTCAGGCACATTTACCAAAGCAAAAGATATATCCGAATTGCGCAATGTGCTCATTGTTCCAACAAGCATACCTAAACCTGTACTATTGATAACCTCGACTTCGCATAAATCAGCAATAATAGCACTAACATTTTGTTCTTTACATTTTTGAATAGCAAGATTAAATTCTAATGCATCATTCCCACCAAGAACTTGCTTTTTCAATAAAATTTTTGCAATTTTCGTTTCATTAGATAAGAATTCTATGTTATATGAATTATCTTGGTTCATTGCGCAATCCTGTTTAAGTTAATTATTCAATAATACAAAAAAAAATATTGCATTCAAAATACAATTTGTGTAATTATCATTTTATCTGATAAATCGCAAAAAATTATTAATTTGCAAAATCATATTATGCAAATTTGAGGTTAATAATGGCAGAACAATTGAATGAGCAAGATTTAAGACGTTTCGAAGAACTCGAACTGCTCGAAAAAGCAGGAATTGAGGTTTATCCATATAG
>Ga0209721_1000275_pt1 | contig 50802 bp, 43 predicted proteins | sample TshhotsprinmetaG_FD_184139 | JGI IMG/M metagenome (GOLD analysis project Ga0209721, IMG submission 184139) | Hot spring microbial communities from South Africa to study Microbial Dark Matter (Phase II) - Tshipise hot spring metaG (SPAdes)... | ecosystem: Environmental > Aquatic > Thermal springs...
TCAAGACCTTGGGGTTTGACCCTATCTGGTTTGGGGTCATCTGTGTCATCATGATGGAGGCTGGACTGATCACTCCTCCAGTTGGCCTCAACGTCTATACCCTTGCGGGTGTGGTGAAGGATGTTCCGATGCAGACCATCTTTCGCGGAGCCGCTCCTTTTCTTTTAGCCATGATCGCGGTGGCCATCCTGATCATCCTGTTTCCAAAAATTGTTCTCTTTCTTCCCTCAATGATGGGGAGGTAGGGCGATGATCAATACGAAGCACGAAATGCGAAGCACGACCCCAATCCAAATGATCAAATATCCAAAACAGCCTGGGTCATTTGAATTTTGGTCATTGTCATTTATTTTGGACTTCGATGTTTGGGTTACGAATTTAAATTTCGATGGTGATAAAAAAATCTAATCAATAGGAAGGAATGACGATGGAAGTGAAAAAATTGAAAAACTTTATCAATGGACAGTGGGTGGAGTCAAAGGCTCACCGATGGTTTGAAGTGAGAAATCCAGCCACGGATGAGGTCATAGCCCTCTGTCCAGAGACGACCCCAGAGGAGATTGACCGAACCGTGAGGGATGCTCAACAAGCCTTTTGGGCATGGAGGACAACACCGCCACCCCGGCGAGCAAAGTTTCTCTTTGATTTCCATGAAAGACTCCAGAGGCATCAGGGAGAGATCGCCGAGTTGATTGTCAATGAAAATGGTAAGACCCTCTCCGATGCCCGAGGAGAGATTACCCGTGCCATGGAGTATGTGGAACATGCCTGTGCCGGCCCCGAGCTTTTAAAAGGAAGCCATGCCGAGGATGTTGGAACAGGCGTGGATACGGTCTATATTCGTGAGCCCTTGGGCCCCTTTGTCTTCCTCCCCCCTTTTAACTTTCCTGCAATGATTGCCCTCTACTTCGTCTGGGCCATTGCTGCTGGGGATACGGCGATCATCAAATCGAGTCGCCTCTGTCCGATGACGATCACCCGGATCATTGAGATTGCAGAGGAGTGTGGTTTTCCCAAAGGGGTCATCAACCTTCTGCACGGTTCTGGAAGCGGGGTGGGTGAAGCCCTGGTTACCCATCCTGGGACCGTGGGGGTTTCTTTTGTCGGGTCTTCGGAGTTAGGAGAACGGGTCTATAAAACAGCGATCCACCATGGAAAGAGGGCCCAATGTCAGGGAGGGGCTAAGAACCATGTCCTGATTGCAGAGGATGCCCTTCTCGATGAGATCATGCAGAATGTGGTTGATTCCTGTTTCGGCCATGTGGGCGAGCGCTGTTTTGCCGTATCCAATGTGTTGGCCGTTGAGAAGGTATATGAGAAGGTTAAAGAGAAATTCCTCGACCTCTCTAAAAAGTTGGTCTTAGGCTACGGAATGGAGAGAGGGGTGACCCTGGGTCCGGTCGTCTCAAAAGAGGCTTTAAACGAAATTCTCGCAGAGGTGGACCAGGGGGTCAAAGACGGAGCAAGACTTCTTCTTGATGGAAGGGATCCCGTCGTGGATAAGTATCCAAGAGGGTACTTCCTGGCCCCCACTGTTTTTGAGGCAGAGCCTGAGATGCGAATCTTTCAATTGGAGGTGTTTGGACCAGTTCGTTGCCTCAAGAAGGTCAAAGATCTCCAAGAAGGGGTAGAGGTGATCAATCAGAGCCGATATGGGCATACCGCCAACATCTATACGGAAAACGGCGGATGGGCAAGGGACTTTGCCCGTTCCGTCAATGTGGGACAGGTAGGCATCAATATTGGAACACCTGCTCCCATTGCCTATTTTCCTGTGGGAGGGAGGAAGATCTCGATGTTTGGCGACATCCGCGGTCGGGCAAACGAGGCGATTGATTTCTATACGGATAAAAAGGTGATCATCAGTCGTTGGCATTCTTCGCTCCAGGGAACTGCGAAGACCCTGGATGATGGATTTGCGATGAAATATTCTAAGAAATAAGAGATTCGAAGCACGAAATCTGGAATTTCAGGTGATTCAAATTCCAAAAATCTCAAAACAGTTTTGGTCATTTTATAATCTCGGCCATTAGAAATTGTGTCGTGCTTCGATCTTCGAATTTCGGATTTGAGTATGACCCATCCAGTCGGGAAACTGGTGAAAATCTGGTTTAAGTTAAATGGGAATGCGATTGCGGTGGAAACGCCTGCCCACTGGACTCTGCTGAGGCTTCTTCGGGAAAAGCTGAAACTCACCGGAACAAAGGAGGGTTGTGGAATCGGCGAGTGCGGTGCCTGCACGGTTCTCTTAGATAAAAGACCTGTCCATTCCTGCCTTGTTTTGGCCCCTAAGATAGAAGGAAAACATATTGAAACCATCGAAGGTCTCGGGAGCCGAGAGGCACTTCATCCAATTCAAAAATCCTTTATAGATCATGGAGCGGTCCAATGCGGATTCTGCACTCCAGGAATGTTGATGTCGGCCAAGGCGTTGCTGGAAACGAATTCGAATCCATCCCGAGAGGAGGTGAAGAAGGCCATCTCTGGCCACCTCTGCCGATGTACGGGATATCAGCAGATCATTGAAGCGATTGAAGCCGCAGGAAAGATGAAAAGATGAGTTGATCTCCTGATCCCCTATTTTATATGATTCCTCCTTTTGACTATCAGACGCCAAAGACCCTGAAAGAAGCCTGTGATCTTCTCTGGGAGGCTTCTGGAAGGGCAAAGATTATTGCTGGTGGGACGGATTTGGTGATCGGTCTTCGAAATGGAGACACGCGACCGGATCTGTTGATTGATGTTACTTCTCTTAAGGAGCTTCGGAGGATTGAAGAGGATGAGCAGACGCTTTCTATCGGAGCTGCGGTGACCCATTCGGAGATTGCCGATTCTCTACTGGTGAGGCGATACGGAAGGATCCTATCCAAGGCAGTTTCAGAAATCGGTTCTCCCCAGATCAGAAACCTTGGAACCATTGGTGGAAATATTGTCAATGCTTCTCCTGCAGCCGACAGTTTACCTCCTCTGCTGGTTTTGAATGCCGTTGGGATTGTTTCCTCCTATGAGGGCGAAAGGGAGGTTCCCATAGCCCAACTGATACAGGGGCCCTATCAGACCGTTTTGAAAGCCCATGAGATTCTGGTTCGGCTCTCTTTCAGGAAGCTTTCGAAGGAGATGAGAAGTGGTTTTATCCGTTTGGCAAGAAGGGAGGCGATGGCCATTGCCAGAATGAGCATGGCGATCATCCTTCGGCAGGAAGAAGGCCGGATCAAAGAAATAAGGGTTTCCCCTGGCTCCATTTTTCCTGCTCCGCAGCGATTGATAGAAGTGGAAGACTATTTAACCGGCAAGGTCCCTGATGAAGGGTTATTCCTCACTGCTTCAAAGAAAGTCTCAGAGACGATGATCCATCGTAGCGGAATCCGGGCCTCCACCTCCTATAAGGCCCCTGTCGTTGAAGCCCTTTTTCTGAGGGCGATCAGAAGATCACTGGAGGAAGAAGATGGAACAGATTGGTCTTGATATTCCGAAAGTGGATTCCATCGAAAAGGTTTTAGGGGAAGCGAGGTTTGGTGCAGACCTTCAGTTAGATGATCCCCTTTATCTGAAGGTCGTCCGCAGCACAAAGCCTCATGCCCAATTGATCAAGATTGAAATGGAAGAGGCCCTCAGGGTGGCGGGCATAGAAAGAATTTTTACAGCCAAGGATGTCCCTGGAAAGAATCAGATCGGGACCATCACCAAGGATCAACCGGTCCTCACCCCAAACCGGGTAAGATACATTGGTGAGCCGGTCGCCCTCATTGCAGCTCAGACCATGGAAGCCGCTGAAGAGGCAGCAAAGAAAGTGTTAGTTCTCTATGAAGATCTCCCAGCGGTCCATGATCCCGAAGAGGCACTTCGACCCCAGGCCCCCATGATCCATCCCAATGGGAACCTTCTCATAGAGTTTCATATCCTAAAAGGCGATGTTCAGGCTGGGTTTAAGGAAGCGGAGGTCGTTGTTGAAGAGACCTATGGAACGACCTGGGTGGATCATGCCTATATGGAGCCTGATGCAGGGATTGCCTATCTTGATGAAGTGGGAAGGGTTACTGTGGTCTGTCCCACCCAGAATGTCCATTACGATCAAAAAGAGGTGGCTGCCTTTCTTGACCTCCCCCTGGATCGAGTGAGGATTGTCCAGTCCGCAACCGGAGGAGGTTTTGGAGGAAGGCTTGATATTACGATCCAATGTTTTTTGGCTCTTGTTGTTTTCCATCTGAGGCGACCGGTAAAAATGGTCTATTCCCGGGAAGAGGTCTTTCAGGTGATTTCGAAACGGCATCCGCTTAAGATCCGATACAGAAGCGGTGTCAAGAAGGATGGCAGATTGACTGCAGTAGAGGTTGAGATTCTCGGAGACACGGGAGCCTATGCGTCCTATGGGGCCACGGTAGGGATTCGCTCGGCTGTCCATGCCACAGGGCCCTATGAAGTTCCCAATGTCAGGGTCAGGAGTCGAATGGCCTATACCAACAATCCCTGGTCTGGCGCAATGCGGGGTTTTGGCGTTCCCCAAATGTCCTTTGCTCATGAATCACAGATGGATCTTCTCGCGCAAGCACTGGGGATGGATCCAATTGAGATAAGGCTTAAGAATGCACTTGCGATTGGCTCTGAGACAGCCACCGGACAGACGCTGGTGGCAAGCGTTGGGATCAAAGAGACTTTAAAAAAGGTCAGAGCGTGGAGGGATCAATCCCCCATTTTAAAGGTTGATCCGAAGAGACCTTATCTTCGGAAGGGCATTGGGATTGGGTCCATGTGGTATGGGGTTGGTAATACTGGGATAGCTAATCCTTCCACCGCAGCAGTGGAACTCCATCCCAATGGAGAGGTTTATCTTTTTACAGGAGTGGCAGACATCGGACAGGGTTCAGATACCGTGCTTCTCCAGATTGCCGCAGAAGCCCTGGGCATCCCTTTAAAAGAGATAAAACTCATCCGGGCGGATACGGCTCTAACCACTGATGCAGGAGCCACCTCCGCAAGTCGCCAAACCTATGTCTCAGGCAATGCGATCCTCAATGCTGTGACAAGCCTGAAGCAGGAGATTCTAAAAGAGGCGGCTTCTCAGCTTTATGAAGATGAAAAGGATCTTTTGATTGAAGAGGGGGAGGTAAGGCATCGAAAGAAACTCGGCATTTCCATTCCCATCAGAGAGATTGTGAAGAGAGGCCAAAAAGTCATCCGCAAAGAAGGAAGTTTTGACCCCGAGACAACGAGGCTTGATCCCAAGACAGGGCAGGGTGCACCTTATGCAACCTATGCCTTTGCCACCCATCTTGCAGAGGTGGAGGTAGATATAGAGTCCGGAAAGGTGCGGGTGAATCGAATTGTGGCCTGCCATGATGTGGGAAGAGCGATCCATCCAAAGAACGTAATTGGACAGATCATGGGTGGCGTGGCCATGGGTATTGGATTTGCGCTGATGGAGGAGTATATTCCAGGGGAAACCACCTCTTTTGTGAACTACCTCATCCCCACCTCCATGGATATTCCCGAAATTATTCCAATCCTCGTGGAAGCACGAGAGCCAAGTGGCCCCTTTGGGGCGAAAGGCGTTGGAGAGCCAGCGCTCATTCCCTGTGCTCCTGCCATTCTGAATGCGATTTCGGATGCCATTGGGGAGAGGATTTATCATCTTCCGGCCAATCTGGAAAGGGTGCTGGAGGCCGTTCATAAGAAGAACAAGTAGTCAGTGATCAGTGGTTAGTGATCCGTATGACCCCTGTCTGATTCTCCTAACCCAGCCTTGGCTCCCCTTAAATTGAAGGGAGGAAGGATGAAGGGAGGAAGGAGGTTGCTATGGCAAAGGTGATGATCAAAAATATCGGGACTCTGGTTTCTGGAGACATTTCAAACCCTCTCTTAAAGTGGGATGCCATGGTCATTGAGAAGGGGTTGATTCAGGCGATTGGCCAAGAGAAGGATCTCGATCAAAATGGGGTGGAGCAGGTGATTGATGTCGGAGGCATGACCGTGACGCCTGGGTTGATCGATTCCCATTGCCACCCTGTTCTTGGAGATTTTACACCAAGGCAGAAGATGCTGGATTTTATCGAATCTTCCCTCCATGGGGGGGTAACGACCGCCATCTCCGCAGGCGAGGTTCACCTTGCAGGAAGGCCAAAGGATGTGGCTGGTACTAAAGCCTTAGCCATCCTTGCAGCCAAATCATTTGCCAATGCCAGACCCGCAGGCGTGAAAGTCCTTGGCGGAAGCCTGATCCTTGAGCCAGGCCTTCAGGAGAAGGACTTTGAAGAGCTGGCCAAGGAAGGTGTTCGAGTTGTTGCAGAGATCGGTTTAGGAGGAGTGAAGAGCCCAAAGGAGGCTGCTCCGATGGTGACGTGGGCTAAGAAGTATGGGATGGTCGTGATGATGCATACAGGAGGGACCTCTATTCCGGGAAGCACGACCGTTCCTGCGGATGATGTGATTGCCACTGATCCGGATATCGTTTCGCACATCAACGGAGGTCCTACAGCTATTTCACTGGCCGAGGCGGAGAAACTCATCCGAAAGACGAATCTCATTTTGGAGGTTGCCCACTGTGGTAATTCGAAGATGATTGTTGAGGTGATGAAGATTGTAAAAGAGGTGAATGCCTATTCACGAATCATCATTGGCAATGATGCTCCTTCAGGAACCGGCGTGATCCCACTTGGAATTCTTAGGGTCATCAACTTCCTCGCCTCTCTCTGCGATGTGAAGGCAGAGGAGGCGATTGCCATGGCTACAGGGAATACAGCAAGGGTTTACCGTCTCAACCGGGGTGTGATTGGAATAGGCAAGGAGGCCGATCTGGTTATCATGGATGCTCCCATGGGTTCGGTAGGCAAAGATGCGCTTTCAGCCATTGAGGCAGGAGATATCCCTGGGATTGCGGCTGTTCTGATTGACGGCCAGATGAAGATTGGGGTAAGCCGCAACACCCCACCACCGAATGGGAAGATCGTAATCAGTAAGTCGTGATCGGTCATCAGAAGGCGGTAAAAATCATCCGGACACGGTCACGTATGGTGAGGAACTCATGATGATGGTCCATTGGGATACCTGTATTGGATGTGGTATATGTGTGGAGACCTGTCCTCTCTCAGCCATCACCCTACAGAAGAATAAAGGGAGGAAGAAAAAGGCATCCATCTCCGATCTCTGTGTGGATTGTAGAGCCTGCACCAAGGTCTGTCCGACAGAAGCCATCTCCCTTGAGTCAGCACCCCAGGGAGAGGGGATCCAATGTTCATCCTGTCCGATTCACTGCATCATTCGAGTCGGGAATACAGGTGCCTGTCAGAGATTTGTCAACCAGAAGGGGGTGCTGGTCCGAAATATCCCGCTTCAATCTTATGAAGATGTGAAAGAGATCGTCGGTCAGGATCACGAAGTGGCTATTCGAAAGCCCTTGATAACGGGTATTGGCGCGGGCACAACCTATCCAGACACCAAACCCGCTCCGTATATTGTTCAATCGGATTTGGATGGAATAGATGTGGTCACTGTAGTGACAGAAGCTCCCATGAGCTATAGCGGTATCAAGGTGAAGATAGATACCGATATGAATATTGGCCAAGAAGGGGCTCCTGTTCTCATCGGAAAGAAGAGGGTCGGTCATCTCTGTACGGAAGAGTATGGCTCAAAGATCCTTTCCTTGGGAGGCGTCAATCTTCTTACCGGGAAAGACGGTCTTGCCGTTGCCAGATTGATGACCGATATTGCAAACCGTAGGGAGTTCCGTCTCAAAGTGGAGGATGGGGCTGAGATGACGCTTCAGGTGGGCAAGCCTCCTGTGATCGATGGAGAGGCAGGAAAGAAGATGAGAGTGGGTTGCGGCAGTGCTTCCATGGGGCTTTTCGGGAGGTATTTTATCGAAGCGGCCGATGAGGTGGTAGTCCTCGATTCGCATCTCATCGGGCAGTTTACCGAGCATGCAGCAGGCCGAGAGTTAGGCGCAACGTATAGCGGTTTGAAGTTAAAGGCAAGGCGATCTACCCCAGGTCGTTACTTTGGCGAACACGGCAAGGGATGGGGGGGAACACCCATTAAGAACCCCATAGAGATCATTGAGGGTTTTGATCCGAGGTTCGCCAAACCTGGAATGACCGTTCTCATCACGGAGACAACGGGCGAACGGGCAGCGATGTTCCGATTGGATGAAAAGGGGAGTTTTATTCCGATCGATTTAACACCCCTGGCCAAGAGGGCCATCGAAATGATTGCTTCCAATTGTCAACCCTCCAGAGTTTCCGCCATCTATGTGGGAGGGGCAGGTGGAAGTGCCAGAGCGGGTGTGACGAAGATTCCAGTGAAATTGAACCAGGCCATTCACCAGAATCGTGCAAGACTGACTGTAGGCGGAGCCCCCACCTACATCCTGCCTGGAGGCGGGATCACTTTTTTAGTGGATGTTGAGAAGGTGATGATCAGAGCCTTTACTTATGTCCCGACACCTGCCATGGTTGTTCCTCTCGAATATACGATGAAACTGGAAGAGTATCTCGAAATGGGAGGACATCAGGAGGCCATTCGGAAATTGGATGAGGTGTTGAAAGAGATAAAAGATAAATCACCAATAACCAAGCAACACTAACCAAATAAATTCCAACAACCAATGACCAAAATCTTTAACTTGTTCCTTCGTTATTTTGGTGATTGGAGTTTGGATATTGGTGATTATTTGGTGATTGAAATTTGGTTATTGGAATTTAATGGATGACAGCGCGAGTGGCACACAGAGTATTAAACAGCAACTTTATTCAAACACTGCCCAAGGGGATTACCCTTGTTGAGTATGGCCCGATGAGAATGACCATCCATGCCTCTGAACAGGGGGTGCCTCTTCCCAATTTGGCAGAGGACGGTGCGCTCCTGGCCACGGGTCTTCTTGAAGATCTGTCAAAACATCTCGCCATCCTAAAGAGGGAAAGTGCGACCTTGGGGATGGGACGGCTCTATCCTGATGTTGTCCGTAGAATGATTGAGGCTACTCGAGTCATGGGTGAGCCGGATTTAACCCCCCTGGCCTCGGTCGCCGGATCAATTTCTGAGGTGGTGGCTGATTTTATCTTCAGCCAAGGCGGATCAAAGGTGATCGTAGAAAATGGAGGAGACATTGCCATCCGTTTAAGGGAAGGAGAGGTGGCCAGGGTAGGGATAAAGACAGAGATTGATTCAGAAAAGCCCGCCTATCTTCTCTCTCTTGACTCAGGGATGGAGATAGGGGGGGTGGCCACGAGCGGGCTTGGGGGAAGAAGTTTCACCAAAGGCATTGCCTCGGCCGTAACGGTTCTGGCCCACAAGGCCTCCTTGGCGGATTCAGCCGCAACGGTTATTGGGAATTTTACCAATACAGACGATCCCAAGATCACTCGGACCCTTGCCGAGAGGATCTATCCGGATACGGATATTGCTGGGGAATGGGTGACCGTCAAGGTTGGTGCCTTATCTCCGCAGAGAATAGAAGAGGCTTTAAACAAGGGGATGTCAAAGGCCAATTCTCTGACGAAACGGGGATTGATCAAGGGGGCTTTGATCGCAGTTCAAGGAAGGGTCCTCTGGACAGATTCATTGAATGGTTGGTTAAGAAAAATTTAGATCTGCGATGAGGTATGTAGACCACTTGCCATGGGAGGTGAATCATGGAAGTCCGAAAATATATCACAATGGTAGAAGAGACCATTATGGAGGGAGGTAAAAAGGTTGAACCCCCGACCAGAAAGGCTGCGGCTGTGGCTGTTATTAAGAATCCTTTTTCAGGGAAGTATGTTGAAAAGCTCGATGAACTGATTGACATCGGTGAAACATTGGGTGGGATCCTTGGAAAGAAGGCGGTTGAAGCATTAAACATCCTTCCTGAGCAGGCTGAGAGTTATGGGAAGGCAGCGATCGTTGGAGTGGATGGTGAATTGGAACATGGAGCAGCCATTCTTCATCCGAAATTAGGGACACCCCTGCGGGAGGCTGTGGGTGGAGGAAAAGCCATCATTCCATCGGCTAAAAAGTTGGGAGGGCCGGGAACAGAGATTGATGTCCCCCTCCATTATAAAGATGCGGCCTTTGTCCGCACCCATTTCGATGCCATGGCCGTGAGAGTTCCAGATGCCCCTCGTTCTGACGAAATCTTAGTGGCCATTGTTGTGACCGATTCCGGAAGACCTCATCCCAGGATTGGTGGACTAAAAAAGGAAGAAGCCAAGAAAGAGGATGGATTGAGATAGCATGTAAGGCTTATTCCTTCTTCTGAATTCAATATAAGAGGGCTATGTTCTGCCCTGCCTCTTTATGGCTGAGGCCTCCGGGATTTATTCTAGGACGCTTCCGTTTTGCTTGCGTTCTCTCTAATCCACAATAGCCTGGTAGACGTATTGCCTTAACATGTAGCGGTAGTGGAGCCGTTGGGCAGGGGCCTGCATCATTTTGATGGCGATCAATCTCTCTTTTGGATCAATCCAGAAGAAGGTACCAAATGCACCTGCCCAGGAATAATCCCCGATGGATCCAGGAAGGGAGCTCAGACCTTTCTCCGTCCGCACGGCAAAACCAAGGCCAAAGCCATGGCCGATTTCTGGTGTTGGAGAGAATGCCCCGAATAGAGGGTAGGTTAAGGGGCTGAACTTTGTCCCTGGAGGGAGATGGTTGGCGGTCATCAATTCGATGGTCTTTCGGGAGACCAGACGAACTCCATCCAGATGGCCCCCGTTGAGAAGGGTTTGGCAGAAACGGGCGTAATCAGACGCCGTGGATACCATTCCAGCGCCTCCTGAATGCCACTTGTTCGGTTTGGTGACATCTTGTGCAAATGGCGAGGGTTGGTCTTTGGGCAGCTCCGCAATCCGGGATTGGCGCCCCACATCCTCAACCCAGAATCCTGTATCCGTTTGTTTGAGCGGGTTGGTGATCCGCTCACGGATAAAGGCATCGAAGCTCATCCCTGAGACGACCTCCACAATCCGGGCCAAAACATCGGTTGACATGGAATATTCCCAGGTCGTACCGGGCTGGTATCGAAGAGGCAATTTTGAAAGTTTTGTTACCATTTCGGCATTGGTCTGGGTCCAGTCAAAGACCCTCGAAGCGTTATACATATCCTCAACCGGTGATCTCGCGAAACCGTAGGTCAAGCCAGAGGTATGACGCAATAGATCCTGAACAGTCATTTCTCGCCTAACCGGTTCAAAAGCCACCTCTGTTTTTCCGGTTGATTCGTCTCTCTTCTCCACGGCTACCCTCAGGTCTTTGAACTCAGGCAGATAACGGGAGACTGGGTAATAGAGTTGGATCTTCCCTTCCTCCACAAGCATCATGATTGCCAATGAGGTGTAGGGTTTGGTCATGGACATGATTCGGAAGATGGAATCGCGTGTCATCGGAAGATTCTTTTCCCGATCCCGAAAACCAAAGGCTTCAAAATAGGCGATTTTCCCATCACGGGCGATCAATGTCACAGCTCCTGGAATAACCCCTTTCTCGACATCTGCCTTCAGCCAGGCCGATATCCTTTTTAACCTTTCAGAAGAAAGTCCGACCTCTTCTGGATTTTTCGTTAGCGGGAGGCCCTGGGCACAAACCATTGAGACCAACACCAGAAGTATTACGATTCCTACAAACATCCTTACTCCAGTACGCATCTCGTTTCCTCCTTTAAGAAGTTTTTGGATGGCTTTAATATATAAAAAGGGAAGTTACATGTCAAATTGGAGGGGGAAATCTCTGACTTTCTAACGAGGTTTGCTCTTATTTGATTTTCTTGAGAGGAGCTTTGCCTCAAGAAGGTATTCAATATCTTGCTGGTCTTTGGCATTCGCCTTCCTTATTTTTTTCAATCGGATTAGATCATCAATGGATGGAATACGGAAGCTTACTTTTTCTCGTTTCATACTTTTTGAAGCCGAACTTTTTAATATATGCTTGAATTTCTTCACACGCTTGGTCTATCCATTCCGGTCTCTCAAGAGGAGGACTTGAATGATTTTGTAAGTCGATCCACAAAGTCTCAGGGGGATCGTTAAGAGAATTCTTTAAAATGGTTGACGAATGCAGTCCCTTTGAATCAAACTTTCCTAACCAGAGCCTCGATATCTATTGAGCGGAGTTCCTTAAAGAAGAGGTAGAGTAGGTCAGCCGTTTTTTCTACGTCGGACCATTTAATTAATTCTGCTGGGGAATGGCTGTATCGCCTAGGGATGTAGACACCCCCACAAGGGATCCCCTTTCCAGAGGTGTGAATGGTGGAGGCATCGGTCCATGTCCGGAAGATATCCTTCTGGTGAGGAATCTTGTTTTTTACAGCCGTCGAAATGAGAAGCTGGCGGATCTTTTTTGAATAGATCGTTCCCTGCCCAAGGGCATTCACATCCATGGAGCGGATCACAGGTCCCTTACCGCATTCGTTTGTGGCTATTTGAGGGGGTGTGATCGGATCAGCTGCAGGAACCGTATCCACTACAATCGCCATATCTGGCGAAAGGGATTGGGCAGCCACTTTCGCTCCTCTGGAACCGACCTCCTCCTGAACGGCGGCAACGAGAAAGAGTTGATAATCCAGCTTCTCCTTTTTCATCCTTTCCGCTATTTCGATGAGGATGGCACAGCCTGCCCGATTGTCAATGGCTTTGCTGATGATCGTATCCCTTCCGATCTTTTGAAAATGGGGATGATAGATAATGGGGTCGCCAATCTCAATTCCCCAAGATCGCACCTCTTCTCCACTCTCGGCTCCCATATCAATCCAGAGTTCTGAGATGGAGACAGGACGTTTGAGATCTTCAGAGCTCATCAGGTGTCTGTTTTTTACTCCGACGACACCGGTGTAGATTCCTTTATCCGTACAGATGTCCACTTTGGTGCTGAGCAATACCCTTTCATCGAACATCCCATTGAGGTCAAAGAAGATGTAACCTCTCGGGTCAATATACTTGACGAGCAGACACATCTCATCCGTATGAACGCAGAGCATGACCGATCTTCTTCCTTTTCCTAACTTTCCAATCACATTTCCCATGGGATCGATGGAGACATCAGGGAGATTCTTTTTTAATTCTCCTGCCATAAATTCGATCACTTTTTCTTCAAAGCCGCTTCCACCGGGAATTTCAACCAATCTCCGAAAGCGTTCGAACAACTTCTGATTTTTCTGTTTCATCTTTTCTTCCCCATTGAATCCTGTTTTTATGAATGGTACTTATTTTCACCTATTTTCGGAGATATATCCAGATATTGAAACACATGAGCAGGATGGTGAAGAGGAGGACGAGCGTTCGGGAAATCTCCAGATAGATGATCCGCTCGATATAGTAGATGATGAATGAGCCGGTATAGGTGAGATTCGGATGATGCTTCGCCCTCAACCAAACTTCAAGATGGGTGAGAGGGCAATACCAATCGAATAACTGGATGATGAGCGCAAAGGCAAGGCCAGAGAGATGGAATATTTTTAAGAGCCTTTTTCGCCTTCCCCATAGGCCCCCAACAAAAAGGAAGACGATCCACAAGAAGTGAATCAGGACAACACCATCTGCAAAAATCTTATAAAACATTTCTTGGACTAACCTCACTTCATCCAATTTACAATTTATCATAAATTAGCCTTCTTTTTCAGAAAAAGTTATCGTTGACCGATCCTACTTCCGGTTGAGTAGACGTAGAGTCCGTGGTAGAATTGGAATACCGGAAGGGATTTCAGGTCAAGTAAGGGGATGTTTCGATGAATTTAGATGGAACAGGTTGGGTCGAGCATCCGGAACGGAATACTGCAGATGTGGTCATCTGCGGTGCGGGGATCGCCGGTATTTCTGCAGCCTATCACCTATCCGTGAAGTATGGGATTGAGAAGGTGCTTCTCGTGGATGAACGTGCCCCTCTCTCGTTGACAAGTGATAAATCCACCGAATGTTATCGGAACTTTTGGCCTGGCCCCGGTGACGCCATGGTCAGGTTGATGAATAGGAGCATTGATATTTTGGAAAATTTAGCTCACGAAAGCGATAACTATTTTCACCTTAACAGACGCGGCTATGTCTATGCCACTGCGGATACAAACCGAATCTCCCATTTTAAACGCGCCGCAGAAGAATCGGCTGGTTTAGGAGCAGGGCCGCTCCGCTATCATCACGGCCAGCCTGGCGGTCCTTCTTATCTTCCTTCGCATGAATCGACCTTTGACCATCAGCCTGACGGCATCGACCTGATTGTTGATCAAAGGATGATCGAGAATTATTTCCCATACCTCTCCAAGAACATCGTGGCGCTGATTCACGCTCGGCGTTGCGGCTGGTTCAGCGTCCAACAGTTAGGGGTATATCTGCTGGAGCGGGCAAAAGAACGTGGGGTTCGATTTTTACAAGCCAGAGTCGAAGGGGTAGAAGTCGTCGGGAATAAGGTACGGGCGGTCCGCATACGGAGTAATCACTCATGGAATATTCTCTCGACACCAAATTTCATTAATGCGGCTGGCCCATTCCTGAAGGAAGTCGGACATATGGTTGGCGTTGAACTTCCGGTCTTTTCCGAGTTGCATTTGAAGATGTCTTTCAACGATTATCTAAACATCGTGCCTCGCAATGCACCCATGCTGATCTGGACGGATATCATCTGCTTGCCTTGGTCAGAGGAAGAGCGAATGATGCTTGCCAATTCTGATGAGACCCAAAGGTTTCTGGAGCAACTTCCCCCAGGGGTTCATATGCGGCCGGAGGGAGGCCCACAAAGCCACACCCTGCTCGGTCTTTGGGCTTACGATGCGAAGCCAGTTAAGGCTGTCTTCCCCTTTTTTATTGATCCGCATTACCCTGAGATCGTTCTACGCGGATTGACCACTATGATTCCTGGTCTGAAGGCATACCTTGACCGACTTCCCAAGCCAATCGTGGATGGAGGCTATTATACGAAAACCCGCGAGAACCGACCCCTTATTGGAAAACTCCCGGTCGAGGGCGCTTACGTAATCGGTGCCCTATCCGGTTTTGGGGTGATGGCTGCCTGCGGGGCAGGCGAACTTTTGGCTGCTCACCTTACTGGTCGCACACTACCGGATTATGCCCCTGCCTTTTTTTTGGAGAGGTACGAAGACATGGCGTATCAGAAGCTTTTAGAAGCCTGGGGGGAATCCGGGCAGTTATAATGGATGATCTTCGTAAAAGTTGATTGAGAAAAAGTGTTTGTCATCTTATCAGTTTAATTTTTATTAAAATCGCACCTAAAACCCGTCCTGTTGACAAGGATGAAAGATGCGTCTGCTGAAAGCAGAAAAATAAATCAGATGCTGAAACAAGTTCAGCATGACAATATGGTTCGGTTCTAATATTTTTGTCATCCCGAACTTGTTTCGGGATCTCGATTTTAGGTTTTTGAATTTAGGTTTTTAAACCCTGCCCTGTGGGTAGGACTTTTTACTCATTATGCCTAATTTTCAAAGGAGTTGAAGGTGTAACCTTTTCTCGGCTTATCTGGAGCAGAACAATAGCGGCAATCACAGCAATCCCTCCCAAAAACTGCAAAGGATACAAAACCTCTCCAAGTGTGATATAGGCCGCAAAGCCTGCTATGACAGGTTCCCATGTTGCCGTAATGCTTGCCCGGGTGGCGCGAATCTGCTCAATTCCCTTGAAATAGAAGCCGAAAGGCAGAAGGGTCGAAAAGATAGCGATATAGATTAAGGCTAACCACATTTTGAGAGTATAGCCACTTGTGATGAATTTCATTGGGGAAATGAGAATCCAGTAAAAGATTGCACTCAATCCAAAGCCATAAAGAATAAGTGTCCATGGATCGTACTTCTTCAGCACTTTTTCTCCGTAAAGGGTATAGAAGGTGAAAAAGAGGGAGCCGATCAGACCGCTTACAATACCGACCTTATTCAAGCGTAGAAGATCGATCTGATAACCGCCCACAACCAGATAACAACCCGCAATGGCGAGCAGCAAAGCAGTCATCTTTCCCTTGGAGACAGGCTCTTTCTGGAAGAGAAAGGCATAGAGAGAGACCCAGACCGGTTGAAGATACTGGAGCAGGATCGCCGGTCCAACGTGGATCTTACTGATCGTATAGTAATAAAAAAAATTCATCCCTGTCACGCCGATGAACCCGAGGATGAGGAAAGAAGGCAGATCCTTCAGGGAGATGGTAACCCGTTTCATGTCGTAGAACAGTAGGAAGATGAGAAGGATAAGTGTGGCCAGAGTGAGACGGACAAGGATGAGTTCGGTTGGCGGAAGTCCAATGTTAAAGAGGGTTTTTGCAATGACACTCGATACCCCCCAGAGTGTTGATCCGATCAGAATATAGAGATAGCCATGGATCTCATTTCGATTCATCGAGTTCCATCGTGGCATAAAAGAGGGTTGAAAATCAACGGGAAATTTTTATCAGAACCAGGGCATTTCATTTAAGGAGAGAGGCTAAAAAACTGTTCCCTTAAGAATCTGCCTTCACAGAAAGCTCCTTACAGTACGGTAAAGATCCCGTCTTCAGGATGGAGGGGAAAGAGAGTGTGTTGAATTAAAATGGAGTTAATTTCTACACCCTCGAAGGAGATGACCCATCATGGATAAACATTAGCCAGTTTGAACAACTTTGAGATTTAGACTTCTTCCAGCACAATTCGGTGCTCGAGGAGATTCATTTCCCTGATTCGTGCTTTGATCCTTTTCTGTTCTCCAAAAATGTTTTGTAAATAGAGTTCTTCTTTTTCAGGGCGAAGGATAGAGATATCCTCAAGAATGAGTTCCTCCTTTCCTTCTTTTAGCAGATAGGCATTGGCTTCACACATAAATTCCTCCTACATCAATAAAGGTGACTATGGCTTACGGCATGTCTGGGAATGCCACCTTTTAACCCCCTCTTTTTCAGGACCCGATGAATTCTTGAATCCTTTTAATCAACTGGTCAATGAGATGAGGCAAGGGTTCTTTAGGGGCGCCGATGATTTCTGCCTCCGGTATTTTTAATGGAAGGAGGCATTTGATTGCGGAAGAAGAGGCGATGGCTTCAGCCATTCGGGGAGTTAACTCCCCCATCATCGAATTGGCCAGGACAATGGCAGTTGTTCCGATGATCATATCTATTGTCTTTACCGTCTGAACGATCGCATTTTCTCCGGAGGCTCCCTTATTGGCCCCTGCCTTTAACATCGCTCCTGTGGCCATGGCATTCGTTCCCAGGCCAATGACTTCCACCTCTTCCCCAAAGGCTTCTCGGATGCGTTTGATCATCAAGGCTCCGATGCCTCCACCCTGTCCATCAATCACTGCGATCGATCTCTTCTTTTTCATGTTTCAGCATGCTCCGTTAGAAAATTTTTAACTTTCTAACGTTAAGGCTCAAACTCCAATAGAAGCGAAGCCTCTCACGAAACAAGCAGCCGGGCTTTCTAACGGAGCAAATAAAAAAGCCACTTTTACCCCTTCCATAGAGGTTTCACCTTCGTGGCTTATTCTTTATATAAAAAAAAGAGAGCCATTGTCAAATGCTTTGCTCTTCTCATCGAAAATATTTGGAGATGGCGTTTGAGAGGGTTTGGGCCAGTTTTCCTTGGAATTCGCTCTGGTTGAGAAGGCGTTCATCCTCTTTGTTGGTGATGTAAGCTACCTCGACCAAGACCGAAGGAATATCCGGCGCTCTCAGGACGATAAAGTTGGCCTGCCGATAGTTAGGGAATTTTAAGGCATGAACCTCCCTTAATCCTTCAAGGGCTAATTCGGCGAATCGGAAGCTTTCCTTCATCGAGTTGTTCTGCATGAGGTCGAGTAGAATCTGATTCAATTGAGGATCTTTGCTCAGAGCGGTAGGACGCAGAAAGGCTCCGCCCAGGATATTGGACATGTTCTCCTTATCGGCCAAAAGTTTAGCAGCCTGGTCCGAAGCACCTGAAAGAGAGAGGCAATAGACGGAAGACCCCCTCGCCTGAGGATTGAAACTTCCGTCGGCATGAAGGCTGATGAATAGGTCAGCGCCATACTCCCTTGCCATTCTCACCCTCGTTTCCAGAGGGACAAAATAATCTCCTTTCCGTGTGAGAAAAGCCTTGATCTCCCTCTGTTGATCGAGGAGATGAATCAGTTTCTTGCCCACCTTTAAAACGATATCCTTCTCTTTTGTTTTTCGGGGTCCCATTGCACCTGGATCCTCTCCACCATGGCCTGGATCGATGACAACGATCTTTGTTCCCTTTTGCTTAGTCTCTTTCTGTTTCTCCCGCTCCTCCCGTTCTCTTTGTTCCTGCCGCACGTCAATGAGATCGATAACGAGGCGATGGGGTTTTCCAAGGTCTGGTTTGAGCGTGAAGATATTGGTCTGGAGAGGAGTCTTCTGATAAAGGGTCAGCCTTGCTTTTCCTTTTCCAAGATCGGTCAGAATGATTTTATGGAGATATTTATCTTTAACCTCCAGCTCTCTCTTCTTAGGTAATGTGGTGATACCGATTAATTCGATCTGGCATTGAGGAGGGTTTTCCTGTGAGGAACTTTCATATTGAACTGGATCTGTGGAGTCTAAAACAACCCGGGTGTGATCCGGGGCAGACCAGAACCGAATGTCGGTGATGGCTGCCCCGAAAACGGTTAAAGGCAGATGGAGTATGAGAATGACAGAGATGAGAAAGGAGCTAATGTTTAAAAGGAGAGATCTCAATTTCCCTTCTCGCATTGGGGTGATGATCCTATGGTCAACCGATTTTGAAGACCATGGCGGCACCTGTATCCCCAGCCGCACAACCAGCCCATAGTCCATACCCACCACCGAGCATGACGATCTCCTCAATCAACTCAGCGATCAGCCTTCCAGCCGTGGGACCTTGGGGGTGGCCATAGATCATGGAATTCCCATAGTTATTCATCCAGTTCACATCTATTCCCATGGTTCTTGACATATAGATGTCATTGACAGCAAATGGACTATGGGTCTTTACGGCCTTTAAATCTTTTACCGTAATGCCTGCATCTCTGAGAGCCATCTCTGAAGCAGGAACAGGGGCTTCTGCCATGTAGCCTTTCTTGGCCCTGGCAAAACCATAGGAGATAACCTGAATCTCGATCTTCGGGTCGGCGCTATACTCTTTTGCTTTGTCCCGGGTTGTAATGATAAAACCACAATTCCCATCGGCCGGGTGGGTCTGGGCACCATAGCTATGAACGCCACCGGGTTCCACCGGAGCCAATTTCGCAAGCCCCTCAGCTGTGGTTGGAGTGATCCCCTCATCCTCCTCAACCATTTTAATATCTTTCTTTCCTACCTTCACCTCCACTGGGAACATATATCTCTTTTGAAAGGCCCGATCATTTGCTAAAGAGTCGAGATATTGCTGATATCTTCTTAAGGTAACCCGATCACATTCCTCTTTGGTCACTCCAATCTTTTTTGCCACATTTTCAGCGGTCTGAATCATTTTAAATCCAGCCCACGGATCCTTATTAAAATTGTCCATCATCCAGTTCTCTGAAATCACCTCTCCACCTGGGCCGAGCGGATTTGGCCAGATGGTATGGGGACCATTGGAACAGCGGTCGGACAGGAGAGCATATCCGGTTTGATAGGCTCCAAGTTCGATACTTTGTCCCGCAAGATAGATAGCAGTGGTTGACGTGGTGCAGGCCTGATTGATCATGAGGGCTGGCACATCCTTTGCGCCTTCGACGACCATAGCGGCAGACCAAGTGTGGCTATAAAAGAGACGGTGTTGGGCAACCGTGATTCCAAAATAGAGATAATCAATGATGGTTGGATCCAGCTTTCTGTGCTTAAACCATCGGTTGGCTGTTGCCGCCCCAAGGGTGATCGCATTTTCATTAGCAAGGCTACCCTGCCATCGGCAGAAGGGGGATGAGTAGTAACCCCGGAATGGAATATAGGCTTTGTTCAATCTGGTCATAGACTTTCCTCCTTTTGAAAATCCAAATAATATAACTCATCTAACGTGGTAGATCTTCATCGCTGCTTGCTGCAGGTATTAGCAGCGGAATAGTTTTTGGGAGAAGGTTAAGGTTAGGACGCCTGTATGGTTAATTGTCAAAGGGTGAGGGCAATCTTTTTAAGACGATTGACGTAACCCCTTAACGAAACCGGCTTCTTTACCCTAACCATTATCTTAGACTTTTCCTAATATTGATACCAGCCTCCCTTTGTCTTTCTTCCTAATTTTCCAGCGCGGATCATCGATCTCAGAAGGGGAGGGACGGACCATTTGCTCTCTTTGGGCAGTTCTTTATAGAGATATTCTGTCACATGATGGGCAATATCAATCCCCGTGAGGTCCATCAGTTCGAAAGGCCCCATAGGATAATTCAAGCCGAGCTTGACCGCCTTATCAATGTCTTCTTTGGAGGCAACCCCTTCCTCTAACATTCGAATGGCTTCCACGAGATGGGGGATCATGAGCCGGTTCACGATAAATCCCGGGGTATCCTTCTTCACCTCAACGGGTTCTTTTCCCATCTTTCTCGACATCTCCATAACGACCTGGACGGTCTCGTCACTCGTATGATAGCCTCTAATCACCTCAACAAGCTTCATCAAAGGGGCTGGATTGAAAAAATGCATCCCCGCTACTTTTTCTGGCCTCCTGGTGGCCATGGCAATCTCGGTCACAGACATCGAAGAGGTGTTGGTCGTGAGAATCACATCAGGCCTGGCGATCTCATCGAGTGCTTTGAACACGTTCCTTTTCAATTCAAGGTCTTCAAAAACGGCCTCGATGACGAAGTCAACATCTTTTAAATCCTCCATCCGGGTCGTCCCTTTGATTCTGGAAAGGATTCCTTTCTTCTGATCTTCGGTCATCTTTCCCTTTTCCACGCTTTTGGCAAGAAATTTATCAATCGCTTTAAGGCCATTTTCAACAAAACGATCTTCGATATCTCGCATGACAACCGAATAGCCTGCCTGGGATGCTACCTGAGCAATCCCATTTCCCATCGAACCAGCACCCAATACACCAATCTTCTTAATCTCCATAGGTCCCTCCTGTTAAATGAACTGTGACTATAAGAGTAGTCAGTCTGCTGTTCATTTTTTCATATAAAATTATTATAATCTCGTCCCGATGTCAAATTTTTTTTAGCGGTTTTTGAAAAAATCCAGAGATCTTGATGAGATAGATAAGTGGCGATGAAGAAGATGGAAAGGTGCTAAAATTACAAGAACCTGTGGGGTCATTTAAAATCTGTGTCATCGGATGTTAATGGTGTCATCTGAGATTTCAGGCCTTTTTCTGAAATCTCTTAAAAAATCCTTGACAAAGGAAGTAGGGTTAAGTTTAAATTTCATCATTTATCCGTTAGAAAGACCTCCGTGCGAAGTTTAGCTGCTATCGGAGATCGGAGTGTGAACGGTGCCGCTCTGAAGTTATAGACCCTTTAACAGCGTTTATTAAAAAGGTAGTTTCTTACAGGTCTTCTTATGTAGATCGTTTGAGATGGATAACATGAACCGTCATTCATAGCTTTACGAATTAAGAATGAGGAGGCGACTATGGCAACACCCGTTACTGTACCAATGGTTGGAAAGATCATTTCAGTTTCAGTCAAGCCAGGAGATCAGGTCAAAGAAGATGATCCGGTGGCCGTGCTCGAAGCCATGAAGATGGAGATGCCTGTTGTCGCACCAATCACTGGTGTGATTAAGGAGGTGTGCGTCTCAGCCGGACAGGAGGTTGATGCAGAAGCTACGATTGCTATCATTGAATAAACGATGCAATTGGTGCGTAATAGACCTTCCCATTATGTTATTGCCTTTTGGGGTAGGTTCCCATGCCCATCAATAAGGAGTTGAGAAGAATTATTCAGTTCGGAATCAAGAGATTGGTTCTCCAAGAGATCCGATTATTGAGCATGGAACGGGAGTTTATGCCGGAGATTGTGAGGGATGAAGTATCCAACTCGATTGAAGAGACGAAGAGGGAGATCATCCGGTTAACCCGGACCATGAATTATCAAGAGAGGACTTCCCTCCTCAAACGAATGATTCAGGAGACCGTCGATGAAGAGATTGACCGGGCGATTGAGTTAAGGAAGAATCGGTGTCTCCGATGTATTCATGGAAGATTTTATGACCATTCTAAAGTCCCCTATCCAAACCTTCCTTTGAATGAAGAATTGGTACAGGCCTTCGGGTGCGATCAGCTTCGGCCTGGCCAGAGAAAAAGATGCCAAAGATTTGTTGAGACTCCGACCGCACATCCCCTTGAAGCGTATCTTGAAGGAATCACCCTGCTCTATGAGTTCAGAGAGTGGATAGGGGAGATCGAAGAGATCTGGAAGGATTACTTCACTAAATAAATCCGAAACACTGAATAGCGGATATCAGGATATCAGGATATCAGGTGACAGGTTAACCCTCCCCCCATATCCCTTCTTAGAAGTGGGAATTGAAGAGGTCTGTTCGGGGTAAAAACCAGTTCTTTTTAGTCAGTTTTTCACCGGCCCAGTCATCCCAATTAAAACCTGATTTAGTATCAAGAGATTGCAAATCAATTGGTTTGGCACAGAAAATGCTAAAAAGATTGCCATCAATTTCCATTTTTGGTAAATTGGGGGCAAATTCCGATGGGGGATAGATCTCAGGGATATTCTCAACAAAAGCTATTCTTAAAAAAGGAATGGTCTTTTGTCTTTTCGCTATGCACTTTGCGCGATACGAGAGGTTCGAAGTTATGCCAGCGATTGCACCGATTGAAGGTTTGAGGATTTTCCAGAAGAAGGATTGGGGGTGTTTCGGTGATGGTTAAGTTGTATTTGAACCAACGTTATATATTCTTAGGACCTGATTGCATTTGGAAATGTAATCACCGTTCATCTGAATCAATTTTATTTCTCTTCAATAAAAGCTTTTCATGCGTGAACCATTCTTTTCCCCTCTTAACTGCGATAAATTTCCCTCTGGATATAAGAGTCCTGATGCTGTCCGGAGAATAATTAAGAGCTCTTCCGACCTCTTGCGCAGGTTTTAGTTTCAGTTGCTCTTTCTCTTCCAAAAGCCTTATTAAAATCCTGTCCATACTCCCTCTTAAACTCTCCGAAAAAAGATCTTCCAGCAAAGACACATTCATATCCTCCAGGGCATTTCGAACATCTTGACGAGAGAATGGGATTTCAGTCAACTTCCTCAATCCAGAATCACCCTGTTCAAGCGCCCTGTAATACTTTTTCTTATTCTCTTCGTCACCCTTCAGAATGACAGGAGGATAACCAGCGGAAATGAGGAAGTAGTTCAGGATGATTCTCCCAGTCCTTCCATTACCATCGTCAAAGGGATGAATGGCCTCAAATAGAACATGTTGTTTTGCCAAAAAATTGAAAAAATTCTCCCGCAAAAATCCTTGATTTACATGTTCCTCAAAAAAAACCATCCAGTCATTCACGTAGAGTCCGGGAGGCGGAACAATTTTGGCTCCTGCTATCCTCGAATCTCCTTTCCTGAATCCCCCCTTCTCTCCAATCGTTTTGCTCGTCTGCCGTATGAGTGGAATACCAAATAAAAATTTCTTACTCCTGTAATTTTCATAAGAGAGTCCATATAAGAATCTTGCGGCCCTGTAATAATTGAGGGCCTCTTCTTGATTCCTTTTGAGAGGGTTCCCACTCGCAAGGGCCTCTTCAAGTTCTTCTTCGGAAACAAAGAATCCCTCTATTAAAATGGAGTTTCGGGTTTCTTCCTTCAGGATGTAAAGCCATTCTTCGTTGATAACCTCGGGCTCAGGCAATCCTCCGAGTTTCTGCAGGAGATCGAATCTTTCTGAAATGCTGTTTCGCATTTTTATCCCCACAATTAAAAAATCAATAATATTAATGCATTTCGCCTGTTGCGTTTGAAGGATAAATCGAAAACGCAACACAAATTACAAAGAATCTGTTTCGGATAGATACCATTCTATTATAAAAACATAAACATGTCAATAGGTTTTATGTGTTGTGTATAGACAAAATATTAAAAACGCAACAGATAATAGAAAAGATTTTAATTTCAACTGTTACGGAGATTTCTAAATGATGTGGACAACCGACCTTTTGACCGAACCTCGACCAATCACAGCTCTGGGGTTAGGTCTATTTTGTTGACATGGACATTGATCTTGCGGTATTGGATGCACGAGGGGAGGCTGTTGACGGAGTCGAATCATTCCGAAAGATTTATCGAAAAAAAGTCACGGTGACAAGCAACATTACGCCCGGAACATCGGAACATCTGAGGGGTCAGGAGGCAAGCCCTTGGGGCCAGGCATAATTAATTGCGTATTTGAAGGCAGGAGAGAGTTTCTTTAATGCTCCGGTGTCATCCCCCAAAAAGTTGGTCTGCCCATTGAGAAGGCAGATGAGGGGAAGCGGAGATACCAAAAGAGTTTCATTTAATCGATAGCGGTCGTTTTTCGGTCTTTCCTGGAAAGTCTGTTACCAAACACCTGGATCGTCTTCCATTATCCATATTTCGTCAATTCATCCATCCCTCAATTGACAAGAATAGGTCGTTCGGGATAAATCAACACCATAAAGTTCTTGAACAGGAGGAGAAGTTGATCCAAACGTCCATGGGCTAATACGATGGATCATTCGTTATGCAGAGACGCTCATTTTTCTATGGGTACTACATCATTGCGGCCTGTGCTGGGATTCAAGCAATCGGAGTCGGCAGTTATGTGGCCTTTGGTGTTTTTTTTAAACCCCTCCTTGCAGAGTTTACCTGGTCAAGGGGAATGCTCTCGGGAGCCCATTCCCTGGCTTTTCTCATCTCAGGTGGTTTAGGGATTTTCGTCGGCAAACTGGTTGACAGATTTGGCCCACGCTTCTTAATGACAGCGGCAGGACTCTTTTTTGGCGGTTCACTCCTTCTCGTCTCCACGATCCACGCCCCATGGCAATTGTATCTATTCTACAGCCTCTTTTTCGGCATGGGAATGAGCGCCGTGGATGTCATTGCCCTGAATACGACGGCAAGGTGGTTTGTTCGACGACGAGGGGTTATGACAGGAATCGTGAAGATGGGTACGGGATTTGGACAGATGCTCATTCCCTTTTTAGCAAATGTTCTGATCGTTGGCGTAGGATGGCGACAGGCTTATGCGATTATCGGGGGTGTGGGAATGATGTTGCTTGTGCTCATCGCCCAGGTTTTGCGCCACGATCCTTTTCGTATGGGACTTTTTCCGGACAATATTCCGGCTGAAATATCAGGGAGTGGGTTTCGTGAAAAAGAGGAATCCTTATGGACCGTAATGAGAGGCAGAGCGTTCTGGATGATTTTCTTTGCCAACCTTTCAGCCTGTTTCTGCCTGATGAGCATCATGGTCCATATTGTCCCACACGCCATTGACGTGGGTATTTCACCGAAAGCATCTGCCACGATCCTTTCGGCCATCGGCGGGGCCAGCATCGTGGGGCGGTTTTCCATTGGCAGTGCCATTGATCGCATCGGCAATCGGCGCTCGATGATCTTATGTTTTGTCTTGCTCATCCTCATGCTCCTATGGCTTCAATTTTCAAATGAACTCTGGATGTTCTACCTTTTTGCAGTGGTGTATGGATTTGCCCACGGAGGCCTCTTCACCGTGATTTCACCGATCGTTGCCGAGTACTTCGGGATTCGGTCGCATGGTCTTCTCTTTGGCGTTGCCGTCTTTGCAGGCACCGTGGGAGGTTTTATTGGCCCCATCTTCGCAGGTTCTTTGTTTGATATAACAGGAAGCTATGGAATTGCCTTTTGGGGATTTCTCTTTGTGGCCACCATCGGGTTTGGCCTTATTTTTTCCCTACAGCCAATACGCTTCAGTAAGAAGTAATCGGTTCAGGGGTTTGGCTTGCAATATTGCAATTTATAAAGCCCATGACATAAGAGGTTGAGAGATCTCGGGGGGCAACAGTAAGCCGGTATTGGCGGTTCCAATTGCACTTGCCCCGACCAAGTTGGGGGAATTCAGATTTCGGCATTAGATCAAATCATAAAAAGCCGTGTCCGGTTTACGTGACCGGACACGGACACAGTTACATTAATTAAGCCATTGTCTCTGCCACCAGTTCTGTGATGTCCATCACTTTGATCTTGCCCTTCTTTTCCTTACGCAATCTTGCGGCAGCGAGCTGGAGGTTGGCCTTGCAGGCCGGACATGCGGAGACAACTGTATCTGCTCCGACTTCAAGGGCTTCAAGCATGCGTTGGTAAGCGATCTCGCCGGAAAGTTCGGTGTTGAAAGCCTTCATTCCTCCACCGCCCCCACAACATTTAGCCAGCAGGCGGTTATTCTTAAATTCGATCAGGGTCACTCCAGGAATCTTCTTAATCAATTCTCTGGGAGGTTCAAAGATGTTGAGATGGCGGCCCAGATCGCAGGGGTCGTGGTAGGCGACTTTCATATCGTTGACCCCTTTGAGTTTCAGTTTTCCTTCCTGAATCAATTGGTCGAGGTAATCGATGGCATGGACAACTGGTACATTGAAAGAGAGGTGTTTAGGGTAGAGTTCTTTAAAGGTCTTGTAGCAACCCGCACAGGTCGTGATGATCTGTTTGGGCTGAACTTTTGAGATGGCCTCGACGTTCTTTTTTCCCACTTCCTTAAATTCTTCAGTTCCGACAAGATAGGAGATATAGCCGCAGCAGTTTTCGTCTTTACCGAGGGCAGTATAAGAGGCTCCAGCCCTGTCAAAAATATTCATGAGATTGGGAACGAGGTTGATATCCTGGTAGGAAGCCACACAGCCCGGAAAGAAGAGAGCGTCCACTGGTCCTTTCTTGGGCTGAAAAGTGGATGGGTAGACATCGGTCCGTTTCTCTCTCGGTTCTCCAAAGGGGTTTCCAGTTGCTCTCAGATTTTCCATCAGTGTTTTATGAATCTCCGGAAGAAATCCGGCCTCGACCAATTTTCTGCGTCCGGCTTCGACTATATCCGAGACGACCACGCCAGCAGGGCAGGTGGCCTTGCAGTTGAGGCAGGTCGTGCAGAGATAGAATTTGTCCGCTACCTCTTTTGAGGGTTCGAGCATGCCCTTCATCATATAGTATGCTTGGATAACCCGACCGCGGGCATTCTCAGATTCGAGACCGGTTTGGGCATAAACCGTGCAACCTGCCCGGCAGAACCCACAGTTGATACAGGCGAAGATCTCATTGTCAACGTCCTGACCAAAACTTTTAATCTGGTCTGGTGTTTCAACAAATGGTTGATATGTAAATGGATCAAAAATATCTTTGACGGCATCGTCAAAACCCAGTTTCCCTGGGTTGAGGATATTCTTCGGATCAAGTGCTTTCTTGATCGTTTTCATCACCTCGTGGCTGAGCCCAAGCTCTTTATGGATAAAGGAGGCTTTGGCCACTCCAATTCCATGTTCTGCTGTTAAAGTTCCCTTAAATTTTAAAGTGAGGTCAATAAACTCTTGGGCAATCGGTTTTACTTTTTCCCATTCCTTTTTGTTCCGGCCATCAATGATGAGCGTGGCATGGAGATTCCCATCACCGATGTGGCCGAAGATGGGGATGGGAAAGTCGTACTTCTCGCGAATCTTTTGAAGCTCCCGTATTGTCTCTGGAATCTTGGACATGGGGACCCCAAAATCCTCAACAAAGGGGATCAGCTTGGCTCCCCTTCGCACTTTTGAGAGCGAGGGGACCAGCCCCTGGCGACCTGCCCACATCTTTAACCGTCTGGCCGGGTCATCATCCCACTGGTTACCAAGGCCGTTGCATTCCTTTGAAATACGATCAATCTTTTGGATATTCTCTTTGACAGCCTGTTTGTTTCCATCAATCTCGATAAAGAGAATGCATTCCACATTGTCAGGAATGTTGAGACCCATGGCCTTGTTGACCACATCAATGGAGAGTCGATCCAGAATTTCACAGGAGGAGAGCGGGATTCCAGAAGTGATGATCTCTTCAGCCGCCTTTCCTGCATCTTCAACCGTGGGAAACCATGCTTGAGCAAAAGCAATGTATTCGGGCATAGGGAGAATCCTGAGTGTTATTTCTGTAATCACTCCAAGGGTTCCCTCGGCCCGACAGAAGAGGTGGGCAAGGTCGTACCCCGAAGAGGTTTTTGGAACGATTGATCCGGTTTTCATCACCCGTCCATCGGCCAGAACCACTTCCAATCCCAAGATATAATCTTTTGTTGCCCCGTATTTGATGGCCCGATTGCCGCTGGCATTGGTAGAGACCATTCCGCCGATGGAGGCAATGGTGGCGCTTCCAGGATCAGGTGGAAAGAAGTGCGTGGGAGCAAGGGCATTGTTTAATTGCTGGCAGATGACGCCGGGTTCCACGATGGCATAACCATCCTTTTTCTGGATTTCTTTAATCTTATTCATCCGGCTCACATCGAGGATGATTCCTCCGAAACAGGGAAGCACCGCTCCGGTGGTGCTTGTGCCAGAGCCCCTGGGTATGACTTTAATATTATTGTCATTGGCTAATTTAAGAATTTTGGAGACCTCTTCTGTTGTCTTGGCAAAGACAATGGCATCGGGAATCCCCTCGTGGACAGACATGTCTCTGGAATGGCAGAGCCTTTCGATCTGGTCCGTCTTGACATTTTTCTCCCCAACGATCTTGATCAATTCTTGGATGTAGTCCATGGTTCCTCCTGTTTTTATAAAGATTAAGCACGAATATCGAAGCCCGAAATTCGAAACAATTCCGAATGACCAAAAATATAAATGTTCAGAAGAGTTTTGGATATTCGAACATTCGAACTTTGAATTTGTTTCGTGCTTCGGATTTCGTATTTCGAAATTATATGGTTTTAATAATCTTTCGGCAATTTTTCCAATTGAGCATAGCTGAAGACCGGTCCGTCCTTGCAGACATAGAGGTGACCGATATTGCAACGGCCGCATTTTCCAATGCCGCATTTCATCCTCTTCTCCAATGAGGTAAAAATTCGTTCATTCGGAAACCGAAGGGTCATCAATTTGGGAAAGGTGAATTTGATCATGATTGGTGGTCCGCAGATGACCGCATAGGTCTCCTCTGCGGAAGGGGCGACTTCTTCGAGGACATTGGGAACGAGCCCCACCTTTCCCTTCCAGTCCTTGTCTCCCCAGTCCACGGTCATGACCAATCTTAAATCGTCTCGTTTCTCCCATTCAAGAAGTTCTTCTTTGTAGAGCAGGAGACCGGGCATTCTTGCTCCGTAGATGACCGTGATCCCTTTTATCCTCGGACGGTTTTCCGGATGGAGGAAGTAGGCGATCAGGGATCTAAGGGTTGTAAAAGCAAAGCCACCGCCGATGATGAGCAGGTTTTTCCCTTCAAACAGGTCAATAGGATAGCCATTCCCCAGTGGACCGCGAATGCCGATCTCATAGCCCTCTTCAAGATGATGAATGGCCGTTGTCACAACGCCTGCTTTATTAATCGTAAATTTTAGGGAACCCTTTTCCGTTGGAGAGGAGGCAATGCCAAAGGGGGCCTCACCCTTGCCCAAAATGGATAACTCACAGAACTGGCCTGGTATATACCGAAATTTTTCTTCGTCTTCGGGATTACGAAAGGTCAATTCGAGAGTACGGAGCATCCGGTCAGAGGTTTCGATCCGGGCTTTTTTGACGATCATTGGGATGGGTAGATAGGGGTTCTTCATAGGTCTTTTATCTGGGCCTTCCTTCCATGCCTTGGGTTCTCTTGGCAGAGGCATAGCGGATTGCCTCCCGAATATCAAACTGGACTGGACAGAAGAGGATGCACCGACCACAACCCACACAGGCCACTTTGCCGAAGTTCTTTGGGTAATAGTTGAATTTATGCATCAATCTCTGCCGGGTTCGCTCCCTGCCGGTTGGACGGGGGTTATGACCCGAGGTTTCGAGCGAATAGATCGGAAAGAGGCAGGAATCCCAATTCCGAACGCGCTGTCCTTTAAGGTTAACCACTTCATCGGTGATGTCGAAACAATGACATGTTGGACAGAGAAATGTGCAGACGCCGCAACCAATACATTTCTCGTGAATTCTATCCCAGAACGGACTTTCGACCATTAGGTCTAAACGTTTTTCTATACCCTCCAAAGGGATGGAGCGATCTGTTTTATGAGAGGCTTTTTCTTCAAGCTCTTTAGCCAATTCAATATCTTTTGAATTTGCCTCTTTGAAGAACCTTTTCTTAGAAAAGGCCTTTCCTTTTTGGGTGAGGAGTTCGAGTCGGTAAGAATCGCCTAAATCAATCATGAAAATATCGGAACCTTCTCGTCGGAAAGGTCCGCCACCTGTAGAGGAACAGAAGCAGGTGGTCAGAGGTTGATTGCAGGCGAGGGTGATGATCGTTGTCTCCTTCCTTTTTTCGAAAAAATAGAGATCCGTATAGTCCTCTCCCACAAAGACCTTTTCAATGATGGAGATTGCTTCAACGTCGCAGGGCCGGGCTCCGAGAATTACCCTTTCTCTCTCGATCTGGTGCTTGGAAACGATTGAGCCCTGATGCTTCGTCATCTCGAAGCGGAACATCACCTCTGATTGTGGAAAGAAGACCTCTTTGGCAGATTTTTGGGGAACGAGCTGGTTCAGATTGACCTCTTCGGGTCTTTCAATCTTTTTGAATACCGACACCCCTTCGGTCAGCTGGACAGGGGCAAAGAGATCATGGGTTTCTAATAGATCATTCAGAAAATTTTCAAAATCCTTTTTATCTAATTTGAACTTCATTTGATAAATCCCTGTTCATCCTTTGGATCGAATGTTGCAAGTGGAGGAGGAATTTCTGGCTGAATTCCAGTTTCAAACCCATAGAGGTCTTTGACTTCCTGGTTCAATTTCTGTGTGAGATGGGTGAGCCGAATATCCATGGGGCAGGCTCGTTCACAGGCACCACAAGCCGAGCATCTCCCTGTCTGGTGGTAAGCCCTGACAATATGATAGAAAGCCAGGTCCGAAGAGGAGAGGCTCTTTTCGATCCATTTCGGACGAGAGCTATCCACAAAACACTCTGCGCAATAACACATGGGACAGGCTTCTCTGCAGGCATAGCATCGAATACAGCGACTCATCTCTTTCTCAAAAAAGGTCCAACGTTCTTCTGGTGACTTTTTTTCAAAATCCCTGACATCTGGATGGGTATCCAAGAGAGGAGATTCTTCTACTGGATCGCCAATCAGGAAATCTGCTTGAAGTGGTGTGCGATGATTGCAAGTCTGACAGACGGAATATAAAAAATCATCTCGCTTGAGGGTGACCTCAAAATCCTCTCCCTTGACGAAGAGTAGCTCTCCCTGTTCAACCGCCTTAAGAATCTCTCCTTTGACCGCTTTCTTCAACTTTTTCCGATCCACGATTCTTTGACAGGGAATTCCAATAAGAAGAGGCTTTTGGTTTGAGAATCTCTTTTCGAGACTTAAAGCCAGAACGGATCGAGCGTCACAACCTTTTACGACAATACCAACCTTAAAACGGCTGAACTTATGGAGGTAGGTTACCAGATTGTTTTCACAGAAGGAGTTCCAAACCAGACTTTCTGTTCCCTGGGGTGTTCTTATAAAGACAGGAGTGGTCCTCAGAGGGAGGGTCCAATTGCCATACCCGATGATGAGATCAACGGTCTTATTGGAAAGAAGTTCTTTTGCCTTTTCTCTAAGTTTCTGTTGGATCATGGTTTTTAATAAAGTTCGGTATTATCGGTTCGGAGTTCGGGGTATCATTCTGAAAGTTATTTATCCCGTTAGAAAGCCCTCGTGCGAAGTTTAGCTTCCAACGGGGTCTACTCCGAATTCCCAACTCCCGACTCCGAGCTTTTTTTAAATTTCTTCAACGGTCCCAACTTCCTTACATCCTCGGTGACTTCCTGAATCACCTGAGAGAATTTCACCCCTTCCGCTGCAGACACCCAGGAGAACTGAACTCTTCCTTCTTCCATTCCCAGATATTCAAGAAACCGTTTCAGGGTTGCTGACTTTCTTCTTCCCACATAGTTCCCGGAGAGGTAATGGCAGTCTCCAGGATGGCATCCTGAGACGAGCACTCCATCCATCCCACTTTGAAGGGCCTTGAGGATGAAGAGGGGATTGATCCTGCCAGAGCATGGAACCCGGATGACCCGAATATTCGGTGGATACTGAATCCGAGATGTTCCTGCAAGGTCTGCTCCAGCGTAGGAGCACCAGTTGCAGAGAAAGGCGAGGATTTTTGGTTCCCATGTCTTTACTGATTCGTTCTCCACTTACTCAACACCTCATCTCATAACTCCTCCTTTCCTCCCCTTATTTTAAGGGGAGGGATTTCCCTCTCTCAGGTTAAGAGGGGGCAGGGGGAGTTCATTCCTTCAACCCATTGCCAGATGCGTGATCTGGGTGACGATCTCCTCTGTGCTGAAACCCTTAAGGTCGATCGAACCTGAACGACAAGATGCGGTGCAGACCCCACATCCCTTGCATAGGACCTTGTTGACTTGGGCAACCGCTTTTTCACCTACAGCCGTCCGTTTGACCACGACCTCAATCGCCTGATAAGGGCAGAGGCTTTCGCAAAGCCCACATCCAATACAGGTCTTCTCATTGACCTCCGAAATGGTGCCGATCGTTTCGAGTTCTTTCTTTGTCAGATAGGTCAAAGCTCGTGCCACTGCAGCATTTGCCTGGGAAAGGCTCTCATCGATCGATTTTGGGCTGTGAGCCAAGCCTGCAAGAAAGATTCCCTCTGTGGCAAAGTCTACAGGCCTCAGCTTCATATGGGCCTCAAGAAAGAATCCATCCGCATTGAGCGGGACCTTCAACATTTTGGAGAGGCGTTCGTTCTCCTCGCGTGGGGCAACGATTCCCGAGCTCAAAACGAGGAGGTCGGTTTCAATCAAAAGATCATCATGAAGGATTGGCTCATGAATAACGACCTCAAGCCCATTTGCTCCTTTCTCTGCCCTTGGTTCCCGCTCCGGATCATAACGGATGAAAAGGACGCCTATCTCCCTTGCTTTTTCGTAGAAATCCTCTTTAAACCCATAGGTACGGATATCTCGATAGAGGATGTAGATATTGATCTCGGGATAGATGCTCTTCAGCCTCAACGCATTTTTAATGGCATCGGAGCAACAGATTCGACTGCAGTAAGGCCTCTCTTCGTTCCTCGATCCCACACACTGAATCATGACCAGAGTTTTCACGTCCCTAAGCGATTCAGGTTGAAGGGCGATCCTTTTTTCGAGCTCTTTCTGAGTAATAACCCTGGCGTCCTGGCCGTATAAAAATTCTTCTGGCCGATATTCTTCTGCTCCCGTTGCTACAACGATGACCCCGTGATCGATCGTCTTGGAGCCGTTGCTATTTCTAATGTGGGTCTTAAAATTTCCAACAAACCCATCGATCTTTTCAATCGTCGTTCTCTTGAAGAGATGGATTCGGGGATTTTTCTCTATCTGTTTGATCAATTTCTTCAGTTGGAGTTGAACCCCATCGCCATCGAGAAGGTAATGGATGTGGTTTGCTTTGCCTCCCAATTGGGAGTCTTTCTCGATGAGGTAGACTTCAAACCCCGCCTCAGAAATCTTTTGGGCTGCCGTCATTCCAGCAAGGCCTCCACCAATGACCAGGGCCTTCTGATTCATCTCGACCTTCTGTGTGGGAAGGGGTTCGAGGAGAGCGGCTTTGGCAATGGCCATTCGAACCAGGTCTTTTGCCTTTTCTGTTGCCTCTTCTCGATGGTGCATATGGACCCAACTGCATTGGTCTCGGATATTGGCCATCTCAAAGAGGTAACGGTTGAGTCCAGCCTCCCGAATCGTATCCTGGAAGAGAGGCTCATGTGTTCTTGGCGTGCAGGAGGCGACAACGATCCGGTTCAAGTGGTGCTCTTCAATGGCCTTTTTTATCGCTTCCTGTGTGTCTTGGGAACAGGTGTAAAGGTTTTCTGCAGCATAGACAACATAGGGAAGGGTGCGTGCATATTCGACGACAGACAGCACATCGATTACGCCTCCGATGTTGATCCCGCAATGGCAGATGAAGGCTCCAATGCGAGGCCCCTCATAGTCCACATTTCTCTCAGTAATATACTCTTTTTCTGTGACCAATGTACCCCTTGCCAAAGAAAGCAGTGAAGAGGCTTCGGCAGCGGCGGCTGAGGCCTGAGCTACGGTTTCAGGAACATCCTTTGGACCCGAAAAGGCACCGCTGACATAAATCCCTGGCCTTGAGGTCTGGAGTGGATGGAAGGAGTCTGTTTTAATAAATCCATAGGGATTGAGTTCGATTCTGAATGTCTCTGCGATTTCCCGGTATTCCCTCACCGGTTCAAAACCGACGGAGAGAACGACGAGATCGAACTCTTCAGAGACCATCTTTCCATCTTCAGTCTCGTAATGGATGATGAGGTTCTTTGTCTCTGGAGATTCCTTAAGATGGGAGACACGGGAGCGAATGTATCGGACGCCATAATCTTTCTTTGCCCTCTCAATATACTTATCGAAATCCTTTCCATAGGCCCTCATGTCCATAAAGAAGATGGTCGCTTCCATATTGGGAGCGTGTTCTTTAGCGATGACAGCCTCTTTGGTGGCATACATACAGCAGACCGATGAGCAGTATCCCTTGCCAAGATGGGAGTCTCTTGAGCCTACACATTGGATCCAAGCCACACGATGCGGGTGGGAAGCATCTGAGGGCCTTCGGACTTCGCCTTTAAAGGGCCCCGAGGCAGAAAGGAAGCGCTCAAATTCGATGCTCGTGACCACATTGGGGAAACGCTTATAGCCATATTCGCTTTTGATTGAGGGATCGAACTCATCGAAACCCGGTGAGAGGATGATGGCGCCCACCTCGATTTCGATCTGCTCATCCCTCATCTCGTGATGGATGGCCTTTGCTTCGCAAGCCTTCACACATTCGAGACACTCTGAACATCCTGCACACTGAAGGCATCGTTCAGCCTCCCGGATCACATCTTCTTCTCGGATTCCCAGACAGGCTTCATCAAAACTTCTTCTTTTCTGAAGAGGGAGCGTCACCAGAGAGGCCCTTGGCCGACAGGGAATCTCCTCGATATCAGCGAGAACGTAGTCCTTCTTGGGTCCTTCCGCCTCGCGACCGATCCTTAAATCTTCACCATTTAGATAGCGGTCAATAGAGATGGCTGCTTTTCGGCCTGCGGCCATGGCATCAATGTAGGTCTGGGGACCAGTGACGGCATCTCCTCCTGCGAAGATACCCATTTGACCTGTTTCGAGGGTGAGAGGGTCGACCTCGATATTTCCCCAACGATTGATTTGGACTCCATCTTTCTCATCGAGAAAAGAGAGATCAGGTTCCTGGCTAATGGCAGGAATGAGGGTGTTGGCTTCAATCGTAAATTCTGAACCCGGGATGGGAATCGGTCTGGGCCTGCCCGATTCATCTGGCTCACCGAGGGCCATCCGCTGGCATTCCACTCCTCTGATCGTTCCTTTTTCGATGAGAAGTTTGACTGGAGCGGTAAGATATTCGATCTTAATTCCTTCATGCTCGGCCTCATCGATCTCTTCAGGTTGAGCCGGCATCTCATTTCGGGTTCGGCGGTAGGCAATGGTCACCTCTTTTGCTCCGAGGCGATAGGCTGTTCTGGCAGCATCGATGGCGGCATTCCCTCCACCGATGACAACGACCTTCTCTCCCAATTTTACTGGTTGTCCGAGGTTGACGTGTCTAAGAAAATCGACGGCATGGATCACACCTGAGGCCTCTTCTCCTTCGAGACCGAGTTTTCTACTCACATGGGCACCCGTGGCAATGAAGATGGCATCATAGCCCTGGCGTTTGAGGTCCTGGAGCGAGAGGTCCTTGCCGATAGGTGTGTTGAGCCGGATTTCTACGCCCATGCGTCGGAGGTAATCAATCTCTTTGTTGAGCACAGTGCGGGGTAGGCGGTATTCGGGAATCCCCACAGCCAGCATGCCGCCTGCAACTGGCAGGGCTTCAAAGATGGTTACTTCATAGCCCATCTTCCTTAGATCCCAAGCAGCCAGAAGGCCTGCGGGTCCAGATCCTACGATGGCGACCTTCTTTCCATTTTCAGGTGGAACAGAAAGGTCGGTCTTATCCTCTTTTTCGAAGTCCGAAACAAACCGCTTCATGCCGTCGATGGCAATGGGTTGCTCGACCTCTTTTCTTCGACAGGCCGATTCACAGGGATGGGTGCAGATGCGGCCAGTGATTCCTGGAAAGGGGTTTTTCATTCGAATCAGGGCAAGGGCTTCCTCAAATTTGCCTACTGAGATGAGTGCGATGTAGCCCTGTGCATTCACATGGATGGGACAGGCAGCGCGGCAGGGCGGATCGCCCCTTTTGTCAATGCCATAGGCACTGGGCATGGCCTGGGCGAAGAGTTGATAGATGGCTGCGCGAGTCACCAGGCCCTGCTCGTAATCGTTCGGGATCTTGATCGGGCAGACCTTTGCACACTCACCGCAGGCCTTGCAATCTTCGATCGTTACATAACGGGCCTTCTTCTGAATGAGGACTTTAAATCTTCCGGGTTGGCCTTCGACTTTCTCGACTCGGGCATTGGTGAGTATTTCAATGTTCCGATGGCGACCTGCATCGACCAATTTGGGGGACATGATGCACATGGAGCAATCATTGGTGGGAAAGGTCTTATCCAACTGCGCCATGGTGCCCCCGATACTAAGCTTTTTTTCGAGGAGATAGACTTTCAAGCCCGATTCGGCAAGGTCGAGGGAAGTTTGAATTCCCCCAATTCCTCCACCCACCACAAGCACTGCGCCGACTGGTTTTTCCCGGGATAAATCCATCTCAGTCAGGTTTCCTCACAATCTTTTTCGTCAGGTCGGTCGTTCTAATACGATTCATCTTGAGCCCTAACTCGTCCGGTTCAAACCCAAGTGCCAGACCCAAGAGCTGGGGATAGAAGAGGACCGGTAGCTTGTACTCCTTTTGAAAGAGCTTTTCGATCTTCTTCTGATTCGATTCATACATCACGCTACAGAAAGGGCAGATGAGGACCATGGCATCTGCCTGTTGTACATGGATATGGTCCAGTTTCTTTTGGGCCATTCCCAGGGCGACCTGCTCATCCATAGCCAGAACCCCTCCGCCACAACAGGAAAGCCTGTCTTCGTAGTTAAGGACTTGGGCTCCGGTTGCTCGGATCAACTCGTCAAGGCTTTTAGGATTCTCAGGGTCTTCTGGCCTGCCATGGATGGCTGAAGGTTTGGTGTAGTGGCAGCCGTAGTGGGGCGCAATCCGAAGCGAGGAGAGATCAGCCCTTACACGGGCTTCAATCTCCCTGGTGCCAATCTCTTGATAGAGAATGCGGGCAAAATGGAAAACGTTGACCTCTCCTTCGTAACGCAATCTAAACCAACGGTAGAGGTCTTCGTTGATCTTTTTTCGGAGCTCCTTATCTTCTTGAAGTTCGTAGTTTGCTTCTGCAAGCGAGCCACCGCAGGAACTACAGAGGGTACAGACGGAGTGGCCTTTGGCCTCAGCCAACGCCAAATTTCTTGCTGCCATCAGGAGGTAGGCATGATGGCTGATTGATTTGATAGGATATCCGCAACAACAGAAGTCGGAGATGTCTTCAATTTGGATGTGAAGGGCTTTAGCCACCTTTCTTGCTGCGATCTCATAGTTCAAGGTCCTGACCGGAACCGTACAGCCGAGGAAAAGTGTATAGACGTTATTTTTAGGATGGTTCCCGTTCTTCTTCATGATAGAGTCCAAGTTCTTTCAGAATCATCTTCACGTCTTCGATCCTGCTCTGTAATAGGGGGAGTTGCGATTCGGTCCGCTTCTCGTTCTCGAACTCTGTGATTTCGAGAAGACGTCCATGGGAAGAGAGAAGGTCAATCTGGGCCTTCATAACAGGTGGCGTATAACCTTCTCTCACAGCAATGTTCTTTATCGCATTCATTAACTCAGGAATCTGGACATTCTGAGGGCATCGTTCATAGCAGGTATAGCAGGAGGAGCATAACCAGATGAATTGACTTGAGAGAACCTCCTTCTTCATACCCAGGAGAGCCATCCGAATAATCTTTCTTGGGTTGTAGCGGTCTGTAACCTCCCTGACAGGGCAGCTGGCCGTGCAGGTACCGCACGAAAAACATCTCTTTATCCTCTCACCGCCAGGCTCTTTTGAAATGAGATGCTTAAAATCTGGATCAAGGGTTTTCGAATAGATCATAATATATGAATGCAATGCTAATGGTGAAAAGTCAACATTTAAATGTTCTTTTTATCACAAATTCGCAAGCGGATTAATCTAAAAAATTTGTGAAGAAATTTCGAAGCCGTATAAAATATTTATGCAGTTTGGTCAAGCCTTTCTCAATGAAATGGGCCTAAAAAAACTTGTTAACTTACGATTTTTATTGTATATAGCCAGAAAACTTTGAAAGGAGGGCTTTTCATGGAAATTGAAGGATATAACTTCCCTGACGATCTTTACTATCACAAAGAACATTTCTGGGCGAAAGTGGAGAGCGAGGCAGTGATTGTCGGTACCACCGACTTTGCCCAGAAGTTGGCAGGCGAAATTGTCTTCGTAGAGATGCCTTCCACCGGAAAGGTCGTTGAGCAAGGTAAACCATGTGGTTCTATGGAATCGGGAAAATGGGTAGGAAGGATTTACGCCCCTGTTTCTGGCAAAGTCTTAGCAGTTAATGAGGAACTTGAGGACTCTCCTGAGTTGATCAATTCAAGCCCCTATGAGAAGGGGTGGATCTTTAAGATCGGTCCCACCAATCTCCAAGAAGATCTCAAGAACTTAATGAAAGTGGATCAATTGGGAGACTTCATCCAATCGGAAATCGAAAGGGTTAAGAAAACGAAGGCGTAGCCGTCTTTCATTTTGGAGTGAAGGAGAAGAAGGGCGCTCCAATCGAGCGCCTTTTTTTTCTTTTTCAAACGGCTTCAAGGGATGATTTGGTATATTGGTCTTACCTCTTTAATTTTTATTGACTGAGGGGGAGCCATCTGTTATATAAAAAATTAGGAGGGTTTTTTGGGGTTTCCCCTGATCCATCGGATGCTTCCCAATAAACCATCTTAAACAACATGGACCTCTCAAAGTTATCCCCCAAACAGTTGTTGGAAATAGATGCTTGCACTCGCTGTGGAGAATGCCTCCATTACTGCCCAATCTATTCTCAGAAAGGTGAGGAGGGAATCAACCCGCGTGGAAAGATCCATGCGATGAAGAGATTCATCCGTGGCCAGTATGGTCTTTGGGCTAAATTGTTCGGGAAGAAGAGATTGACCGAAGAGGAACTGAAGAAGTTTTCAGATATGGTCTATTGCTGTACCCTGTGCGGGGAGTGCGGAACGCAGTGTCCTGTTTCAATCGATTCGAGAAGCCTCTGGTTTGTCCTAAAAGAGGTCCTGGCTGATTTGGGTCATTATCCCAAGCCACTTAAAATGATGAAAGGGCACGTCCTCCAAGACCATAATATCTCCGGTCACGATAATACCCAGAGAACGGACTGGCTCGAAGGCATCGCAGGGGTACCCACCCACCGTTATCAAAAAGAGAAGGCTGAGGTCGTCTATTTTGTTGGATGCGTCTCGGCCTACTTCCCGATGGCTTATAAGATTCCCCAGAGCTTTGTCAGCATTCTTGAGCGCACGGGGATTGATTTTACCCTTCTGGGAGGAGCGGAGTGGTGTTGCGGATTTCCGCTTCTGGTCGGCGGTTTTAGGAAGGAAGCCCAAGCACTATTTCAACACAATATCGAAAGCGTCAAATCCAAGGCCGCCCACACGGTCGTCTTCTCATGTCCCTCTTGTTACCATACCTGGCTGAAGGATTATCAAACCGAATTCAGACTCTTTGACTCGACACAGTTCCTCCTCACCCTCATTCAAGAAGGGAGAATCCGATTTATTGAGAAGAAGGTGAAGGTCACTTACCATGATCCCTGCGATCTTGGAAGAGTCAGCGGAGTCTATGAGGCCCCCAGAGAGATCCTGAGGTCAATGCCTGGGGTGGAGTTTGTGGAATTGCCAAACAACAGAGAACGTTGCAAATGCTGTGGCGGTGGCGGTCTTCTTGAAATGATCGAGCCAGATCTTTCAGCCACCCTTGCAAAGGAAAAGATCAGGGAGATTCAGGCAACAGGGGCTGATCTGCTCATCACTTCCTGCCAGCAGTGTTTACGAACCATTCAATCCACTGCAAGGAAGATGAAGCTTCGTTTAAAGACCACCTATATAACTGAGATTGTCTTGATGCATATGGAGGAAAACGAGGTAAAAGTCGAGGAGAAAGAGATTCCTTTCATTCCCGGTTAATTAGACAGAAGATTATTTCATTGACCTTTGCCGTTGTCGGAGTTCGTACCGGTGCTCGTTTTCATTCGGAACGAAGAGCGTTAAACGAGAAACGATGAACCCCATTTATCGGAAGGACAAATGATTTGATAGAATAGTAGAATAATGGGTTAGAAAAAGTTTTTTTGTTTTACCCAACATTCCATTATTCCAATCTTCCATTATTCAAGTTTATATGGAGAAACATCTCATCTTCTATGCTATGTTCATCCCGAGTATGATCCTCTTCTTCTGGGGGATGTGGTTCCGGATCAGCCTCTATCTTCGGGGCACGATCGAGGGTGCAGAGAATTCAACCCAATGGCAAAAATTGGCGATCCTTACCAGTAGATGCTGGCAAGGGTTTTGGAAGAAACCTGACAGGTATATCAAAATTCTCATTACGGATGTCATCTTTCATAAGAAACTCTTCGGACAATCTTTCTATCGCTGGCTTACCCACACCCTACTCGTTGTCGGTTTTGTTGCCACCTTCATCGTTGACATGATCAAGGGATTGACGACAGGTTATCTTGTCGAATTAAGCCATTTCATTCCATTTTTCTCATTCGCACACGCCTTTGAGACAGGTTCGATCCGTCCTTTCCTCGACTTCTTCCTTGAGTTTTTCAGCTTTCTCATACTGGTCGGATGCGTTCTCGCCATCATCCGACGTTTCTTTATCCGACCGGATCAATTAAGAACCGAAGAAGAGGATATCGTCACCCTCCTCTTCATTTTTTACCTTTCGTTGTCCGGTTTTTTCATTGAGGGATACCGAATCGCACACCCTGAAGTCGTGACCAACCGGGTCTATATGGCTAATTTTTCTCCTCCGAGCGCTAATAACTGGGTTTCATTTTTCGGGTATTTCCTGTCACTATTTCTGAAGGATATCACGATCAATCCTCACTTTCTCTGGTATGCGCATGTCATTCCTTGCCTCGTCTGGTTCGTTTATATCCCCCATTCAAAACTTCTCCATATCTTCACTTCATCAGTTACTGTATTCGTAGACCGCTCGAGAGATAAACCCTACCATTAGAGAAGGTAACTATTTGAATTCTCTTAATTTATAAATTGGCTCAGCTTCATACTTGACAAAAACGAATATTGGTGATAATGAAAAAAATCACAAATAATCATCTCTGCCTTCTTTCTCTGATTGAGGATGAAGCAGGGAAATGAAAAGGAGGGGTTTTTATGACAATTAGCAAATGGATGACCGCAGGTACAGTTCTTAAGATGATGGCTATGCACTATCCAGACAAGCCAGGAGCCGGTGATAAATTCCGCAACATGACGTTCAAAGAGTGGAATGAGCGAAGCTGTCGGTTTGCCCATGTTTTGAATCAATTAGGGGTGAAAAAAGGGGATCGGTTTGCGATTTTAGCTTACAACTGCGTGGAATGGATGGAGTTTTATGCTGGATCTGCAAAAGGGGGACAGGTGACAGTTCCTGTGATGTTCAGGCTTGCACCGCCTGAGATCGAATATGTGGTAAATCACTCTGATTCCAAGGCTTTTATCGTAGCCAAAGAGTTTGTTCCTATTGTTAATCAACTCCGCAATAAACTTCCCAATATCCCCCCCGAAAATTATATCTACTTTGGAGACGATCAGACACCGGAGGGATATCAATCCTATGAATCGCTTCTCGCAAAGGCCTCTCCTGAAGAGCCGGATGTGATAATTGATGCAGAAGATATGTGGAATATCATGTATACCTCTGGCACCACAGGAAAACCGAAAGGGGTGGTCAGAACCCACGAAGGCAATGTGTCGCAATATATCTTAAATGGAATCAATATGGGTTTGAGACCGGATGATTGTGTGATGTTGGTCATGCCCATGTGCCATATCAATTCGATCTATTATTCCTTCACCTATACCTATGTGAGTGCAAGGGTCTTCGTTTACAATATGATCAGCTTCGATCCACTCGACCTGTTGAAGACGATAGAAAAGGAGAAGATCACGTTCACCTCTCTCGTTCCCACCCATTATATCATGATGCTTGCCCTTCCAGACGAGGTGAAGAAGAGCATTGATGTCAGCTCCATCCGTCAACTTCTCATTTCTTCAGCTCCAGCACGTAAAGATACCAAATTGGCCATTATGGAGTATTTTAAAAATGCTGAGCTTTGGGAGGCCTATGGCTCAACTGAGGCAGGGCTGGTGACCTTGCTTCGACCTGAGGAGCAGTTTAAGAAACTTGGTTCGATTGGAAGGGAGATTTGGGGAACGGATCGAATTAAGATTCTGGATGAAAACGGCAAGGAGGTTCCAAGGGGACAGGTGGGAGAGCTCTATTCACGCACTCCTCATGTTTTTAAAGAATACTGGAAGGATCCCGAAAAGACAAAATCGGTCTTCCAGGGTGAGTGGTTTTCCGCCGGAGATATGGCCTATCAGGACGAGGATGGATACTATACCCTCGTAGACCGCAAGGCCAATATGATCATCACCGGAGGCGAGAATGTCTTTCCTTCTGAAGTGGAAAATGTCTTAGGGTCTCATCCCGCTGTCAAATATGTGGCTGTCATTGGTGTTCCCGACCCCAAATGGGGTGAGGCGGTGAAGGCCATTGTGACCTTACATCAGGGGAAGACCGCAACGGATAAGGAGTTGATCGATCACTGCAGAGGAAAGATTGCAGGATATAAGATTCCCAAATCGGTTGATTTCATAAAGGACGAAGAGATGCCGATGACTCCTACTGGGAAAATCCTCCATCGGATCTTAAGAGAGAAATATGGAAAATGGAGTGATATGAAGTAGGCTTTGATTCGCAAACCATCTAAGGCCCAAGCGAATTCCCCTTGGGCCTTTTTACCCCATTAGAAAGCCCTCGTTCGAAACTCATCTTCTATTGGGGCGTGAGCGATACCGTTGGAAATCCATAAACTCTCTAACGGGTTCATTCATTTTCCACTTGAAAAATATCATTCGATAGGCTATGAAATCAGAATCCAAGGGTTTGGAAACCCTTGGATTCATTTTGTGAGGTCCTTAAGTAGATGTTGAAAAACCTGAAGTGGAGATTAGTCATCTATGTGGCCGTAACGGTTTTTGCTGTACTGCTCTTTTTGCCTACGTTATTGCCGGAGTTACCGTCCTGGTACTTTAAGATCATTCCCACAGAGAAGGTCCACCTTGGCCTTGACCTGCAGGGCGGAATGCATCTGATCCTTGAGGTGGAGGCAGAGAAGGCGGTTGAGAGTTATGTGGAAAGGATCAAGAATAATCTGATGGATGATCTGAGGGATAAAGGAATTCCGGTTGGGAAACTGGAAAGGGAGAAGAGCAATCAGATCGTTCTTGAGGTTTCAGGGGATAAGGCCAAATGGGAGAAGATCCTGAGCCAGCGTTATAGCATCATGCAGGAACTTTCCTCCACTGCACTCGATAAAGGGATATGGAAAGTCGTTCTTGTTCTGGACAGCCGGCAGGCCGAACAGGTCAGAAAGAGTGCGGTTGATCAGGCCCTTGAGACGATCCGAAACCGGATCGATCAGTTTGGTGTGGCCGAACCCGAGATCACGCTCCATGGAACCGATCGTATTTTAATTCAGCTTCCCGGGATCAAGGATCCTCAGAGGGCGATCGATCTCATCGGTCGGACCGCCCTTCTCGAATTTAAGTTAGTCGATGAAGAAGGAGACCTCGATGAAGCACTCAAAGGAAATGTTCCAGAGGGAAGCATCATCCTCTATCAGAGGCAGGTCGATCCAAGGACAGGAGGGGTGAAAAAGATTCCTTTCCTTTTAAGAGAGAAGACTCTGATGACAGGCGAGGTCTTAAAAGATGCTCGGGTAGCAATCGACACGCAGTTCAATGAGCCCTATGTGGCCCTCGAATTTGATGATATCGGGGCGAAACTCTTCGAGCAGATTACAGGGGCCAATGTGAAGAGGAGATTGGCCATCATTCTGGATGACAATGTCTATTCCGCTCCGGTTATTCAGGAGAAGATCGCCGGTGGAAGGGCCCAGATTACTGGGCGTTTCGATATGAAGGAGGCCGGCGACCTGGCCATCGTTCTCAGGGCAGGCGCATTGCCTGCGCCGGTGAAGATCCTTGAACAGAGAAGTGTCGGGCCCTCTCTGGGACAGGATTCCATACGAAAAGGCATTATCGCAACCCTGATCAGCGCTGCTCTCGTAGCACTGTTCATGATTTTCTATTACCGCGTCTCAGGTATGATTGCCGATGTCGCTCTGGCCCTCAATATCATCCTCGTGATGGGAGTGCTTGCGATTTTTCGAGCGACCCTCACCCTTCCAGGAATTGCCGGCCTTGTCCTTTCGATCGGAATGGCGGTGGATGCCAATGTCCTCATCCATGAAAGAATCAAAGAGGAATTGAGATGGGGGAAGACGATTCGGGCTGCCATTGATGAGGGCTACCGAAGGGCCTTTGTCACCATTTTGGACTCGAATATAACGACCTTGATTGCTGCTCTTTTTCTTTATCAGTTCGGTACGGGCCCAGTGAGGGGATTTGCTGTGACTCTCTGTATTGGTCTTTTAGCCAATATCTTCACGGCTGTGTATATTACCCGATGGGTCTTCGATTTTCTTACCCTGAAGATGAATGTCAAGAAGTTGAGTATTTGAGTGAGTGAATTCCATGGAGTTAATCAGACCAGGAACACGTTTCGACTTTATTGGCAAGAAGAAGATTACGGTCTGGATTTCAGGGATCGCTCTTCTCATCAGCCTGGGCTCTATCTTTCTTCACAATGGTCTAAGGTACGGAGTTGACTTTGCAGGAGGTATCTTGCTCCAGATCAGATTTTCTCAGATCGTGGATATCTCCGAGGTCCGTCATGCCATGGAGGCAATGGGATCAAAGGACGCCATGGTTCAGAAATTCGGAGGCGAAAACGAATTTCTGATCCGCATTGAAAGAGGTGGGGAGGATCTCGAGAAAGTATCAAAAGAGATTCAAACTTCACTTCAGCAACGATTCAAAGATAAAAGTCTGGAAATTCGCAGAGTGGAAGTGGTTGGTCCCAAAGTGGGGAAGGATTTGAAGAAGAAGGCTCTCTGGGCGGTGAGTCTCTCTTTTGTCGCCATCCTCATTTACGTTGCCTGGAGATTTAAACAGATATCTTATGGGTTAGGGGGAATTGCTGCACTGGTCCACGATATCATCATCACTTACGGAGCCATATCGATTTTAAACCTTGAATATTCTCTTCCCCTGATGGCTGTCATCCTGACGATCATCGGATTTTCGATCAACGATACCATTGTCATCTTCGACCGGGTCCGGGAGGATGTCAAGAAATACCGAAAAGAAAACCTTGAGACGATTTTTAACACCGCCATCAACGAGACCCTTGGACGAACAATCCTGACTTCTGGGACAGTGATGATGGTGGTACTGATTCTCTTCTTCTTTGGAGGGCCGGTCATCCATGATTTTGCTTTAACCCTTATTGTAGGCCTCATTTCAGGGACCTATTCAACTATTTATGTGGCCAGCCCTGTGGTCCTGTTCTGGAACAAATATTTTACAAGGAAAAAGAAGCACTAAACCCCCAAGAGATTCCTGGGTTTTTAAGAAATCTCGAGCTTTGATTCAGAGAGTAGACCAAAGACTTCAGACAACAGACTGAAAGCCAGAGCTGTATCGGTGTCAGCGAATATTGTAGAGGGGTCAGCCAGAAAGAATAGGAATGAGTAGTTACAGTTTTTGGATATCGGTATATCATCGTTAGCAGAGTTGAGTTACTATATCAAGTTTACAAAAGAGTTGGAATATTTAGACACCAAAACATACGGGGAATTATCAACAAAGTTTCAGGAAAGTTTGAGGACACTTCAAGGATTAATTTCTTATATAGAAAAGTCTGAGGTCTAAAGTCTGAAATCTAATGTCTGAATTTAAGAAATCTCACGATTCATTCTTGACAGTTAGAAACATCATATCTTAAATTTATTAGATAAGGTGATTCAATGAAAACTTATCAGGCAAAAAAAGAGGAAATCCAACATCAGTGGTATCTTGTTGATGCTGAGGGAAAGATTTTGGGAAGATTAGCCACTGAATTAGCAAAGGTCTTGAGAGGAAAGAAGAAACCCATTTACACCCCCCATGTGGATACCGGCGATTTTGTCATTGTCGTCAATGCTGAAAAGGTGGTTTTGACCGGAAAGAAGATGAAGGACAAGATTTACTATCATCATACAGGTCATCCAGGCGGGATTCGAGAAATGAGCGCTGGAAAATTATTAGCCAAGAAACCTACTGAAATGATCCGAATTGCGGTTAAAGGGATGTTGCCAAAAACCAGTCTGGGCCGACAGATGCTAAGAAAATTAAAGGTCTATGCCGGACCAAAGCATCCCCATGAAGCCCAGAAGCCTGTTCCACTTGAAATTTAGCTCCTCTCTCCCCATTGATGGGGGAGGGGCGGGGTGAGGGTGAAAGAATAATATAAGGAGAAATAAAGTGTCAGAACCCATTTATGCCACAGGAAAGAGAAAGACCTCCATCGCCAGGGTATGGCTGGAACCGGGTGAGGGGAAATTTGTTGTCAATGAAAAGGCTTTGAAGGAGTACTTCGGAAGGGAGACCTGTGAGATGGTCATCATGCAGCCCTTCGATCTGACGGGGACCCGGAATCAATTCAACGTAAAAGCCGATGTTCGGGGAGGAGGCATTGCCGGTCAATCCGAGGCTGTTCGGCACGGAATTTCGAAAGCCTTGCTCCAGTTTAATTCAGAATTCAAGGATGCCCTAAAAAAGGCAGGTCTTCTGACCAGGGATTCAAGAATTAAGGAGCGAAAGAAATATGGATTGAGAGGAGCCCGAAGAAGACCTCAGTACTCCAAACGATAATTTCACGACCGAATTGGCCTAAATTGAGGGGGGCGCATGGCCTCCTTTTTTATTAACGTTTTGCCCCTACTCATTTTCTTCAATGTAACCCTGCTTGAATAAATCCAGCCCCATTACGTCTAACCGCTTAAATTGATGTAGGATATGGGATGACCCCTCCCATAATTATTTTTATTCAAAAGATGTAAAAAAGGTCGTAAAAGTAACTAAAAAAGAGCCGCCTGCAGAAAAAAGCAGGATTGAAGACGATCCATCAAAAACTATTTCTCTTGAGGAATGGTATAAAATCATTCAGGGAATGGTTAAATACCATTGAAAAATTTTGTAGGGGAGACCCTCAGTGGTCTCCCGAATTGGGCTTTTTTAATATGACCTAAATTGAGCGATTCACCCTATTTCACAAGGGAGGCAGAGATGCCCCAAACCCTTTTAGAATGCGATACGTTAAACGTTTGGGTAATGGACCTTGAGCTTTCACCAAACGGGTGATGATTGAACGGACCCCATGGTTGATTCAATCGATCAAAGGTAATCGCACTAAAAGGCTTTTTAGGCCTCCCCGCCCCCCTTGTGAAGGGTGAAAAAATCGCTCAATTTAGGTATGATTCCTTTCCTATCAATTATTCTTATCTCCATTCTTTTAATTCCCCTTCCAGCCTTTGGCCAGAAAGATCTTCCTAAGATTGCAGTCTGGGATCTGGCCGCAGGGAACATACCGGACACTCACGTCAAGGATTTGACTGCCATTATGGTCAGTGAGATCACCAAGCTGAAAAAATATGAGGTTTACAGCCAGGAGAATGTCAGGACTTTGGCTGGATGGGAGGCACAGAGACAACAATTAGGTTATACCGATACGAAATGCCTGACCGCTCTTGGTCGGATGGACATTGCCAAGCTGATCTCCGGAAGGGTTTGAAAGATAGGGAATACTTATTCGATCTCTCTCAATCTTTTCGATACTCAGAAAACCAGGGTTGAAAATGCAATCTCAGAATTCTGTCAATCAGAAAATGAGCTGATTGGGCTTGTACAGCAGGCGGTTCTTAAATTGCTTGGAGTAACAGGAGTGGTTTCAGCGCCCACCCCTATCCAGCCTGTCAGGCAGGAACCTCGTCAGGGCGAGACTTATCGCGATCCCACGACAGGCATGGAGTTTATATTTGTTAAGGGTGGATGTTTTGAGATGGGAGATACGTTTGGAGATGGGGATAACGATGAAAAACCCCCTCATGAGGTATGTGTGGGTAATTTTTATATGGGGAAATACGAGGTGACGCAGGGCCAGTGGGAGAGAATCATGGGGAGTAACCCTTCCTATTTTAAGAGTGGCTCTAATTACCCTGTTGAGCAGGTGAGCTGGAATGATGTTCAGGAGTTTATTCGGAGATTGAATCAACAATCGGGGAAGAGATTTCGTTTGCCCACAGAGGCCGAGTGGGAGTATGCGGCACGAAGCGGAGGCAAGCGGGAGAAGTGGTCAGGGACGAGCAGTGAATATGAGCTTGGAGAGTATGCCTGGTATAATAAAAACTCTGGTGGCAGACCTAATCCTGTTGGTCAGAAGAGGCCGAATGGATTGGGGTTGTATGATATGAGCGGCAATGTCTGGGAGTGGTGTCAGGACTGGTATGATGAGGACTATTACAGCAGAAGGGTGAGGGATAATCCGAAAGGGCCTGATAGTGGTTCTTCAAGAGCGCTTCGTGGCGGTTCCTGGTTGTATTATCCGGTGAGCATACGCGTCTCGTTCCGGGGCAGGTACGTACCGTCGAACCGGAACAACTACTTCGGGTTTCGGTTAATTCTTTCCTCTGATTTCTGATTTCTGAAATTCTGTTTTCTAAACCTAAAATTCCCTCCCCCTTAAGAGGCTGTGTCGCAATGGGAAAGGTGAGGGGCAAGAAATAACTAAGACCTAAATAGAGCGATTCTTTTTGTCTGAACAACAGTTTGGTCATATGACACCGCAAAGTGTCACTTATCAGTAATACCTCCAGCTATTATCTGAAGGTTGTGAAATCTGATTTGACGCTGCTGAACATGAACATGTCCCGAAGGGATAGCGGTGGACTGCAAAGTAGGAATTTCGGGCGCACTTATCCTGTGCCAAAACTCTTCGTCCTTGGCCCGCTGGAGTTACACCGAGATGGAAACCGGATTTTGACATCTCTCCCAAAGCTTATCAAAGTGCAAACTGTCCATAACGGCTTGGGTCACTTTGAGGATGATCCCTCGACTGGTCGTTATGATCTTCGCGGCAAAGTCCACTGCTTTTCTTCTCACCGTCGTCGCATAGCTTGCCACAGGAAGAATCTCTTTTAAAACATCCTCTTTAAAGGTCTCAAATAAGAAGAAGGAGATGAGCATGCAGTAAAAGAAGGCCGTATTAGGGGTAAACCTCTTGAACGGTAACTCCTCGAACCCAAAGTCCTTCAGCCCACGATGGGGCAATTCATCCGCCCCACGCTGATGATGAGTATGGATGATCGACTCTACCCGGGTCAGTTCTCTCCTCCTCTGTGCAGAACAACCCTTGACCGCTTCGGGATTCACTCCCAAGTTGGTGATAATGATATTGTCGGGTCGGGCAAATTCCAAAAGACGTTGTTCTCCCTCATAGACAGGACGGGTATAGATGGCCCGATAGTACTTCTTCCAACTCTCATACTGATACCCAAACTCAATATATTCCCACTCTTGATGCCCATTGTCATAGATCTTCCAACCCTCCCTCGGAAGACTCCCCACATATTCCTTCACGTGATCATAGACCTTTCCCGTCAAAATCACTCCCACATTGAGACGATCCAGGGCCGATAGGTTGTCCTCATCGAAAAATCCACTGTCCATCCGAACAATGATGGGCACATCCTCCCGATATTTTCTCCGAATCAATTCAATCAATTCCGTCACCATCTTCAAAGCTGTATGCCCTGCATTACTGTGCTTGTTCTCCCCTCGAAAGATCGCATCCACCACCTTGCGGTTCCAAAGTATCTGCAATGACCCAAACCCTTTTACGCCTTTGTAGGTCGGCTCCACCCCATGTCTCTTGACTGCTTCATCGTTGTCCAGAATCATCAGATCAACCGTTAACTCGATCTGGTCTGGACGCTCCATTTCCAAACGCCAAATGAATAGCTGCTTCAATATCCTCCGAAACATCCCCCCACAAAGCCATGAAAAACTCTTAAAGAATCGCTTCACCTGATGAGAACAGATCATCTCCCCTAAACTATTCTCGATTACTGCCGCATAGCCCTCGTCTCTCTTTATGTGATCAAAGTAAACCAAATGCCGACTCGTCCCGTCATAGAAAAAACAGAAAATCTGCTTGAATATATTCCAGATCGGTTGCCCCTTCTCGCTCTTCCGTATGCAGCCAAATGCCTCTACCAAAAGAGCATAAATGTTGACCTGATCCAAATAACGGACAAATAGCGCCACTCCCCCTCGGCCCGTCAGTGTGTCTTCTGTCACATCCACCTTACTGATTTTGCACTTGCTTTTGAACTTTAATTGCTTCATAATCTCCTCACTTACAGGGTGATGGTTTTTGTTTTTTGGCAAATGCATTATAACAAATAACCATGGCCCTGTAAGTAAGTTTTCTCCATTTTTCGCACAAAAAATCGCTCAATTTAGGTAAGATTGATCTAAGCTCGATATAAACGTTCTTTGACAACAGAATAGAGATAGATGGTCCTCAAAACAACCCTGCTAACCAGGTTCCCTCTTCTTTAGACCCTTGTGCAGCTTGGTCTTCCAGCATA
>Ga0209721_1000276_pt1 | contig 50460 bp, 49 predicted proteins | sample TshhotsprinmetaG_FD_184139 | JGI IMG/M metagenome (GOLD analysis project Ga0209721, IMG submission 184139) | Hot spring microbial communities from South Africa to study Microbial Dark Matter (Phase II) - Tshipise hot spring metaG (SPAdes)... | ecosystem: Environmental > Aquatic > Thermal springs...
CTACTCCGCTTCGCTCCGTAGCGCACTACAAACGGTCATAGAGTTCGTAGTCAGCCACGAAGCGCAGCGGAGGTGTTTGTAGTCAGCCACGGAGCGCAGCGAAGTGGCGTTCGTAGTCAGCGCTGCGGAGTGGCGTTTGGGGTTTTGTCCGCCGGAGTTTCATCTTCCGGCGAGAAGGGGAGGCCACCTTCGCCCTCCCCCCGTTGCGGTTCTGGATTCTTGAAAGGAAATTCTATGAGAGCCCTAAAGACCGTCGTGTTGACCCTGTTTCTGTTGATGACGTCCTGCATCTGCTGCTCCTGGCTTCCGAACGTTGACCCGGAGCGCTGGCTGGACCCGCTCCTCTCGCTCGTGGAGCCGACGCCGGAAGAGCCACCGGTCACCCCGCAATTGACCCGCCAGCCCCTGCCTCCGGAGGCCCAGGAGACGGAGCGCTTGCTGGAGGAGACCCTCATCCCCGTCCGGGACCTCCACGAACTGGCGATCCGGTTGCGCGGCGTCCCGCCGGACATTCCCCGTACCGTCAACCCCGAGGGCGCGCCGGACTATTCCCTGGGGACCTGCCGTACTTTCCACGCCTCCAACGTGGACACCGACGAACAGTTTGAGGTCCGGGCCTGTCTGCGCTATAAGAACGACGTCCTCTATATGTGGGTGGAGGACGGGGTGAAGGTGGACGAGGCGGAACTGAAGGCCGCCGCGGACCTCTTCGCCCGCAAGACCTACCCCACCAACCGCGCCTTCTTCGGGACGGAGTGGAGCCCTGGGGTGGATAACGACCCGCGCCTGCACATCCTGCACGCCACCAATCTGGGGAGCACCGTCGCCGGGTACTATTCCTCGGCCGATGAGTTTGTCCCCATCGTCCGGGAAGACTCCAACGCAATGGAGATGTTTTACGTCAACATTGAGAACGTCGTCGTGAACGACGACTTCTACAACGGCGTCTTGGCCCACGAATTCCAGCACATGATCCACTGGTACAACGACCGCAACGAGGATACCTGGCTCAACGAGGGCTCGTCGGAACTGGCGGCGTACCTCAACGGGTACGACGTGGGCGGGGCCGACTACTCCTACTCCCGGCGACCGGATACGCAGATCAACTCCTGGCCCGAGGGTCCGGGCGCAGCCGGCGCCAACTACGGTGCCGCGTACCTTTTTATGGCCTATTTCCTGGACCGCTTCGGCGCCGAGTCCACCCGGGCCCTCATCGCCCATCCGGAGAACGGCCTCGCCTCGGTGGACGCGGTCCTGGCTGACCTGGGCACCGGGATGACGCATATAGACCTTTTCGCCGACTGGGTCATTGCCAACCTGCTGGACGACCCCGACCTGGCCGACGGGCGGTACGGATACCGGGAGATTGACCCACCCCCGATGAAGGTAGAGACCCGTCTGGATGCTTCGGACTACCCCGTCAGCCGGGAGGGAGGGGTTCATCAGTACGCTGTGGACTATATAGAGTTGAGCGGGAATCGTCCCCTGCGTTTCTCCTTCACCGGCTCCACCCTGGTGGGTCTGATGGATACTCGCGCCCACAGCGGGAAGTATCTCTGGTGGTCCAACCGGGGCGACGACTCCAATATGACACTGACCCGCGAGTTTGACCTGACGGGCGTGAGCAAGGCGACGCTGGAGTACTGGTGCTGGTACGACATAGAAGAGGACTGGGACTACGCCTACGTGGAGGTCTCCACCGACGGCGGCCGAACGTGGGAGATTCTGGTCACCCCGTCGGGGACGCCGGAGAACCCCAACGGCAACTCCTTCGGTTGGGGCTACACCGGCCGCAGCGGCGGCGGTCGGGCAGAGTGGATTCAGGAACAGGTAGACCTGACTCCTTATGCCGGCAAAAGGGTGCTGGTGCGCTTTGAGTACATCACCGACGACGCGGTCAACCGGCCGGGGTTCGCCCTGGACGATGTAGCCGTCCCCGAAATCGGGTACTTCTCCGATTTTGAGGCTGACGGCGGGGGATGGGAAGCCGCGGGCTTCGTCCGTCACGCCAACGTCCTTCCCCAGCGGTGGCTGGTGCAACTGGTGCTCTTCGGCCCCCAGACGACGGTGCGGCGGCTGGAGGTGGGGGCCGATGGGGCAGGAGAGTGGGAAATCCCTCTGGGAGGGGATACCGACCGGGCGATCATTGCCATCTCCGCCTACGCGCCCGTGACGACGGAGGCGGCGGCGTATCGGTATGAGGTGGAGTAGACAAGGATTCAAGGATACAAGGATACAGGGATACAAGGATACAGAGATATCAGGGAACGTGGATTATCTGGTCATCGGTCACATCACCCAGGACCTTCTGCCCGATGGGACGCGGACGCCCGGCGGGACGGTCTCCTATGCGGCCCGCACTGCCCACGCGCTGGGGCTGCGGGTGGGCGTCATTACCAGCGCCGAGGACGGCCTGGACCTCTCGGCCGTCTTTTCGGGAATAGAGGTGTACCGCGTCCCGGCCCCCGGAACGACGGTCTTTGAGAACCGGTACACTCCAGCCGGACGGGTGCAGTTTCTGCACAGCCGAGCGTCTCCCTTGACCGCAAACACCGCTCCCCAGATTCCGGGGCGGGTAGGCGTGCTCCACCTGGGGCCGGTGGCCGCGGAGTGCGACCCTTCTCTGGCCGACATCATCCCGGCGGATTTTCTGGGCCTGACCCCCCAGGGCTGGATGCGGCGATGGGACGGCCTGGGGCGGGTATTTCCCGGCCTGTGGGAGTCCGCCGGACAACTCCTCTCCCGTGCCGATGCCGTCGTTTTGAGCGAGGAGGACATCGGCGGCGACGAGGCGCTGGCAGCCCACTGGGCATCCCAGACGCGCGTCCTGGCGGTCACGCGCGGCGCCCGCGGCTGCTCCGTCTATGCCGACGGGCGTATCTGGCACTTGCCGGCCTTCCCTGCCCAGGAGGTGGACCCCACCGGCGCAGGGGACATCTTCGCGGCGGTCTTCTTCACCCAACTGTGGCGGGGGGATGACCCTGTGGCGGCCGCGCGCCTGGCTAACTGCCTCGCTGCCATCTCCGTCACCCGACCGGGCCTGGCTGGCACCCCCACACCGGAAGAAGTCGACCGATGTATGGAAAGGCGCAGGTCGCAGGGGAGCGGGGGAGCAGAGGAGCGGGGGAGCGGAGGTGCAGGGGAGCGGGGGAGCAGAGGAGCGGGGGAGCGGAGGTGCAGGGGAGCGGAGGAGCGGAGGAGCGGAGGAGGGGAATAAGTACAGTTTAATATAAACAATAAACACTACACCTTGCATTTTACGCAACACGTTTTACGCACCACGTATGATCATCTACGCCATTGCGAATCAAAAAGGCGGGGTGGGCAAAACCACGACCGCCGTCAACCTGGCTGCCTATCTGGCCCACTGGGGCCAGCGGGTCCTGCTGGTGGATATAGACCCCCAGGCCAATGCGACGGCCAGTTTGGGGGTGAACCACACCGCGCTGGAGGCGACAATCTACGACGCCCTGGTGCGCGAGGTGCCCCTGGAGCGCCTTGTCACCCTGACCCGCTGGGTCCGCCTGGACCTGGTGCCCAGTTCGGCACAACTGGCTGGCGCCACGGTGGAACTGGTCTCTGTGCTGGCGCGCGAGCGTCGCCTGGAGATGGCGCTGAACGGCCTGGGCGACCGCTACGACTACGTCCTGATAGACTGCCCGCCCAGCCTGGGCATCCTCACCGTCAACGCGCTGGTCGCCGCCCGCAACGGCGTCATCATCCCGGTGCAGTGCGAATACCTGGCGATGGAGGGCCTCTCCCAACTGATTCGCACTGTGGACCTGGTCCGCCGGGCGCTGAATCCCCACCTGCGGATTCGGGGACTGGTGATGACGATGTTTGACCCGCGAACCACGCTGGCCCAGCAGGTAGTCCAGGAGGTCCGGCGGCATTTCAGTGACCGGGTATTTCGGACCGTTATCCCGCGCAGTGTCCGGCTGAGCGAGGCGCCCAGTTATGGACTCCCCGTCCTGGCCTACGCCCCCAAATCGCCGGGCGACCTGGCTTACCGCGCCCTGGCATGGGAACTGCTCACCGGCGACGGACGGGCGCCCGCAACGGAGGTGGAATATGCCCCCTAAGTTCGGATTGGGGAAAGGGCTGGAGGCGTTGATTCCGGGCAGCGAAGAATCTGCCGGGGTGCTGGAAGTGCCCGTGGAGGCGATCCGTCCCAACCCCCACCAGCCCCGGATGGCGATCCACGACCACGAACTGGTGGAACTGGCCCTCTCCATCCAGACCCACGGCGTCATTCAGCCCCTCATCGTCACGCGGGAGGGGGAGGGGTACCAGTTGGTCGCCGGGGAGCGGCGCTGGCGGGCCGCCCGACTGGCAGGCCTGACCACCGTCCCGGTTATCGTTAAGGAACTGGCACCCCAGCAGACGCTGGAACTGGCGCTGGTGGAGAACCTGCAGCGCAAAGACCTGAACCCGCTGGAGGAGGCGGCGGCCTACCGGCAGCTGATTGAGGAGTTCGGGCTGACCCACGAAGAGGTGGCGCAACGGGTGGGCAGGAGCCGGGTCGCCATCACCAACACGCTGCGCCTGCTGAAGGCCACCGACGCGGTGAAAGAGGCGCTGCTGAACGGGCGCATCTCGGAGGGGCATGCCCGGGCGCTCCTGGCGCTGGAGGACCCCCAGGTCCAGGTCGCCGCGCTGCGCACCGTCCTGCGCCAGGGGCTGAACGTCCGTCAGACGGAGGAACTGGTCCAGCGGCTGCTGGAGACCCGCCCGGCGCGGCCGTTATCTCCCGCCCCCGCTCCCGAAATCCGCGCCCTGGAGGAACGTTTCTGCCAGGCCCTGGGCACGCGCGTCCATCTCCGGCCCGGAAAGAAGGGGGGCAAAGTCATCATTTATTACTATTCGGAAGAGGAACTACAGGGGTTGTACGAGCGGTTTGTGGGAGGTTGACGGGCGGATGCCGGTTTTTCGCTATTGTCATTTCTGCGGTCGGCGGCTCTGGGGACGGGGCTGGGTATATCAGCCGGAGGGTGAGGGGCCTCCCCTGGTCCTCTGCCGCCGCTGTCACGAGGCCGCTATCCACTGCGATGTCTGTGGGATGCCTGCGCGGGCGGACCAGGCCGTTTCCCTGCCCGACGGTCGGCACATATGCCCTGCCTGCGCCCGCACTGCCGTATGCGATCCGGCCCTCGCCCAATCGCTGTTCTCTCAGGTAGTGGCTATCCTCACCACCCAACTGGGGCTGGCGTTGCGCGTGGGTGCCGACTTTACCCTTGCCGATGCCCAGCACCTGAGCCGTCTGGCTCGGGAAACGCCGCTTCATCCCGCGCAGGACCCGGAGCGGATCGTCGGCCTGTTCGTCCGGAAGGGTCGTCATCGGACAATGTACGTCCTGTACGGCCTTCCCCAGGTTCTCTTCATTCAGACGGTCGCCCACGAGTGGGCGCACGCCTGGCATGGGGAGAACTGTCCGCTGCTGGAAGACCCCATGTTGCGGGAAGGGTTTTCTGAGTGGGTGGCCTACCGCGTTCTTCAGGCGCTGGGCGCCGTCCGGGAGGCCGCCCGGATGACCCGGCAGGACGGCATATATGGAGAGGGGCTGCGCTGGATGCTGCGTCTGGAGGCAGAGCGCGGCCCCGCAGGTGTGCTGGAAGCCTGCCGTCGGGGGATGGATGGGAAGTTGGGAAATTGGTATATTGGGAATTGGTAGATTGGGAATTGGTATTGGGAATCGGTGAAATCCGTTGTCCAATCCCTGCAGGCCCGGCGCTCTACGCGGTAGAACGTCCGGCAACCCTCTACAGCGATACCACCCGCCCCGCCCGGAGCATCGTCTCGGCGATGGTCAGCATATTGGAGACCTCACCGACGGCGATTTTCTCCTTCAGCCCGTAGTACCCCAGACAGGTACCACAGGCCAGAATCTGAACCCCCTGCTGTTCCAGCGTCCGCAGGTCCTCCAGGACCGGAGACCCTTCCACCACCAGTTTGACCCCGCTGTTGAAGAAAATAACCACATCGGGCAGAGGGCTGCACTCGTTGAGGGTGTGCAGGAAGCCCCGCATGAGAATCTGTCCCAGTTCGTCGTGCTCACCACGGCCCATGAACTCCGACGGGATGACCAGAACCAGCGGCCCGCCGGACGGGGTCGGCGCCGGAGCGGGGGCCTCCGCGGCAGATACCGCCCCGCGCGTGATGTGCAGGTAGGTGCCGTCTTCCTGCACTTCCGCCCGGACGATGTACCCGGCCCTTTCCGCCATACGGGTCACGTTATGCCGGGCGGTATCGCTATCCACGATAGTCGTCACAGTGTCGCTCTCCCGCAACGCGTCGCGGGTCAGCAGGACGGGTTGCGGGCATGGGAGTCCTCGGGCGTCCACAATTCGGGTCATGCTTGCCTCCAGAATTGCATGGGGATCGGGCGTTGGGGCGGGCGGCCGAAGGCCGCCCGCCCCAACGCCTCATCATCCGCGCGCCAGATGAGCAACGGCCTCCAGGGCCCGGTCTATCTCCTCGGCCGTAGTGAAGGCACCAGGAGCGAAGCGGACGGTGCCCGTCGGGAAAGTCCCAATGGTGCGGTGGGCCGCCGGGGCGCAGTGCAGCCCCACCCGGCACATAATGCCGAACTCTTCATCCAGGCGCAGCCCCACCTCCGATGGCTCCATCCCGGCGATGTTGAAGGAAACGACCGCCGTCTGCCGCGCCGGGTCGCGCGTCCCGTAGACGGTGACCCCGGGGATGGCAGCCAGGCCCTCTATTAACTGTCGGGTCAGGGCCAGTTCGTGGGCGCGGATGGCCTCTACGCCCCGTTCCAGCACCCAGCGCACCCCCGCCAGCAGGCCCGCCAGCCCCACCACATTGGGCGTCCCGCTCTCGTAGCAATCGGGCAGGAAATCCGGCTGCTCTTCGTACTCCGACCGGCTTCCCGTCCCCCCGCGCTTCAGCGGCTGCAACTGCTCCGTGTTCACCCGTGGGCCGATGATCAGCCCCCCGGTGCCCGTCGGGCCGTAGAGGGACTTGTGCCCGGTGAAGGCCAGCAGGTCAATCCCGTCGGTATCCATGGGGATGGGGACGGCGCCCCCGGTCTGCGCCGCGTCCACCAGCAGGAGCGGCCCCTTCTCCCGCGCCCGCAGCATCCGCCCCACTTCCGCCACCGGCAGGAGCGTCCCCACCACGTTGGACGCGTGGTTGAGGGCGACCAGAACGGTGTTGGGCCGGAGGGCCTCCTCCACCGCTGCCGGGTCCAGCACCCCCTCCGGCGAACAGCGCACCACGGTCACCTCCACTCCTTCTCGCTCCAGCGCGCGCAGGGGGCGCATCACCGAATTGTGCTCCATGCTGGAGGTGACGACGTGGTCGCCGGGACGAAGCAACCCCCGCAGAGCCAGATTCAGCCCGTCCGTGGCGTTCATCCCGAAGACCACCCGCAGCGGGTCGGCGACGCCGAAGAGTTCCGCAACAGCCTCGCGTGCCTTATAGACGATCCGTCCCGCCTCCACCGACAGATGATGACCGGAGCGGCCGGGGTTGGCGCCGATTTCGTTCAGGAAATGGACCATCGCCTCGGCGACCCCCGGCGGCTTGGGCCAGGACGTCGCGGCGTTATCCAGGTATATCGCATATCGCTCATCGCTTATCGCATATCGCTCATCGCTCATCGCATATCGCTCATCGCTTATCGCTTATCGCATATCGCTCATCGCTTATCGCTTATCGCATATCGCTCATCGCTCATCGCTTGTCGCATATTGCGTGTTCTGCATTCTGCATTGTTAATTGTTAATTTTTTTAATTGTTAATTGTTAATTGTTAATTGTTAATTGTTAATTGTTAATTGACCTCTACCCCTGGTTCCCCCTCCACCACCTCCCCGATCTCCCAGAAGGGCTGGTCCAGCCGGTGGCAGGCCTCGGCGAAGCGGTCCATCTCATCGGCGGGGATTGCCGCCAGAATGCCGCCGTTGGTCTGAGCGTCGTAGAAGAGCATGAACTCTTCCTCCGGAATGTGCGGGGCGATCGTCACCCACTGTTTGTAGTACATCTCGTTGGCAGCCGTGCCGCCGGGGAAGAGCCACTGCTGGGCCAGGGAGCGCGCGTCGGGAAGCACCGGAATCCGGTCGGCCCAGAAACGGAAGCGGACTTTCGCCGCCATGGCCATCTCCACCGCGTGGCCCAGGAGGCCGAAGCCGGTGATGTCGGTGGCGCCGCGGGCGGAGGTGGCATGCACCGCAGCGACGGCGTCCCGGTTCAGCCGCAGCATCCAGGGGATCGCCTCCGCCAGGGCCTCGGGCGGGGCCTGTCCGGCGCGGGACGCGGTGGTGATAATGCCCGAACCCAGCGGTTTGGTCAGCACCAACCGCTCCCCGGGGCGCGCGCCGCCCTTCAGCAACAACCGCTCCGGCGCTACCGTCCCGATGACCGCCAGGCCGTACTTGGGCTCCCGGTCGTCCATCGTGTGCCCTCCGGCGACGATGACGCCGGCCTCCTGCGCCTTCTCCAGCCCGCCGCGCAGGATTTCGGCTGCGATCTCTGGGGGCATATCGGAAGGGATGGCAGCCAGGTTGATCGCCAGGAACGGCGTCCCGCCCATCGCGTAGACGTCGCTGATGGAGTTCGCGGCGGCGATGGCGCCGTAGGTGTAGGCGTCATCCACCACCGGCGCGAAGAAGTCTGCCGTGACGACCAGCAGGGTGCCGTTGTCCATCCGATAGACGACCGCGTCGTCCGGCGAATCCAGGCCGACGACCACCTGGGCGCTCTTCGGGAGCGAATCCAGCAGGGGGCGCAGAACCTGCGCCAGGGCCCCGGGGGCCAGTTTCCCCGCTCAACCCGCGCACGAGGCGATCTGAGTCAGGCGAGTAAAGTCCCGTTTTGCCATCGGGTTCTCCTGAAAAGATATAGCACGCGGATGGACGCGGATAGACGCGGATTTCTTTTTTGCCACGGATTACACGGATTCCCCGGAAAGGTCATCCGTGCAATCCGTGGCGAACCGATGATTACCGCGTCAGCGTCAACTTGAACTCGTCGCCCATCTCCTCCACGCGCACCTTCAGGCCGGCCCGCTCGGCGGCCCGACGGACGTTCTCGCGGGAGGTGACGGTATCCACCAGTACCTCAATGGGGAACTCTCCCTCTTCCATCGCCTGCCGGGTCAGGATGACCGGCTGGGGGCAGGAAAGTCCTCGCGCATCCACAACTTTCGCCATCGCTCTTCTCTCCTTGTCTACTTGCCTACTTAATACTTGTCTACTTTCTCTCCCTCATCGTGAACCCCAGGACAACGCACACAACCAGTCCCAGGATCACGGCGGCCTGTCCGTAGGGGCCGGGCCCGCCGACGGTGAGCACCCCTTCGGCCAGTTTGTCCGGGGCACCGGTCAGGGCCCAGTTGTGGGCAAAGCCTGCGCCGAAGATCATCCCCAGGACAAAGAGGGCGGCGTCGCCGTCACCCTCCCCGGCCATAAAGAGTTGCCGACCAGGGCAGCCGCCCGCCAGCGCGAAGGCCAATCCTGCCAGCGCCATCCCCAGGAAGTTCCAGAGATGGTTGGAGTGGGCCACCGGCTGGGCGGCGAAGCCGGGATTGAACTGCCCCAGGATCAGGTTGACGATGAACGCCACCACCAGGAGTGCACCCACCCCGGTGATGAGGTGCGTATCCCGCATCAGGATGACGTCCCGGACCGCGCCCATCGTACAGAAACGGGTGCGCTGGGCCAGGAAGCCGATAACCAGTCCCGCGCCCAGGGAGATGAGGATGGGCGCGTGTTTGGACCCCGGCCCTTCGGCGCTGAAGAAGAGGGGGCCGTCTTGGGTGAACTGGGGGCGGAAGAGGAGGAGCAGCAGCAGGCCCAGCATAATCGCGGGCATAATCCAGCCCACGGCGGCCGGAGCGCGGTAGGCACGGCCCAGCGAGTACCCCTGCTTGAGGAACCAGACGCCTGCGGCAACCCCGGTAACCAGCCCGACCAGACCGAGGATGGCGTTCCCGTCGCCCCCCGCCAGGCGCAGGAGCGCCCGCCACGGGCAGCCCAGGAAGACCAGACCGCCGATCATGGCGAACATCCCCAGCAGGAAGCGGACGATGGGGGCGGAGCCGGCGCGGGGCCGGAACTCCCGGAAGAGGAGGGCGGCGATGGTGGAGCCCAGGACGAAGGCGATGATCTCGGGCCGGATGTACTGGACGGTGGCGACCCGATGGAGCCCCAGGGCCCCGGCGATATCCCGCTCAAAGCAGGCAACGCAGATACCCATATTGGTCGGGTTGCCCATCTTTTGCAGGAGCGGGGCCAGGATGCCGATGATCGCCCCGGCCAGAAGGATGCCCCAGCGCGAGGCGAAGAAGCGAGTGAGACGTTCGGACATGATGCGTACCTCCTTGATGCTGGAATTCTCCACGCGTCCGGGAGTGCCCGGACACGGCGTGGGCAACGAAAAGCCGCCGTCGGCTCATACCGGCGGCGGCTCGGAGGCACGCGTCCACGTCGTCTCAGGGTGCGGCCTCACCGCCGCCCCCGGACATGAGCCCAGCGGTCTGCGGGCGCCCCCTGGCGCCCCAGACATCACCTCAGGTGCGGCGGTGATACCAGATGGTCATTGGGTTACCTCTCTCTGCATGAAATTCACAATGTAGCCGATATATTTCTCAAAATCCCCCAGATTCTCCTGGAGAATTTGATAGACGACGCGATCATCTACTTCCCAGTACAGATGCACCAGCCGGTTGCGGAAACTGACCATATTCCGCAAGACCGGCAGAAAGTCGGAGGGTAGAACGCCGTGCTCGCTCAGGAGCACAAACGTCTCATAGTAACTGGACGGAGTCCCGTACCCCTCATCGGCGACAATATGCTGGGCGATGTCCAGACAGCATCCAATGGATACCTGCAGCAGATATTTAGCGCTTTCTACTTTGGTGAAATCGGCCAGGAACTCCTCTGGGGAAGCCGCGGCCAGTAAGCGCAATCTCTCCAGATACCGGCGCAGGTTGCTCAGCAAGGAATGAATGACTTCAGGGTTCACCATACCCGTATTCCCGTTGCAGATGCGCGATGAAAGCCTGCTGGATTTTCCGGGCGAACGGTTCAAAATCCAGAAACTGCTGATATGTCTGCACCTGCCAGATGATTCGCTGTTGCCGGTCTCCTTCGTAGACCAGAATCCCGTCCCGAATGATCCTCCCCTGAACCAGGATGGGGGCATCGTTGATCACCCGTACATCTATGGGGGAGAGACCGGTCGCGTCCTCTACTTCTGCTTCAATTGCCAGTTCCAGTTTGAAGCGTTCGTATGGGGGGAGAGACTGGTGCAGGACCAGCGCGATATCCACATCGCTGGTGGGGAGGACGGTTCCCCGCGCGACCGAACCATACACATAGGCCGCGACCACCGGATAGCGGGCAAGGATTCGTGGAAGAGTCTCCCGCACTTGGGCCAGGATGGAAGCAGCCCATTCCTGCTGTTGGAGGCGGACATCCGCAGCCATAGGCCTTCGGAAGAAAAGTATACTCCGGATGTGGGAAAATGCAAGTGAAGGGGACCGGGGCTTGCGCGGTAATTCGCCTTGCATAAGGGGTGGGGTGTGGGGTTTGCGGGGGCGGCTTCGCCGCCCCCACAAACCCACTTTCTCCTTGACTTCGCGGGCACGCTGCTGCCCGAAAGGGATTTGCTGCACAAGCCCTGTGAGCCGCCCTTTTGCCCTTTTTTGCCTCTTCCTGCAAAGAAGTGTATAATAGAACGTGAGAAATGCGGTATCATATCTGGACAATCGGCTGTCAGATGAACGAGGCCGACTCCCGGCGGCTGGCGGCGGCGCTGGAGCAACTGGGCTACGAACCCGCCGCGCGGGCCGAAGACGCCGATGTCATCGTCCTCAATACCTGCGTGGTCCGGCAGCAGGCCGAGGACAAAGTATACGGCCGTCTCAGTTCCCTCCGGCCCTTGAAGGCCCGCCGACCGGATACGGTCATCGGCCTGATGGGCTGCCTGGTGGGGCGCCGGAACTCCGAACATCTGCGGGAGCGATTCCCCTGGGTGGACGTTTTCGCGCCGCCGTCGGACCCGACGCCTCTGCTGGACCATCTGGCCGAACGGGGGCTGGCCGAGATGGGGCGCGCGCTGAGGGCCGAAGACGCGGCCCGGCGTATCCCTGGGCCGTTCCTCTTGTCGTGTCAGGCCCAGGGCTCGCAGGTCACCGCCTACGTCCCGGCGGTCCTGGGCTGCTCCCACGCCTGCACATATTGCATCATCCCCTACCGCCGCGGGCCGGAGCGCAGCCGACCGGCCGACGAGACTCTGGCCGAGGCCCGTGCCCTGGTCGCCCAGGGAGTGAAGGAAATCACCCTGCTGGGGCAGATCGTAGACCGCTACGGATACGACCTGCCCCGCCAGGAGAACCGGACTCCCCTGGTCGGGCTGCTGGAGCAACTGCACGAAATAGAGGGGCTGGAGCGCATCCGCTTCCTGACCAGCCACCCGTCCTGGATGACGGACGAACTGCTGGAAGCGGCGGCCCGTCTGCCGAAAGTCTGCGAGCACCTGGAAGTACCGGTGCAGGCCGGAGATGACGAAATCCTCGCCCGGATGCGTCGGGGCTATACCGCGGACGACTACCGCCGGTTGATCGCGCGGGCCCGGGCGATCGTTCCCGGCGTTTCCATCGCCACGGACATCATCGTCGGCTTCCCCGGAGAGACGGAGGCCCAGTTCCAGCGCACCTACGACCTGCTGACCGAACTGCGGCTGGATAAGGCGCACATTGCCCGATATTCCCCCCGTCCTCAAACCCTGGCGGCCCGCCGTTACCCGGACGATGTGCCACCAGAGGAAAAGGAGCGGCGTCGGAAAGTGCTGGACGAACTGCAGGCGCGCATCGCCGGGGAGATCAATGCCCGCCTGGTAGGGCAAACCGTGGAAGTACTGGTGGAGGGGAAGAAGAAGAACCGCTGGTGGGGCCGTACCCGAACGGACAAACTGGTCTTCTTTGAGGACGCGCGGGATCTTCTGGGCCAGCAAGTCCCGGTGCGGATCACCTGGGCCGGGCCATGGTCGTTGATTGGGGAAACGGGAAGTCGGTAGGTCGGTAGATTGAGGAGTGGGGGGATAGAATTGATGGACGAACAGGAAAAGACACCTGGGCCGGAAGAGTCTGGGGCATCGCCCAAGGAAGGGCTTTCCACCCGGGTCATCCAGGGGTTGGCCGCGCGGGCCGGGAGCACTCGTCTGACGGGTGTGCCTCCGGATGTTCCGCCCGCTCAAGGCGATCTGGGAACCCGCCTGACGGGCGCGCCTTCGGATGTTCCACCCGCCCAGGACGATCTGGGAACCCGTATAACGGACGTGGATCGGGCCGCTGCGCACCCGCGGCCGGCCCGGACAGAAGGCCGGTTGGCGGAGGGCACCGTTTTGCAGGGGCGGTACCGCATCCTGGGAATTCTGGGCGCAGGAGGAATGAGTGTCGTCTACAAGGCCCAGGACCTGCGTTTCCCCAAAGTGATGCGCCTCTGTGCCATTAAGGAAATGATCAACAATGCTCCCGACCCCAAGGTGCGGGCGGTGATGGTGCAGAACTTTGAACGGGAAGCGAGCATCCTGGCGACCCTGAACCATCCGGCCATTCCCCAGGTCTACGACTATTTCGTGGAAGGGGACCGCGCGTACCTGGTCACCGAATTTATCCCCGGGAAAGACCTGGAGGCCCTGCTGAACGAGACGGAGGGATTCTTCCCTGAGGTCCAGGTGATCCAGTGGGCGATTCAAATTTGTGATATCCTCACCTATCTCCATACCCGCAGGCCGCAACCGGTCGTCTTCCGGGATATGAAACCGTCCAACATTATGCTGGACGAGCAGGGACGGGTTCGGCTGGTGGATTTCGGCATCGCCAAGGTCTTCCAGAGCGGCGAGAAGGGGACGATGATCGGCACTGAGGGGTATTCCCCGCCGGAGCAGTACCGGGGGATCGCCGAGCCGCGCGGGGATATCTACGCCCTGGGGGCGACGTTGCACCATCTGTTGACCAAGCAGGACCCGCGCCTGGAAACGCCGTTTTCCTTCCATCAGCGGCCGATTCACAAGTACAATCCCACCGTATCCGTGGAGTTCCAGGAGATCATCCACCGGGCACTGGAGTACGACATCCAGAAACGGTTCGGGTCTGCGGAGGAACTGAAACGCGCCCTGCTGAGCCTGAAATCTGCCCGGGGTATCCCAACGACAACCTATATCTCCGTCCCAGAAGCAGTCCAGCCGGATGCTATGAAGGTCATCTGGCAATTCGCCTGCGAGGACGAGGTCCGCTCCAGCCCGTGCATTCACGGGGGAGTCGTCTACATCGGCGCGTACGACCACAACCTCTACGCGCTGGACGCCGAAACGGGGAAATTCCTCTGGAAATACGCGACCGAAGGGGGGATCGCTTCATCGCCCGCGGTGGAGGAAGGGCGAGTATTCTTCGGCTCTACCGATGGGTCTCTCTATGCCCTGAATGCCGATACCGGGCGCCTGCTGTGGACCTATCCGACAAAGGGGCGCATCTTCTCCTCCCCGCGCGTCCAGTTCGGGCACGTTTTTATCGGGTCCGATGACCATCGTCTGTGCGCTGTGAATATGGTCAACGGGCGGGTGGCGTGGAGTACGGAGGCGGAGGGCGCGATCCGTTCCACACCGGCTACCGGCGCGGACGCCATCTACTTCGGCGATGAGCAGGGAATTCTCTACGCGGTGGGGGTAAATGGCCGTCTTGTCTGGCGGTTCCGCGCCCGCCGGGCGATTACATCCTCGCCGTTAGTCCATAAAGACCTGCTCTATTTCGGCTCTCATGACTGGTTCGTCTACGCTCTGGACCTGCGATCGGGCTGGGTCGTCTGGCGATACCGCACCGATGGCCCGGTCGTCTCTTCGCCCGCCGTCGGGGGAAACACCCTCTTCATCGGCTCGGCCGATGGTCATCTCTACGCTTTGGACGCCACCAATGGCTACCTGGTCTGGCGGTACCGGACCGGCGGGCAGGTCACTTCGTCCCCCGCCTTCTACCAGGGCGCCGTCTACGTTGGATCGGTGGACGGATACGTTTATGCCCTGGACGCCCAGACCGGTCAACTGCGCTGGCGGTTTCAGACCAACGGTCCGGTCGTTTCCAGCCCGCGCGTGGCGAACGACATCGTGTACGTGGGCTCGCTGGACCATAATGTGTATGCCCTACCGACTTAAAGGAGAGCAGTGTTCAACTGGAAATCCTGGTTTCGTCGCTTTCGTCCGGATGCCCGCCGAGAAGAGAGGCCTTCCGCGCCGACGGTGACCGCGCCGCCACCGGCGCATCGCCCTTCCCGTCAGCGGATACCAGTGGGTTGGGCGACGGATACCGGGCGACAACGGAACCACAATGAAGATAGCGTTCTGGTTGCGGAGATATGGCAGGAGGGATATCACCGGATGCCCCCGCTGGGGCTGCTGATCCTGGCGGATGGAATGGGGGGGCACCTCGCCGGGGAATTCGCCAGCGCCCTTGCCGTTCGGATGGTTGCCGGGCACATTCTCCGGACGTACTGGACCACGTTCTCCGGCTGGGAACACAGCGCCGATGAGCCGTCGGTGCAGGAATTACTGACCGAAGCGATTCAGAGGGCGCATCAGGCCGTCAGCGAGCGGGTGCCGGGAGGGGGGACCACCCTTCTCTGCGCCCTCTTGCTGGGCAACCAGGCCTACATTGCCAATGTTGGCGATAGCCGGGCGTACCTGATCGCGCCGGACGGATGGCAGCAGATCACCCGGGACCATTCTGTGGTGGATATCCTGGTAGAGTTGGGGCAGATGACGCCCGATGAGGCCACTCATCACCCGCAACGGAATGTCCTTTATCGCGCCGTAGGCCAGAAAGACCCCCTGGAAGTAGACACATTTACCTGCCACATTCCGGAGGGTGGGATTCTTCTGCTGTGCTCGGATGGACTGTGGGAGATGGTCAGCGAACAGGAAATGAGGGAGGTGATTACCGCAGCGGATTCACTTCAAGCCGCCTGCGATATCCTGGTGGAGAGAGCAAATCAGGCCGGGGGAAAAGACAACATCAGCGTTATCCTCGCCGCCCCTCCGGGCCCTTAGGACGGTGAAGGATGCCTGGAGAAGAGGAAAAGGACCTGTACGAAGTGCTGGGGGTTTCCCCTCTGGCGACCCAGGAGGAAATCCGCTTCGCGTATCGGAAACTGGTCCGCCGATTCCACCCGGATAGCGGGTCCGAAGAGGCGTCCGCGGAGCGATTCCAGAAAGTGCAGGAGGCCTATAAGGTTCTGGGCGACCTGGCTCGTCGGCAGGCGTATGACCGACGACGAGCGGAGCGGGGAATCGGCCCGACGGTTGCCCTGGTCTGGGATATCCTGGTCAGCCGCCAGCAACTCCCCGCTGTACCGGACGAGCAATTGCTGTATATGCTGATAGATATCCGGCCCTCCGGAAAAACGTCCTTCAAGCGCGTTCCCCTGAACCTGTGTCTGGTCATTGACCAGAGCACTTCTATGGACGGCGACCGGCTGGATCACGTCAAGGCCGCGGCCCATCAGATTGTGGACGGACTGGAAAAAGAGGACGTGGTGGGCGTGGTGGCGTTTAACGACCGCGCAACGGTCATGGTGCCCAGCCAGTCGCTGACGGACCCGCTGCGCGTCCATGCCCGTATCTCTTCCATCTGGGCCAGCGGGGGAACGGAAATTCTGCAGGGGCTGCGCGCCGGGTTGGAGCAAATCCGTCGCTTCCACAAGCCGGATACCATCAGCTATCTGATCCTGCTGACCGATGGTCGGACATACGGGGATGAGGAGCAGTGCCTGACCGAGGCGCGTCGGGCGGGCCTGGACCGCATTGAGATCAGCGTCCTGGGAATCGGGGAAGACTGGAACGATGTGTTTCTGGACCAGATGGCAAAGCAGACCGGAGGCTCCTCGTGGTACATCGCGTATCCCCAACAGGTACGCACGGTGATGCGGGAACTGGTCCAGCACCTGGCGATGCTGCTGGCCCGGAATGTCACTCTGACGGTTCGTCCCACCGAGCGGGCCTGGGTGGAGGCCGCGTTCCGGACCGCACCGGTTATGGAGCATCTCAGTTCTGAAGGAGGAGTCTACTCTCTGGGGAATTTGCTGGCCGGGAAACCGATGCAGGTTCTGTTTGAGATTGTGGCGCGGGAGCAGACTCCCGGCTTCCATCGTCTGCTCCAAGTGGAGATGAACACCGAAGTGCCCACATTCAACCGCCATGAGCGGCTGATCTTTGACCTGGAGCGAGAATTCGTGTCGGAGGCTCCGGAGGAGCCGGTTTCACCCACTCTGGTAAACGTTCTCAGTCGGCTCAGTATCTTCCGGATGCAGGAACAGGTCTGGAAAGCCCTGGAGACCGGCCACATAGACGAGGCGCGGCGGCGGCTGGAAACCATCGCAACCCGCATGCTGGATATGGGAGAGGCCGAACTGGCCCATGTGGCGCTGCTGGAGGCCGGGCGGGTTGCGCAAGGTGGGCGCATATCCAGCAAAGGGGAAAAGATGATCCGCTACGGTACCCGCGGCCTGGGGCTGAAGCCATAGGGAGGGAATGATGATAGAGTGTCCATCTTGTGGCAAGAAACACCGTGTAGGCACCCTGTTCTGCACGGAGTGTGGCATTTACCTTCCGACGGGCAAAACGCTATGGACCGAACCTTTCCCCACCGACGAACTTTCCGCACCGCGCGCCTCGGCATGGGATACCGAGGTGCCCCGGGGGGATGAAAACGCACCCCAGACAGTACGGGTGAAGATCGTGGATACCGGACGGGAGGTTGTTCTCCCCGCTCTTCCGGAACTCCTGTTGGGACGGCTGGACCCGACCCATGGCATTTTCCCTCATCTGGACCTGGGTGCGGAGAAAGGACTGGAGATGGGCGTTTCCCGTCGCCATGCCAAAATCGTTCAGCGGGAGGGAAGGGCATACATAGAGGATGTGGGCAGCGCCAACGGAACGTTCCTGAACGGTCAACGCCTGACGCCCTATCTGCCCTATCCGCTGCCCGAAAAGTCCGAAGTGCAACTGGGTCGGCTGCGGCTGCAGGTTATCATCGGCAACAGTTAGGGGGTAGCCCATTTATTGGGGGCGGAGTGCACGCCATAGCGGGCGTGAGTAGTCGCCCTGAAAAGTGTGGTAGAGATAGGGATATCCGCGGAGGTCGTCTATGCCCATAACCGTCTTGATCCACCTGATGAATGAGGACCCGATTGTGGCGGAAATTGAGCGGGTCCCTGAACCCACCGACCAGTTCATGGTCTGTGAAAACCCTCGCCGTCGGGATGGTCGTGAGGTGAATTATCTGCTCCCGGAACTTCGCTCCCTGATCCTCCCCTGGCATCGGGTTCATTGTGTGGAAATTTTGCCGACAGGTGAAGAAGAACAGATCGTGACTTTCGTACGGGAATGAGTATGAGAGAATGGCTGGCTCCCGGTCGTCTGGCCCGTTGATCCTCGCCGTGGATGACGAGGAAAAGATTCTCCGGTTCATCCGGATGAACCTGGAACTGGAGGGGTTTCACGTCATTAGCGCCACATCCGGTCTGGAGGCGTTACAGCGGGTGCGCACGGCATTCCCGGACCTCGTGCTGCTGGACGTGATGATGCCCGAAATGGACGGATTTGAGACCCTGCGCCTGTTGCGGGATTTCTCCGATGTGCCGGTTATCATGCTGACCGTCCGCTCCGACGAGGAAGACATCGTGCGGGGTCTGGAACTGGGGGCAGACGATTATGTCACCAAGCCTTTCAGTGTGCGGGAATTGACCAGCCGCATCCGGGCTGTCCTGCGACGACAAAAACCGTTCCTGCCGCCAGAGGCTGCCATCCTGAAGATTGACGATTATCTGAGCGTGGACTACAACCTGAAAGAGGCCATTGTCGGGGGGAAGCGGGTCAAACTCCGCCCGACGGAGTTCCGGCTCCTGGCCCTGTTGATTGAAAATGCCGGCTGGGTGGTCCCCCATGAGACGCTACTGGCAAAGGTGTGGGGGCCGGAGTATCGGGAGGAGACGAACTATCTGCGGCTATACGTCACGTACTTGCGGCAGAAAATTGAGCCGGACCCCTCTAACCCGCGCTACATCCTCACCGAGCGGGGGGTAGGGTACCGGTTCGTGGATTTCCGACATCCCCAGGAGGAGCGCACATCCCAATGAAATCCGCGTACAAAGTAGTCATTACGGGTGCATTCAATACGGGGAAGAGCGCGTTCATTCGTTCCGCCTCCGATATCGCCGTCGTCTGCACGGATAAGCCCATCACCGACCATCTGGTGGAGGTCAAAGAGACCACCACCGTCGCAATGGACTACGGTCAGACAACGGTGGCGGGTTTGCTCTTCCACCTGTACGGCACTCCCGGCCAGGAGAGGTTTGACTTTATGTGGGATATTCTGGCTCGGGAAACGGATGCTCTGTTGATTCTGGTAGATAGCACCGACCGCTCCACATTGACGATGGCCCGACAACTCCTGCGCCGCCTTTCCCGCAAACGGATTCCGTACCTGATCGTCGCGACCAAGCGGGACGGCGACCGACCCATGGCTCTGGAGGAAATTGCCCGCAACCTGGGCCTGAAGTCCTCTCAGCAGATTATCGCCTGCGATCCCCGCCAGAAGGCCAGCGCCCACGCGGTCCTGGCCCATCTCGCCTCTATCCTGAAGCGGGACTAAACGGACGAGGGATTTTGCGGCGGCGAAGCCGCCGCAAAATCCCTCGTCGCGGTACAGTACCATGCCCGCGTCTCCTGCAGCCCGTCCTCAAAAGGCGTTGGATCGTAGCCTAACTCTTCCCGCGCCTTCTCGTGACTCACCCGCCAGTCGTAGAATACGTACGGGTACAGACCGATGGGGTAGTAGGGCTCCCGGCGAGTCCAGCGGGAAAGAAAAGTCCATCCCCGCGCCAGCGCCACCATCCCCCATGCCGGAGCCGGAATCCAGCGGATGCGGCGGCCGGTGACCCGTTCCACGATCTCCCCGATCTCCCGATGGGAAAGACAGTTCCCGCAAATGTTATAAACCTCGCCCGGACGGCCGCCCCCAAGGGCCACTTCCGCCGCCCATGCCACATCCCGCACGAACACCGGAAACGTCACGTGCCGTCCCCCGTGCACGCGGAACGCCAGCCCCCTCAACGGGTCTTCTATAAATAGCCGATTGAACGCGTACCGGCTCCAGGGGCCGTAAATGGCGCCGGGGCGCAGGATGATAACGGGCAGGCCGTGTGTACGCCACCAGGTCAGCGCCAGACGCTCTGCTTCCAGTTTGCTTTCCTGGTAGGCATCCTGAGGCTGGCATGGGGTCTCCTCGGTGATGAGGCCATCAGCGGGGGGCTTGCCTACAACCGCGATCGTGGAAATATGAACGAATCGGCTCACGCCGGCCTGAGCGGCCGCCTCCAGAAGGTTGCGGGTCCCGTCTACGTTGGTGGTCCAGAAATCCTCCCGCCGCCCCCAGAAACGGAAGACGGCTGCCGCATGGATGATCGCGCCGCATCCCTCCACGGCAGCCGCCACCGCCCGGTCGTCCCGTATATCTCCCCAAACCCGTTCTACTCCCAGCGTTTCCAAGAAAGCGTGGTCGGAGGTAGGGCGGACCAGCGCCCGTACCCAACGCCCGCGCGCCGCCAGATAGGCACACAGGTTACGGCCGACGAATCCCGTGGCCCCAGTGACCAGGATGGGGGCAACGTCAGGGAGCCTCTCCACAGTCCTGCTCTTCCGCCCGTTGTTCCAGCAACCCCCGAATGCGGGCGGCGACCATATCAATCGCCACCTCGTTGTGCCCTCCCTCCGGGATGATGACATCGGCGTAGCGCTTGCTGGGCTCCACGAACTCCAGGTGCATCGGGCGAACGGTCGTCAGATACTGGTGAATGACCGATTCCACCGAACGACCTCGCTCCTGGACGTCCCGCTGGAGGCGGCGGATGAAGCGGATATCGGGGTCGGTATCCACGTAGAGTTTCACGTCAAAGAGTTCCCGCAGGGCCGGTTCGGCGAAGACCAGGATGCCTTCCACCAGGATGACCGGCGCCGGACCGATCCGTCGGGTTTGCGAGGTGCGGGTATGGGTGGTGAAATCGTAGACGGGGATTTCTACAGCCTTTCCGGCCTTTAACTGTTTGAGGTGCTCAATGAGCAGTTCGCTTTCCAGCGAATCGGGGTGGTCAAAGTTGATCCGGATGCGCTCCTCCGGGGGGAGGTGGCTCATATCCCGGTAATACGCATCGTGGGGGATATAGGCCACGTGCTCCGTCCCCACCCGTTCCAGGATTTTCATCGCTACGGTGGTCTTACCCGAACCGGTCCCACCGGCAACACCAATGATGACAGGTCGTTTGCTCACCTCTGCCCCTCTCCAGGCGACAATGGTTCATTCACCCAACGGGCTGAACGGGGTGGGTGTGGGGTTTGTGGGGGCGGCGAAGCCGCCCCCACAAACCCCCTTTCCACCCTTTCAAACCGATTTGCTACACAAGCCCCCCGCTCTGCGGCCCCGTCCTCAGGCCTACCGGATGCACCAGATTTCTTCCTGCGGTTCGCTGAGGTACTCGGCGCCGTCGGCGGTCACCAGTACGTCTTCCTCACAGCCCAGATAGCCGTAGCCCGGAACATGAACCCCCAACTCAATGGCGAAAACGTTGCCAACCTCAATCACCCCTTCAATGCTCTTACCGTAGCGTTCCCACTTCGGGCCCAGGACGGTGGCTCCGTCGTGGACGGTGCGGCCGATGTGATGACCGAAGGCATGGAGGTATTCGCTATAGCCTGCGTTCAACAGCGTCTGGCGGGCGGCCGCGTCCACCTCCCAGCCCCGCGCCCCGGGCCGCAGGGCGGCCCGTCCGGCCTCCAGCGCAGCCCGGACGGCCTTCCAGACCCGCATCACTTCCTCCGGCGGAGCCTCTTCCCCCGGCCGGCAGAAGTAGAGCGTCCGTTGCAGGTCGGAGACAAAGCCTTCCCGCCGTACGCCAAAGTCCAGTTGAAGGAGAGCCCCTGTCTGCGTAACGTAGTCCCCCGGCATCCGGTGACCGAAGGAGCCATCCGGTCCGGCGCAAACAACCGGACAGTACTCCGGCTCCCAGGCCGGTTCCAGCCCTCGCTTGCGCGTCGTCTCGTGGATGAAAGCGGCGATCTCCCGTTCCTTCATCCCCGGCTGGACTAGGGCCTCTACCTCCCGAAGGATGCCTTCGGTAGCGCCAATCGCCGCGCGGATGTAATCCACTTCGGCGGGGGTCTTCCGTCCTCGCAGAGCGGCGATGATATCCTCCGCCGAGATCAGGCGGGCCGAGTACTCCGTCCCTCCGAGGATGCCCGCGATGACGCGGAACATTCCGTGGGTCAATCCATCGGCAGCCGGGTCGCTTTCGGAGAAGTTCAGGGCAATCTGGCGGGGGTTCAGACGGGCAACGTGTTCCAGAAGCGGTTCCCGAATGGACTGGTCATAGCCGACCACCGTCGTATAGCCGCCGACGTTGCGGACGTTGTCGGCATCGTACCGCCCCACGATGGCGATCCGCTCCCCTGTACGGCTGATCATCAGCGCCGATTGCCAGGTCAGGTCCAGCCCCAGGATGAGGTCCAGCGAGGGGTCTTTGACCTGGCTCGTCTCCCGCACGAAGGTGATCCAGAGGTCTACTCCCTTCTCCTGGAGGACTCCCACTGCCTGATCCAGTTTCTCTCGGACGATCGCAAATGTGTCCATTGTGCTCCTTATGAAACGGTATAATTCCCCGCTGCACAGACTGGAACGCCATTCCGCTACGCTTCGTGGCGTACTCCGAACAGCCGACAGTTTTGCGTCGGGCACAGCCAGATGCCCACCCAACTGCTTAATGAGAAGCCCGGGTGAGAGCCTTCTGGCTGAATAGTCGCCGTTATTATACCCTGAGTGGTTGAATTTACAATTAGCCACCGGACACTGGTGGTCACTCCCATAAGTAGTGATCAGGCGTTTGGGGTTCCGTATCATCTGAAAACGCTCTCATTTGGGGCATTAGTGGGGCAAAGGGATGCTCTCTCCCCCCTATGCCCTGACCGGCAGGGGAAGAGGGGGAAAGAGAGGGGTTTGCGGGCGGCGGCGAAGCCGCCGCCCGCAAACCCCGTTCTTTATCCCCCCTCCCCGTGCGGCGCAGCCGCTGCGGGGAAAGGCTCGTATGGGTAGGTTTTTAAGGGCAACCCTCCTCGCCCCGCCGTGAATGGCAGGGCTGAGGAGAAAAGGGCGCTTAGGCGCCCTTGCGTGGAAGAAATAGATTTTTGGATTGGGCGGCGACGCCGCTTAATCCAAAAATCTACTTTTTCGTCCCTCATTCGCCGGAAGCAAAAAACTTACCTTTGTGAGACCAGAGGGAAGAGTATCATTGGCTCTACCCAGGGTGACCTCTTTTTCAGCAGTCTTCTCAGCGAGGAAGAAAGTGGAGCATCACCACAGTCCTTCTCACAGAGGGCTCATCGGCGGAGTCTCCAGCAGCGGCAGGAAGCGCCCTGCTCCCGGCTCAGCCACGACCTCTCCTTCCCACAGCACCCGATGCCCGCGCTGGAAGGACATCACGGGCCAGCCCAGAACGGTGCGCCCTTCATAGAGGGTATAGCCGGCCGCCGAATGCTGGTTCTCCGCCCGAATGGTGAACTCCCGCCGGGGGTCAAATACAACAACGTCGGCATCGGAGCCGACGGCGATGGTGCCCTTCTTCGGGTAGAGGCCGAAGATGCGCGCAGGGTTCTCGCTGAGGACCTGTACCAGTCGCACCAGGCTGATCCGACCGCGATTGACGCCCTCGTTATGGACGATGGGGAGCACCGTCTCTGCCTGCGGGGCACCGTAGGGTTGTTCCAGGAAATCTCCCCAGGGGTCCTTTTTCTTGGGCGCATGGTCGGAGGAGACGACGCTGAGGATGCCGTCGGCAAGGGCCTGCCAGAGCGCGATGCGGTCCTCGGCGGAACGAATGGGCGGGCCGATTTTCGCCAGCGCCCCCCGCTCCTCCAGAATCTCCTGCGTGAGCGTCAGGTACTGGGGACAGGTCTCGGCAAAGACCGGCCTTCCCTCCGCCCGGGCCTGCCGGATGGGCCGCAGGGAGCGCGCCGCTGTCACGTGGGCGATGTAGAGGGGGCAACCGGCTACCTCGGCCATGCAGATGGCCCGAAAAATGGCCTCTTCCTCCAGCGCAGGGGGATGGCTGGCGTTGAAGAATCGGCGCGCATCCGGCCCCCTCATCAACTTGTCTTCCAGGTAGTCAATCCCGCCGCCATTTTCGGCGTGGACCATCGCCATCCCGCCCCGTTCGGCCAGAATGTCCATCGCCTTGAGCAGGTGATAGTCGTCGGTGTACCAGCCCTGTTTGACGTAGGCCAGGAAAAATTTGAAGGTACGGACGCCCAATTCCATCACCCGCGGGATTTCGGAAACCTGCCGCGGGGCCTCAAACAGGCCACCGTGGAGGCTGAAATCCAGCCGGGAACGGGCCTGCCCGTCCTTCAGCATCCGCTCCACCTGCTCCAGCAGGCTTTCGCCGGTGCGGGCGTAGGCGAAGTGCAGAACCGTCGTGGTCCCGCCGTATGCAGCGACGCGGGAGCAGGCCTCCACGTCGTCCACATAGACGGGGTGGATATGGACGTCAATGACGCCGGGGAGGACAAGCAACCCGGTGACGTCAACGGTCTCCCGCGCGGGGTGAGCGCGCAGGTCGGGCTCTACGGCGGCAATTTTCTCCCCCCGCACGCCCACGTCGGCCCGGCGGATGCCCTCGCCGGTGACGACCAGCCCGCCGATCAGTAGCAGATCAAAAGGTTCGGTGTTCATACGGTTCCTCCATTCGTGTATCGCGTATCGCGTATCGCAAATCGCGAATCGCGTATCGCGAATCGCATATCGCATATCGCGTATCGCAAATCGCATATCGCATATCGCGAATCGCATATCGCAAATCGCAAATCGCGTATCGCGAATCGCAAATCGCGTATCGCGAATCGCATATCGCATATCGCGTATCGCAAATCGCATATCGCATATCGCGAATCGCATATCGCAAATCGCAAATCGCGTATCGCGAATCGCATATCGCGAATCGCAAATCGCGTATCGCTCATTGCAAATCGCCATTGCGCCTATGCGACCTGCGACTTGCGACCTGTGCCTTAGAGCATCTCCCGCGCCCGCGCAATATCTCGCTGGATTTGCTCTACCAGCGCGTTGAGGCTGGGAAAGGTCTCTTCGTCCCGCAAACGGGCGATGAAGTCCAGAGCCAGGACCTGGTCGTAGAGGTCGCCATCAAAATCCAGCAGATGGGCCTCCACGGTGAGGTGGTTGGGGGTGATGGTGGGGCGGACACCCACGTTGATCACTGCGGGCCAGGTGCCCCCATCCTGGGTATGGGCATAGCCCGCGTAGACGCCGTTGGCCGGGATGAGACGTCCCGGCGGCGGCTCCAGATTGGCCGTCGGGATGCCGATCTTTCGGCCCAGGCCGCGCCCGCGCGTTACTTGCCCCGTCAGGCGGTAGGGGCGGCCCAGGCAACTGTTGGCCTCTTCTATGTCTCCGGCAGTGAGCGCAGCCCGGATACGGGTACTGCTCACGATTTCCCCCTGCCACCGCAGCGGCTCCACTACCCGAACGGTGAACCCCTCCTGTTCCCCCAACTGTCGCAGGAAAGGGACATTTCCCTCCCGTCGGTGGCCGAGAGCAAAGTCCGGCCCCACCCACAGTTCCGCCATGTGCAGGTGATGGCACAACAGGCCCACGAAGCGGGCAGCCGGCGTGCCCGCCATCGTCGGTGTGAAGCGCAGGATGACGAGGACATCCACCCCCAGGTCGGCGATGAGTGCGGCCCGCTCCTCCGGCGTGGTCAGGGCAGCCACCGGACTGCGGCCCAGAAGCGCCCCCGGATGGGGGTCAAAAGTCAGCGCGACGGCAGCCCGTCCCGCCTCATGGGCCGCGCGGGCCATCGTGCCGATGAGTTGCTGATGACCCCGATGCACCCCATCAAAGGCCCCGATGGTCACGTGGGAGGGGGTGGATAGATTCACCGTTTCCAGACCGTGAAAGATTCGCATGTCGCGTATCGCGTATCGCTAATCGCGTATCGCATATCGTGCATCGCTAATCGTGTAGCGCGCAGACTCGCCCCATACTCCTTACTCCTTACTCCTTACTCCCTACTCCTTACTTCCTACTCCCTACTACCTTCTTCGGATGCCACATCTGCCGCTCCGGCCGGTATTCCAGGACAGCCAGCAACTGCCCGTCGGGGGCGTAGGCGCGGGCCAAGGAAGGGCCTTCTCCCACAGGCGGTGGGCCAGCGATGTCCCGGCCGTTGGCGACCGCGCGCGCTTCGGCATCGTTCAGATACAGGGCCGGATACCGCCGCAGCGCTGCGTCGGGGGGGAGCAGCAGTGCAGGCAACCGCTCCGGCGTGACCGCCTCCAGTTCCACCGCATCCTCCAGCCGGAAGTCGCCGCTGGCCAGCCGCACCAGGCCGGTCAGGTGGGCACCGCAACCCAGAGATTCCCCCAGGTCCCGCGCCAGCGCACGGATGTAGGTGCCGGGCGAGCAGACGACCTCCAGGGTCAGTTCAGGGGGCTCCCAGGCCGTCAGGTCCAGGCGGTAAATTTCCACCGGCCGGGGTTCTCGCTCCACCGTCACGCCGCGGCGGGCCAGTTTGTACAAAGGTTGTCCTTCTCGCTTCAGCGCCGAATACACCGGCGGGACCTGCAGGATACGGCCGCGGAATCGCTCCAGAGCTGCCTCCACCGCTGCCCGGTCTATGTCTGCCGGTCGTTCGGCGATGATCGCCCCTTCGGCGTCGTCGGTATCGGTGGCGATGCCCAGGCGGATGCGGGCACAGTACGTTTTGGGGGAGTCCATCAGATATTCGGCCAGACGGGTAGCCCGACCCAGGCAGAGGAGCAGCACACCGGTCGCCATCGGGTCCAGTGTCCCGGCGTGTCCTACCTCCCGCTGCCGGGCTACTGTCCGCACCCGATTCACCACATCATGGGAAGTCAGACCGCGCGGTTTATTGACGTTGAGGATGCCGTCCATCGGGGATTCGCAAACGACAGGCTGCCCGCGGCAGTTATGGCGAGTCGTCCAGACGGCCGCTGCGGCGCAGTTCCTCCAGCCGCTTCAGGGCAGTTCGGACCGCCTCATCCAGCGGCAGGGGGATTTCAAAGCCTACCGCCATTTTGTGCCCGCCCCCTTTGGGATATGAGCGGGCCAGAGGCACCAGGTTGATGCCCGGCTTGGCGCGCCCGCTTACCCGGATCGGCCCGCCCGCAGGCCGCTCCCGGAAAACCAGGGAGATGCGCACGTCCGCCGCATCCAGGATAAAATTCGCCAGCCCTTCCGTATCCTCCATCGCGGTGTCGGTGGTGCGGTACATATCCTGGGAGACGACCGTCCAGGCGACGCCGTCCTGGGTTTCCAGCCGGGTGAGCGCCTCGCCCCAGAGACGGAGCGCCTTCAGGGGATGCTGGCCCCGGTAGGCGGTCATCACGTCGTAGAGAGAACCGCCGTATCGCATCAGGGTGGCTGCGGTCTCCAGCGTTTCCGGGCCGGTATCGGGAATGGCGAAGGCGCGGGTGTCAAAGACGATTCCGGCCAGGAGGCAGGTGGCGACGGCGGCATCGGGGGGAATTTCCATCACCTGCAGAAGGGAAAAGATCACTTCGGCAGTGGAGGCCCGTTCGGGGAAAATGGCGCTGAGAGTCCCGTAGCCGACGTTGCTTTCGTGGTGGTCCACGACCAGCAGGGGGACCCCCAGGCGGATGATGGCGTTGTACAAACGGTCCCCGATCTGGGAGGGCTCTCCGGCGTCCACCGCAACCACCAGGTCCGTCTCCGGGCCGGGCAGGTCGGCGACGATGGTCTCTATGCCGGGGAGGAAGTGCAATCCGAAGGGGACGGAGTCAAAGGAAAAGACGGTCGCTTCTTTGCCGATGTGGCGCAGGGCATGGGCCAATCCCAGGCTGGAGCCCAGCGCGTCGGCGTCGGGCCGTTCATGGGTGACGATGGCGATCCGTCGCGCCCGCAGGATGTATCGCCCGATTTCTTCCAGGACGGCGTAACTGGAGGACATTACTCGTTTCCTGAAGTCCCCTCTTCCCGCAGACGGTCAATTAGTCCGGCGATGCGCTCACCCCGTTCTATGGACGAATCCCAGTGGAAGACCAGTTCGGGGGTATTGCGCAGGCGCAGGCGATGGCCCAACTCACGGCGGAGAAACCCGGCCGCGCTCTGAAGTCCTGCCGTTGCTTCGGCCTGTCGCGTTTCGTCCCCCAAAACGGTGAAATAGACGTGGGCCCGGGTAGCGTCCGGGGTCACCTCCACGCCGGTGATGGTCACCATCTGGACGCGCGGGTCGTTGACCTGTTTCTGGAGCAGGTCGGTCAGGTGCGTCTGGATCAGGTCTGCAGCGCGTTTCTGGTATTTTTTGCCCATGGTTGTCATCTGATTGGGAGCAGGTAGCGGATAGTCCAATTGCTACCCCTCCCGTCTGCTAAGGTGAAATGAACTCTCTCCCGTTTCGGTTCCCCGTCCTCCAGCAGCATTTCAATCCCTTCGCGCAGATTCGCGTATAATTCATTCCGTGTTTCCGCCTATGTGTGCGCCGGGGAACCCGGGCCCGTACCCCACATAGAGGCTGGTATCCGGACACTTTTCAACGACCGCTGTAAACACTCGCATTGGATACCTCTGCTATCGGGACACCTGGGCGGTAGGCTCTACCCGTTCTTTGACGTAGAACTCCAGGATGTCCCCCACCTGGATGTCGTGGAATCCCTCCAGGCCGACGCCGCACTCGTAGCCCGCTTTGACCTCGCGGACGTCCTTGGCGAAGCGCTTCAGCGACGCCACAGGACCGTCAAACTTCTGCTCCCCCTGGCGGAGAAGGCGGACGCGGGAGTTGCGGCGGACTTCCCCTTCCAGGACATAACAGCCAGCCACCCGACCGACCTTGGGGATGTCAAACGTCGCCCGGACTTCGGCCTTGCCGATGGTCTTTTCCACGTAGGTCGGTTCCAGGAGCCCCTTGAGGGCCAGTTCCATCTCGTCTATCAGTTCGTAGATGATGTCGTAGAGGCGGATATCCACCCCTTCACTTTCGGCCAGCCGCCGGGCAGCCGGATCCACCGTCACCTGAAAGCCCACGATGATGGCCCGCGAGGCGATCGCCAGGTTCACGTCGGACTCGGTGATGTTGCCGGGGGCGGAGTGGATGATATTGACCTTCAGGTTTTCGGTGCCCAGTTTGCTCAACGAGGAGACGATGGGCTCAATGGAGCCCTGAACGTCCGCTTTGATGATGAGATTCAGTTCCTTTGCTTGACCCTGCCGAATGCTGCGGGAGAGGTCGTCCAGCGTGAGGCGGGTGGGGCGGGCGGCGCGGGCCTGCTGTTCCTGCAACCGCTGCTCGGCGATAGACCGGGCTTTCTTCTCGTTCTCCACCACCTCAAAGATGTCCCCGGCGACGGGGATATCCGAAAGACCCAGGATCAGGGCCGGGGTAGACGGAGGGGCCTCGCGGATGGGCTTGCCGTGGTTATCCAGCATGCGGCGCACCCGTCCGTACACCGTTCCGGCAACGACGGCATCCCCCACCCGGAGGGTGCCGTTCTGCACCAGGACGGTGGCGGTGGGGCCCATAGAGCGGTCCAGTTGGGCCTCCAGGACCGTCCCTATGGCGGGGCGGTTGGGGTTGGCCCGGATGTTCTGATTCTCCGCGACCAGCAGGATGGTTTCCAGCAAGTCTTCCAATCCGATCCGTTTTTTGGCCGAGACCGGGATGACGAAGGTATCGCCGCCCCACTCGTCGGGGGTTAGGCCCAGGTCGCTCAGCTGCCGCTTGACCCGGTCCGGCTGGGCGGTGGGTTTATCTATTTTGTTCAGGGCGACAATGATGGGCACCCGCGCGGCGCGGGTATGGTTGACGGCCTCTATCGTTTGAGGCATCACCCCATCATCGGCGGCGACGACCAGGATGGCGATGTCGGTGGTCTGGGCGCCGCGCGCCCGCATCGCCGTGAACGCTTCGTGGCCCGGGGTGTCCAGGAAGGTGATGAGCCGCCCGTTGTGTTCCACCTGGTAGGCGCCGATGTGCTGGGTGATGCCGCCCACCTCGCTGGCCACCACGTCGGTCTGGCGGATAGCATCCAGCAGCGACGTCTTGCCGTGGTCTACATGCCCCAGCACCGTCACCACCGGCGGGCGGGGCCGCAGGTTAGTCGGGTCCTCCTGAGCGTAGAGCCGCTCCCATAGCGGGGTCGGTCCTGCGGCTGTGGCTTCTTCTTCCGGGACGGGGAGCGCTTCCTCCTGGGGCTCAAAGCCCATCTCCGAGGCCACAATGGCGGCCGTTTCGTAGTCAATCTGCTGGTTGATGGTGGCGATGATGCCGTCGTACATCAACCGTTTAATCACGTCAATGGGGCTCACGCCCATCAATTGAGCCAATTCGCGGACCGTCAGGCGGGCCGGTATTTCAATGACGCGGTTATTGTCTGCCATAGACACCTCCTTCCCGGAGCAGGAATTATAAGGGCGACGCCCTGCGTCGCCCTTACTCACCAGCCTCTTCCAGACGTTCCGGCAGGGATTGGGCGTATGCCCGCAGGGTTTCTATCGTCGCCTCATCCAGAGTCCCACGCAGGGCCGCGTCCAGCCGATGCCGCTTCAGCGCCTCTTCCCAGCAGACGCGCTGCGCGCAGAGGTAGGCACCCCGTCCGCTTTGCTTGCCCCGGTCGTCTATGCGGACTTCTCCCTCCGGGGTGCGGACGATCCGGATCAACTGCCGCTTGGGGCGCACGGTGCGACAGGCCACACACGTGCGCTGAGGGATGTGCTTGCGCCGGCCGGACGGCTGGGCCACGCTTAGAAATCCTCCCAGTCCTCGCCGCGCCGCCGGTGTTTGCGGATGGCGACCGCGCGGCCGAGTTCCTCGTCGTAAATGAACTCCCGCCGCGGCTTCTTATGCCGCTTGGACGGCTTGCGGGTGAACTTCTTCTCCACGACCTCTTCTTCCTCCCAGACCTCTTCCTCCACCACGAGGCTCTCCGCGATGGCCTCCAGAGAGAGGACTTCGGGCTCCGCTTGGGAAGGAGCGGATTCCGCAACGGTCGCTTCGGCCTGGACGACGGACTCCACGATGACGGGCTTTTCCGCCGGAATCACCGCGGGTTCTGCCGGAGATGCCGCGGTTTCCGAAACGGTCGGGGGTTCCACGAAGGCGGGAACGGCCTCCTCCGGAACAAATTCCACCTCCGCTGGGACCGTCTCGGCGGGGATTTCCTTGGCCACGACCTGGGGGGCCTCCTCCGGTACGAAAGCCGGAGCGGTTTCCGCCGCGAGGGGCAGCGTGGGAACCGTTGGCGCTTCGGGCGCAGTTTCCACCTGCGGCACCGGCGCTTCCTCCGGCGGAGCGACGGGAAGTTGCAACTGTCCCAGCGCTTCGCGGATCTCCGCCAGGACGCGCGCGCCGATCCCCTCCAGTTTCAGCAGCCCTTCTTCCCCTTCCGCCAACCGCTCCATCAGCAGCCCTGCGCTGGTCAGTTCGTAGCGCTCCAGGTGTTTGCGCGTGCGCTCGCTGAGGCCGAGTTCCTCCAGCGAAATCTGGTAGGCATGGGCCGGGATACGGGCGCGGGCTTCCCGAATAGCCGCCTCCCGGGCCAATCGCTCCTGCTCCGCGGCGGACAGGCGGGATTTGGGCTTCCGGCGGCCGCGCCCCTCGCGCTTCTGCGCCAGGTAGTACTCGCGCACCTTCTCAATGACCTGGCGCATCGCCAGCAGTTCCTCAGCGTTGTAGGGCATTTTTTCCTGAGCGTGACGCGTCAGCGCCGCCGCGACCTGGGGCAGGGCCTCCGCGGCATGTCCCAGGGCGGGCAGAAGGTCGGGATCGTCGTTGACCTGCTTCAGGGCCCACTGGGCCGCTTCGGTCGCGCTCTGAATGTCAATCCGCCAGCCGGTCAGTTTCGCGGCCAGCCGGGCGTTCTGCCCGGCTTTGCCGATCGCCAGAGATAACTGGTCATCGGGGACGACCACGTAGGCAATGGGCTCGGCAGCCCCCTCGTCCAGCACGACGCTGAGGACTTTCGCCGGCCCCAGCGCCTTGGCGATGAAGGTCACCGGGTCGGGACTCCATTCAATGATATCCACCTTCTCGTTGCCCAGTTCGCGCAGGATGGACTGGATGCGCATTCCGCGCATCCCGATGCAGGCGCCCACCGGGTCCACCCCGGGCTGCCGGGCGACGACGGCGACTTTGGAACGGGAACCCGCTTCCCGGGCGATGGCTTTGATTTCCACGATGCCGCTGGCGATCTCCGGGACCTCCAGTTCCAGCAGCCGCCGGAGCAGTTTCCAGTGGCTGCGGGAGACGGTGATCTGCGGCCCGCGCGGGGTCTTTTTGACCTCCAGCACATAAACCCGGATACGGTCATGCAGGACATATCGCTCGCCGGGGACCATCTCTTTGCGCGGCAAGACCGCCTCTGTGCGCTCCAGATGCAGAGTGACCTGCTGGGGGGTGACGCTCTGGATGACGCCATGGACCAGTTCCCCTTCCTGCTCGGCGAAGTGCGCGTAGCGGACCTCTCGCTCGGCCTCCCGGATGCACTGCATAATTCGCTGGCGCGCGGCCTGGGCGGCGATGCGGCCGAAGTTGTTGGGAGTGGTATCCACCATCACCGTCTCCCCCAGTTGCGCCTTGGGGTTCAACTTCCGCGCCTCTTCCAGCGAGATCTCCGTCTGCGGGTCGCTGACCTCCGCCATGACCTGCTTTTCGGTGAGGATGCGAGTTTTGCCGGTTTCCAGGTCAATCTGGGCCGTGATATTCTGGTGGCTGGGCGCGCCGACATCCCGCCGGTAGGCGGAGACGATGGCCGCGCGGATTGCCTCCAGAACCACCTCGCGGGGGAGGTTCCGTTCGGCGCAAATCTGATTGAACGCCAGCAGCAGTTCGCTTTTCATCCCTGATGGTTCCTCCAGGCATACACAGCCCGTATATGTGAAAGAAAGTGGGTCGGGGCCCACTTTCCTTCAAAACCAGTACCTGTTGTGTATGGTAATATTATAGCATACATAACCGATTCCTGCAAGCCTCCGACTGAAGTGGGCTTGCGCAGCAAATCGTTTCGGGGGAACGGCGCGCCTGCGAAAAAAGATAGCGGGGTTTGTGGGGGTGGCGAAGCCACCCCCACAAACCCCACCCCTTTCCCATGCAGGGTGAGTTGCTGTGCAAGCCCCGGGAATCCCTGCGCTTGACAGGTAGCCGGTCAGAGGTACAATCGGGCTGCGGGGAAGCCCCACTTTCCATCCCGCGACGAGTAAAGTCCGATGTCCATCCCCGAAAAACCAGGCCGCACCATCCTCCTTGTCTGCACCGGCAACCTGTGCCGTTCGCCGATGGCGGCGGCTCTGCTGCGCCGTCTTCTGAGCGAGGACGAATCCCGTCGAAACTGGCGGGTCTTCTCTGCCGGACTGTGGGCCGCCGATGGGGAATCCGCCAGCATGGGGGCCATTGCGGCGATGGCGGAACGGGGGATAGACATTACCGACCATGTCTCCCGCCGCCTGACGCGCCCGATGGTTGAAGAAGCGGACCTCATCCTGGGGATGACCGGAGCGCATGTGGAAGCGATGCGTGCGGCGTTTCCGGAGGCGCGGGAGCGCATTCACCTGCTGGCCGAAATGGCGGGGGAACGCCACGATGTTGCCGACCCCTACGGCCTTTCCCCTGCCACCTACCGGGCGACCGCCACCGAACTGGAGCGGTTGATCCGGAAGGGCTACGAGCGCATCGTCGCGCTGGCCGAGAACAGCGGGAGGTGACTTTCCTCTGAGCGGGGCAGAACGCCCGCGCAGCGCCGCTCCAGACGGTCTATCCGATGGTGGAGTTCCCCGATCAGGTGCTCCCGATGAGGGCCCGGGGGTAATGCCTCCGCCCGCCGCAGCGCCCAGCGAGCCCACCCCAGTGCCAGCGCCGGACGGGCCAGATGCCACTCGTACACTTTCGCCAGTTCCACCGCCGCCACAAACGGCTCCGGCGCCTCCAGGGCCAGTTGTTGCCACCACTCCACCGACTCCGCCCAACGCCCCCGCCGTTTGGAAAGAAGCCCCAGTTCCGCCAGGTATCGCGCCCGCCGCTCCCCCGCGGGGGTGCGCCGCAGCGCTGCCCGCAGTACCCCCTCCGGATTCCGGCCGGTCTCCCCGTACCAGCGAGCCAGCGCCCCCAGTTCTTCCCCGCTCAGGTCCGGGGCTCCTTCCGGGTCCGCAAAGACCCGGGTCAGGTGGGCCGTCAGCACCACCATGCTCAGCACGTCCACCCGGTTGTGGTAGAAGATGCGCGGCAGTTCCCGCGCGTCCCCCGTCTGCAGGTATTCCCGGTAGACGGCCGGGATGACCCCGCTGGGGATGTCGGCCTGGTCCCGGATGACCCCCAGTATCTCCCGCTCCAGCACGGTCAGAGCGCAGGAGACCAGATGCCCCTTCCACAGCCGCCGGGCGGGATTCAGCAGGTCCAGGTGGGGGAACCCGTCCAGCGGAAACGGTCGGCGGGCCAGGACGAAACGGTTCTGCAGGATGGGCAGGTCAAACCCCCGCCCGTTGAAAGTGACCAGCCAGCGGAAGCGGGGGAGAAATTCGGCCAGAAAGTGGACCATCGCCGGTTCGTCGCCCGGGTCGCGCAGAAAGGCCTGGAGGACGACGAAGCGGTCCTCCTCAAAGAACCCCAGCCCGACCAGGAAGGCCATCGTCCCGGTGCCGCCCGAAAGCCCGGTCGTCTCCGTATCCAGGAAGAGGACCTGGGAGAGGGGTACGGTCGCCAGGGCGGGGTCGCCGCCGATCGCGGCCAGCGCGTCGGTGGGGAGCGTCAGGAAGGCGTGCAGGGGCCATCGGCCGTGGAGGGTGTCGGACGGGTGCTCCGTCCGCACGACCCAGCAGCGGCCCGATGGGGTCTCGTGGAAAGTGCCCGGCAGGACGCTTTCCAGCGCGACCCGGCGGCGAGGGGACGGGGGCAGGACCCGCGCCCCCCGTACCACCCCCAGCCGCCGCAACCGTTCCCGCAGGTCATCGGAAGAGGACATATCACCCCAACGGACGCGAAGGGGGGAATACGAAGAATTATTTCAAAAAATGCTATTCAGCCGCTCACCATTTTTACCGCCGAGACGCAGAGGACACAGAGGATTCGCAGAGAGATAATAGAACCCCTTGCGTTTCTCTGCGTTTCTCTGTGCTCTCTGTGTCTCTGTGGTTTTTTCTGACCATCACGAAGAGCACAAGAGACCACCCTGGCTGAATAGATTGACAATGGCAGATTCTAAATTATAATGACAAACTGTGCGTTAAAAGTATAAATGGTATTATCCAATTCGGCTTCCAGCCGAAAGAGGTCCCTTGGTGAGCCGAAAGAGATTGGGCCCCACCCCCCTGCCCCCCTCCCCGTTGAGGGCGGACGGATCGTCCGCCCCTACCGCCGCACGGGGAGGGGGGAGAAAAGATGGGGTTTTGCGGGGCGGCGGCGAAGCCGCCGCCCCGCAAAACCCCTCTCTGTCCCCCCTCTCCCCCGCCCGTCAGGGCAAGGGGGAGAGGGGGGTAAGGGGGGTGAGGGGGGCTGAAAACCGCCCATTTTGCGCCGCCAAGGCAATAGCCCATTGGCTTTTGTCCTGCCAGCGGCCTTTTCAAAGGGCACAGCTGCCAATTTTTGTTTTATAACTTAAAATTTGCCATTGTCAATGTACGTACACTACCTGTATCTATGTCCACTATAGTGGTCACCCAACCCGTTGTGCTCAGGAAGGCGTACTTCAAATAAGCCGGGTCCAGATAACTCACATGAGGGCGACCCTGATCATCCAGTCATCCTGGTGTTTTCCATATTGCACCTCCGAAGGAATGCGCGTTTTGCGGCGGCTCTGCCACCACAAAACCCTTCTTTGCTTAACGCACAGCATCCGCTTGTGATTTGCGATATGCGATATGCGATTAGCGAATTGCGATACGCGATTAGCGAATTGCGATATGCGATACGCGATCAGCGATCAAAATAAATAGACTTCCCCGTCGCCGAGAGCGGAATCCCCATCACCACATCGGCATCTATCAGGCCGATCTCCCGGGCCACTACGCCGACTCGGTACATCACCCGGTTGTCCACATTGAGCAAACTGGCCGTCTTGACTGCCGAGCCGATGGCGATGCCCATGTCCAGCAGCCGCATCGCGCACTGGGGGCCGCGGAATTCTCCCTCCACCGTGTTGATCTGCACACAGGCGGGACTGCCACACGCGGCGCAGTTCAGGCCCACCACTTGGGCATCTTTCAGACCGATGAGCACCACCGCCTCGGAGTTCAGGACGTTCTTCCCGTCCCGGTCAAAGTTCTTCTTCCCGACCCGTTCGCCGTAGGCGATCATCGCCTCTCCCAAACGGCGCAGGTCCTCCCCCTCCACTACCTTGATGACCAGGAAATCCTGTCCAACGGCCTTCGGAGCAGTGCGGGCAGAAATTGCCATCAGGTCGGCCACAACGCGCAGACTCATCGTTCATCCTCCTCTATGACGTAGTTGTAGGTGATTTCGGTTCCGGCAGCCAGGGTGGCGCCGACGGAGCAGTACTTGTTCTTGGAAAGTTCTATCGCGTCCTGGACGGATTTCTCGTCCAGCCCGCGACCGCGCAGGCGGTACGTCAGATGAATGTGGGTGTACGCCCAGGGTGGTTCGGGGTTCTGCTCGCCGGTGACCTCCACCTCCAGGCCGGTGAGGCGCTGGCGTTTCTTGGTGAGAATGTTCACCACGTCGTAGGCGGTGCAGCCGCCCAGGGAGACCAGGAGCAGTTGCCCCGGACTCATCCCGATGCCGTTTTCCTCATCGGGCGCCGACATCACCACCGAGTGTTTGGTGGCGTCTATGCCCACAAACTGCAGTTTCTCCAGCCATTTTACCCGTACCGTTTTCCCCACATAGACCTCCCAAGTATCTGGAATTCACCACAGTTTAACATGCCCCCAAGTCTTTTCCCCCTTCTCCCCCGCCGCGGCGGGGGAGAAGGGGGCCAGGGGGATGAGGGGGCGCTAAAGGCCCAGGCCCCCGCTTGCACAAAGCCTGAACATGAGCCAACGTTTTTTATGCCCTTCGTGTTATCCTTCGTGCCTTTTGTGGTTATAACCCCAGCAGTCTCCGCAACTGCCGCGCCGAACCGACCGCCTGCCCCCGCCAGTGGTTGTTCATATAGACCAGCGTCAGCGGCGCCTCGGCGTCCAGTTGGCGGATTTTCGGCACCCACTCCTGCAACTCCTCATCGGAGTAGGTGTAATCGTACCGCTCCCAGGCTTCGGTGTGGTCCCACCATTTGGCGGCGTTGCGCCCGTGGAAGCGGACATAGGCCACCGGGCCCGTGACCGCCGCCACTGGCGGGATCAGCCCCCGCAGGCGCGGCTGGTCCACACAGCAGAACCCGAAATTCAGCGCCCGCAGTTCGTCAAAGGTGCGACGGGTGATCCAATCCCGACTGCGGAACTCCACCACGACGGGCAGGTCGCCGAAACCGTCCCGCAGCCGCCGCAGATAGGCGCGGTTCTCCTCCGTGGCGTGGAAGGCGTAGGGGAACTGGACCAGTACGCAGGCGAACTTCTCCTCGTCCTGCAACGGTTTCAGCGCCTCCACGAACTGACGGATCAGCGGTTCCGGTTGCTCCCGTTCGTGGGTGATGCCCTGGAACGCCTTCATAGAGAAGAGAAACCCCGCCGGGACCTTATCCGCCATCCGCGCCAGCGTGGGCGGGTCGGGGATGCGGTAGAACGAAAAGTCCAGTTCGCAGGTGGTGAACTCCTGGGCATAGAACCGCAACCACTCCGACTTCGGCAGGTCGGGCGGGTAGACGGGCCCTACCCAGTCATCGTAACGGAACCCGCTGGTGCCGATCCGAATGGTCACGGCAATACTCCTTCCATCACGTACCGGGTCACCTCGCTGACGCTCATCCCCTCAATCCCCATCCGCTCCAGGGTGCGGCCGCGCCGCCAGTAGTCGGTCCGGTGAATGATGCAGGCCAGCCGGATGATGCTCTCCATCCCGCGCACAGAAACGCCGTACCGCTCGCCCAGGGCGGCGATGGGCACCAGACTGGCCGGGATGTCCTCGGTAATGTACCGATGATTGAGGGTCGGCGGGGCCTTGATCCCGTAGTAGCCGGGCTGGTTGTGGATGGCCTCGTAGAGGTCGGCGCCGGTGGCGTCGTAGGCCATCTTCAGCCACTCCAGCGCAGTGCGGGCGCGGATGCCCAGCGCCGCAGCGACGGTCACCCGCTCCCGGTCCAGCACCTCCAGCACCCGCGCCACCGACGGCGTCACCCCTTCAATGTAGAACTGGAAGTCGCCGCGGGTGGACTCTATCCTCCCGGCGTTGAGGATGGTCAGCGCGGGGTGGAAGATGGCCCCCATATTGTTCAGGCCGGTGTGCAGGACGCTGACGCCGTCAATGAACTGGGGATAGGCCGGGGCCAGCGCTTCCAGGACCTGGGGGGTGCGGGTGGCGGGCAGGGCGGCGATCGGGACGGCCTCCTTGATCCCGAAAATCCGCGCCTGGGCGGGCCCTTCCGACCGGCTGGCGTAGATGAGCGTTTCCGCTTCGGCCAGGATGACGTCGGCGGTGCATTTTCGCTCCCGCAACACGCGGGCAAATTCCAGCGTGCCGCCGGTCCGGCCAGGGTTGAGGACGACGATCTGCCCGTCCCGCAGGTAGGGAGCGGCCGCCGCAGCGATCTCGGCGTGGGCGGTGGACGGAACCACGACCATCACGATGTCGGCCTCTGCCAGCGCCTCGGTCATATCCGAGGTCGCCCCGACCAGGCGGGCAAAGCCTCGCGGGCCGCCGTCAAAACTCTCCAGGTCAATTCCGCCGCGCGCCCGGATGGCGGCGACATTCTCCGGCGTGCGGTTGTAGAGGACGACGGGGAAGCCCATCAGGGCCAGATGGGCTGCCATCGCTTTGCCGCCGTGGCCGGCGCCGATGACGGTGTAGCGGGTGTTGTGGCTCATTGGTATCTCCTTTTGTTGCAGCATGGGCGCGGGGCTGGGGGCGGGCGGCCGAAGGCCGCCCGCCCCCAGCCCCCCTTTGCCGTCAGAGCAGGCGGGCCAGGCGCTCCTCTTCGGAAAGCGGGCGCCCGCTGGCAGGGTCCACCGCCACACAGGCCCCGCGCTCATCTATGCGAGTCGCAATCTCCCCTCGCGCGTGCGGGTTGTTGCGCAGGTGGGGCGCATCCAGAATCCCCACCGCGACCGCGCGGGCCAGCGTGCCCGGGTCGGTGAGGGGGTCCGCCACGTCCGGCCCAGCCAGCGCGCGGATGGCCGATAGCGTCACCTGGGCCTCCCGGACCAGTTCCTCCTTGCGCGCCTGCACCGCCGGGTCGGCGGTCATATCGGGCTGGCCGCGCAGAGCGTTCTCTATTGCTCGCTGGGCCAGACGGCACGCCTCTATCACATCCTCAGCAGTGGCGGCGTGATGGGCCTCGGTGTGCCCGACGACGTGTACAATATGCGGCCGTAGTGCCATTTGCAGGTAGACGGTCGTCGCCAGATGGGCGCGAGCGGCGTCCATATCCAGCGGATAACTCAAAAGTCCGGTGCGCGTCTGCCGCCAGATACGGAAATCCGGCCCCTCCAGCGGGGCGATCATCTCCAGAATCGCCATCATCTTCGCCAGGTCCATCCGGTCGGAGAGGGCCGGGGGGCTGTTGAACATCAGTTGGGCGATGTAATCCCGCACCCCGAAGGCGCGAGCGTTGTAGGCCGAAAGGTAGGCCGAAACGACGAAAACGACGTCCGGCGCGTCCCGCATCCCCCAGTGGTGGGGCTCGTTCAGTTCCACGGGGATGTTCCGCTGGCCGTACCAGGCCATTACCTGCTGGTGTTCCCGGATGGAGCCCTCCAGGTCCCATGGGCCGCGCCCGTCCATCCGGTTGAACCAGAAGAGGGGGATGGCGCACCAGGCGATGTGGATGGTCTCCACATACATCTCGGCCAGACGAATGAAATCGTCGGTGCCGGAGTAGGTGCGCATCAGCGGGTAGTTGCCCCGACGGCTGGCCTGGTAGAGGGCGCGGTAGTCGTCGGGGGTGCGGACGGGGACACCGCCCGCCCCTCGTCGCCGCGGGTCCTGCCGTTCGGGGTGGAAAAAGTTCTCCTGGGCGTCCTGGTCTATGCCCAGGGAGATGACGTCCAGCACCTTCGCTCCGGCGATGCGGGCGACGCCTTCCAGAGTCGCCTCCATCGTCGGGAGACCGAAATGATGGCGAAGGATGGGGAACGGAGCCTTCCAGCGGATGCGCTCCACGGTCGTCTGGGGGAAGTCCTCCTCGGTGAGCGCGCCTACCGGCTGGCCTTTCAGGTAGGCCAGGACTTCGGCGGCGGGTTCGCCTCCCTCAAAGACCCGTTCAAAGAAGCCGATGGCGCGGGCCCGTTCGGCCACGGGTGGGGTACCGCCGAAGGCGAAGCGCACCCCCGCCGAACGCAGGTCGTCGGCGGCCTCGGCGAACTGGGCCAGGAGACGCTCCCCCGTCTCCGGAGTGAGGCGGTAGGAGACGCCCACCAGGTCGGCTTTCTCGCGGCGGGCGGCTTCCAGTACCCGTTCCACCGACACCGCAGGCCCCAGGAAGACCGTCCGCCAGCCGGCCGCTTCGGCCAGGCGAAGAAAGTTCATCACCCCCGCGACGTGGACGCATTCCCCCAGCGCCGCGGCCACCACGGTTCGGGGGTTCTTCGGTCTGCTCATCGCAGCAACTCTTCCATCAGCCGTCGGACTTCGCCCTCAAAGAACCGTTTCACGTCCTGCCAGCGACAGGGCACCAGCATCTGGGGCATCGGCTCGGGTTCGGCGTCTTCAAAATAAGAAACGGCCGTGCCTCCTGCCAGATAAAACTGCTCTGCCAGAGCAGTACGGGCTACCAGGGCCAGATTTGCCTGAACTGCTGGCGGAAGGACTCCGACAAGCACCAAACCTCCTCGGTGGGGATATCCAGTATGAAGGCCCAAAACCTGGCGCTCTTCTGGCTCAAGCCGCGGGTGGTTTTGACAATCTGGGCAATCTTTTCTCGCGAAAAATGCCGGAACATCCACCGCACATCCGGAGCGTCCCCCAACTCCAGAATCCGCTCTATGATGTACTGTTCGTGGTCGGGGATGCGCAACTGGGCGAAGTCCGTATCCCAGAAGAGGGGGCGGAGAAATTCGGGTAACCGTTCACCTTCGGGGGCTATCCGCTCCATCTCAACCATTGGAGAATCTGCAATCTGCAATTTGCAATTTGCAATTTGCAATCTGCAATCTGCAATTTAGAATCCGCAAAAACATACTCCAGGCCGGCCGATAAGCCGGGTTCTGTCGTGGGCGGTCATCTCTCTGGGACGGCAGTTACCTGCCGCCTCAAGCGGCCTACCCGGGGCTCGGACGGGACGGGCCGCCCCGTGCCCGCCGTAGCGGGCGTCGCCCCTGCTCGGCCTTGCTCCCGGTGGGGGTTGCCTGGCCGCCCGGGTCACCCCGGACGCCGGTGGTCTCTTACACCACCTTTTCACCCTTGCTGGGCTGGAATCGGGCATTGTGCATTGAGCATTGTGCATTGTCCAGCCCAGCGGTCTGTTTCTGTGGCCCTATCCGTCGGGTTACCCCGCCTGGGCGTTACCCAGCACCGTGCCCTGGGGAGCCCGGACTTTCCTCACCCCGCGCAATGCGCGGAGCGCGACCGCCTGGCCGACCTGGAGTAAGTCTATTTTAACATATCCCCCTACCCCGTCAAGGCGTATCCGGGGTTCGGACTTGAGTTGGGACAGGTTGTTCCTGGCAATTTTCGCCGTCAGGTTGAAACCTGCGGCTTCAGGGCGTCGGTGCGCCTATCGTCCCCCTGCGGAGACGCTGAAAACGGTCGGCGAAGGCCGACCATCGGCCAAAGGCCCCCCAGGGGCGACTTTCACTCGCTGGAATCTTCAATTGATACCCCTGTCAGGGAGTGGGCGTGGGCGTGCGGACCACGTAATACCGGATGCGGAAAGATGCTTCCCCCTGCAACTGGTCCTCAATGTACAGCGAAACCCCGTAGTCGCCTCCGAGGAGCACCGTCCCATCGGGGTTGAAATAGACGACCCAGGCCGTACCGCTGGATTCCCCGTCCCACAGGTGATTCTGACGGGCAATCTCCCGCCCGTTGCGCGTCCAGACGACCGACCAGGAGAGGCCGGGGCGCATCCCGGCGTAGTCAAAGATTGCGTAAACCGCGCGGGTGTTCCAGTCAAACTCGTTGCCGACCAGCACAGGCTCCCCCGTCGGGAGGACGCCCAGGGCGATGGTCAGCGCGCCGAAGGTGGGGGAGACCACCGGGGTCGGGGTGGCGACAGGGCCAGAGATCGGCGTTGGGGGGACGGTGGGGCTGGGGGTGGGCAGCGGGAACGTCGGAGTGGGAGACGGCAAGGGTGTCGGAGACGGAGGGACGGTCGGCGCGGGGGCAAAGTAGCCCCCAACGCTCCCCACCACCGCCAGCAGTCCGACAACGATCGCCAGCGCGGCTGCTCCCACCAGTCCCCAGAACCAGGCCGGATACCCCTCTGCAGCACGGCGGGCCGGTGGAGTCTCGGGCCATTCTTCCCGCTCCGGCGGGAGTAATTCTACCGGCGGAGGTGTCTCCCCGTGTTCGTAGAGGAGGACCGCCAGGAAACGCATGTACGCCCGCAACAGTGCCCGTTCCCCCGGATCGGATATCGCGCTGCCGGCCCGGCGGGCGTCCTCCAGAAAGAGACGGACGCTCTCCCAGAAATCCTCCCCCAGCGATGGAGCGCCCGAACGGGCGACCAGGTCCTGATACCGACGTTGCAGGGCTTCAAAAACCGGCCTCATCGCTCCTCCTGTTTCGGGTAGGGCAACGGTTCGGGTCTACGCCGTCCGCGCGCCACACCAGGTCCGTCAGCAGAGACTCACAGGCTTGATCCAGCGCGTCCAGCGCATCGGCCAGCGCAGGCAGGCTGGGCAGGTTGTCCAGCAAACCGTCTTCCACTTCCTGGCGCAGCAGGCGCACCGGACCGGACAGATGGCTCGGGAGAGCGTCCAGCAGGCCGTCCAGGTACCGCTGGCAGGGAAGCCAGAGGGCCAGCAGTTCCGGGCGCCGGTCCATTCCCATCGCCTGCTCCCTCGCCACCTGGAGGGTGGTTCGGAAAACGTTCAGCGCAGCGCGCGCCCCCAACAGCAGGCGGAAAAGGCCCGCAGGCGACTCCTCTTCCCTGCTCATTTCTCCTCCTGGGCACAATATGTTTGCAGGACGGCGATCTGCCTCCGACTGATCTCCTGCCATTGGGGATCGCAGCCCTCGGTCAGATAGCACTGGAAGTCGGCCAGCGCGCCAGCCAGATTACCGGCCACTTCGCGGGCCAGCGCGCGGTTGAACCGCGCCTCGGCCCAGTCTGGCTTCAACTCCAGCACGCGCGTCAGATCGGCCTCGGCGCCCACCCCATCCCCCAGTTCCCGCCAGCGCAGGAGGCCCCGGTCGTAGAGCGCCTGGGCAAAAGTGGGCTCCAGGGCGATGGCGCGACTGAAATCCCGCTCCGCCTGGCGGTACGACTCCTCATCCCCGTATTGGTGGCCCCAGTGGCGGAATGCCATCCCGCGCCGATGGTAGAACCAGGCCAGCAGTTTGCGGACGGTTTTCCTCCCCATCGCCTGCTCATTATAAACGAAAATCGGGAAACCGAAAAGCGGGGGGGGCCGACCGCCCCCGATTGACTTCCCACCGAATCTGGAGTATCCTATCCCGTGCCGGAATCCACCCCCCAAGGAGACGGAACGATGAACGACGTCTTCGCCGATATAGACGCCCATATGGAGTCCTACCTGGACCGTCTGAAGCGCGCCCTCTCCCAGCCCAGTATCGCCGCAGAGGGGCGGGGTATCGCCGAAATGGCCTCCCTGCTGACCGACGAACTGCGCGCCGCGGGTTTTCAGGTGGAGACCGTCCCCACCGACGGCGCTCCCGTCCTCCTGGCCCAGATGGACGGACGGCGGTCGGAGCGATTGCTTTTTTACAACCACTACGACGTCCAGCCCGCGGACCCGCTGGAACTCTGGACATCTCCCCCCTTTGAGCCGACCGTCCGGGACGGCAAACTCTATGCCCGCGGCGCGTCGGACAACAAAGGGGCCATCTTCGCCCGCCTGGCCGCGGTGGAGTCCTACCGGCGCGTGCGCGGCGATCTCCCCGTCGGCATCACCTGGGTTATTGAGGGGGAGGAGGAGATCGGCAGCCTCCACCTTCATCAGTTCGTCGCCGCGCGGGAGGAGGCGCTGAAAAATGTCCTGGGGTGCGTCTGGGAGGCGGGAGGGCGGGACGCCCGCGAGCGGTACGAAATCGCCCTGGGCTGTAAGGGAATCCTCTACCTGGAACTGCGCGCCCGGGGAGCGGTGCGGGACCTCCATTCCGCCAGCGCCGCGATTGTGGTCAACCCCGCCTGGCGGCTGGTCTGGGCGCTGCAGGCGCTCAAGGGCCCCGACGGCCGAATCCGTATCCCCGGTTTCTACGACGCCGTTCGCCCCCCGACCCCGGCCCAGCAGGCCGCCCTGGCCGACTGGGACTACCCCGAAGAGGAAGTCCGCGCCCTCTACGGCATTGACTCTTTTCTGGATGGACTGACGGGTATGGCTCTAAAGGAGCGCCTTCTCTTCGGCCCAACCTGCAACATAGACGGCTTTCACAGCGGCTACGGCGGCCCCGGTTCCAAGACCGTCCTCCCCGCTGAAGCGGTTGCCAAACTGGATTTCCGACTGGTCCCCGACCAGTGGCCGGAGCGGGTTCTGGAAGCGCTGCGCGCGCATCTGGACGCGGAGGGGTTCTCCGATGTGGAGATCGCCTGGTGGGAGGGCGAAGCACCCTCTGCAGGCGATCCCGCGCATCCCTTCGTTCAGACCGCGGTGCGGGCCGCCGAGCGGGTCTACGGTCACCGACCGGCGGTCCTCCCGATGATGGCGGGGACGGGCCCCGTTCACCTCCTGTGCGGTCAGTTCGGGACGCCGACGGTTACGGCGGGCGTGGGGTATGCCGATTCGCGCGCCCACGCCCCCGACGAGAACATCCGCCTGAGCGATTTTGCGGACGGTGTCCGCTACATCGTTGCTCTGCTGGAGGAATTCGTCCTTCGGCCGCCCGCCCCAACCCCCCCTTTCCCCCTCTTGTCCGAACCTTAGGGGAAACCGCCTGCGTGCTCTGCGACGCTGCGGTGAGCAGTAATTCGCCTTGCGTGGGAAAGGGGTGAGGTGTGGGGTTTGTGGGGGCGGCGAAGCCGCCCCCACAAACCCCACTCTCTCTTTTCACGGGCACGCTGCTCCCCGTAGGGGATTTGCGGCCCAAGCCCCGTTGCCGCAGAGTTGCGCGTTTGGCAGAATGAGGGTATCATCAAAGCCATCGCGGGAGCCTCTATGAATACTTCTTTCTTCTGTATCCACGGCCATTTCTACCAGCCACCCCGGACCGACCCGTTCACCGGGCGCGTGCCCCGGGAGCCGGACGCGGCCCCGTATGCCAACTGGAACGAGCGCATCACTGCCGAATGCTACGCTCCCCTGGCGGAACGGGAACTCTTCGGCCGCATCAGTTTCAACCTGGGAGCGACGCTGGCCCGCTGGCTGGACGAGTACGCCCACGACACCTACAAGCGCATCATCGCCCAGGAGGGGGCCGTTTACAGGTCTCAGGGCGCGGGCAATGGGCTGGCCCAGCCGGTCCATCACACCATTCTCCCCCTGGCCCGCCGCCGGGACAAAATCTGCCAGGTGCGCTGGGGGATCGCCAGTTTCACCCACCGGTTCGGTCATCCTCCGGAAGGCTTATGGCTACCGGAGATGGCAGTGGACCTGGAGGCGCTGGAGATTATCGCCGCAGAGGGCATCCGTTTCACCATCCTCTCCGACCAGCAGGTGCGGGGTGACCTGGAGGACGGCGCGGGACCGTATCGGGTACGTCTCCCCCACGGGCGAGAGATCGCCGTTTTCGTTCGGGACCGCGCCCTCTCGGACGCGCTGGCCTTCCAGATGCCCGCTCCTGAAGACACCGAGCAATGGCTGCGGGACCAACTGGAGTGGCGGGCCCGGCGCGGAGGTCTCATCCTCATCGCCACTGATGGGGAGACCTTCGGACATCATCACCCTCAGGGGGTGGAGGTGCTGGAACGCCTCCTTGCGGGCGCGGAATCTATGGGGTGCCGGCCGGTGAACCTGGGATGGTACTTCCGGGAGCATCCGCCCCGCGCCGAGGTGAAGGTGGTAGAAAATACGGCCTGGAGTTGCGAGCACAACCTGAACCGCTGGGCGCTGGGTTGCCCCTGCACTCCGGGGGACGGTCGCTGGAAGGCGGCGCTGCGGCGCGCGCTGGACAACCTGACCTGCGAACTGGACGAAGTCTACGCCTGCGAGGCGCAGCGTCTGGGGCTCTCTCCCTGGCCTCTGCGGGACACCTACTTTGACGTCATTTTGGGGAAGGTGGATGGGATGACCTTCCTCTCCGGCAACGGCCTGAGCCACCTGACCACCGATCAGGCCCGGCGACTCCTCTGGCTTCTGGAGGCCCAATTCTACCGCCAGCGGATGTTTGCCAGTTGCACCTTTTTCTTTGAGGACCTGGACCGCCATGAGCCGCGCTACGCTATCGCCAACGCGATTCGCTCCCTGGCGCTGACCCGTTACGCGACCGGAGAGGACCTGACTCCCGGCTTTCGGCGCGACCTGCGGCTGGCGGTCAGTTGGCGGACGGGCCGCAGCGGAGCGGATATTCTGCACGAACTCCTCCGGTAGATGGGTCCCAACTCCCACTACCCGCAAACCAGCGGGGTATGGGCCAGCGCCGGGATATCCCGCGCGCCCGCGGCGAACATCGCCACGCGCAGTTGAGTGATGAGGACGGTGGCGACCTCCAGCACCGCTTCGGCGGATTCGGCAGCGGCTGTCAGGAAGGGGCGGGCGATCCCGCAGACGTTGGCCCCCAAAGCGATCGCTTTGGCGACCTGAATGCCGTTCCGGATACCCCCGCTGGCGATCAGCGGGAGACGGGGCAGCGCCTCCCGGACCTGATGGATCGCTTCGGCGGTGGGGATGCCCCAATCCCGGAAGGTTGCCGCCACCGTCCGCTGGAGGTCGTTCTGGGCCCGGTACATCTCCACCTGGCTCCAGGACGTGCCGCCCGCACCGGCTACGTCCACCGCGGCCACTCCTGCCTCCACCAGACGGCAGGCTACATCGGCGGAAATCCCCCATCCCACTTCCTTGACAATTACGGGTACTTCCAACGCCCGGCATACCTGCTCTATTTTCCGCAGCAGGTCCGAGAAGTCCGTTTGGCCCTCCGGCTGGAGCGCTTCCTGCAGCGGGTTCAGGTGCAGGATGAGACCGTCCGCCTCCACCATCTCCACTGCCCGGCGGCAGTGGTCTACGGTGTACCCGTAGTTCAGTTGCACCGCGCCCAGGTTCGCCAGGAGCAGGATGTCCGGAGCGACGTCCCGTACCCGGTACGTATCGGCGACGGCGGGGTCCTCCAGCGCGGCCCGCAGGGAGCCCAGCCCCATCCCGATTCCCGTCTCCTGAGCCGCCAGAGCCAGGCGGCGGTTGATCTCCCCACCCTGGGCCGTCCCGCCGGTCATGGAGGCGATGAGCAGGGGGGCTCGCAGGGGCTTCCCCAGGAAGTGGACGCTCGTATCCACGTCCTCCAGAGCCATTTCGGGGAGCGCGCAGTGGACGAACCGGTAGCGCTCAAAGCCAGCGGTGACCGTCTCAAAAGAGACGTCTTCTTCCAGACTGATGCGGATGTGGTCCGCCTTGCGCTGGGGGTGATCGTTTCGCAACGGTTTCTCTCCTGCGGTGTTATAAAGTGATGATGGCATCATACCAGCAGGATGGGGGTTTGTCAACTCGCCCAGTTGACAAATCCGCTCTCTTTACTACAATATCCGGCATCCTGACCAGAGGAGGGAAAATGGACATCTACGAACGCATCGTCAAAATCATCGTGGACCTGCTGGGCGTGGAACCTGAAAAGGTCACGATGGAGGCTCGTTTCCGCGAGGACCTGGGAGCGGACTCCCTGGACCTGGTGGAACTGGTCATGGCCTTTGAGGGGGAGTTCGGGGGGACCATCTCCGACGAAGAGGCTCAGCAAATCAAGACCGTCGGCGACGCGGTCAAGTATATTGAATCCCGGATGGCGGCGTAGGGATGGAAAGTGACGGTCACCCTTAAGGGTGACCGTCATTTTCCAGCAGGATCGCCGTCACCGCCGCACCCTCCGGCAGGGTGGGCCCAGGGGGGATGCGGAGGAGGGCGTTGGCGCCCGCCATGGAGAGCAGGCGGCTGCTGGCCTGTGCTCCCGTTGTACGGGCCCACCACTCATCTTCTTCGCGCTCCACCACCGCGCGCATAAACTCCAGCCGCTCGGGGTCGGGCTGCACCGGATGCCGCAGATGCACCGTCACCTCCGGACGACGGAGGCGGGCGTGCCCCGCCATACGCCGTAGGGCAGGCCGAACGTACAGTTCAAACGAGACGAGCGCCGAGACCGGGTTGCCGGGCAGGGCGAAGCACGGCTTATTTCCCACCGTGGCGAAAGTCAGCGGCTTCCCCGGCTTCTGCCGCACCCGGTTAAAGTGGACGGTCCCCAGTTCGGCCAGAATCGGCCCGATGTGGTCGTACCGCCCCACGGAGACGCCGCCGGAGGTGATCAGCGCATCGGCCTCCGCCAGGGCGGCCCGAAGGCGTTCCCGCATCCCTTCGGGCCGATCCGGCACAATCCCCATAGAGATGGCCTCTCCCCCCGCCTCCCGTACCGCCACCATCAGCGCGTAGCGGTTGCTATCGCGGATTTGCCCCGGCGCGGGGGTTTTCCACGGCTCCACCACCTCATCGCCGGTGGAGAGAACGGCGACCCGCGGCCGGGGATACACCCATACCTCCCAGTGCCCGACCGTCGCCAGCAGCCCCACTTCCGCCGGACCCAAAACCGTCCCTGCCCGCAGGACTACCTGCCCGGCCTGGACGTCCGAACCCGCCGGGCGGACGTTCTCTCCCGGCCGGACGGCGCGGGTGAAGCGGACGAAGTCCCCCTCTACGACGCTGTCCTCCAGCATCACCACTGCGTCGGCGCCGGGAGGGATGGGCGCGCCGGTCATAATCCGGGCCGCCGTGCCGGGGACGACCCGGGCGCCGGGTGCCGTCCCCGCGCGCCCCTCGGCCTCCAGAATCCGCCGCTGGGGGGATTCGTCCTCCGCCACCACGGCCCAGCCGTCCACCGTGGACGCCGCGAAGGGCGGGTGGTCGCCCTCGGCGCGGACGTCCTCCGCCAGAACCAGCCCCCCGACCTCATCCAGGCGGCGGCAGACGGGGGGCAGGGGATTCACCCGCGCGATGATTCGTTCCCAGGCCTCTTCCGGTTCAATCATTCTCCTCCCTCCAGCAGTCGTCGGGTCGCGGCGACCAGGCCGAAACAACCCGTGAGCATCATATCCCCGTAGGGGGCGGCGAAGTGATAGCCCAGACCGGCCGCCATCCGGCGCTGCGGACCCGTCACCGAGACGAAGCGGAACCCGCCGTCGGGGGTGTAATCCGGATGGATGTACGCGCCATGGCCGTTGTCCTCGTACACTTCCTCGTCGGTCAGCGTTCCGGCGCGGAGGCGGTCCACCAGCACCTGCAGTTTTTCCGCTGTCATCAGGACGGTGTGGTGCTCAAAGAGGCCCAGGACGCGGCCGGCCCGCAGCAGGACGCCGATGGTGTGCTGGTTGCCCACGTTGACCGCGATGAACCCCTCTTCGGGGTGCGCTGCGGCGGCCGGGTCTTCCAGGATGCCCCAGATCGCCGCCGGGCCGGTGTCCATCAGAACGGCCCCCGGCACGTCCTGCTGCACGGCCTGCATGCGGGTGTAGGGTGCGGGGATTTCCCGGTATGCCAGCCGGGTCATCTCTCCGCCGCTGCGGACGAACTCCCGCCACAGATGGAAGCGGAAGCGCCGATTGGACCCCACCAGACATTCCCCGTGGTCCTGCACCGCCACGGCGACCGTCTCCGGGAGCGAAACGCCGAAGGGGGCCAGCGCGTCGGCCAGGACCTGCAGGTCCACATCGCGCGTCCGCAGGGTGAGCAGGTTGGGCAGGTCGGGGGGCTCGTCCACGATGATGTACCCCTGCTGGCGGACCTCCTCCGGGTTGTCTCGGACGGTGCGCGCCGCGCGCGGGGTGATGTAGACGGGGTACCCGGCCCGCATGTGCCGCTTCATCGCGCTGACGATGGGTCCCCCGCCCATCAGGTTGCCGGTCAGAAAGAGCGGGCGGCCCTCCCGGGTGGCCTGCTTGACCTGTCGGGCCAGCACTGTCGTCCACGAGGGCAGCACCAGTTTGACGTTGTTCTCCATCGGCTGACCCGCTTCCCAGAGCAGGATGTCCTGGGTCCCGGCGCCGACGTCTATGGCTAAAATCCGATCCA